>Ga0137418_10000398_pt1 | contig 38581 bp, 26 predicted proteins | sample CZODoug3_1_2_16f_FD_122242 | JGI IMG/M metagenome (GOLD analysis project Ga0137418, IMG submission 122242) | Vadose zone soil fungal communities from Angelo Coast Range Reserve, California, USA - CZODoug3_1_2_16fungal (Hybrid Assembly) | ecosystem: Environmental > Terrestrial > Soil > Vadose...
CGCATCCGCGGCTTCCCCGCTCGAGATAAAGCCTTTGGCTAGCGGGGCGCCGATTGTCTGACAATGTTGCTGGGAGGTGGGTTTCATCATCATGCTAAGGATTGGTTGGCGCACCTGCCCGCATTGCGGCAGAGGGGACATTTACTCGTCTCGACCGCAGACATGGAGCGATAAAGCGTGTTATCTGTTCTTTTTACAGGTCGTGAGATGTCATTCGTGCATGGACCGTTTCTTCCGCCCGTTTTTCTTGCCATCCCTTGATGTCCCTGCGTACCAAGCTAAGAAGCCCAGCCGGACCATAACGAGTGACGAACAGCAGAAGTGGGAACAGACACGAAGCGCTCAGCGTGAAGTGGACGCCACCAAGCATCCCTGACGTCGACTTGGCCAACACCTCTGTTACGCGCATTTCCAATTCTTCCGCAGTCGTCCCAGCGTGCGACCCAGCCTAGGCTGATTGATCCTCGAATGGGGCAGCGGGTCCGCTCGCGGTGCCACAAAGCGATGTTCGGGAGCGCCAACTCGTCCGGTGTCGCTTCCAAGTCGACGATCTAAAGACGTGCAAAACTCATTCGGAGTCTAGGGTTGTTGGCGCCAATAGGTTTCGCGCGGCAAACTGCCGCCCGCGCGTGGGAGAGGGTTGATGTCGTAAGGGTTGATGTCGTAAGGGATATCTTATTTTTGAGCTTTTTCGCAAGTGTTCGACCAGCACACAGGCTCGAAGAAGGGCGTTGGCGGCTCGTCGCCCGGCTGCCCCCCTGCACGGTGGGTCCGAGACTTCCGCTTCCATGCTTTCTCCTTGCATACCTCATACTGACATCCATGTCCCCACGGAATTTCGTCAGTGTCTTGAGGATTCGGGCCTGAAACAGTCCCTGGCAGCGGTGCTTCTCGTGTTGAGTTTGGGTGGGGCGCCCGACGTTCGGCAGCCTGCCTCCAAGGCCGAGCCTCCCTTGCGAACTAAAGAAGTGTCCTTGCTCGACATCGTGCACCGGCCGTCCGACCCATTCCAGCAGTTTCCAGAATCCTTCCCGCTTCAGGTCGCGGTGTTTTGGACCAACTCTGGCCCCGATCCTGAGAGTCCTCTTGCACTCGTGCACTGCCTGAAAGAAATGGGCATTCCCTTCTTTGTCACTCGCGATCTCGGACAAGCGCTCCGCCATCGCCTCGTCATTCTTTATCCCAGCGTGGATTCACACACTTTTACCCAGCCGCAAGCCGATCAGCTAACCACGTTCGTACGACAAGGTGGATATATCTTCGCGCAGAACGTGTTTTGGGGAGGCATGCAGTCTCTCTTCGGTTTTCGCAGTTTCGCAGCTTCGCGCGGCCGTTATCACATCGCGTTTTCTACCACGACAGATCCAGTCATGAAGTATCTGAATCGCCCCGAGGAGCGTGAAGTCAGTTTGGGCAGCGATCGCTTCCCTGAAGTTACCTGGAGTAACGGATACGTTGCAGACCCCGGCGCTGAGGTGCTTGCTCAGTTTGACGACGGCACTGTCGCGCTGCTGACGAACTCGATCGGCAAGGGAAGGGTGTATCTCCTCGGACTGAGTTTGCTTGATGTCGTACTGCGCAGTCAGAACGATCGCGACTATGAAGCCCAGCGCCACTATGTGAATGCTTTCGAGCCCGGCGCTGACGTTTGGCTGCTGATTCTGAGAGCCTGGTACGAGAACTACGGTGAGGATTGGGTGCGTCTGGCAACTATTCCCGGAGGCCAGCGGTCCGCCCTGCTGCTCTCGCATGATGTGGATTGGGAGAACTCATTTGCTCCCTGTCTCGACTTTGCGCGTATCGAGAGGGCGAATCAAGCGAGCAGTACTTTATTCATCCAGACGAAGTATGTCGACGACGCGAACAGCCAACGTTTCTTTTTCGAGCCCAACCTCGAAACTCTTCGACAGCTGAAATCGGGCGGCTCGACGATTGGCAGCCATTCCATCATTCATTCCCGAGGCTTCAACAAGTTCGCCCTAGGCTCGGGTCATGAAGCCTATCCCAGCTACCAACCCCGCGGCCTCGGATTCGATACCGCCTCGGGAGCCACTGTCTTTGGCGAAGTTCGAGTGAGCAAGGAGTTGCTTGACGGAGAAATTCCCGGTCAAGATACGATATTTTTCAGGGCCGGACATCTGCGTGTTCCCCAGTCTCTCCCCGAGGCTCTTGAACGCTCTGGGTACCAGTTCGACTCATCGTTTACGGCCGATGATGTTCTCTCCAACTTCCCTTTTGCCCTCCCTCGTAATTTCGGGTTCGAGGAGGACAGCAAAATCTACGAATTTCCGGTGACGATCGAAGACGAAGAATCTCCCAGCTTCGCCAAACGGGTGCCGCAAGCCTTGGAGGTGATCCTCGCCAACGCTGAAAATGGAGCCGTAAGCGTGGTGTTGATCCACTCCAACGAATCCCACGAGAAAGGCGCAGCCGAGCAACACTTACTGCGCCAGCTCCCTGCCGATATCATCAAAACCGACATGGTGACTTTTGCAACATTCTGGCGTGCTCGCGATCATCTCCAGTGGAGAATGGCCGCCACCTCCATGCCTGCGCAAGTCGTGTTGCATGCGAAATCTGACGATTCGGTGACCGGCATCACATTTGAATTCCAGCGTCGTATAGCAACGGTTACAGGCGGCGCGACCCTGTCCCAGGATGGACATCATGTTGTTTTGCCCAAACTCGAGGCTGGCCGCAGCGTTTCGCTTGGCATTCACTATTTACACTGACATCTGCTCCGCAACCTTAAGAAGCGAAACGCACAGCACCTCGCACCTAAGGCTGGGGGCTTGCGTAACTTATGCTGAAGCCCTAGTTGGGGCCACAATCGTACAGCGAGCAAATGACGGTGCAGCGTTGCGCTCGGGCTGCGCTCTGCGGGTTGTGTCCTCATCCTGAAATGGATTTCCCCTGCCTCGGGATCGACAACCAAAACACGCCAAACCGAGGGCTTCGGATCGAAGGGATCAAAATCCGTTGAAATGTTGTCGTGACAGTGCCTGAAAACAAATTCATTCATCTCGGGCTGGCTCAAAAGACCGCGACCGCGTCCTTGCTGTTCCTCGTTTTCGTGCAGCTTCTCGCCGGGCAAACCACCAGCGAATGGCAGCCACAAGTTCGCAATGAAGTCAGCAATCAGCGTCTCGATGCTGCTCTTGCCATCGTCGAGCACCGCCTGGCCAACGCGCCTGAAGATCTGGAAGCTCACGGTTGGCGTGGACGGTTGTTGGCGTGGAAGGGCCGATGGCCCGAAGGAGAGGCCGAATTCAGACTTGTCCTCAACCAATTCCCGGGCGATATCGAAATTTCGACTGCCCTCGCCGACGTCCTCGTTTGGCAGAAGAACTATGCCGAGGCTTTGCGGATTCTGGACCAGGCAAGAACAATCTCCCCGTCGGACCCTGAGATTCTGTCCCGCCGCGCTCGAGTACTGGTTTTGTTGGGTCGCACCCCCGAAGCTCGCACCGGATATCAACAGATTCTTCTGTTCGATTCACGAAATAAGGATGCGACGGCCGGTCTGGCAAGTCTGCGCGAGAATTTCAAGCACGAACTGCGTCTCAGTGAAGACGTCGATTTCTTTAGTTTCGGCAACGCCGGTCAGACCCACGGCGCTAGCCTGAGTTCCCGATGGAACGGGAGATGGTCTACTGTTTTCGGTCTCAACGGTTATCAAAGGTTTAGTCAGGACGCCGTCAAGTTCCTCGGCAGCACCAGCTACCACGTCACTGCACGGGATTGGATCACCGTGGGCAGCGCCCTTGCCAACCATCAGAAGGCGGTGCCCACCGCAGAAGCTTTCTTCGAATATGGCCACGGCTTCCGAATTGAAAATCGTTGGCTCCAAGGCCTGGAGAGTTCCTACCAGCAACATTGGTTCTGGTATCGAGGCGCGCACGTCCTCACCCTGAACACAAGTCAGATTGTCTACCTGCCCCGCGAGTGGACTTGGGCACTGTATGTGACTGGCGCTCGCACCGGTTTTGTGGGCTCTCCCGTCGAGTGGACGCCATCTGGCTGGACCAAACTCGGCTTCCCTCTGCCACGCCGATTCACCGGCAACTTTTTCTTCGCGGTGGGCAGCGAAAACTTCGCCCAAATTGATCAGATCGGACGCTTCTCCGCCCACACTTTTGGTGGTGGATTGCGCTATCAGCTTGCCGCACGGCAGGACATCAATGGGTACGTAGCCTGCCAGAATCGCACCCAGGGTCAAACCGATACCAGCCTCGGACTGAGTTATGGTATCCATTTCTAACGGGATCGAAAAACTCGGGACCGCAGGCTTGGTGCTACAAGCGATTTTGGCCTCGCTCGCCGGAATCTTTCTCCTGGTTGGATTCATCGTGCTGCGACGCTGGTACCGCGCTCGCTACTTCCGCAGAAGAAATGAGCGCACCGTTGCCCTGCGCTCTCAATGGGACGAAATTCTCTCAGGCCAGATCTCCGCCGGGGACTGGCGATTCAATCCGCTCGATTGCGCCATCGTTGAATCGATTCTGCTCGATAACATCGAGATGTCGCCGGCTGACAAACTTCCTCCTCTGCTGGATTGTTTTCGCCTCAGCGGATTGCTCGATATGCGAATTTACGAAGCTCGAACATCCCGCGGATGGAAGCAGCGAACCGCCCTGCTGACTTTGGGCCGTACGCGCGCGCGGGAGGCCATCCCCGCTCTGGCCGAGGCGTTGGATTCGCGATTCAGGGAAACACGTATTGCCGCCGTCCGTGGCCTCGGCCGCACGGCCCGCGTGGAAGCCGCCATCCCAATTCTCGATCGCATCGTGAGCGGTCAGCTCGATGCTCCAGAACGTTCTTTGAAAAATGCTTTGGTAAATTGTTGCCGCACCTACCCCGAGGTACTGTTCAACTATGTCGAGCACACCCATGGACCGGTGCGCGAGTTGCTGGCACGCGTGCTAGGCGAGTTGGCCTCGCCTGATCTGGGCGAGGACTTACTGGTGCTTGCGTCAGATCCTCTATCGGAAGTACGGGCTTCAGCCGCCCGCGCTCTCGGCAATACCAACACATCCTATACCTTGCCGGCGCTGCACAGTTTAGCCTCCGATCCAGAATGGTTTGTTCGTCTGCGCGCCGTGGTGGCGCTCGGACAGATCGAAAACATCGGCAAGATCAAGATTCTGCTGCGCGCCCTCTGCGATGCCAACCGTCATGTTCGTCTGCGCGCCGCGTGGGCGCTCGCGCAGATGGAGCCACAACTGGAGCAAATCCTCGAAGATGTAGTCGCCACCAAAGACGAGTACGCCTTGCAGGCATTTGTCTCCGAACTGGAGCGTTCCGGCGCCATCGAGAAAATTGTCAGCTTTGATCGCTCCAAGCAACACTCCGCCGAGAGCCCACTGATGAAAGCTGTGGCGGAGGCAAGAATGCGGGTGGAACTTACCGGCAAAGCGATGGCAGCCGTGGCCGGGACGCACTAGCGGTGCATTTTCTCGCCATCTCGAACGAGATTCTGTTCGTCTACTACGCGCTGTCCAACCTCATTTACCTTGCGCTTCTCATTGTTGCGATTGTCAAGAATGTCCGTCATCGTCATCGCCTCAGCAGTCAGCGCCTGGAGTTGGTGAAAGCCTCTCCATTCACCCCGCCCATCACCCTCATCGTTCCCGCGCACAACGAGGAGCGCTCCATCGTCGGCAGCGTGGGAGCTCTGCTCGGACTCGAATATCCCAGCCTCGAAGTCATCGTCGTCAACGATGGATCGAGCGATGCCACCATGGAAAAGCTGCAGCAGGCCTACCAGCTTCAGAACGCCCGCGTGCTCTACATTGCCGACATCACCACCGCGCCGCTTCACGCTATCTATCGCAGTCCCCGAGATCCGCGCCTGTTCGTCCTCGACAAAGAAGCCGCCGGCTGCAAGGCCGATGCCATCAATGCTGGAATCAACGCCGCCACCAGCCCTTACATTTGCGTGGTCGACGCCGACTCAATTCTCGAAAAGGAATCTCTGATCCGCATCATGGCGGGAGTCTTCGCCGATCCCAGCCGCGTGATGGCGGTAGGCGGCATCGTCCGCGTCTTGAACGGCTCCCGCGTCGTTGACAATCAGATCGAGGAAGTCCGCCTCCCCAAAAGTGCGATTGAAGTCATGCAGGTCATCGAATACCTGCGGGCCTTCCTGGTCGGCCGCGAAGCCTGGGCGGGCTTCAACATGCTCCCCATAATTTCCGGCGCATTCGGAGTCTTTCAGCGCGATCTGGTCATGCAGGTCGGGGGTTTTCGCACGCACGCGGTCGGAGAGGACCTCGATCTAGTCATCCGCATGCACCGCCGTCTGCATGAGGAACACCGCTCCTACCACATTGACTTTATTCCCGACCCCACCTGCTGGACCGAAGTGCCTACGGACTTGAAATCGCTTGCCCGCCAGCGCGCACGCTGGCACAAGGGTCTCATCGATACACTCTGGCCCAATCGCGATATGCTTTTTCGCTCCCGCTACGGACGCGTCGGCTGGCTGGTCCTTCCTTATATGTGGATTTTCGAATTTTTCGCACCCATTATCGAGGTCGTTGGATATTCCACTATCATCCTCGCCCTGATCTTCGGGGTGCTGAGCAAGTCCTTCTTCCTGCAATTTCTATTGTTCGGCTATGCCTTTGCCACACTACTGTCCATCGGATCGGTACTGCTTGAGGAAATGACCTTCCGCCGTTACGGCGACTGGCGCGAAGTCGCACGTCTGCTGATCTACTGCTTCTTCGAACACTTCCCTTACCGCCAACTCACGATGGTCTGGCGCCTCCAAGGCATCTGGCAATACCTCCGCGGAGACCTGCAATGGCGATCAATGAAGAGAGTGGGCATCCCTGTCGACCCAGAAGCCTGACCCGCGATCTTGCTGACGAGGTTCGCGCTTACGGGTTGGCGCAGCTTCCAGCATATGGGCGAGAACCAAAGTTTTGGCGAATTGCCAAAACCGAAATAGCTCAAACTGTGCGCTGTCAGACGGTTCGCTGCTCGAAAATCAAAATGGGTGCACCCCGTTCCGGCTCTCCAGCTCCGGCGTAACCCACGGCGATGGCAGTCTCTACGCTGCTGACCACTCAGCAACAGATCACCAAATCCCGTCCAGCACGAGGCCACTTCGTCAGCAAGACGCGCGGCTTCGCGCCGCCGCCTCAAGTCCGCGGAGACCGCGGTCAGAATCGGGCTGGTCTTGACCTGTCCGGACGGGTTTCTCGTCAGCTGCCGTCGCTGCTTTGAACTGAGGGTGCTCAGCGCAACCGTCGAATGCAACCTCTTTGGAGAGTTGTATTTTGAAGATCCGCGTCACTTCCGAGTGTCTTACCGAGGAGTCCGAGCCCATCTTGTTTCAAACAGGAAATTTATCTCCTGTTGCAGCTAGGACGCAGCAGATTCTCGTGCCTTCGCTTCATAATCTCTGAGTGCACTCGCAATGCAGTCTTTCGCATAGGCCAGTTCCAAAGCATCTAGGATGCCGGCCAAGTCACCATCCCTCTGGGCGTTTGAGAGGTGCTTGAGCGCCAATCGCAACTGCTTGCTGATGCCATCCGGACCCTTCTCCTGGCGGACGCTGTCCGGACCCTTCCTTGGGGTGTTTCCAATCATGGCTATCCAGTCCTGAGCTTGTTTGTCGTCAGATGGGGCGGCCGCTAATTTTATCCGGACCTGATCTGGCGTCAATATCGCGCACGAAGGTCGAACATATCGTTTTTGGGCTCTTGGATAATTCTCCTGAGTTGTGAAACCGATATTCTTCATTGAAATTCCACCACCCCTCTCCCCTTCGAAATATGCCAACATAGAGAACCCGAGAAGCCGAAATGCGAAGCCTCCCTAGGTGCGGGCAATCCTTCCGGCTCTTGGACGACGCCCCCTGTTCTCAAGACCGCACCCGAATCATAACAAACGGAGACGCGTTCCGTAAGTCGATTTTGCCCAGTTGGGGAGATTTTTACAAGAATGTGACACACCCGATTCGGCCTACGAGTTCTTCAATTCCCCGAACTTGAGCGCCATGCTGCGTCTAGTCGCTTTTGTCCCGTACGACGTGAGCGATTTTGAACAGACACGGCAAAAACAGAACAGCTATTTCACGCGGATCCACCCGCAGGGGTAGCCCGGGACTTCCCCCACGAGGCTCCGGGGTGCCCCGCCCTGGGCTGGGCGTACGGGAGTGACGGTCGGGGCGTCGCGCTCCCACGCCCAAACCAGAACCCGGATGCAAATTTTGTGCTAACTTGCTGGTCCAGCGCTTGATGCGGGCCGCGACCGCGAACCGCGTCGCTACGCCAAAAGCAAGCGCTTCGAGGTCGGCGTATTTCTTGCCCATCAATTGCACGAATTCGCTCGCTGCGCGGATGGATAAGCGACTGGTTTGATGCACCCTGGTGGTGAGATTCGACGAGACGGTCGTGGGTCATCTTCCGCCTCACCGTTCTCGCAGAGCACCGACGAGCCGGCACAGCATCGGTGCTTTCGATTGATGCGGGTGATGGCGATCTCGCGACCGCAGCAATCCCATTGGTATATACGTGACCACGGTGCGGGCCCTGTCGGAGCCTGTCATTTATCTATCGAATATCTATCGAGCGCTGCACTCTTATCTATCGAACGCAGGACTCTCAGAGAGTCAACTATCAGGTCGTCGAAGATACCCTCGGAAGATACCCTCGGTACTTGTAGAGGGCCATGACGAATGTTCCGCTTTGCAACAGCCGGACTTGATAAACTGGCCCGCTTGAAGAACAACCACCAAACAATAACCCAATGGAACAGCCAATCCGGGGCGGTTGTGCCGAATATTCGGCACCGAGATGTATGGTTCTGAGATTCGGACACAAGGGCGGTCTGAGGCGTTCCGATATCAGCAACTGTGTGGCTATATTTACGCAGATGAGGTAGTACAATCCATACCAGAATGCACCACATCAGGAGACTCAGCCCGGGCTCGGACACGATGGGTTGGGCCCACCTCTTGTGTCGCGAACAGAGTATGCTAACAAAAATCACAGGCTGCTTTACGGGACCCGAACCAAACGTCAGTAGGGAGAAAGACGGTGGGGGATGCCCAGAATCTTACTATCTGAGGATGACGGTGCTGTCCGCGACTTGCTGCGGGCGACATTGGAACGCGACGGCTTAGACGTCGTTGCCGTAGGGAGTGTACCAGAAGCACTCCAGCGCATTGCGACAGAGAGCTTCGATCTACTTCTATCTGACCTTCACATGCCGCGGGCGGGTGACGGCTTCACCGTCGTCAGTGCCATGCGTCACACTCACCCGAGCGCACCAACGCTGGTACTCAGTGGTTACCCCGCGATTAGCGAGGCTTTGGCTGCTATCCGCATACAGGTGGATGAGATTCTCGTAAAACCAATCGAAATCGCCTCCCTCAGGGCGGTTGTTCGCGAACGACTGACGAAGCCGTCGGCCCATTCAGATCATCCCGTGGTGCAGAGCGTTGCGACCATATTGGAACGCGAGCTCGCGGCTACGATTCGCGACTGGATCGTACTGGTGGAGCACGATGAACAGTTGAGCCGTATCCCACTAGGCTTTGAGGACCGTGCCGGACATCTTCCCAACCTAGTCGCCGACCTGATTGACCGTCTGCGTGTCCATCCAACGACGAAATCTAACCCCGGCGCAGCGCATCAGCATGGACAACTGCGACGTAAACAGGGCTACAGCGCGGCCATGGTAGTGGAGGAGTCGCGATACCTTCAGGTCAGCATTTTTGGCACGCTGCAAAATAACCTATCCAGTGTGGATTTTAGCAGGGTGTTGCTCGACACCATGACCATCGCGGACGAGGTTGATTCCCAGTTGAGAGACGCAATGGTCGGTTACAGCGAGTGTCAGCCCGCATCTGCGTGGTCAGCAGCATAGTAAAGATACGTGGGCCGGGACAAGGGCACCGACGCATCAGCTCTGGATCGCCATCTGGCCCTGTCAATCTGGTTTCATAATAAAACTCAATTGACAGTCAACATGTTTCGCTCAAATTGAACGCATCACGCTCATCAACAACGAGATCTTTCAGGGCGCAAAAGGCCTTCACTCGGTTGAAGGGGAGGGTGACTCCTTGGATTGATTCCCCACCACTTCAGCGATGCGCATGGTTACCGCGGTGACACGCCCGACAATGTCTGCATCCGCAGGGTAGCGAACTTGACGGATCTGCCCTCGTGACTGCGGACAGGGAACCAGGATCAGATGGGTCCCGTCCAGTTCGCACCAGCTACAGGCGTAACCCTTTCGGAGCTCGACAAAATAAATAGGACGCTCGAATTCGCTTTGCCAGCTACCTGCTCTGACCTTGTTTTGACGGGCATCGATCTCGACGAAGGATCCGGGCCGGATCAAGGGATAAAGCGTGTAATCCTCAAGCCCTATATAACCGCAAAGACAGTGCCGCAGATCCAGTTGCTGCAAAAGGGTAACCGGGATTTCACCCCAAGCTTCGAACATACGGGAGACCAAGTTCGTCCGCGAGAGTTGGACGTTTTCACGGAGTTCGAGGGGCAGCATGATCGTCTGTCCTGGGGGCTGGGGACTCGAACCGATCAAGTGCGTATGCGGTAAGCTGACCAGTCTCTGTTCTCTGGCAATATCCAGGACGTTAATCCCGAAAAAGGCCACGATCTCAGCGTAATTGCATTTGTAGATAAGGCTCAGGCTGTAAAGCTTATAAATGCTCGGGGTAAACTTCCCATTTTCGACGTCCGTGAGCCAGCCGTGGGAAATGTAATAGTCCTGATTGTTCTTCTCTTGTGCAATCTGCTCGCTCAGTTTTTGCACGGCCCGCGTTGACAAGCGGACGCGAAGGCGCTCGGCTCTGAGCCTCTTTCCAGCTTCCGAGCCCGGTGTCGACTCCAACATCCGCGTCGCCAACTTACGAGGAGATTTCCTTGCCGCGTGGGCAAGTTCGCTCAGGTTACAAAAAACGAAACGGCCCAGACGAAGGGGGGCTGCGAAATAATACTCCTTTCCCCACCTCACGAGGCCAGCATTCTTGCCTTGGTCGATAATCCGACCGTCGCCTGACTAAGAAATCCCAAAAAATGCCATTGCATGCTCCTTCCATGTCCGCGGGCGACTGGTCGTAGAAACGGTCACGTCCGAATAATTTGTCCTGGTGACAACCATTGCCGTTTATACAGGACGACGTCCCTGCGAGCTGCGATCGAAGCAATCATCAACCCTCGTGGACGAGGCGAGAACCCGGTTGTGGAACTTAGGAAGCCCTCGAAAACGGAACTCGTGGAGCGCGTCAAAGCAATTTTGGCACGCAAAAGTCTCACCTTGTACCAAGTTTCACAGAAAACAAGGGTCCTCTACGGGCGGTTGTCACCTTATTTTATTCCCCACAACCTCTACTACGACCTTGGGCTCGGGACCTATAGTCCCAGCCTCCACCAGCTATTTGCCCTGAGCTCGATTTCGGACTACCGGTTCAACGACTGGCTACGGGTCTTCGGCTTCCATCCCGACGACATCGCACGGTTACGGGTTCTTCTCCCCTCGAGCCGCACGATGCTCTTAGATTCTGTGCTTGCCGACCCTGAGTCCTGGGTTCCGTGGTTTCGAAACAAGCCCGGAAATCATTCAGTTCCGGCCATTGCACCGCTTGGACAGCTGCTAGACTTTGCGCCGCAACGACGTCTCCACTCAGTCTCGCAAGCCATGACGAACAACTTCGTATACGCGAAGATTGGAGTCGAGGACGCTCTCGCGTTTCCGGACCTGCTTCCAGGCAGCATTGTTCGCGCCAACGTTCGACTGGCAAAGGCGATGCTTCCGGCAGCCAATGGCAAGGCGCGGCATAGCTTGTTTCTCATCGAGCACGCCAACGGGATTTGCTGCTGCCGACTGCAAGCAGCCGGCAAGAATCGCGTCATGCCGCTCAGCACGCAGCTCCCGTATGCCCAGGTCGAACTGCAACTCCAGGAGGAGGTGAGAATTCTTGGGGTCTTGGATCTCGAGATACGATCTTTGACGAAACCAGAGCCACCGGACGTCCCTAAAGAATTAGCCGAGTATTGGAGGCCACGGACACTGGCAGGGGAACCGGCAAGGCTAGGCCGCTTGCTTCGCAGCACCAGGCTGAAACTGGGCTTGTCATTTCGGACTGTCTCCGCGCTGAGCCGTCACATCGCCACGGAACTCGGCGACGAGCAATACTTCACGGCAGCAGGAACTCTGTCGGACTACGAAGCGCTGGACGCTCCCCCGCGTCACATCCATAAAGCCATCACGCTGTGCGCGATTTACGGTCTCGACTTTCCGAAATTCTTGAAAAGCATTGGTCTGCATTTGGATCAAGCTGGCCAGGCTCCTATTCCCGACCCTCTTGCCCCCCAGAATCCTGCAACCGGATTTGGCCGCAGCACCCATGAATTGGATGAGCCGGCGGAACATGGATTCCTTGAGGAATTGATGGGTCGATCGCAGGGTGCGCCATTGTTTTTGCGCGAGTCTCTCGCTAGCCTATCTGGCATGAACACTCTTTCTCTGCACGACTTCTTTTGGGTGGGAGGGGAACAGAACGCTCTTCACCCTCTTCTTGTAAACGGATTGCTGGTGATCGTAAACCGGCATCGAAAAAAACCGGTTCACTTTCGCTCGAAGCCGCTGTGGCAGCAACCGCTATATATCCTCTTGAGGCGTGACGGAACGTACATGTGCGCGTGCTGTAGCCTCGAAAACGGTTCACTCGTGATCCATCCCTACTCGCCGGGCTATCAGCGACCCGAGCGGCTGCGGAACCGCCACGACGCGGAGGTGGTGGGAGAAATTGTCACGATTGCCAGGACCCTCTGAGAACTGCCGGAGAGCTGGTACGATACCTACCGAGTTGCCGACCAACCGAGAACCACCGCCTTCGTAGGCAGAGGCTTGAGGCGATCTCCGAACTCTGCACCGATGGCGGACCAATTCGAGCCTACTCGCAAATAATCCACGCGACGGAACCAACAGACTCGCGGCAGAAAGGCATAGGGGACCTGGGATTGGATTGCGGTTGAATTCCGAACGTGCACTGCGATGGTTCACAGGTCCACTCTGAGCGATTGGCTCACGAATTGTTTCCCGTTGTCGGAATCGCGAACAGAGCGAGCCATGTGTGGAATTCTGTCTCCCCGTCCCATAACCTGCTGCTTCTTCCCTTGAAGCAGTCTCTCGTTGCTGCAAGTTGCGTGGGCCGGCATGGTCTCGTGGATCCCTCCCGAAATACGATGGCTGTTCCGGCAAGCCCGGCCTTTTATTCGCTGGCATATCGCCAGTTTCTTCTGCATCGCTCTCGGCAGCTCTCTCGCGCTTCTAGGACCGCTAGCTCTGAAATGGCTGATTGATGAGGTTCTGCCGGGCCGGCGGATAGGGCTCCTGGTCACTGCCGTAGTACTGATTTTTCTATGTCACCAGGGCAAAGCCGCGCTTACGAGCATGGGAAGCTACTTGACCATGCTGGGGGCGCAGCGGCTGGCACTCGACCTGCGCCTGCGACTATTGCGGCATCTTGACACGCTCTCCGCCGATTACCACGAGGGCACTTCGCTCGGAACCTCCGTGTATCCGCTGAAAGAACCGATCGAAGAGATCGCCTATTTTGGCTCCGATCTGCTGCCTGCCATCCTGCGGACGCTCGTGGCAACGATGCTCACCCTCGGAACAATGTTGGTGTTGAACGCCCGCATGACTCTGGCGGTCTTGCCACTCATTCCTGTTTTTCTGCTCGCCAGAATGCACTTCCGCGAGCGCCTCGAAGACCATTCCAATACCGCGCAGCACAGTCGCATTGCGTGGAGCAGCTTCCTGCAAGAACATCTTTCGTCGATCGTTGCCATACAACTGCTTCGTCAGCAGCGGCGCCAAGAGCGAAGAGCATTCCATCTGCTCGGCGTGATGGTCCGGTCACACAATCGACTCTTCAGAACGGGAGTTTCGTTTACCTTCTACACGAGCCTGACCATCGGCGTTGCCATGTCGGCAGTCATCGGTTACGGCGGCTGGAGTGTACTCACGGGTACGCTAACGATGGGTGGATTGGTTGCTTTTTACACCTACGTTACGCAACTTTTCGAGCCTCTCAGTGGTGCAGCGGAAACCTATGTGCGGGCGCAGAAGGTGTTTGCCAGCATCCGCCAGGTGCAGGCCGTATGGGCATTGGCGCCCGCCATCAAGAACCGTCCAAACGCTATCCAGTTCCCGCAGGACCAACCTTGGGCAATTGGGCTTGACGACGTTCGCTTTGGGTATGCCAGCAACCGCGGGATCTTGTCGATTGCGCACCTGCAAATTCGGGCCGGCGAGCACGTAGCCGTTGTGGGAGACAACGGTGCCGGCAAGAGCACGCTGGCAAAGCTCTTGGCACGCCTCTATGACGTGGATTCGGGCTCGATCTCCGTTGCCGGCCACGACATACCCGACATTGAGCTCCAGAGCCTTCGGGAACACGTATGCTACACCCCACCTTCACCAATCCTGTTCGATACGACACTTGCGGGCAACCTTCGGCTGGGCAAAGTGGCGGCTTCCGACGCTGAACTGGAGGAGGTGATGGAATGCGTCGGACTCGCGGGTTGGGTCGGCACCTTGCCAGAAGGTCCCAATCAGCGTATCGGCCCTTTAGGATTCCGGATGTCGGGCGGTCAGCGACAGCGTCTTGGGATCGGGAGGGCAATTCTGCAGCGGCCTCGGATCTTGATTCTGGACGAAGCCACCTCCTCCCTCGATGCAAGTTCCGAGCAACAAGTGCTCGGCAGCCTGCGGAGAATCCTTCCGGGCAGCACCATTATCGTGATTTCGCACCGCTTGTCGGCGATGCGATGCGTCGAAAGAGTGATCCTTCTGGAAGCAGGGCGTGTCGTCGAGGATGGCAGTCCCGCGGTACTTCTAAGGGGCGGAGGGGCTTATTCTCGGCTGTTCAAAGCCGTCGCCTCGGCTCCAGAGCATGATCCCACCATCTTGCGCCGCTGATGAAACCTGATCCGGTCCCACCCTCCGGTGAGAAAAGCGCCCGAACCGCAAAAACTGCAAATACGGGAAGGATGCCGGGCGCGCGCCGGCGACTCGTGGCGGCATAGATAAAAGCCAATGGCGAGCGACATTCTCAGTTAGGAATCAGACCGCAGGCCCATGGGCCGAGAGATGAAGCGCATGTGGGCTCCTAGGGCCAGAAAAACGCTTTTGGTTATTGTTCGCTGTCAGGGTCATCGACAAGGCCGATGGGTTCAGATCGGAATTAGTCCGAGTCGGATTCCCAGTGTAACTGCTTCCGTGCGGGTGGAAGCACCTAGCTTGTCTAGAATCGAGCTGATGTGGAACTTGATTGTATGCTCGGAGATCCCGAGACGGGTCGCGATGTCTTTGTTGACCAGTCCCTCGGCTAACATCCTAAGCACCTCGGTTTCGCGGGAAGTGATCTCTTCGGGCAATTCAGAATCAAGCTCCAGCGGCCGATCGCCGTAGACAGCGGCCAGACTCTCTGCGCACGGTGTGCTCAACAACACCATTCCATCGTAGGCGGCATAAATAGCCGAGAGAACACCGTCTGGATCGCTCCCTCGGGAAAGAATCGCGCGCACGCCGCTGCGCAATAGGCGAGAGACCGACCGCGCATCGCTGACCTCCGTAAGCAGAACAATGGCGGCGTCGGGTCTCGGGGCAAGCAATAAATCGCGGATCGTATCGGCGTCGATAACCATTACGTCCACCTCGGTGCTACGGGCAAACGACACCAGGCTCGCCACCGCGCCAAAACTTCCCGCCAGCTGGAACTCGGGTTGACCGCGGATGATGCTCTCGAGCCTGGTACGGCGGACGACGGAGGTCGCCGCCACTGCAATGCGTACCGCGCCTCCGCCGCTTCGCTTCGACACTCGTTATCGCGCCCTCTCGCCCAAAATGATTGAAACCGGCTTGATCTCGCCCCCGCGAATCAGCCTGATCGGTAGAACGTCACCGATCTTTGCGGCGGCAAGTGCGTCCTGGATCGCACCCAAGTGCTCGACCGTCTCCCCGTTCAATTCGAAAAGAACGTCTCCCAGCAACACTCCGGCCTTTTCTGCTGGCCCACCAGTTTCGACGTGCGTGACCAGCAACCCGACGCGGGTTTCCGCAGGGAGCTTCGAACCCATACTTTCCGGCACATCCACCCTCTGCATGGCGATGCCCAAATAGGGCCGAGCGATATGCCCTTTTTCGAGGAGCTCTTCGACTACGCGATCGACGGTCGCGACGGGCACGGTCACGGCTCGTCCATGGGCTAAGCCACGAGTATTGATGCCAACGACTTCGCCTCTGGTATTGAGCAGCGGCCCGCCGGAAAACCCCGGATACAGGGCGAGGTCGAGGCGGATATGCTGGTCGAGGTGCCCCCCACGCTGGCTCCTCCACCCGCCGCTGATGCCGCCGATGATCCCGCTGCTTGCCACCAGATCTCCCCGCCGCGTGCGGCCGAGCGCGAGAACAAGATGGCCGAGCTTGAGGCTTGTAGAGTCACCAAGTTGGGGCACGCCCGAAGATCCTTCCTTGATGCTGAGGACGGCTAAGTCGGTACTGGGATCCCGGCCAATCAGTTTTGCAGGGACAGCACGATTGTCATCGAACAGCACTTTGATGTCTTCGTCGCGTTGCACGCCGTGATGAACCGTTACGATCACCCCCTTCTTCCATTCGATGCCACTCGCCGGCATCCAGCGTCGAGCATGAACCGCTACTACGCTCGCGCCCGCCTTCTCCGCCACAGAAGCAAATTCGCTTGAAATTGTCTCGAGCACTGAATTAGCCATGTCTGGAAAACCCCTTTCCTGAACAGGATCGAGGATGTGAACGGAGGGCGCATCCGCCAGGTGGCTAGGTAAGAAACCCACCGATTGCCCTACCCTCTCAGAGCCATTGGCCATGGGCTGGGCAAAACGCCGGAACCCGCTTCAGCCGCCGAGCCAGCCTTTTCCGAGCCGCCGCGAACCTCTGCGGTGCGATAGGGCGGAAAACCGGACAGCTAGCCCCTGCCCGGGATGCGCGACAACCTTCCTATCCCATTGAAGGCGTGAAGCGCCCCTGGGATCCCGGCTATCTTGCGAACATTTCGCACAAGGTCTCGCCTCGCTTCAGGGCCTCGTGGGATATTCCTGACACACTCCCGGAAGGACCCACATCTTGTACGACATTTCAGCAGGAGTTCGCAGTACGCGCAGTGAGGACGGGGGGATTGTCCTCGACATTGACCATGGCCAGATGTTTCGCCTTAATCCAGTAGGAGCGTTGATCTTGGAATCCCTGGGGAAAGGATGCGCAGAACCAGAAATCGCGCAGGAGATCGCGCGCCAGTACAACATCAGCGAGGAAGCAGCGTCGTCCGATATCCGTGAGTTCCTACAGTCGCTTGCAGCACACAAGCTTGTTCGTGTGCGGCGGGGAGTGGGGATCTCATGAGGGCACCGACCGCAGAGCGCAGCAGTGCCGCGGTCGGAGCCTCGCGCGCGCCGCAGGATTTGTACCGAATTCTCTTGTTGCGGAAAAACGGGTCGGAACTCCTGGTTGCCGGCGAGCACCGGCCCTCCGCGCTTCCTTGTGTCGAAATCCCCAGGTGGGAGCGCACAGGAATCAACCTGAACGCGGTCGTCAGGGAACGTTATGGGATCTCCCCTGTTTGTCTGTTTACTCCAGACTTGTCCGTCACCACTGACGACGGCGAGCCGCCTCTTTATCAGGTGATGGAGACCAGAGAAGCCAACGCTCGAGCGCCCGAGGGAATGTATTGGCTGCCGGTGGATGCATTCTCCGATCAATTCTTCGCAAATGCGCAAGACTTTCGTGCGCTAACCGATACTTTGCGGAAAATCCATGAGTTCGAGAACGAGGAGACTCGTGGACCATTTGGCAAGCCGGGCTGGATCGACGAGTTGTCCTCCTGGATACAACATGAGGTTGATCCGTACGGGCTTCGTTTGACCGGGGAGTTCCGGCAGCTTAACGCCAGCCCAACGTTTGCGTTGCTGCGGTTTGCAACAAATGAGTCTGCGGTGTGGTTCAAGGCTGTTGGTGAACCCAATCTGCGGGAGTTTCCAATATCCCTCACCCTGTCGAGACTGTTCCCTGGCTTCGTACCGGGCATCCTGGCCACCCGTCGAGCTTGGCACGGCTGGCTCATGACGGAGTTCGTCGGTTCAACATTGGATGAAGTTGCGGATGCCTGCGCCTGGGAGCGAGTTGCACAAACCCTCGGAGAGCTCCAAATCGCTTCGCTAGGAACGACTGAGCGGCTTCTCGACGCTTCCTGCAGAGATCTTCGGATCTCTTCCCTTCGCTCTTTGGTCGATCCGTTCATGGAAATGATGTCGCAACTCATGGAACAACAACGAACGACTCCGCCACCTGTCCTCGATAGAGGAGAACTGCGGACGCTCGGAAGGCAGATCCAGGAGGCGCTGTCTAAGCTGGCCGAGTTGGGCATTCCCGATACGTTGGGACATCTGGATTTCAATCCAGGAAACATCTTGTGTTCTGCTCATCGGTGCGTCTTTATCGACTGGGCTGAAGCCTATGTTGGGCCTCCATTTCTCACCTTTGACTACCTTCGAACGCATCTAGGGCGAACCGAACGGGAAGATGCTGGTTTGAGCGCAAATGTTGTCACCGCTTACGAGACGCACTGGCGCCCCGTTCTCTCTCCTGACGTGGTCGCCGAGGCGATGAAGGTTGCGTCCGTTCTCGCTGTCTTCGCCTATGCAACAGCGACCGAGGGATGGCGGAAGCCGGCATCGTTCGGTGAATCCAGGGCGGCGGGTTACCTGCGCAGCTTGACCCGACGGATGCACCGCGAAATGCGGCGGCTGCAAGATCGGAGACGCCTTTGCATCCATTGACAGTGAACCCTCCCCACTCCCCCGTCGAGCCCGTGACTGAGGTCCTGCACGGTGTGCCGATCACGGATTTCTACCGTTGGCTTGAAGACCAGGAGTCCGTGCGGACCCGCGACTGGCTTGCGGCGCAAACCCACTATGCCCGCACGTATCTGGACTCGCTTCCGGGCCGAGAACGCATTCGCGAGCGCATCCGCGAGCTTCTGGATGTTGAGACCTACGACTCCATGCAGAGAATCGGCGACAGGTATGTTTTTCGCAAGCGCGCCCCCGGCCAAGAGCAGCCCTGCATCTTTCTGCGCGAAGGGCGCGACGGCGAAGATCGGCTGCTGATCGATCCGGCAGACCGGAGAACGGGCAACCACACGGCGGTCAAACCCCTGCGATTGTCGCCGGACGCGCGCCTGCTTCTGTACGAGGTCAAAGAGGGTGGGGAGCGTACGGGAACATTTGAGTTGTTCGATATCGAAAAACGAGAGCGGCTTCCCGATGCGCTTCCGCGAGGTTATCTGAGGGGGTTTTGCTTCGCTCTGGACGGAAGAAGTTTCTACTACGTCCACGAACCCATTGGCGCGAATGAGTCCACGCATCCGGCAGCGTACCACCATCTCCTCAGCACTTCGTTCCATGAGGACCGCAAGATCTTCTGTCCACGCCAGAGCGAGAGCCTGCGGTTACACATTGTTCCTGGCGAGAATCTCCTGGGCTTTCTCGTGTTGCGGTTTCGCGACACGACCTCCACAGACTTCTTTCTCTGGCCGGTGAACTGCGAAAACGCTCCCGAGCTCGTGATCGAGAATGCCGACTACAAGTTTGGACCACTATTCCAGAAGGACCGAATTTTGGCCATCACGGATCGCGATTGCCCCAATTCCAGGATTGTTGAGGTTCAGCCACGAAACGGCAGAGAGGCGGAATTTGTCGATGTCGTCCCAGCCATTGATTGTCCAATTCGGGAATGGGCCGTCACCTCCGACAGAATCTATGTCGGCTACACACGGGGAGTCCGGTCAGAGATTCGTGTCTTTGATTTGCGGGGCGTGAGACTTGGCGAATTGCCCATCGCAGAGACCGACACCGTTCGCATCATCGGAGCGTCGACCCAAAGCGACGAGCTTTGGTTCGAGCAGGAGTCGTTCGTTACTCCTATCCAGATTCGCCGCTACTCGTCAGAAACCGGAGAGTCTCAGGCATGGGCAGCGCGAAGCATTCCATTCCGCTCCCAAGACTACGAACATACCCAAATCTGGTTCCCCGCAAAGGATGGTACCCGCATCCCAATGTTTCTCGTGGGTCGACGCAATTTGATGGGAACCCGCGCCCTGCCCACGGTCATGACGTCGTACGGAGGATTTGGCGTTCCGATGACGCCGCAGTTCAGTGTCTTCGTCTCTTTCCTCATGGAGCAGGGCTGCCGGTTCGCTCTTCCCAATATCCGGGGAGGGTCGGAATTTGGAGTCGATTGGCACAATGCCGCCAAGCGGCGGAACCGGCAGGTCGCCATTGATGATTTTCTGTCCGCAGCGGAGTGGCTGATCGAAAATGGCCGGACGACGCCCCGCGATTTGGCCATCTTCGGAGGCTCCAATTCGGGCCTGCTGGTGGGAGCGGCCTTAACGCAACGGCCGGATCTATTCCGCGCGGTCGTGTGCATGGTTCCCATGCTGGACATGCTGCGCTATCACTTGTTCGACAACGCCGAGGTCTGGGTGGATGAATTCGGCACGGCGGATGACCCCGAGGACTTCCCTGCCCTGACTCGCTATTCGCCCTACCACCAAGTCCGGGATGGGGTTGGTTATCCGGCAACGATGATCGTCTCAGGAGATGCGGATCGAAACTGCAATCCTCTGCACGCGAGGAAAATGACCGCCCGGCTTCAGGCGGCCAACGCCTCCGAACATCCAATTTTCCTGGACTACAACACATTTCGAGGGCACTCGCCGGTGCTCCCCTTGAGCGAGCGGGTTGCGGCTCTGACCGACCGTATGGCTTTTCTGTGCGAACAGTTGGGACTCCGAACCTGAATCGAGGAAGGCGAAAGCCATGTCATTGCTCGTTCTGAAGGCCTACTTGCAGCTCGTCCGATTCGATTTCTACCTGGCGCGGGGGAACTTTGCTGCCCTGCATACGAAGGTCCGCAAATGTCCAGTTCGCGTCCCAACGAAATTCCCACACTCGCTTGAACAGATCTGTGCAGCCGTCGACTTGGCTTGCATTTGGTACTGGAAGGAGGTGCTGTGCCTGCAGCGTTCCGCGGCCACAGCTTGTCTTCTCAAAAGCCGGGGGATTCAGGCAGAAATGGTCATCGGCGCTCAACAGATGCCGTTCAAGGCACACGCATGGGTGGAGGTCGACGGCCGGGTTGTGAACGACAAGCCATATACCCCGAAGATGTACGCAGTTCTCGACAGGTGCTGACGGTTACCCATTATGAGTGTCCAGTTTGGGCGATGGAATTTCGACGGTGCACCGCCTTCGGGGGAGTTCATCGAGAGGGCCGCCAGCATGCTGGTTCCCTATGGACCGGATGGCCAGTACTGCTACTCCGCGAAGGGAGTCAACATCGTCTATCGCCCCTTCCATACCATGAGGGAATCGAAGAGCGAAACTCAGCCCCATCGGTCGAGGGCAGGTGTGGTCGTCACATGGGACGGCCGCCTCGACAATCGCAGCGAACTCGAACAACAGCTGAGCCTCAAACTCGAGGGCGGGTCCCCGGATGTTCTCATCGTCGCCGCTGCCTACGAGCAGTGGGGGAGAGAGTGCCTCTCCAAGCTCATCGGCGACTGGGCACTCTCCGTATGGACACCCAAGGATCAATCACTGATTCTGGCCAAAGACCCGATTGGAACGCGCCCTCTCTACTATGCGCGTACCGATGCCAGCGTAACCTGGAGTAGCCTTCTGGACCCGCTTGTTCTACTTGCCGATCGTCCCTATGAGCTCAGTCGCGAGTATATTGCCGGCTGGCTCTCCTTGTTTCCCGCTGCTCACCTGACTCCGTATGCGGGCATCGATTCTGTGCCGCCGTCGTCATTCGTTCATGTGACCAAAGACTCGCTCAAGGTCAGCAAGTACTGGGACTTCGAAGCCATCCAACAGATCCGCTACCGCACCGACAGCGAATATGAGGAGCACTTCCGCACGGTGTTCGGCCAGGCAGTCCGGCGTCGGCTCCACTCCGACCTGCCCGTGCTAGCAGAACTGAGTGGCGGCATGGATTCCTCGTCCATTGTGTGTGTGGCGGACGCCCTCATTGAGGCTGGAGCATCCGCAGTGCCACGGCTCGATACGATCTCGTACTACAGCGATTCTGAACCGAATTGGGACGAGCGGCCTTACTTCGAAAGGGTGGAAGACAAGCGCGGCCGCACGGGATTTCACATTGATGCCGGCATGCAACCAGAGGGCCTGTTCCAATTCCCTCGTGAATGCTTCGCCGTCAGTCCAGGTTCGGGACGTGCCGCCGACTTGCGATTCGCCACCTGCCTGCGTTCGGGGGGCTACCGGGTCCTTCTCTCCGGTATCGGCGGCGACGAAATTACAGGAGGCGTGCCGACGCCAAAGCCCGAGCTTGAGGATCTACTGGCGAGGGGCCGGCTTCGACTGCTCGCACGCCAGTTAAAGGCCTGGGCGCTGTCCAGGAGAAAGCCCTGGATTCATTTGCTTTTTGAGGCCATACGAGGGTTTCTCCCTGAAAGTCTGTTGGGCGTGTCCGAGTACGGACGGCCGGCGCCGTGGCTCCATACGGAATTTATCAAGCATCATCGAGTGGCTTTGATCGGCTACGAATCGAGGTTGCGGTTGTCGGGCCCTCTGCCAAGCTTTCAAGAAAACCTATCTACGCTGGAAGCATTGAGAAGACAACTCGGGTGTCAAGCGCTACCGCGAGACCCGCTTTATGAGAAACGCTACCCCTACCTCGATCGCAGTTTTCTTGAATTCATGTATGCCGTTCCGCGAGAACAATTGGTCCGGCCGCGTCAACGCCGTTCGCTGATGCGTCGTTCTCTCCTGGGCATCGTTCCCGACGAAGTCCTGCAAAGAAAACGCAAAGCGTTTGTAACCCGATCACCGATGGCGGCCATCGCACGAGAATCGGCCGACCTGGTGGCGCTTTGCACCGACATGATTGCCAGTGGCCTTGAGCTTGTGGACGCGGATGCTTTCCGGAGGGCGATTCAAGAGGCCGCTACTGGCCGGGAGATTCCGATCGTCACGCTGATTCGCACGCTCGATCTTGAATTCTGGCTGAGGGGGTTAGCCAGAGCCTCGATCCTGAACCCGTCGTATCGCCCTGTCCCGTCCACTTCTCGAAAAGCCAGGACCGCGCGGACTCGTGACGGACCCGTCGCTTTGAACATAGGTTCAGCTAGCTGAAGCAGGTCATCGCAAACCGAAAGGAGGTGAAAACCATGAAATATGCCAAGCCAGAAGTCGCCCCGCTAGCCTCTGCCATCCAGGCAGTGGAGAGCTCCACTTCCAACAAAAGCAACCCTCAGATAGCGGACTCGCAACATACGGCGGGAACGTCCAGCGCGTACGAAGCCGATGAGTAATTGGAACTTGGAACGCGGCGGTGCGACGGCATTTTCGCGGTCTCCACGAACCTCCCTATCCGGCCGGCCGATGAAAGTCAGCCGGCTCGGTCAAGGGAGGATCCAGCAGAAAGGAGGTGAACTTCATGAAATACGTTAAGCCTGAAGTTGCTCCGTTGGCATCGGCCATCGAGGCAGTGCAAAGCAGCCTAAGCAAGAGATTCCACGTAATCCAAGACGTAATGTCGGTCTTGGCTACAACCAGCGCGTACGAGGCTGATGAGTAGGCCGTTCGTCGAGAGGGGTGCCCTGATGATGGAGCACCCTCTCTTCTTGAGCACCTGGACATGATGTTGCTCCCCGCGGATCCAGTCCTATTTCTGCAATTTTCTGAATTCGCGCCAGCGAACGTACTGTGTCTTTTTCTTCGGGTCGGGATCTTCTTCACCCTTGAGCCAGAAAGAGAACCAGTCGACGGTTCCTCCTTGTGAAGCAAGGCGCTGTGCAGGATTCTGCAGCAAGTGGACGCCGTGTTGGATGTCCGGGATCACGAACAATTCCACTGGTTTCCGCAGGTACCGAAGATTACTGAACATTTCCCATGCACCGAGGACTTGATCGATCGGCCCGGAATCCAGTTCCATGCGCAGGGGAACCTGGACCCGATCGGCATTGTAACCGGGAGCCATGCGGGTCCAGATCCCAAGGGCGTCACCAAAAGGGCGTCCGCCATTTCCTTGCTCATTGAGGAAGCGTCGGTCATTTGGATCGAGCACATACTGGAAGTAGCTTCCATCGATGTTGTCAGCCACCTCCGCAGCTGCCAATGGCGTTGCAGAATGGGTCAGCATGTACTCGACAAGCCATCCGGTGCGGCTGAATCCGATGATCCCGACCTTGGCCGGATCGACAAGACCCGCCGTTACGAAGAACTGGATCGCACCCTCACATCCTGCCGTGAAGACTTCGACCTCTTTAGGAGTCCCTAGGACGTCGTCGAAGCCTCCGTCAGGCCCGCCGATCTGCAGCACTGCAATGTCGCGATTCGCCAGTGCTTGCGCTGCGAAAACTGTCGTGAACCCTCCGTCGACGGAAAATTGCTGCGGAAGATAGCCGTGTGTCTGAATCACAAGCGGAAACGACCGGCCGGATGCGTAGTGCACCGGGTAATAAACCATACCGGTCCACGGCCTCCCATCAACTCCTTTCCAGTGAACGGTTTCAACGTGTCCAAGACTGATATCTGTCCTCAGTTTGGGATTGAGGTCCCGTATCAATCGTGGAGAGTCATTCCCGCCTTGCGCTGCGTACAATGCAGGCGGTGTGTTCGGATCCTCCCGAAGCTCGATCCGCACTCCTCCCGGCGGCTTCGAGCGCGCAGTTATTGCGACCTTCTCCCAGTTGCCATGGACCTTTTTGAAAGCAATGTTCGCTTTGTCTTGCGCCGGAGCGTTGGCATCGACGATTTCGATAATGTCGTCCTCGCTCCAACTGACAGGCCGCGGAGTCGAACCGGCGGAGACCTCCGAAAGTGGCAAAAACTCATACTGGCCCGTTTCTGCGTTCACTGCGACCATGGCTTTCCCCGCAAGACCAAGGGGACTCGCGCCCGGGACAGGAGGAAACGTGGGTCCAATCGCCAGCAGGCGGCCGCTCGGCGACCAAACTGCGACCCCAGAAGGGTTCTCCGGCGCGTTCCAGAGCGGCCGGATGGTTGCCCCTTTCAAGTCGATGATGAAGTACTGCCGAATCAACGTCGGCCCGGCGGGATTCTCGTGCGCGGACGGGAGGTAGAGGTCCTTGAAGACATGCTCGGTATAAGAGTCCCAACTCCGCGGCACATCTCTCACCGGTCGCACCGTCAGAGCAAAGCGACCGTTAGGCGACACTTGCAGCAGCTCTGGAGGGACCGACCAGCCAATTCTGCTTTCCTGGATCCTACGAAGCCGTCTTTCGGGCCGGTGAAACACAAAGGTGTCAAAGCTCGGACTCGCGGTCGCCCCATCCCAATCGCCCCGCAAGAGCGGCCAAATTGCATCGTGAGAAACGGCGAAACCCGCGCGCTCGAGGATCGCGTTCTTGACCGTGTCCCGGGGCGATCGAGCCATGAAGACGATGGTCTGGCCGTCCGCAGTGACGTCATACATGACAATCGGCGTGGAATGCCGAACGAGCGTCTGCATGCGATGGGTTCGGACATCAACGCTGACAATCCTGGGACTTTCCTGCCCGTCATCCCACATGAAAACGACGTGCCTGTTGTCGCTCAGCCAACGCACATTCTGGATTAGATCCCACACTCGTGCCGTGGACCTGGTGAAGAGCCGGGACACCGTAGTGGCTCTCCCGGCAGACTCGAGCGAAGCAAGGCTGCCGAATAGCAGCTCTACCCAGCTTCCATTGCGCCCGACGTCCCCACGCTGCAGCACGACGAGATATCCCTTTTCATCCGGCGAGACCAATGCGGGGCCGATCGCGTCGTCATACAGGACCTGGGTGGCTTCGATGGAGTCTACAACCGTGAATGGCCTCTTCAAATCCTGACTTCGAAGCCAACTCGGCGACAAGATCCACCAAGCTAACAAGAAAAAGACAGACGTGTGGCGAGGTATCATCACGATTCTCCTTGGGGTACAGGCGGATGAGTAGGCCGTTCGTGGGGGGCGCTCTGGCATAGAGCGCCCTTTTTTGATCCTCCCGTTGCCACTCAAGTACCCGCACCGTTCTTGCAGGAGCTCAGCCCTACTTCTATTCCTTTCCGAGTACGCGCCAGCGAGCGTATTGGGCAGCCTTCCTCGGATTTGGGTCCTCTTCACCTTTGAGCCAGAAGCAAAACCAGTCCACGGTTCCGCCTTGCGACGCAAGGCGTTGTGCCGGATTCTGCAGTAAGTGGGCACCGTGTTGAATATCCGGGATCAGGAACAGTTCAACTGGTTTCCGCAGATACCGAAGGTTACTGAACATCTCCCATGCACCGAGGACTTGATCGATCGGAGGGGAATCCAGTTCCATGCGCAGGGGAACGTGGACCTGATCGGCATTGAAACCGGGTGACCTGCGGCCCCACGTTGCAATTCCGTCGCCGAAGGGGCGGCCACCATTTCCCTTTTCATCGAAAACGCGTCGGTCATTTGGATCGAGGACATACTGGAAGTAGCTCCCGTCGATGTTGTCGGCCACTTCCGCGGCGGCTAAGGGCATCGCAGAATGAGAGATCATGAACTCGACAAGCCATCCGGTGCGGCTAAATCCGATGATCCCGACCTTTCCCGGATCGACGAGACCCGCCGCTACGAAGAACTTGATAGCACCCTCACATCCTGCGACAAAGACATCGGCTTCTTTCGGAGTCGCTAAAATATCGTCGGTTCTCTCGTCAGGGCCTCCGATCTGAAGCACCGCAACGTCGCGATTTGCCAGTGCCTGCGCCGCGAAGACCGTCGTGTAGGACCCGTCGAGCGAAAAGCGCCTTGAAAGATAGCCGTGAGTCTGAATGACAAGGGGGTAGGACCGGCCGGATTCATAGTGCACCGGGTAGTAAGCCATTCCGGTCCATGGCTTGCCATCACTTCCCATCCAGTGCACAGATTCAACATGTCCAAGACTGACTTTTGTCCGCAACTCAGGATTGAGGTCTCGTATCAGTCGCTGAAAGTTATTCGCGCTGTCGACCGCGTACAACGCAGGTGGCGTGTTCGGATCCTCCCGAAGTTCGATCCGTACTCCTGCCGGCGGCCTCGAGTACGCAGTCTTTGCAACCTCCTCCCACTTGCCATGGACCTTCTTGAGAGCAACGTTCGCTTTGTCTTGCGCCGGAGTGTTGGCATCGACGATTTCGATTGTGCCATTCTCATTCCACCGGCCAGGCACGTAGTCCGGGCCGCTCAAGTTGTCCGGAACGGGCAAGCTCTCATACTGCCCCGTCATTGCATCCACCGTCACCACTGCTTTCCCGGCTAGCCCCGCGGGAATCTCTTGGTCCACCGGCAGAAATGTCGGTCCAATCGCCAGCTGGTGGCTGCTCGGCGACCACACGGCGTTGCCTGAGGGGTTTTCCGGCGCGTCCCACAGCGGTCGGGCCACCGATTCCTTTACATCGATGAGGAAGTACTGTCGAATGAAAGTCGGGCCGTCGGGATTTTGGCGGGCGGCGGGCAGATAAATGTCCCTGAAGAGATGCTCCGTATAAGAATCCCAACTTCTCGGCACTTCCCTAACCGGACGCACCTCCACCGCATAGCGACCGTCGGGAGATAGCTTGAGTAGCTCAGGAGGGTTGGACCAGACCACCTTCGATTCCCGAATCTTGCGAATGCGCCCGTCAGATCGACCATAAACAAAGGTCTCGTAGTTTGGCCCCGGCGTCGAAGCATCGAAGTCCCCGCGCAAAATCGGCCAAATCGCCTGCGCGCCAATGGCAAAACCGTCGCGCTCCAGCCTCGCGTTCCGAATCGTGTCACGAGGCGATTGGGCCATGAAGACGATCGTTTGACCGTTCGCACTGACGTCATACTTGACAATCGGCGTGGAATGCCGAACGAGCGTCTGCATGCGATGGGTTCGGACATCAACGCTGACAATCCTGGGACTTTCCTGCCCGTCATCCCACATGAAAACGACGTGCCTGTTGTCGCTCAGCCAACGCACATTCTGGATTAGATCCCACACTCGTGCCGTGGACCTGGTGAAGAGCCGGGACACCGTAGTGGCTCTCCCGGCAGACTCGAGCGAAGCAAGGCTGCCGAATAGCAGCTCTACCCAGCTTCCATTGCGCCCGACGTCCCCACGCTGCAGCACGACGAGATATCCCTTTTCATCCGGCGAGACCAATGCGGGGCCGATCGCGTCGTCATACAGGACCTGGGTGGCTTCGATGGAGTCTACAACCGTGAATGGCCTCTTCAAATCCTGACTTCGAAGCCAACTCGGCGACAAGATCCACCAAGCTAACAAGAAAAAGACAGACGTGTGGCGAGGTACCATCACGATTCTCCTTGGGGTACAGGCGGAAGGGGATTGTTAAAATGTAAGCTTCAGCGCGAACTGCATGGAACGCGGGCCACCCATTTGGTAGAGCGGACTGAGGATTCCGAGGGTGCTCGCCAGGGTTCCCGTGGCCTGACCGAAAGTGCCGTCCCCGAACGCGGGATTGATCCGCCCGAAGTTCGGGTGGTTGAAAATGTTAAAAGCCTCGGCGCGGAATTGCAGACTCAGTCTCTCGTAAATCGTAAAATTTCGCCGCACCGCCATGTCCACTTGCCAGGCGCCAAAGCCTCTCAAGAAGTTCCGTGGAGCATCGCCCGGGCCAGACGCGGGAGAAACAAAAGCATTCGGGTTGATGGCCCGACCTCCTGGACAAGCGAGACCGTTGTTATAGATGGCTGCGCATTCTGACCCGTAAACGTACACGGGCACGCCTGAGACTAAATCGAGCCCACCGTTGATAACTTTTCCTGTCCCCGGATCGACGGTGGTCGAGCCGTCCAGGGTCACCGGAAACGCTGTACCGGCACTCAAACGCGCGTCGACACCCCACTGATGCAACATCGCGGCCAACAGGCGGTTCTTTCCGATGTTCGGGAAGTCATAGGATGTTGCAGCCGAAACTTTCTGGCGCACATCGAAGTCGCAATCGCCGTGCTGGTAGGCAAATAGGTAGTTTTGCGAGCCATAGTCGCTGCAATGAGACCAGGTGTAGGAGGCGAGTGTCGTCAGACCCTGGCTCAACCTCCGCCGGAATTGCAATTGCAGCGCGTTGTAGTCGGACGTCAGACCGTTCTCGAAGAGAAAGAAGTTACTAGCGTTCGGATTGCCGATGTCGCTTCCGGAAAAATCGCTTTCCTGCAATAGCCTCGCAGCGTGGGAACCGACGTAGGACAGAGTAAGAGCTTGTGCTTGGCCAAGCGCTTGCTCAAGGGTAGCGTTCCACTGGATCGTATAAGGGAGTTGCAGGTGTCTTGAGAATCCGATTGCCGGGGAAGCATACGGCGCAACCGGAGGGTTGACGATGGGCGGTGTCGCCTGTGAAGGAGTGATGGGGAACGAAGATCCTGGCAGGATACTCAGGGTGCTGAACCCCGGTCCTTCGAATCCAAATGATCCCATCTGCTGGCCGGTATCGAAGAACACGCCTGCTCCACCACGCACGACAGTTTCGCGCCCGGGAAGCTGATGCACCGCGTAATTAATTCCGATCCGAGGCGCCAGGTTATACCAAGTCGTTTGCCACAAGGGAGTACCCTGGGGCGCCAGCCTCCAGCTGCTCGGAGTGGATCCTTCGATGGTGTAGGGCTTGAGGCCCTGAGTCACGCCCGGAGCAGGATTTACCTCCCAACGCAGGCCGAGCGACAGGTTGAGCCGCTCCGACACTCTCCATTCATCCTGAGCGAATGCTGAAAAGTTCTGGTACAAGGGATTGGCCGTGGTGAAACTCTCCGCGATCGCAAGGGCACTATTGGCTTCAACACTCGGTTCACTGAGGTAGAGGTATTCCGAAAGAGGGTTAAACGGAGCGGCAACCGGCGACAATCTGCGATAGTCCGCGCCGATCTTCAGTTGGTGGCGCCCATAGGTGACGCTGGCGGTGTCCACGAAATTCCACTGTCGTTGCGTCGCCGACTCCCTGGCCTGGCCCAGTGCGATTCGGAAACCACTGTAAAGCAGCACAATCGCAGGGTCGGCATCGGCGGTCAGACCGGTAAGCTGCGCCAAATCGACAGGTGTGCTGCCACCAAAACTGGTGATCGTCTCCTGGCTGAGCACGCGATTCAGGCTGTAGTTGAAGCGGAATTCGTTATTAAGGTGACTGGTAGGCGCATAGTTCACGCCGGCGGTGAAGGTACGCGAAGTGAGTGACGAGGCTTTCCGTATGGCCGGGGTAGCAAAAGGTCCCGTCGACCGGCTCGTTGATTTCGACGGCGTATCACTAAACCGGAAGAACAGGCCCAGTCTGCTGTTGGGCGTGTGATCGATCCGAACACTCGTGGAATTCAAGGAACTGGGGTTGGACCAACTCGCGATGTACTCCGCCATGCCGTTCCCAAGGTTGCGGCCGTTAGCGATGGGGAAGGCGTTCAACGCCTGTTGCAGTGGGGCAGGAGTGTTCGTGCGAAGATCGGCATCCGGAACGTCATTCACAGTACCCGCCTGCGGCTGTGCCAGGCGCAGCCCCTCATAGGAAACAAAGAAGAAAGTCTTGTCTTTCGGCTCGTAGATTCGCGGAATATGGAGCGGCCCACCGAGTGTTCCACCAAAATCATTCTGCCGCAGCGCCGGCTGCGCGGCCCTCAGGTAATCGCTGAACCAGTCATTCGCATCGAAAACGCCATTGCGAAGGTAATCGTAGGCAGTGCCGTGCCACTGTTTCGTACCGGATTTTGTCTCAAACGAAAACTGGCCGCCCGGGTTCCGGCCGAATTCGGCCGAATAGGTTGAACTCTGGACGCGAAATTCCTGGAGATCATCCACGGAGACCAAACTTTGCGTGGTTCCGAGGGACGTGGCAGTGGGCACCGAACCACTTGCCCCCGCCCACTCAAGCATAAAAGCTCCGGGAGCCGCCCCCACGTTCGCACTGACTCCGTCCACTGCGTAGTAATTCGATTCCGGACGCTGCCCGTTCACGCTGAATTCCCCGGTCTGACCAAGGACCGAATTGGGACCGTTTTGGGGCGACTGCGTAACGGAACCGGGCGTGAGCAGAATCAAGTCCTGGAAACTCCGTCCGTTGAGGGGCATATTCTTTACGTAGTTCTGATCCACGACTGTGCTGACAGACCCGTCCGTGGTATTTACGATGGACGCACCCCCCTCCACCGTAATCGTCTCCGACAACGCGCCCACTGGCAGCGTGAAGTTAATGGCCACCGCGTCCTGGAGGTTCAGTACGACATCCGGTTTGATCAGCGTTTTGAAGCTGATCTTTGAGACTTGAATGCGGTAAGGTCCCGGGGGAAGGTTGGGGATCGCGTAAATGCCTTCACCGTTTGTTACACCGGAATAGCGGACGCCCGTGGCATCGTTCTCGATTTGAATCTCGGCACTAACGATGGCGCGTCCAGATGGATCCAGTATGAGACCGCTGATGGTGCCATTGGGCGATTGCGCAAACGGAACTGCCGCGAGAAGTAGAACCACAAACAATGGGAGAAGGAAAGTGAATCTCACGCGGGTTGCTCCTGACGTGGTCGGATTCATACAGATTCATCCGGTCTACGGAAGCCCCCCGGTATTTGTATCAATATTTTTTAGAATCGCAGCGTAGATGAACCCCTGGTCGGTTTTCCGAACACCTAGGGATGATTGGGATCAAGACGCAGGTAGGCGAACAGGAGAGACTTGGGGCTGGGCTTGTGGCTTCCGCCGTTGGGTTCCACGGTCACGAAGACCGCATCGATTTGCTCGAGCGCCTTAGGGTCATCGAACCGCAACACCCAACGCTTCGTGGAGGTACTGTCGGCGTAGAAGACACCCAGGTTGAGCGCCTGCTGGCGATCGGGGCCTCGCCGGCCCCAGGCCTGGAAGCTGCTCGCGCTCTTTGCGCCAGCCTGCTGATCGAGGTCGTAGGCGTAAAAGATGAGCGACTTCCCTTTCGTATAAAACACGCGGCCGTAGGGCTTCTTGGTTTCTCCCGTGCGCTCCACGTCATAGACCTCCGCGATGTAGAGATCGCGCGCGCCCATCAGGTCACGAATGTCGCGGTCGTGAGCCAGCAGCTCTTGCTGCTGATCGAGCGCGGCTTCACGATCATGGAGCAAATGAGTGAGATCGCTGACCTTTGCCTGAAGCGCAGTAGCTCGCTGCTTGTCCTGGGATGACTGGTGTTCGAGCGAATCCAGCTTGTCCTGCAGTCGTTCCGTCTGAGCTTGAGCGGCTTCCAGCTTTTGGTTCAAGTCAGATCGCTCTTGAACAAGGCCCTGCCTGCCCGCCTGCCCGTTCTGGAGATCGGTTTCCAGCTGATTTTGGGCGAGCTTCATTCGGCTCATCTCGGCCGATTGCTGCTCCAGTTCATGCCGGAGCAACGCGACTGCTTTGTCCCGCTGTTCAATTTGCAAGCGCAAGATCTCGCGTTCGTGTCCGGCGTCGCTCAACTGCTGCAGCTGCGATACTTGATTAGCCTGACTTTGCTGAGTCTGGCCTTGACCGGTCTGGTTTTGATTCCCCTGGTTTGGTCCGAGTGCGACCGAGGCAGACTCTGTGCCGCGATGGATTCCAACTCGATAGGCGGAAATCCCGAGAGCGACAAAAAGGAGAATGCCGGCTGCATACAGCGTCCAGACATTGCGCCAGGTTGCCTGACTCGCTGAGAGGGGGACTTTGCCAACCGTCTTCGAGGCAGAATCCCCGTCAGCTCCCCGTCGATCGGTGGCCAATTCCTCGCCCAATTCTTCCTCCAGCGTCAGGCGTTGGAAGAGGGCCGCTTCTGCTTGCTCTTGTTCCTCTCGGGACCAGAACGAATCCAGTTCAAGATTCCCGGGATCGGTCGCTAACGCGGGAATCGTCTTGCTGACCACTGCCTCGTACTGCTCCATGGCTTCCCTGCACGAGGAACAGACTTCAAGATGCTCCTGTAACCGCCTCTGTTCTTCCTTGGTTAGCTCACCCGAGGTTGAAAGGGCACAGAGCGCGAGGAACTCGTCATGGGGTGATTGCGACAACGCCCAGGCTCCTGGTTTGAGAGTCACTTTTTACCACTTCCATTGCGACCCGGCAATTTGACCGAAAGTACCCGCTTTCGCAACTTGTCCAAGCCTCGATAGTAGTGATTGCGAATGTTGCCGAGAGGCTGATCGAGGTTCACGGCAATCTCGCCAAAAGTATAGCCCTCGAAGAAGTGGAGACTCAAAGTATTACGCTGGTCTTCGGTCAGGGTGTCTAGAAGTCCTTGGATGGTCGTGTTTCCGACCAGTGAACCGACCCGAGCCTCGCCTTCCCTTCTCTGCGAATGTGGGTCCAGCAAATCCACAACGCCATCCAGGTCTAATCGTGTGTAGAAGTGACGTGAATTGAGGTAGCGTCTCCGGTCGATCGCGCGGTGATACGTCATCTGAACGATCCAGGAACGCACCGCAGCCTTCGACGAATCAAAGGTGGCGCAATGCCGATGAACGAAGATAAATACATCCTGCAGCAAGTCGTCCGCTTCAGAATCGTCACGTAAAATACGGTTCGCGACAGTCCGTACCAATCTGGCGTAGCGACGGAAAAGAATGGCCAATGCTTCTTTGCTTCCGTCGCAAATACGAACCATCAAGGCTTCGTCGGAGACCTCGGATTCCAGGATCTCGGACACAGATCGAGAATCGACACTCGCACCGTCCCGCTGGGACGTGGCAAGACCAAGTAGTCGAATTGCGATCGAAGCGTCCATTGCCCTGGGAGCACCTTGGAATACTTCAGCTAGGGTAGTCGAGCTTCAGCGTTTCCTTGCCCACCTCTACACTCCGGTGAGAAAGGAAACTGCCGGCGGATATCCCTATTTCAGGGACCTTCCTGAGGCCGATAATTCCCTATTTTGGGGAATTAGTCAACAGGTGAATGCTGAATTTTGTCAATCGGTCTCGCATTCCCAAGCAAATTAATAAATCCCTATTTTGGGGAACACGTTCACGATTGCTTATACCTGCAGCACGTGAACCCCAAGGATAAGGCATACCAGAGAACCTACAGAGCTTTCCGGGAGCGACTCATCAGAGCTCGCACGGACGCAGGAATGACACAAGGACAGGTTAATGAGCGCCTGGGCAAACCCCATTCCTTCATATCGAAATGCGAACTAGGGGAAAGACGCGTGGACTTTGTTGAATTGCAGACACTGGCTAAGATTTACGGCAAGAGTCTCTCGTTCTTTGTTACAGAAAACTGAAAGAGAGAGAGGGTTCTGCCACAGGACAAACGCTACTAGAGGCGTATTGTGTATTGCTGTTGGATCCGTTGCGTTCTCGCGTCGACCCGAGACCGATTTCGAGTCGTACGCAGCGTGGCATACTAGCAAGGTGCGGCGTATGCTCGGCTCCGTGGTGGTCGCTGTCGTGGTGCTATGTTCCTCGCATCAACGGCTGTATGGGCAGGTTCACGGTGACCTTTCGGAAACACCGCATGTAGAGCACAGCGAGTCACTCCCTCTGTCGTCCGATCAACCGGCTCCTCAGCTAGACCTAGCAAAAAGCTTGGTCGCCAAAGGTGAGTTGGATGCGGCCGATCGTGCGGTTCGCCAATACCTAGATCAACACCCGAACGCGCCGGACGGTCATTTCTTGCTGGGTTACATCCTCTTCAGGGCAGGCAAGCCGCAGGACTCTTTGCCTGAGTACACGGAGGGAGCCAAATACCGTGATCCGAGCGCTTCCGATTTGAAGGTGGTCGCGCTCGACTATGTCCTCTTGGGCGACTACGCTGACGCTGATATCTGGCTGACCCGATCGCTCGAGCGCGACCCCAAGGATCCGCAGGGGTGGTACTACCTGGGCCGCACTAAATACAACGAAAACAGATTGGAAGAGGCCATTCACGCGTTTGAACGATGCCTTCAGCTTGAGCCCAGGAATGTGAAGGCTGAGGATAATCTCGGATTGTCTTATGAGGGACTGGGTCGAACCGAGGACGCCTTGACCGCTTATCGAAACGCCATCGCATGGCAAGCCAAGGTGCTGAATCAAGATCCGGCGCCGTTCATCGAACTGGGTCGACTCCTCCTTGAGCAAGATCGACCAGAAGAAGCCATCTCTTATCTTTCGAAGGCCGGTGAAATCGGCCCTCAAGATTCTCGCGCACACGAGTACCTAGGAAAAGCGTATTCGCGGCTCAACAAGTTGCCAGAGGCTCAGAACGAACTAGAAAGGGCCGTGACACTGGCTCCCGAACGAGCCTCTCTCCACTTCATGTTGGGACAGGTGTACCGGAAGCGCGGCATGGTAGAGAAAGCAAAGCTTGAATTGGGACGGGGTGCTGCGTTGAATGAAGCCAAGCCGCCGCTCAAGCCTTCGCCCCTGGAGTAATCTTAGTTCTCCGTTGCACCCTTCTCTTCCACCACTGAAATCATTCGATCCACCTGTGGAACAGATACTTCCTGCTTCGTCCCATCGGGCCAGACAATTTCCACCTTGTCGACAATCCTCGACGGGCCTAACCCGAAATGCATTCGTTGATCGGAGCTCGACCCGAAACTGCCCCCGCTGAACACGTCCGCCCGTTGCCTGGCTCCGCCCGAGGTCAGGAACACCTTCGCTCCGATCGCATCACGCGGACTCTTTGGGCCGCCGACCAGCTTCAAAATAATCCAGTGGTTGTCGTTCTTAACGACGTTCCGGAGCAGTGTGGGTGTGGAATCGATATTGTTCGTCACAACGTCGATATGGCCGTCATTGAAAAGATCTCCGAAAGCCGCGCCGCGAGCGGTAATGACGTCAGCCAAGCCGCTGCCGGTAGCGGGAGGCACTTCGGCAAACTTTACTCCATCCAGATTTCGAAACAACTGCGGGCGTTGTGCCCAGGTTGTGCCCCAGTCCTGCCGATCGACACCCGGATAGACGTGGCCGTTCGCTACAACAATGTCGAGGAGCCCGTCATTGTCAAAATCAAGAAACCCCGTTCCCCACGCAAGAAAGGGAATGGTGGGGTCAGCCAGGCCGGCCCGATACGTCACATCGGAAAAGTTTCCGTCGCCGTCGTTCCGGTACAGCGTGTTGTAGTCGTCGGAAAATGCGCTTACATAAAAATCAACCTTGCCGTCCCGGTTGTAGTCTCCTACGGCAATGCCCATCGATGCCTGCGCGCGCCCGTCTTCGGTCAAAGCAAAACCTGAAAGGTAGCTCACATCCTCAAAGGTACCGTCGTGGCGATTGTGGTAGAGGTAGTTGGGGACCGAGTCGTTCGCTACAACGAGATCCAACCAGCCATCGTTATCCACATCGACAAAGGTCGAAGCGAAACCGTAGTAGCCCTTGGGATCGGACACTCCAGCTTTCAGGCTTACATCCGAGAAGGTGCCATCTCCGTTGTTATGAAACAGGTGATCGCTTTCTCCAGGCAGGCCCCGCGGCCCACACATCACATCAACGCCGCGGAACTTGCAGTAACCGGGGGGAATATCGCCTTGGCCTGCGATCGGCGGGTGGTCCACATCGAACTTCACATATCCAGGGACGAACAAATCCAACCGGCCATCACGATCGTAGTCGCCCCAGGTCGGCCCGGCCGACCATCCGCCCAACGCCACGCCCGCCTTCTCAGCAACATCCGTGAACGTTCCATCATGATTATTGTGGTAGAGACGATTCTTGCCGTAGTTGGCCACATAGAGATCCGGCCAGCCATCGTTGTCGTAATCGCCGACGGCAACTCCGAATCCCCAGCGTTCATTGGCGACTCCTGCCTTGGCGGTAACATCGGTGAACGTTCCGTCGCGATTGTTATGGAAGAGCATAGCCTGTGGCGCGGGCTCTTTGCCCTTCAGCGCAGGAATCGTGGAGCCGTTGAGCAGGTAGATGTCTAGCCAGCCGTCGTTGTCATAATCGAGCAGCGCCACGCCCGAGCCTGGAGTCTCAATAATGCTCTTCTTTTCGGGGGTGCCGGAGCGATGGTGAAATTTGTCGAGGCCGGCTGCTTTCGTGATGTCGGCGAACACCACGGGGGCGCCATCAACAAACCCGCCTGCCGTAATCGGCCTGGATTGGGCGTCCTTCCGGGGCGCATGTGCGACGCCGGTCGAAACGCCCATCTGCGAGGCATCGCGGGAACCTTGGTCTTGATGCGGGTCCTGAGCAACTCCAAAAGGAGCGCACGCCACAAGGGCAAACCCGATGCCCAGCAATCGCAGCGGCGCCATCACTTTGGGTTCTCTTTCGGGGCCACGAGCGGGGCCGCGGGTGGCATCGCAGCAGCCTCATCGATCTGAAAAATTTGATCTCCGACAATATCCTTGAGCGTTTGCACAATGCCGCTAGGCCACCGGATCTCAATCGATTTGGCAACGCTTTCCGATCCTAGCCCGAAGTGAACCCGCTTGTCGCTGGCGGATAAGTAGCTTCCCGCAGTCGTCACGGTTGCGAGCTGCATGCCCTTTGCCGTCAGCAGCTTCACTTCCGCTCCGATAGCATCGCGGTTGCTCGTATGCCCGACAAGCTGCAGCGTGAGCCAGTGGTTCTGGGTCGCGGTCTCGTTGTGCAAGATATAGGCGGGCCCATCATTCGTCGTTACAACGGCGTCCATCCGGCCATCGTTGTCGATATCCCCGATGGCCAGACCTCGCGCCGTCCAGGCTTGCTGAAACACCGAACCCGAAGTCGCCGATACGTCTACAAATCCCTGACCTGTGTTGTGCACCAGGAGCATGGGTTCGCGATAGCGCAGGTTTGGAGATGTCAGTTGAATCGTATCCAGGTCATGCCCCTGGGCAATGAGAAGATCTTTCCGGCCGTCATTGTCAAAATCGAGGAAGCGCAATCCCCAACCGGAATGCGTGCGCGTTATCTGACCAAGGCCAGAGGTGTTGCTGGCGTAGTTGAAGCTGCCGTCGCCGGCGTTTCGATAAAGGGCATACATCTGATTGGCCAGGTCGGTAATCACCACATCTGGCAGGCCGTCGTTATCATAATCAGCGAAGTCGACCCCCATGCCGGCAAAGGTGCGGCCGTCACCATCGACTGCGATATTGCTCATCAATGCCACCTCTTCGAACGTCCCGTTGCCTTGGTTGCGGTAGAGCGATTCGAGCGTGGAATCATTGGCTATGAAAATATCCGTGTGCCCGTCACGATCATAGTCCGCAAAAGCGAGACCCAGCCCCTTGCCCGGCTTGGAGATCCCAACCTTCTGAGAAATCTCTGTAAAGTGACCGTTCCCATCGTTGTGGTAAACCAGCGGCGCAATCGGTTTGAAGAAGTCAGGGTGGCAGTAGGTTCGAAATCCCTCTTTGTGCTCGCCGCACCAGACATCATCGAAATCCCACTGCAGATAGCGAAGAACCACGAGATCCAGCAGGCCGTCATCATCGAGATCAAGCCAGGCTGCGCTGGTTGACCATCCGTCTCCGCCCACACCGGCCTTTTCGGTGACATCGGTGAAAGTACCATCTTTATTGTTGTGGTAGAGCCGATTGCCTCCGTAGGCGGTGACGTAGAGGTCCTCGTATCCATCGTTATCGTAGTCCCCGACTGCTACGCCCATGCCGTAGCCCTTGCC
>Ga0137418_10000399_pt1 | contig 38559 bp, 36 predicted proteins | sample CZODoug3_1_2_16f_FD_122242 | JGI IMG/M metagenome (GOLD analysis project Ga0137418, IMG submission 122242) | Vadose zone soil fungal communities from Angelo Coast Range Reserve, California, USA - CZODoug3_1_2_16fungal (Hybrid Assembly) | ecosystem: Environmental > Terrestrial > Soil > Vadose...
CGGCCGCGTGCTGCGCGGCGCGAACAACCGGCCGCTGAAGTCGCTGTCCGACACGTTGAAGGGCAAGCAGGGTCGCTTCCGCCAGAACCTGCTCGGCAAGCGCGTCGACTACTCGGGCCGTTCCGTCATCGTCGTCGGGCCGGAGCTGAAGCTGCACCAGTGCGGCCTGCCGAAGAAGATGGCGCTCGAGCTCTTCAAGCCGTTCATCTACAACAAGCTCGAGGAGCGGCAGCTGGTCGCCACCATCAAGCAGGCGAAGGAGATGGTGGAGCAGCAGCGTCCGGAAGTGTGGGACATCCTCGAAGAGGTGATCCGCGAGCACCCGGTGCTGCTGAACCGCGCGCCGACGCTGCACAGGCTCGGCATCCAGGCGTTCGAGCCGGTGCTCGTCGAGGGCAAGGCCATCCGCATCCACCCGCTCGTCTGCACGGCGTTCAATGCCGACTTCGACGGCGACCAGATGGCGGTGCACATCCCGCTCTCGCCCGAGGCGCAGATCGAGGCGTCGGTGCTGATGATGTCTTCGAACAACGTGCTGTCGCCCGCCAACGGGGCGCCGATTGCCGTGCCGTCGCAGGACATCGTGCTCGGCTGCTACTACCTGACGAAGTCGAAGAGCGGCTCGAAGGGCGAGGGGCGCGCGTTCGGCAATATCGACGACGTCATTCTCGGCCTCGAGGCGGGCGAGCTGGAAACGCTCACGCCGATCCGCCTCCGTTACACGGGCATGCTGCTCGATCTGACCACGGCGCGGGATGACCAGGACGTCATCCACACCGAGGTGATCGAGGTGAAGGGGAAGATCATCAACACGACGGTCGGCCGCGTGATCCTCAACGACCAGTTGCCGAAGCAGATGCCGTACGTGAACGGCCTGCTGAAGAAAAAGGGCCTGCAGCAGCTCGTGCAGAAGTGCTATCTGGACTTCGGTCTGGAGCGCACGGTGGACATGCTCGACTCGTTGAAGAACCTCGGGTTCGCCTACGCGACCCGCTCCGGCCTCTCGATCGGTATCGACGACCTGGTCATTCCCGCGAACAAACCGCAGCTCGTGGAGGCGGCGCGCAACGAAGTGATCAAGGTCGAGCAGCAGTACCTCGAGGGCGCGATCACCAACGGCGAGCGCTACAACAAGATCATCGCCGTCTGGTCCGAGGTCACCGAGAAGATCGCCGACGAAATGTTCGGCGAGATGGCGGAGATGGATCACACCGGCAAGTCGTTCAACCCGGTGTACATCATGGCTGACTCGGGTGCGCGAGGCTCGAAGCAGCAGATCCGTCAGCTGGCGGGGATGCGCGGCCTGATGGCGAAGCCGTCGGGCGAAATCATCGAGACGCCGATCACGTCGAACTTCCGTGAAGGCCTCACCGTGCTGCAGTACTTCATCTCGACGCACGGCGCGCGCAAGGGTCTCGCGGACACGGCGCTCAAGACCGCCGACTCAGGCTACCTGACGCGCCGTCTCGTGGACGTCGCGCAGGACGTGATCATCTCGGAAGACGACTGCGGCACGCTCGACGGCATCGAGGCGCGCGCCATCGTCGAATCGGGCGAGATCATCGAGCCGCTGCGCGACCGCATCGTCGGCCGCGTCACGCTCGAGAAGATCGTCGATCCGTTCGGTGCGGGCACCATCTGCGAGCTGAACGACGAGATCGACGAGGACAAGGCGTCGGCCATCCAGGAGAGCGGCATCGAGAAGGTGAAGATCCGGTCGGTGCTGACGTGCGCGACGCGCCGAGGCGTCTGCAAGCGCTGCTACGGCCGCGACCTCGCCACCGGCCGTCTCGTCGAGTTGGGTCAGGCGGTCGGCGTCATCGCCGCGCAGTCCATCGGCGAGCCCGGCACGCAGCTGACGATGCGGACGTTCCACATCGGCGGCACGGCGTCGCGCGTCTCCGAGCAGAACACGCTCGATGCGCGCCACTCTGGCACGGCGCATTACGAAAGCCTGCAGGTGGTCGAGACCCACAAGGAAGGCGGCCAGCTGATCGTCATGAACCGCAACGGCTCGATCGTCGTCAGGGACGAGAAGGGGCGCGACCGCGAGCGTTACCCGATCGTCTACGGCGCGCGGCTGAAGGTGAAGGACGGCCAGAAGGTCGAGCAGGGCCAGACGCTCGTCGAGTGGGATCCCTACACGTTCTCGATCCTCACCGAGGAGCTGGGGACGATCCGCTTCAAGGACATCATCGAAGGGCTGACCGTCCACGAGGAAGTGGACGAGGTCACGGGGCTGTCGCGGTTCATCATCGTCGACTCGCCGGATGAGAAGAAGCAGCCGACGATCGAGATCAAGGACAAGGCGGGCAAGACCGCCCGTAAGTACCACATGCCGTCGCACGCGCACCTGATGGTGCAGGACGGCGAGTCGGTCGAGGCGGGCGACGTGCTCGCGAAGATTCCGCGCGAGACGACGAAGACGAAGGACATCACGGGCGGTCTGCCGCGCGTGGTCGAGCTCTTCGAGGCGCGGAAGCCGCGCGACCCGGCGGTCATCTCCGAGATCGACGGCGTTGTCAAGGACGGCGGCGTGGCCAAGGGCCAGCGCAAGATGATCATCGTCCCGGACGATGCGACCGAGCCGCGCGAGTACCTGCTGCCGCGCGGCGTGCACGTCAACGTCCACGAGGGCGAGCGGGTGCGCGCGGGCGAGCAGCTGATGGACGGCCCGAGCAACCCGCACGACATCCTGCGCGTGCTCGGCGAGAAGGAGCTGCAGAAGTACCTCGTGAACGAAATCCAGGAGGTCTACCGGCTGCAGGGCGTCAACATCAACGACAAGCACATCGAGGTCATCGCGCGGCAGATGATGCGGTGGGTGAAGATCGAGGATGTGGGCGACACCGAGTTCCTGATCGACGAGCAGGTGGACAAGTTCCGCTTCCTCGAGGAGAACGAGCGGGTGATCGGCAGCGGCGGCCGCCCGGCGACCGCGCAGCCGCTGCTGCTCGGGATCACGAAGGCGTCGCTGTCAACCGACTCGTTCATCTCGGCGGCGTCGTTCCAGGAGACGACGAGGGTGCTGACGGAGGCGTCGATCAGCGGGAAGATCGATCACCTGCGCGGGTTGAAGGAGAACGTGACGATGGGACGGCTGATTCCCGCGGGCACGGGCTTCGAGTGGTATCGCCACGTGCGGATTCCGCCGGACGAGCCGCCACCGCCGCCGGCGCTGCCGCAGCCGACGGAGGAGGACATGGATCTCGACCGCGAGATCGAATACGCGTTCGATACCGAGGAGCCGATGGCCTCGCGGCCGCCGGCTGGGGATATCGAGTAGTCAGCAGGCAGCGGGCAGCGGGCAGTGTAGGGCGGGTCCTTCTGGACCCGCCAGATTATCGAGGCACGGAGAATTTGTTTCTCCGTGCCTTTTTTTCTTGCGATCATGGCGTCGCGCCGATCAGCTTTCGCTGACGCGCCCGAAACGGATGATCAGACTCCTGTCGCGGACGATTCGGACTCTTGCCGTTGCGCTCGTCGTCTTCCTGTGTGCCGATGTCCAGGCGCAGTCACACAAGGTCACCGAGCGTCGCAACGTCGATTACGTGCCCCAGGCCGACTATCGGGACGGCAAGGATCGCCTCGACCTCTACATACCTGATGGTCTGACTGATGCCCCGGTGATTCTGTCGCTGCACGGCGGCGTGCTGATGATGGGCGATCGTCGTGAGGAATCCTTCGTCGGAAAGCGATTCGCCGCCGCCGGCTATCTCACCGTTGTTCCGAGCTATCGCCTCTCGCCCGAGGTGTCACATCCCGCCCACATCCAGGACGTCGCGGCGGCGTTTGCGTGGGTCAAGCGCAACATCCGGCAGCATGGCGGCGATCCGGATCGCATCATGGTGATCGGCCACTCAGCGGGCGCTTATCTAGCGATGCTCCTCGCGGCCGATCCGCGCTATCTGGCGGCACACCAACTGTCGGCGCGCGACATCAAGGGGATCGTTCCGGTCAGCGGATTCTTCTGGGTGGACAAGCCGGGCGTCGCGCCGGACCGTCCGGCCGACATCTGGGGCACCAATCCAAAGACATGGACCGACGCATCGCCTGCGCGGTACCTCCGCGCGGACCTGCCACCCGTCCTGCTCATCGACACCGACGGGGACGAAGACTGGAGGCAGCAGCAGAACGTAGACTTCGCCGCCGCTCTGCGCGCAGCAGGTCACCGGGACGTCGCGATCCACAAAGTTCCTGGCCGCACGCACATGAGCGTGTGGACCGACATGTCGAAGGGGCCGTCCGAAGAAACCTCGTCGGCAATCCTGGAGTTCGCCGCTCGCGTCCTCGCCGTCAAGCCGCAGCCCTAGTTCTTCGCCGGCACGGTCCAGAGAAACACCCACCGCCCGTCCACGTCGACCCGCTGGTCGGCCAACCCACACTATCATCCCAGCGATGACGCGCGCCTCGCACACGGTGGTGATGATCACGGCGGGCGCTCTCGGCTGGGCCGTGGCCATCTACATCCTTCAACTGCACGTTCGCATCGGACCCGCCAGGCAGAGGGTCGGCATCTCGTGGGCGCCGGGAACGAGCGACGCAGCCAGGCAGACGGCCGAAACGACGTTAGGCCTTCGGGACGGCTACCCAATTGAGCCCGGCACGTGGGCGTATCACGTGCCCCATCACTCCCGCGCGGCAGTCCGCCGCATCGTCACCGACCCTCGGGTCGTGTACACCGATCACATCTATCGCGAAGGCTCGAGGGTGCTAATCGTCGATGACCGCTATCCGCGGCTGCTCCTGCGAGCGCTCGAGGAAGACCTCGGGCCGCCGATGTCATTGGCCGCAGCGCTGGCCGGGCTCGTGCTTCTCTGGCCCGTCCGGCGCGAGCTGCTCCGGCCGGTTGCCGCCGCTCGCGCGTTTCCTCACCTCGAGCTCGTGGCTGGCGTGTCGTGCCTCGTCATCGGCTTCGCCTTCTTCTACGACAACGGCCAGGGCGTCGACGAGAACATTCACTACGACCAGATTCGCCGCCTGGCACACGGCGACTGGTCGCTCAATCCCACGCTGACGACGATTCCCGGGTTTCACGCCATCATCGCGGCGTTGGTCTGGCCAGTCGGAGCAACCGAGCTCTCCGTCCGGGTCGCGGTGTTCACGCTGTCGCTGGCAGCCGTTGCGGTGTTCTACGCGCTGGCCAGGACGCTCCAGCCTGAACACGCGGGGATGCGGACGCTGCAGTTCACGCTGCTGCCGATTCTGTTCCCCCAGTTCTTCCTTATCTACACCGACGTGACATCGATGCTGTTCGTGCTGCTGATGATGCTGGCCGCCGCACAACGCAAGTACCGGCTCGCCGGCATGCTCGGGTTGCTCGCGTGTCTCGTCAGGCAGGACAACGCGATCTGGGTGGCGTTTGCCGCGGTCTGGTCCTACGTTCGCGATCACGCGTGGACGTGGAAGCCACTCGTGCACTCGATCGCGCGCTACGCGACATTCATCGCCACCGGCGTGGCGTTCCTCCTGTTTGTCGCGGTGAACCACGGGCAGGTCGCTCTTGGCGCAGACGTCTCTTCTCACCCGCTGCGATCGCTGTACTTCACGAACATCTTCTTCCTGATGTTCCTGTCGTTCTTCTTCTTCCTACCGCTGTGGTGGGGATACCGTCGCGAGATCGCAAAGCGCTTGCGGAGCTGGTGGCCGTGGCTGTCGCTGGCCGTCCTCTTCCCACTCTTCTGGCTCGGGTTCGTGAACGACCATCCGCACAACACCGAGCGCGCGGATTTCTTCCTGCGGAACGCGATCCTGGTCTATTTCTCGTCCACCGCGCTCCGCAAGCTTCTCTTCTTCCTGCCAGTCGCGCTCGCCTGCCTGTGCGTGGCTTCGGTTCCGATGAAGCGGCCCTGGTGGCTGCTCTTCCCGTTTACGATGCTCTTCCTGCTACCCGAGTGGCTCGTCGAACAGCGGTATTACCTCGTCCCGCTGTCGCTCTTCCTGCTGGCGCGTGAACAGTCGTCTCCGTGGAGCGAGCGGCTTCAGACAGCTCTCTTCTTCATTGCCAGCGTGGGACTCTTCGTTATGGTCGAGCGGAAGTGGGGCTGGATGTAGCCGCTCGAATCCTGGACGTCGATGAGGGTTAGGCGCGAAATGCCATTGCGCCGCCGCCCTAGTTCTTCGCCGGCACGGTCCAGAGAAACACCCACCGCCCGTCCACGTCGACCCGCTGGTCGGCGGTCCAGCCGAGCATGTCGTAGACGTGCGAGACGACGCGTGTGCCGGGCCGCAGCTCGCGCAGCAGCCGCGGCTTGATGCGCTCGTTGAGCGACGGACTGAGGTAGAGCACGACGACGGTGGCGGCGCTGAAGTCCGCGGTGAAGAGATCGCCCTGGATGAACTGGACGAGAGAGGACACCCCCGCGGCGCGCGCGCTGGCGTTCGATTCGGCGACGAGCTGTGGATTGATTTCGATCCCGACACCGCGCGCACCGTACTTCTTCGCCGCGGCGATCACGATGCGTCCGTCGCCGGAACCGAGGTCGTACACGATGTCGGCGCTCGTGACCCTGGCCGCCGTGAGCATCGCGTCCACGACCTCAGGCGGCGTCGCGACGAAACGGACGTCGGGCATATGGATTTGCGCGTCCGCGATGCGCGCGACGGCGCCGGTCGAGACGGCGAGCGGCACGAACGCTGCGACGATGAGTGCTATTTTCCCCACGGAAGCTGTCACCATTTTCGCCCACGATCGGCGTCCGCGGCGGTGCTATTCTTTGCCGGTTCATGGGAGATACCACGATGAAGCGATGGCTTTCCGGAATAGCGGTGGTTGTGTTTGCGCTGGCAACCGCGAGAGCCGCGTGCGCTCAGGAAGCACTCTCGGTAACGATCGTGGGGCGCGGCGACGACGGGTTCAAAGAGCTGATCGCACAGTTTGAAGAGAACACGGGCCGCAAGGTCGCGGTGAGATTTCCAAACTTCATCGAGTCCAGGGACACGATCGTCCGAGGCGAGCCGTTCGATGTTGGGATCGTGGAATTTCCGCATGACGCCGATGTGATGGCATCGGGTAACGTGGTATCCAGCAGCGCCACCTTGATTGCCAACGGGTTGATGGCCGTTGCCGTAAAGAAGGGCGCGCCGAAGCCGTGCTTCGAAGGCTGGGCATCGAGGATGTGGTAAAGGCCAAGACAACGCTCACCAGGGGCGGCGGTCGCGCCATGGCCATGGCGGCCAGCGGCGAAGCCGAAATCGGCATGACCTACCACATCGGTATGTACGGAAACGACAAGATCGATATCGTCGGGACGTTGCCGGCGCAAGTCGCTCCGCCGACGCCCTTGATCGGGTTTATCTCATCGAAGAGCAAGAATCCGGCAGCAGCCAGAGAATTGCTGGCGTTCCTCACCTCGCCCGAAGCAAGAGCCACGTACAAAAAGTATCTGTTGGAACCGGCCTACTAGGATCCGCCGCGCGCTGCTCCCTATGTCAGCCTCCATTACGGCTTCTGCCCACCTCTCGGTTCCGGAAGACGGTTGACGTAAAACGGACGATACCGCACCGGGTTTCCAGCCGCGTCGAGAAATCCGAACGATTGCTGGAAGATGATCGGCGGCGCCTCGTCCCGTGGCGCCGTCGCGTCCAGAATGTACAGCCGGTTCTCATGGAGATAGATGCCGACATAGCTGCGCGATGCATCCGGATTGGTGAGCTGAAGCTCGAGGCCGGGCACGAACTCGATGTAGTGAAACGCGTCGTAGGTCACCGTGACGCCAGGCTTCTGCCGGTACTTGGCCGCCGCATACGCGGGCGAGCCCACGATGTCGACCAGCCAGTACACGCCGCCCGGACCTGGCCCGCCGCTGTACGCGATGTGGTTCAACTCGGAATGGATACGTTCGGACTCGGAATAGTCGACGACGGTCACGGAGTAGCGCGTCCGCCGTTCGGCCCATCGGTAGACGCGGCCCGGAAAGTTCCCGCCGTACTCGGAACCCCACGTGATCGTTTCCACTGTCGGCTGACCAGGCGCCGGCACCTCGAAATGATCGGTTCGACTCGAGTACTCGACCCATTCTTGCGCGAATACCGGCCGCGCAACCAGGAGCACGAACAGCGGCAGTATGACTGAGCGAACGCGCATAGACTTCTCCTTCTGCGAGGCCGAGGGAATATTGCCAGAAGATCGCGGCCGCGCACAATTCACCGTCCACGAAGTCGCAAAGAGAGTCCTTGTTCTCGCGGGCCTTCAGGCCCGCCTTTTTCTTGTACCGCGTAGTAACATCCGCGCCGCACAAGCCGGAGGTGAGATGAAGACACGGACGACGTTGATGCAACCGGCGACGGTTGCCTTCGTGCTCGCGTCAGCTGCGGCCCTTCTGGCGATCGCGCCCCTGGGTGCCGCCGGTCAGTCTCTGCCGCGCGCCTCAGATGGCAAACCCGATCTGTCAGGGATCTGGCAGGCGGTCAACAGCGCGGCGTGGAACATCCTGCCGCATAGTGCGGAAGCGGGTGTGCCCGGCGGCCTGGGCGTTGTGGAAGGGGACGAAATCCCGTACACGCAGGCCGCGGCAGCCACGCAGCGCGACAACTACGCGAACCGCGCGAAGCTCGACCCGGAATCGCAATGCTTTCTGCCGGGCGTTCCGCGCGCCACCTACACGGGCTTGCCGTTCCAGATCGTGCACACGCCGGCCCAGGTCACTCTCTTGTACGAATTCGACCACACGGTGCGAAACGTCTTCATGAACTCGCCGCACCCCAAGGGGCCGATCGAATTCTGGATGGGCGATTCCCGCGGCAGTTGGGATGGCGACACGCTGGTGGTCGATGTGGTCCACTTCAACGATCGGACCTGGTTCGACCGGGCCGGCAATCATCATAGCGAGGCATTACACGTGATCGAGCGCTACACTCTACTCAATCGCGACCACATCAACTATGAGGTGACGATCGAGGATCCGAAGGTCTTCACGCGGCAGTGGAAGATGAGCATGCCGCTCTACCGCCGGCTCGATCGGGACATGCGGTTGCTCGACTACGAGTGCGTTGCGTTTAACGAGGCGTTGCGCCCGGACCCAGCCGACGCGCGCTGACCCTTCGTCAGCAGGAGGTCTCTATGACACGCCGAATTCTCCGTTCCATCCTCTCGGCAGCGGCCGTGGCCTCCACGGTGGCCGCCGCAGCGGCAGGACAGACCGGGCCGTGGACGCCATCCCGCCTTCCCGACGGGCAGCCGGACATCCGGGGACACTGGATCAACGACGCGGTCGGCGGAGCACACAGCGTCGAGGATGGGCGCGATCCCGACGCCGACGTTATTCAGGGGCGGGCCGGCGAGCGAAATCCGATCCTGATCGTCGAGCCCGCAGACGGGCGAATTCCGTATCAACCGGCGGCGGCCGCGCGGCGGCAGCAGCTTCTGCGGGATATCTTCACGCCGACCAGGCGCGAGCAGATCGATCCGCACATTCGTGCCTTGCTCGACGGCGTGCCGCGCAACAACTACGTCCCGGGCGAGATGCAGATCCTGCAGGTCGCCGGAGCTGTGGTCATCCTCTACGAGTCGAATCACTCGTATCGCGTCATCCCGCTCGACGGACGGCACCCGCCCGCGCAGGTGAAGTTATGGATGGGGGACTCGCGCGGCCGCTGGGAAGGAAATACGCTGGTGGTCGACGTCACGAATTTCAACGAGGACACCTGGATCGACTCGCACGGAAGCTTCCACAGCGACGCGCTCCACGTGGTGGAACGCTGGACGCCGGCCAGCCCCGATCGCATCGACTATTCGGTGACGCTCGAGGACCCGAAGGTGTTCACGCGTCCCTGGAAGATGGCGTTCGCCGTCAACCGCAACCGAGAAAAGGACTACGAGATCTGGGAGGACTCGCGCCACGAAGGGGAGCAAGACGTCGAGGGCATCCTTTCCGCCGGCCGGAAGGAGAAGGCGGCCGGCATCACGGGGATCCACGAGCACCGGCGAGACGGAAGGTGATGACGGCGGGAACAGCCCCATTCTCCTTCTGTCAACCGAGGCGTCCGTGCCTTATGAGATCGAACCGCCTACGTTGGAGCACGCTCGGCTTCTGCGCAATCGCGCTGCTCGCCGCGTGTTCGGTGAGTGCCCAGGTGTATCGCTACTACAGGCCCGGAACGGTCTGGACGGTTACCGCTATCCGCATGAAGGCAGGCACGGATCAGACCTACATGCAGTATCTCGATGGTCAGTTCAGGAAAAGCGAAGACGCCCAGGTGAAAGCCGGGTACGAAAAGTCGTACAAGCTTCTTCGAACGCTGGACGATGAATATGGTGGGAATTCGTGGAACCTGCTGATTCTGCGTGAGTATCCGAGCCTTGCCGCGTTCGAAGCCAACGCCGAGAAGTCCGATGCGCTCCTGCAACAGACCGAAGGCGACGACCAGGTGCAGATCAAAGGCTACGAGGACCGCTCGAAGTTTCGCGAAGTGGTGTGGACCAGGACGGCGCGTGAGCTCCTGTTGAAATAACTCGACATCGATGGAGGGGACAATGCGTACCAACGCGCAGGGGAAACCGTTCGACGACGTCGAGGTGTTCGAACGCCGTTGAGCCATGAAGGGCAACTAAAACTGTAGGTTCCCGCTGATCTGCACCAGCCGGGCATCGAGAATGCGCAGCGGCTGCAGCCAGTTCGGTCCGTAATTCGTGTTGGGCGTGAGAATCGCGCTCCCATTCAACGCGTTGTACAGATCCAGATTCGTCTGCAGCTGCATCCGCTGCCCGACGCGGAACCTGCGGCCGATCCGCAGGTCGAGCTGTGATCGCCGCCCCTCGAACATGGTGTTGGGCTCGATGAGCGGCACCGTCGCGTTGGCGGCGCGTCCTGCGAGGTTGCGGCCCAGAGACGGCTGGATCTCCGCATTGGTCGCCGTGTAGCTGGCGGTGACCGCCGGGCCACCCAGATTCTGGAACACGCCGCTGACGACGAAGTCGCCCGGCAGCGGGTAGCTGCCATTCACCTTCATCTGCAGGTTCGCCGAAAACGGCGTCACGACGCGGCAGTGCACGAGGTCCTGCGGTGAGTCGACGACGAAGCAGCGGTCGGTGACCTCACGTCCGGTGTCGACGCCGCCACCGAGCTGCGCGCCGCGTCGGAGCCTCAGGTTGAAGCCGGCAAAGTAATAGTTGTTGACCGCGGTCTGCTTGCCGAAGTCCTCTGCCCGCGTCACCAGACTTTGTGATGCCCCGAATTTGGCTTCGGAAATATCCGCGAGCCCGCACACACGATACCCGCCACCGCCGGGGAGTCGGGGATCGACCGGTGCCGTGATGCAGTACGTGTCGTAGTCGGCCGGTGTGACCTCCGTGTTGTCGGTCACGCGCAGGTTGCCGTACCAGTTGCGGTTGTAGCCGATGCTGACCGACATGCCGGGCGTCAGCTCGTGCTGCGCTTCGACGGCCACGTCCCACAGGTAATCGCGCGTCCCGAACCCGGAGAGCACACGGGGGTCCCATCGTCCGGCGTTGGGATTGGCGCCGCCGAAGTTGTTGTTGTCCATCGCACCGCACTCACCGTTGGCGGTAAAGTTGTTCAGATCGCAATCGGGCACGTAATTCCTGTTCGCGTCGGTCCACGAGCGGTTCGCCTGATTGACCGAGCTCAGGATGGGATTGTTCGCGCCGGCGATGTCGACCGCATTCAGGTTGACGTATCGTCCGGCCGACGCCTTGAGTGCGGTTCGGCCGTTGCCGAACAGGTCGTACGCGATGCCGAGGCGCGGACCGAGGTCGCTCCATCGCGGCACCTCGTCGACACGAGCGAATTGACGCTCGAAGGGTACGAATCGGGTCGGCGCGATCTGCTGGTCCGGCACCGAGGCGTTCAGGTAATCGAACCGCACGCCGTAGGCGAGTGTCAGGCGCTCGATGGTCCACTTGTCCTGCGCGTACACGCCGAGGTCGGTCGTCATCCGTTCCCTGGTGACGAACGGGCCGGTGAACTGCGTGATGCGGTTCGGGATGCCGTTGTTGAAACGCCAGACCTGTTCCTGTGTGTGGTAGGTGTCGGAGTCGCGGATGCCCTGCTGGAGCTGCATCCCGAGCTTCATGGTGTGCGAGCCGGTGACGTACGAGATCGCCACGCGCTCGGCGAAGCGGTCGCTGATCGTCAGCTTCCTGAGGAATTGCCCGCCGTGGCCGTTGTAGTTCAGTCCGGTCGACTGCTCGACAATGGCAATCCAGTTCGGATCGGTGCCGGGCTGCAGGGGATTCTCGTAGTGGGAGAGCGCATAGGACCACCCGGCTTCGACGAGCAGGCGGTTCGTGGCTGGATACGTGTAGTCGATCTGAAAGAGTCCCGTCGGCCAGAACCGGAATCCCGCCTGCGCCTCCGGCGCGCGCGGCGTGGCCTCTTCGCGGCGGCAGTCGCAATTGCTCTGCACGTCGACGAAGACGGCGATCTTGTTTTTCTGCGAGGCCTGCCACGTCGTACGCGTCGCGTACGAGTTGTACCACTCAAAGCGCTGCGCCGGCCGGCTGGAATCCGGCGTGTAGAAGGGCGTCCCGGGCGTGAGGTTGTAGAACGTCCCCGCGATGTCGTTGCGGTTGCCCCACCGCCGCCATGCACTGAAGAACCAGATGCGATCGCGCAGGATCGGGCCGCCGAACGTCGCGCTGCCGTCGTAGATATGTCTGACCGTGTTGACGTTGGTCAGCCCGCGTGCGCGCAGCGCCTCGGTGAAGTTGTCGCCCTGCATGCGTCCATTGGAAAACAAGCCCGCCACGCCGCCTCTGAACGTGTTCCCGCCTTCGCGCGGAATGCCGTTGAGCGTGATCCCGCTGCTCGCGCTCTCGGCTTCGGCGCCGCCGGTCTCCACCGAGGTCTCCTGGATCAGCGCCTGGTTGAGCATGTAGCTGATGTTCCCGGACCCCTGCAGGTTCTGGATCTGCATGCCGTCGAAGTTGAATTTCCTGCCGGTCTTCCCGTGGTACGACACGCTGCCGCCAGAGTTCGCGTACGTGCCGCCCGACCCGCCGACGTCGGTGTTCCCCTTCATCCCCGGCACGAGCATCGTCAGAGCCGCGACTGTCTGCGTCGACGTCGGCAGCATCGCGAGGTTCTGCCGGTCGACCACCTGCTGGCGCCGCGCATTCTGCGTATCGACGAGCGGCGACGATCCGGCCACGGTGATCGTTTCTTCGAGCGCACCGACCTGCAGCTCGGCGTTCACGGTTGCTGTGAAGCCGACGGTGAGCACGATGCCTTCACGCTTGAGGGTCGAGAATCCGGGCAGGCTGAATGTCACGGTGTAGGCGCCGGGCCTGAGGTCGACGATGTTGTAGCGGCCTTCGGCGTCAGTGACGGCGGTGCGGACCTTTTCGATGAGCGCCGGGCTCGCCGCCTCGACGGTGACGCCGGGCAGCACCGCGCCCGATGAGTCTCTGACGGCGCCGGCTATTCCGCTTTGCTGCTGCGCGCCTACAGGGAGGGCTGCGAGGAAGACGCAGACGAGGAAAGACGCGAGACGCTTGGCCATCGGAGGGTCCTCCTGTGGCTGTCTAGCGGAACGCCTCAGCGGCGTTCCTTGGGGGCCTTATGTTACACTCCCGCTCAAATGACTCTCGTCGCGAGAGTTGCGCTTGTCAGCGCGTTCGCCCTGCTTCTGCTCGATGTGGGGATGAGCGCGCAGCAACCTCCGAGGCCTCCCACCGCGGCCGCCTCCGTTGAATCCGGCAAGAAGTTATTCGTGCAGCGGTGTTCGGTGTGTCATATGCCGCCGCTGGGTGCGGGCGAGCCGAGATCCTACGCGAAGTCGCTGGCCGGCGTCGTCAAGAACAAGGAAGCCGAAGCCGCCGCGCGCGAAACCATTCAGAAGGGCCTGCCGACCCTGATGCCGGGATTCCAGTACGGCCTCACATCCACGGAAATCGATCACATCGTTGCCTACCTGAGCACGCTGAAGTGAGAAGAGGAGGAGACATGTCCCTCCGGAGACTCTTTGTCTGCATCGTGATGCTGGCCTTTGCGGCCGCCGCGCTCTCCGCGATGGCGCTGCAGGGTTCGCGCAGAGCCGCGGGCGACGCGATGCTGTTCGGCACGATCACCTCGGCGGCCGGCCAGGCGCTGGACGGCATCACGGTGTCGGCGCGTGGCGAAGGCAAACGCATCACGACCAGCGTGTATACGGACGAACGAGGGCGCTACTACTTTCCGGCGCTCGAGAGCGGCACGTATCGCGTCTGGGCGCAGGCCGTGGGGTTCGACACCGCGCGCGCGAGTGTCGACCTGACAGGCGTTGGCGAAGGCGCCCCGCAGCAGGACTTCTCGCTGAAGACGCTGACTGATTTCAGCCGGCAGTTGTCGGCGCCCGAATGGATGAATGCGCTGCCGGAAGACACGTTCGAACACCGGCGCATGAAGGCGATCTTCCGGAACAACTGCTCGGGCTGCCATCAGCCGAACTTCGTGCTGCAGAACCGCTTCGACGAGAACGGCTGGCGCGCGGTGATCAACGTCATGGAACGCATCGGCATCTACGGCAACGCGCCGCGTCCCGACGCCGCGCCGCTGCCGCTCATCCGCGCATTCAAGGACGATCTCGCCAAGTACCTCGCCGAGATGCGCGGGCCCGGTCCGTCGCCGATGAAGTTCCAGCCGCTGCCGCGCCCCCGCGGCGACGCCGCGCGCGTCGTGATCACCGAGTACGACGTGACGGCGAGCTCGAACACGAGCGACTACGTCGCGCAGGATGGCAGCGACTGGATGGAAGGCGTCCCGTCCGCGTACGAGAGCCGCGGTCCGCATGACGCCGAAGTCGATTCACGAGGATTCGTCTGGATCGTCGACTCGCAGGACAACCGCGTGCGGACGATCTCCAGACTCGACCCGAAGACGGGCGCGATCAAGGACTTCAAGCTCGATCAGCGGCCGCCGACCGGCTATGCGATGGGCAGCCACGGCATCGTGATCGATGAGGCTGATATCGCGTGGTTCAACGCGGACGGCGGTCTTGGAAAGATCGATACGAAGACGGAGAAGCTCGAATGGTTCGAGCCGCCCCGGTCGATGTCGCGCGTCGGCGGCACGCTCGACGTCGACGGTAAGGGCATGGTCTGGATGACCACGAACGACGGCGCGCTGCGGTTCGATCCGAAGAGCCAGATGTTCCAGGAGTTCAAGTCGCTCACGCCGGGCTTCGAGTGCCGTACCTACGGGATTGCGACCGATGCCGATGGCAACGGCTGGTGGGCGCAGATGAACTGCGACATGCTCGGCAAGAGCGACATCAGGACCGGGGTGTCCTTGGAGGTGAAGCTGCAGCGACGTCCCGGGCTCGAGGCGCTCGCCACGCCGCACGACAAGGAGGTCTACGACCTCGCTCGGTCGCAGTGGAACTCGTCGCGCATCTGGGATCAGGGTCCGCGGCGGCTTGGCGCCGATCGCAAGGGCAGCGCGGTCTACGTGGCGGACTGGTGGGGCGACAACCTGGCCAAGATCGACATTCGCACGAACAAGATCACCTATTACCAGTACCCGCTGCCTGGCTTTGCCGGCGTGTACGACGCCACGGTCGATCGGAACGGCAAGGTGTGGGTCAACCTGATGAACGGCGACCGCGTGGCGCAGTTCGATCCGAAGACCGAGGCGTGGACCGAGTATCAGCTGCCGAGCCGTGGCACCGAGACGCGGTTCATCGCCGTCGACAACCACAAGCCGACCATTGAGGTCTGGACGCCGTACTGGCGGACCAATCGCATCGCGCGCGTCCAGTTCCGCACGCGGGACGACCTGCAGGCGGCGCAGCTTCGGTCGCAGCGCCTGAGAGCGCAGCGGCAGTAGTCGCGGGCAGGACGGGCCATGGGCGGGATCAGCCGGCGGAATCTTCTCGCGTCGCTGGCCGCGATGAGCGGCTCTCCCGCATTCGCGCGGATCGTCGCGGGACAGAGCGCGAATGTCGACGTCGAAACCGTCAAGTACCGCTCGGGCCAGTTCGACATCGCAGGCTATCTCGCCAGGCCGAAGATCGCGGGCCGCTTCCCCGCAGTCATCCTCGTCCACGACAATCGCGGGCTGACGCCACACATCCGGGCGGTGGCCCAGCGCTTTGCGTCTGAGGGTTTTCTGGCGCTCGCGCCGGACCTGCTGTCGCGCCTCGGCGGCTCCGGTCAGGCGCGGCAGCCGTCGGCGGGCGCCGGCGATACGACCGGTGAATCCAATCGCATCGGTGATGCGCAGTCGGCTGCGCGTCTGCCGATGACTGCGCCCGTCGAGGATCTGCGCGCCGGCCTCGAATATCTGGCCACGCGCGCGGATGTCGATGCGATGCAGCTGTCGGCCGTGGGATTTGCCTGGGGCGGCTGGCGGACCTTCATGCTCGCCACCTCCGCGCCCACGCTTCGCAAGGCCGTCGTCTTTTACAGCGCGAGCCCCGATACGGGCTTCGACCGGATTCAGGCGTCGGTGCTGGCCCATTACGCCGAGTGGGACAACCAGGTCACCGGCAACGCGCTCTGGACGAAAGAGATGATGGAGCGCGCCGGCAAGACGTTCCGCTTTTACGTCTATCCGAAAACCGACGCCGCCTTCTTCAACGACACCGCGCCGAGCTACTCAGCGGAGGCCGCCAGGCTCGCGTGGCAGCGCACGATCGACTTTCTGAAAAGCTGAATCGTCGAGGACAACGGCGTCGCCACCATCACCGCCGATGGCGTCGAGTATTTCGAGAAGACCTCCGACGGAGGCGCACGTCAACGACGGCTGCACGCCGGAACCGAACCGGTCGTCGCAGGCAAACCCTCCGCGCAATAGACGTCGACACCATCCCGGATTCCTGCCACGCGGCACCGAGCGCCATCCGCTCTTCCAGGTGCTGGGCGTATACTGGCGGACTTGGAGACCCGCCTCTACACGTGGCGGCGTCTTTTTGAAGGAAGGTGGCGGTCATGTCCCCACGACGAACTGTTGTGACGCTCGCGGTCGGCGTGATGGTGCTCGCGCTCGCGCACGACATCTCCGCTCAGGCCAATCCCTACCAGACCATCGAGAATTTCTTCAAGATGCCCGACGGCCGAAAGGTCGGATCGACCGCCGGCATCACCATCGATCGTGACGGCACGAGCATCTGGGTGTTCGAACGGTGCGGCGGAAATTACTGTACGGAATCGAACGTGGCCCCCATCCTGAAGTTCGACCAGTCGGGCACCGTCGTCAAGAGTTTCGGCGCCGGCATGTTCGTACGCCCGCATGGGATCCATATCGACCGCGACGGGAACGTGTGGGTGAGCGATGGCGAGGGCCCGGATGGCAAGGATCCGAAGCGGAACGGCAAAGGGCACCAGGTGTTCAAGTTCAGCCCCGAGGGCAAGCTCCTGATGACGCTCGGCAAGGCTGGCGTAGCCGGCAACGGCCCTGACACGTTCAACCAGCCGTCCGCCATCCTCGTCGCGCCGAACGGCGACATCTTCATCGGCGACGGCCACGGCGGCAACTCGAACGCCCGCGTCGTGAAGTTCTCCAAGGACGGCAAGTTCATCAAGACGTGGGGCAAGAAAGGGACGGCGCCCGGCGACTTCGAGACGCCGCACACGTTCGCCATGGATTCCCGCGGACGGTTGTTCGTGGGCGACCGCGGCAACAACCGAATCCAGATCTTCGACCAGGATGGTCGCTTTCTCGAAGAGTGGAAGCAGTTCGGGCGGCCGAGCGGCGTGTTCATCGATCGCAACGACACGCTCTACGTGGCCGATCACCAGTCGGACGCGAAGACGAATCCGGGCTTCACCAAGGGCATCCGGATCGGGAGCGTTCGCGACGCCAAGGTCACGGTGTTCATTCCCGACCCGAATCCGGATGGGTCGCAGGAGGGCGTCGCGGCTGACGCGCACGGGAACGTGTACGGGTCGCTGACCGGCGGAATGGCGCTGAAGAAATATGTCAGAAGCGGGACGAACTGACGAGAGCGAGTCGTCAGCAGGCAGCAGGCAGCTGACGGGACCGTAGGGGCCGACCTTCAGGTCGGCCCAAGCCACGCACGTCTCACATTCCGAGGAGGGTTCCCTTGATCTTCCGGGCACTGTCGACTTTCTTCGTCTCGCTTGCCTTTGCCGCGTCCGCTGCCGCTCAGGGACAGGCGATCAACGGCACGATCGAGGGTACCGTCACGGATGAATCAGGCGCCGTGCTCCCCGGGGTCACCGTCACCCTCATCAACATCGACACCGGCGACACGCGCGTCGTCATCACGAACGAAAGCGGACTCTACCGCGCCCCGCTGCTGCGGCTTGGTGCGTACCGTGTTGGCGCCGAGCTGGCCGGCTTCAAGAAGTTCGAGCAGACCGGGATCGGCCTCGCCGCGGGACAGGTGGCCGTCATCGCGATCAGGCTGAGTGTCGGCAGCGTGACCGAAGTGGTTTCGGTGACCGCCGAGCCAGCGGTCGTGGACCTCGGCAAGATCGAGCAGGGCAGGACGCTGAACGAGCGCGAAATCAAGAACCTGCCGAACACGTCAGGCAATCCGTACAACTACGCGCTCCTGCAGCCCGGCGTGGTCGGCTTCGAGAACCAGGAGTTCGGCGTGCCGCGCCTGACCTCGAACGGCGCGCTCCTCCGCGTCAACTATCAGATCGACGGCAACGACAACACCGAAAAGGACCGCGCGGGCCTGCGTCAGATGCCGATGTCGGACGTCATGGTGCGCGAGGTGAAGGTCATCACGACCGGCTATGCGCCGGAGTTCGGCCAGACGATGGGTCTCGTGTACAACGCGATTACTCCGTCGGGGACCAACACCGTGCACGGCGAGGGAAGCTGGCGATTCCAGCGGAAGCCGTTTGCCGCGTTTCCGTTCTTCGCGCCGAACCGTGCGCTCGGGAAGCCGCCGACCGACGTCAACGTCTACACGTTCGACAGCGGCGGCCCCATCGTCAGGAACCGGACGCACTATTTTGCGGGCTACGAGAACCTCAGGCGCGATTTCTCGGGCGGCCGGGTGATCACGATCAATCCGGCCGCGGCGACGCAGCTGGGCTTGAGCGAGCCGGCCTACCTGCCCGCGGTCGGCAATACGAAGTTCGCGATCGGCAAGATCGATCATTCGCTGTCCGCGTCGCATCGCCTCGAAGCGCGCTACATTTTTTTCGACAACTTCATCAGCAACAACATCAACGGCGGCCTGAACTCGGTGCAGCGCGGGACGGATTTCCGCGATCGGCAGCACTCGGCCGCCCTGCAGCTCGTCTCGACCAGGGGCAGCAACCTGCTGAACGAGGCGCGCGTGCAATATGCCCAGCGCGATCAGTCGCGCGTGCCGGGGTCGCAGGCGGGTACGGGCCCCGCGATTGTCGTCACTGGCGTCGCCAACTTCGGCGGCCCCGTCGCGGCCAACGCGGACGTCGGCTTTGGCTTTACGGAAAAGATCGTCCAGGTGACCGACAACGTGACCCATCTCCGTGGAGACCACTCCTACAAGATCGGTTTCAACGCGCAGTTCGTGAGCGACTCGCGGACGCAGACGCAGATTCAGCTCTACACCTTCCCGACGACGGCGGCATATCTGGCGGCACGCGGCGGCGTGGATCGGTTTTCCTACAGCTCGTTCCAGCAGTTCTTTGGAGAGCCCAGCTACGCCTACACCACGCGGATGTATGCGCTCTTCGCCCAGGACGACTGGCAGTTGGCGCCGGTGTTCAAGCTCTTGTACGGCGTCCGTTACGACACCTACACGCCGCCGGACGGCTCGTCGGGTGCCGTGCTCGCGGCCTCACGTGCGTTTCCGAAGGACCGGAACAACTGGCAGCCGCGCGCCGGCTTCGTGTGGACGCTCGACGACGATCGACGAACGGTGCTGCGCGGAAACAGCGGCCTGACGTACGACCAGCCGATCAACGCCATCTACGAGCAGGCGATCGTCCAGGATGGGACGACGACGCGTGGCAATGTGAACCTTCAGCCGGCACAGGTCGGGGCGCCGGCATTTCCGAATGTCCTTGCGAGCGGGACAGCGATCGCGTCGACGACGGCGTGGACGGTCGATCCGGCGTTCCAGATTGCCCGCATGTGGCAGAGCAATGTTCAGCTCGAGCGCGGGATCGGCAGCACCTACGTCGCCTCGATCGGGGTCTCCTATACGCGCGGGTACGACCTGCCGGTCGTGAGCAACATCAACCTGATCAACCCGATTGGCACGCTGCCAGACGGACGCCCGATCTTCAACACCGCGATCAACGCGGCGACGCGCGTCGATCCTCGTTTCAATGCCGTCTTCTCCACCCAGGCGATCGGCGTGTCGACCTACAGGAACATGACGCTGCAGCTGGGGCGCCGTTTCTCCCGCGGCATTCAGTGGGACGTCGCGTACACGCTTGGCAAGGGCGAGGACAACGCGCCGATCACCAGCACGCTCTCGGTGCAGGGCGATACGGGCGGCCGAACCGATCCGGCCAGTCTCGATCGCGACAAGGGGCCGAACATCCTCGATCAGCGGCACACGCTCGCCGCCAGCGTCGTGGCGCAGCCGGAGTTTGCGGCGGAAGGCGTGGCGGGCAAACTCCTGAACAACAACCAGTTCGGCATCGCGCTGCTCGTCGCCAACGGCATTCCTGTGACGATCCGCAGCAACCGCGAGCTCAACAACGATGCGATCGGCAGCGACCGGCCCAACGGCGTCGGGCGCAATTCGATGAACCTGCCGGCTCGCCGAAACCTCGACCTCCGCTACTCGCGGCTGTTTCCGGTCGCCGGCTCGACGAAGGGTGAATTCATCGCCGAGCTGAAGAACGTGTTCAATACGATCCAGTGGTCCGGCGCGAACACGGTCGTGACCACCGATGCGGCCGGAAACCCGCTCGCGCCGATTCCGACCGATGTGAAGACCGGCTTTGCGCCGACGGGAGGCTACGAGCAGCGGCAGCTGCAATTGGGCTTCAGGGTGACGTTCTGAGCTGATCTAATCGTGCCTACGCCCTCTTACATCACCAGCGCCAGTCCGAGCAGCACCGCCACCGCCCGAGTCTTCGTAATCAGCTCGAACGCGCGCTGGTGCTTCTCGGTGAACACCACGAACAGCGCGTCGATGAAGAAGAACTGCGCGAAGAAGGGGAGCTGGCGCAGGAGCGCCTGGCCGAGGCTAATCCGCGTGCCGCTCTCGCGCACGACGCGGATCCCCATCAGCTTCTTGCCGATCGTGCGGCCAAAGTGGTACTCGGCGTAGATCGTGTAACCGACGAAGCCGAAGACCGAACCGAGGATGCAGACGACGGGAAGCCATGGGAACATGTCCGGTCCAAACACCCGTGGTCCCCAGGCGAGCCACATCACCGCGGCGATGGCGCCGACAATCAGGCAGACGATCCCCGCATCGATGACCTTCGCGATGAGGCGAGCGAAGATCGGCGCGGCCAGCGCCGCGGGGATCTGATCGATCACCGCCTGGATATACAGATCGCCCGTCATGATGTTCTCTCCTGTTCAAGCAGCTTCGCCATGGCGTTGGCGAACGCATTCCATTCGGCCGTGAGGCGGCCGAGCTCCTCGCGTCCCTCGTCGGTCAGCCGGTAGTACTTCCGTGGCACGCCACGATCAGGTGTCTCCCAGCGCACGGCGACGAAGCCGCCGCGCTCGAGGCGATACAGCACCGGGTAGAGCGTGCCGTCGGTGACGCCGAGCGCGCCGTTGCTCTGGGTCGTGAGCCTGGTGACGATCTCGTAGCCGTACGATTCGCCGGGATCGAGCAGGTGCAGGACGATCAGCTCGAGCGACCCGCGTTTCAGCTCTCGCTCGATCCCGCTGCGATCCTCTGAACGTCCGGCTTCCCTCACCACCGTCTGGATGGTAGCGCAATATATCTTGTCATACAAGATATATTGCGTGGACAATTTAGGCTGTTTTTAGAGGATTCAGAGAACTCCAGTCATGAAGACTTCGGCGATCGACGAGCAGGTGCGATCCGGGATCCGGCGGACGTAGAGGCGGACCTTCAGGTCCGCCTGGAGGCACGGAGATTTTGAAGACGCAGTACTACAAAAGGCCGTCATGAAACTGTTGCAGGCTCGCGTGAATCGCAGATCACGAGTGACGATGGTCACCAGGCATCCCGAGGCGGCGGACCGTGTCACGCTCGAAGTCGAATTCGATCAGCACCACCGGCTCCTTGCCCACGACCCAACCGTCATGGCCCGGTTCGATCGCCACGATTTGCGGAGCCTTGTGTTCCACGACACAACCGTCGGCGTATTCGACGTGGATTTCGCCCCTGGCAAGGAATCCGACGTGGGCGTGCATGCACAGGTCAGTCCCGACAATCGGTTTCATGTCGACCGACCAGCGAAATCCAACGGGGTACACCATGCGCTTGACGCGCGCCCCGCCAGCACGTCCAACGTCAAGCCCGACGCCGCCGACGTTACGATGCTCGGCGCCTTTGACGGCCGCGACGAGCGTGTCCAGCGTCTTCGGTCGGGGCCGAACGGTCTTGCGTCGTGTCGTGACCTTGGATTTCCTGGCGTGCCTCCCCGCGGTCTTCCTCGTGGCCTTCTTTTTCGCCATGTGCCCTCACGTCGCCAACCGGAACGGCTGATGCTAGCACGCCAAACGACCGTGCCTTTTTTCGTTTCGAGTGCCCCTGGGCGTTGGGCTAGGATTCGCTCGAAGAGAGCGTCATGGATGGCAAGACGGACCTGGTATTCGCCTCTCTCACGCTGGTCGAGCGCCGGTCCAGTCCGGAATTTGTGAGTGTCGACTACTCGACGACCCTGCCCGCGCCGACGAAACGCCTGTAGTTGGAGTAGGTCTGGCTCCTGCGCGTCGATTGGAGGCCTCCGCGCGCGACGATGAGGGATTCGATCGATTCCGGCAGCAGCAGCACTTCGTCGGGGTCGCTGAAGGCAACCGTCCGGTAACGAATCGTCGTGTCCTCCCGCTCGATCACCACGTAGTTGTCCAGGTTGTGACGCCGCTGAATCCGCAGCGGCACCCTCACGTCGAGCAGCCCCGGGAGACCCCGCTCGATGCGCAGCACGTCGTAATTGTTCGCGTCCACCCAGATGCGCCCCCTGGACGCGACATGTCCGGACCAGTCGAAGCAGTCGTCGTGGCCAGACTTGTCTTCGATCAGTTCCGCGTTGCTCCTGCGATTGACCGACGCGAAATCGATGAGGACGACGGGCCGGTTCCTGTCCTTCGCGACGCCTGCTGACCGGAACTGGTACTCCCGCCGGTGAGCCGGGAGCAGGAAGGCGAGCGGCTCGGTCGACAGCGGGTTCGGATCGGTGCAGCCCGCGCGATCCGTGCTGTCTTTCTCGCGTGGCGGGCGCCCGTTCACTTTCCGGACTTCGCGCACGAAGGCGGCCTCGCCGGCCGCGTCACCGCCCGCGGCTTCGACCCGCAGCTCCGATTCGACCGTCCGCGCGAAGCCCAGGGTCGAATACCTGAAATCGATGGGTTGCACCGTGGATGTCTCGATGCAGATCACGCGCTGCGCCCGCTCGTAGAACTCGGCGATCCTCTCGCTGACGCGTGCCAGCAGCCCGTCGATGGCGGGCGGCGCGTCCGCACCGGCCGCCGGCGTCGTGAGGGCGATGCCGAGCGCAGCCGGCAGCGCGAGGACGGTCAGCGCCTGGCGGGTTCTCCCCCTCCAGCGTCCAGCGTGCTCGTGGTGTATCCCGTCATGCCAGAGCTTCACGAAAACCGTCCTGCGAAGTGCGTGCCCTTTGGGACCTGGTGGCCGGAGCGATAGAGCCGGAGGCCGAAGGTTAACCAGATCGAAGCCGGCTGTCCAACGGGCAGGGATCGCGGAGATGCTTCATGATTTCCCTATGGCGATTCGCTACCTGCCGGCGGTTCCGATCGAGGGGCATGAGTCGTCTCGTTCGGGCGGCCCGGACCATCCGATGCGCATCGCGACGCGGCGCGCGGCGGGCCTCGAGCCGGGCGGCTGGACCGGCGAATTGCGCGATCACGTCGCGGAGTTTTTCGACGGTCTCGCCGATGAATGGCACACGCGCGTCTCGCCGCAGCGCACCGCCGTCGTCGTGGACGCGCTCACGAGGGGACTTGACGCGTCCACGACGCCGCGTGGTCTTGCGGTGGAAATCGGCAGCGGCATCGGGACGTATTCGGCCCTTCTCGCGAAACGGTTTGGGACGGTCGTCGCGATCGATCTGTCGCTCGCGATGCTGCAACGCGCGCCGGCGCGTCCGGCCCATCGTGTCCAGGCCGACGGCGCGATGCTGCCGCTGCGCGACGCATCGGCGTCGGCTGCAGTCCTCATCAACGCGTTCCTGTTTCCCGCCGAAGTCGAGCGCGTCCTGTCACCTGATGGCGTCCTGATCTGGGTGAACAGCAGCGGCGTGCACACACCGATTCATCTCTCGCCCGACGACCTTCTTGCCGGACTGCCAGGCGCCTGGACGGGCGTCGCCAGCCAGGCCGGCGAAGGCACGTGGTGCGTGTTGCGGCGGATGACGTAGACGCAGGCGGACGCCGCGTTTCGCCACGCATGCTACCATCCGCCCCGCTCAAGCTTGCGTTGGCGCGACGAGGCACGACAGCCGAGCGCGCTGAAGGAGGCTGACATGCGCCGTGAAAAGCTTGTGGTCTGCGGTCTGTCCGTGCTGCTGGGCGCGGTCGTCGTTGGCTGTTCGTCGCAGGGCGCGAGCGAGACGCCGGCGGCATCGGCTGTAGCGGTGTTCGAAGGCGCGCGTCTCATCACCGGTGACGGCAGCGCGCCGCTCGAGAGCTCCGCGTTCATCGTGGAGAACAATCGGTTCACGGCCGTGGGCCGCAAAGGCGAGCTCACGGTGCCGTCCGGCGCGACGCGCGTCGACCTGACGGGCAAGACCGTGATGCCCGCGATCATCGACGCGCACGGCCATCTCGGGTTTCTGGACATGGCGAACGGCACCATGTCGAAGGCGAACTTCACTCGAGAGAATTACATCGACCATCTGCAGCGGTACGCCTACCACGGGATCGCCGCGACGATCAGCACCGGTACCGACATGGGCGACCTCGCCTACCAGTTGCGGGACGAGGTCATCCCCAACGCAGCGATCATTCGGACGGTCGGCCGGGGTCTCGCGTGGCCCGGGTCGGGACCGAACGACCCGTCCCGAAACGACGTCCCGTACGCGGTCACGAACGTCGAGGAGGCCCGAAAGGCCGTTCAGGATCTTGCGACTCGCAAGCCCGATTTCGTCAAGATCTGGGTGGACGACAGAAACGGACGGCAGAAGAAACTGACTCCGGACATCTACCGGGCCGCGGTGGACGAGGCGCGCAAGCACAATCTGCGGGCCATCGCTCACGTGTTCGATCTGGAGGATGCGAAAGGGCTCGTTCGGGCGGGCGTCGAAGGGTTCCTGCACAGCATCCGCGATGCACCGGTGGACGAGGAATTCATCAGGCTGGCGAAGGAGCACAACATCTGGATCACGCCGAACCTCGGAGGGATCAACCGCGCGTCCCTGATTGGTCCGTCTGGAACACCGGCATGGTTCGACGATCCGCTCGTACGGGAAACCATCGCTCCGGTGATGATCAACGCGAGAACGGAAATGTACGAGAAGAGGCGGACCGCCGGCGCACCGGCTGCCGGCGGGGCGCAGGTGTTCGATCTGGAGAATACGAGGAAACTTCACGCCGCGGGCGTGCGGCTCGTCCTTGGAAGCGACACCGCGGGCGATTCCAATCGCTGGATTGGCATGATGACGCTGGTGGAGCTCGAAAACATGGTGGCCGCTGGCCTCACACCCGCCGAAGTCATTGTTGCCGCGACGCGCGATGCGGCAGCCGTGCTGCGGCTCGACCAGCTCGGAACCGTCGCTCCAGGCAAGAGCGCGGACTTCATCGTGCTCGATGCGAATCCTCTCGACAACATCGCCAACGTGCGAAGGATCGCAAAGGTCTATCTGCGGGGCCAGGAAGTTGATCGCGCGGGGTTGAGAGCCAGGTGGCAGGCTCAATGGAGCAAAGCCACGACGACTCACTAGAGAAGAGTATGAAGCTCGAACGACGTATCTCCCTTGTCGTTGCGTTGCTGGCGGTTTTTGCCTCGCCGGTGCCCGCGCAGGACCTCGGTCCTCATTTTCGCAAGATCAAAGAGGGGATCTACGTCCAGTCGGCGCGCGAGGTGAACTCCACATCCAGCATCATCCTCACCGAGGAAGGCGTCGTCATTGTCGACACGGGGCAGACGCCGATCGATTCCCGCGAAGTGATGGAGGCCGTCAGGAAGCTGACGCCGTTGCCGGTTCGCTTGGTCATCAATACCGAAGTGCATCCGGATCACACAACGGGCAACTTCGTCTTTTCTCCCCCGGCTCTCGTCATCAATCACGAGGGTGCATCCGAGGCCATGCGAAAGGCGTACGACCCGGAACGGGCCAGCACGCTGGCGAAGGAGTCCGCGGACATGCGCGACGCCGTCCAAGGCTACCGCCTGGTCACGCCGCACATCGAATATCACGACAAGGCCAGCCTGCGCGTGGGAGAGAGGACCTTCGAGCTGCTGCATTTCAAGAATGTCCACAGCGAGGCCGACACCGCGGTCTGGCTTCCGAAGGAACGCGTGCTTTTTGCGGCATCGGTGGCGATTCCCAATTCGATCAACAATATTCGCCCGTTCGTCTCCATTCCCGACGTGCTGGCCGCGATCATGGTGATGAAGGCTCTGAATCCCGAGGTCGTCGTACCCGGCCACGGCTCGTTCGGCACGACGAAGATATTCGACGACAGCCAGCGCTACTACGAGTTGCTTCTCGAGCGCGTCGGCCTGATGGTCCGCGACGGCAAGTCCCTGGACCAGATCAAGCGGGAGCTGCGCATGCCGGAGTACGCGGACTGGTCATACCAGGAACGGATGCCTACCAATATCGAGGCGGCGTACCGGGCGGTGAACGGAAAATAGAAAGAGCCGGATTTCAACCGAGAACGAGCATCCGCCGTTCTCGAGGAGGGCAATCGCGTATGAGTCGTGGCATGAGCGTCATAGTCCTTGGCGGAATAATGTTACTGAGTCCGTTGAGCACGACCGCGTCGGCACAGAATCGGCTCGGGGGTCATTTTGGAGCCGTGTTTCCGCTGGTCACGCACGCCAACGGAACGACGACGACGATCTCAGATGATTTCGTCATCGGCTTTCCGATGGGTATTACCGTGAGGAAGAGCGACCGGTTTGCGTTCGATTTGGAACTCGTGCCCGCTGTCCAGAACGCCCCGCTGCACGTTGACCTCACGGTGCACCCCGGCATCGTCGTTGGCCTCGACGGTGGCTGGGGTGCTGGGGTCCGCCTGGCTTTCGATGTAGGTCAACCATCCTGGGGCTTCACGCCGATTGTGAATCACGGTCTGTTTGGAGTCGGAGGCGACGCGACGGTGTTCGGCGAACTCGTCGTTCCGGTCCGCTTTCAGAGTACTCGCCCGAATGAGACGTTCACCTCAGTCGGCGTCGGCGTGCACATAGGCGTCGGTTTTTGAGCACGGCGCTGGTGGGGACTGCGTACGCGCCGCGTTCTACGCGGGCGTCGTCAACGTCGACCCCTTCTTCGCAAAGATCATCGCGAGCAGGCGCGCGGGCTGCGTCTGGCTCGCGTTTTTCGAGACCTCGTGCGTCGCGCCGGGCTGTTCGTAGAACATCTGCCCGGCGGAGTACGTCCTTTCCTCGCCCTGTTCCGAGATCTTCGCGACGACGGCGCCCTCGAGGACGTACGCGAGCACGAAGCCGGGGTGGCGATGCGCCGCTCCGACGCGTCCGGGCGCGTAGTCGACGTAGCTGACCGTCACTTCCCAATCGTCCATCGTCACATTCGGCAGGTCGTGCTTGAACACCGGCGGGAGAGGAGATCCAGGTGGTGCAGCCGGCCCGGCCTGCGTCTGCGCGTCGGCGTCCCGGCCCGCCGCGAGGAGCTCGGCACACAGGGGGAGCAACACCACGGCGGCTCGTCGAGTCATCATCATGGCGAGGGATTATATTGCTCGCGTGTCAGTCAAGGCGTATCTGCTCTCCTTCCCACGAGATGAACCCCTCCTCTATTTCTGCCCGGTGGCCACAGGCAGAAACACGTCGTTGTTGAAGCTGTTGTAGTCGGACGGCACGCAGTAGTTTTCCCAGAGCTCCGCGCCAGGAACCAGGGGGATGGTCGCCGCCGGGGTCGCCCACGGCTCGACATACGTCTTCGGATCGATCACGGTGATCTGCGCCTCGATCGTGCCGTAGTTCAGCCGCCGCCAGCGCTCGACGACGCGCATCTCGTCGCTGTGCGGCCATCCTCCGTCGGGCCTCGTGTCCGAGAGCCACGACCTGTCTTCATAGCCGTTCGACTCGACGATGAAGGTATTCCCCTCCCAGCGTCCCACGTTCCATCCCATCCAGCGCGGCTCGGGCGGATTCGCGGGAAGCTTCCTGCCGTCGGTCCAGATGGTGCGCCACGTGTGCGTCAACTCGAAGAACTGCAGCACGCGGTCAGGCAGCGTCACGAACTCGAAGCCGTAGTTGTAGGTGTGCAGGCGCGGCCATCCTTTGGGATCACAGTTGATCGGCGAGGCCGTACCCTCGCCCGACGTGTCCTTCGAGTGCAGCGGTTCGCCCGCGGCGTTCTTCTCGCCGATGGTGGCGCCGAACTGTTCCTTGCCCCACGGCGTGAACGCCGGCGGCTTGGCAAAGACCCTTGCGCCCTGATAGCCCCAGACGCCCGAGAGATCGCGCGCGTTGAAGCGGTGGCCTTCCACCTTGTACTCGTCATTGGCGCGCTTTCTGTCCTCCGCGTTCTGGCATCGGGGACACGCCTTCCAGCCCTCGGGCGGTGGCACCGACGGGACCACTGCCGGTTTCGCCGCCTCTTGATTGCCCGCCTGGGCCGCGGCCGTCTGGGCCAGCGACATCATGGCCAGCAGCGTCGCGATCGATACACTGATTCGCAGTCGCATGTGTTGTCCCGCCTTCCTGCAGCCGTCGCTACTGCTCGAGCAACCCGCGCCGCTCTGACAGATCAAGTACGACCTTGCCGTCGGGGCGCGCGATCTTGATGACCAGCCCCTGGGGCGTGCCTGCCTTCGTCGGCATGAACGTGACGGTCAGCGGATCCCCGGGCTTGAAGGTGTCGCGGCTCAGGCCCTCGCTGATCATCGTCGACGGGGACGAGAATTCGCCGGTCCAGTGGACGACGGTTCCTTTCTCGTCGTTCGCGTCCCATGTGATGTAGACGTGCGGGTTCCGCCAGAGGACCGCGGTGACGACGCCGTTGAGCGTGGTCAGCCTCTCTTTCGCCGTGTCGTAGCCGGCGCGACTATGGTGCGCCGAGACCCCGGGGCCGAGGAGAACCGCTACGGCGGCGACGGCGAACGCAAGGGCTGATGGGCGTCCGGTTCGCATGCAGCACCTCCTGAATTTTTCGATAGGATGCAATCACGGGACAGGTCACCTGTCAAGGATTGCGGGATCGTGGGCGAAATTCTTCTCGCCGTCACCCGTTGTCGGATCGGCTGCCCGTCGAGGCTCGCAAGCGGACGTGCGTGCCACGCGCCCGCTCGATAGACTTGGTCCATGAGAACCGTTTTCGCGTTTGCTGGTTGCGTCCTGCTCGGCGCGACGCTCCTCGCGCAGCAGCAGACGGTCGAGTACAGAGTCCTCGCAACGAACAAGACGTCGACGATGGAGAAGGAGTTGAACGAGGCGGCGAACGCCGGGTATCGCTTCCAGCAGGTCATGGGCGGCGACTCCGCGATCGGCGGCCAGGAAGTCGTCATCATCATGTCCCGGGTCCAGCCGTCGAGCGCCCGCTATTCGTACAGGCTTCTCGCGACCGCCAGGACCTCGACGATGCAGCGGGAGCTGCAGTCGGCCGCTGACGCCGGGTTCGGGTACCGCGGCCAGACCGTGTTCACCAGCGCCTTCGGCGGAGACGAGGTCGTCGTGATCCTGGAGCGCGACAGCAACGATCCCGGCACGAGGTTCGATTACAGGCTGATCGCGACGACGAAGACGTCGACGCTCGAGAAAGAGCTGCTCGAAGCGGGCCGCGCCGGTTATGACATCGTCGGGATGACCGTCGGGAACACGGCGGTGGGCGGGAAGGAGCTGGTGGCGATCACCCGTCGTCCCCGTCCGTAGGTCCCCCGATTCACCGTCTGACGTCGTCATGGGCGATCGGCGATCGCGATGGACCGGCGCGCCCACGCGACCAGCTCGGTCGAGGCCTCGAGCACGTCGATCGGCACCGCGTAGTACTGCATCGTGCTCGGCCGGTGTGGATACGGCTTGAAGGGTTTCATGCCGGCCTTCACGTACTCGGGCCTGTTCGTGTCGTCCACCTTCAGATACAGGACGTCGCCCGCGATGATGCCGAAGAACACGCCGCGGTGATAGAGGCCCACGCCCCCAAACATCGACCGCGGCAGGACGTCGCCCAGTCCTTGGAGCTGATCGAGGACGAACGACCTGAACGCCTCCGTCACCGTAAGCCGATTGAGACGGGTGCCGCGCGGCGATCGCGATGACGTTGCCTTGCGCGGGCCCATGGCCGCGTACATTACCAGCCATGTGTGTCCCGATGTGTTAGCATCCGGCCTCTCCCGTCCCGCGTTTTTTCCACAGGAGGAGCCCGTGCGCCTCGCCATCGCATCGTTCTGTGGTCTCGCGCTGATCGTCTCCGCATCGCCAGCGATCGCTCAGAAGTCGCCGGCCGCACCGCCGGGCCCGGGGTTCGAATATCTCGGGTCGCTGCAGGTCCAGACCGGCACGCGGACGGTCGTCGAGAACGGGCCGCAGGGGACGCGCACGATCGTGCAGATCAACAGCGGCCGCTTCGAGGGTCCGCGCCTGAAGGCAACCGTGCAGACACCGGCCGGGGACTGGATCACGAACCGCGCCGACGGCAGCTACAAGCTCGATGTGCGCATGACGCTGCGCACCGACGACGGCGCGCTGATTCTCGTGACCTACAACGGCATCGGTCAGACAACGCAAGCCGGCGCATCGCTGCGGGCGGCGCCGTTGTTTGAAACCGGGGATCAACGGTACGCCTGGCTGACGAAGCTGCAGGCCGTCGCGGTCGGCGAGCGTGTCGGGACCGACGTGAAGTACGACGTCTACGCGCTGAAATGACGCGCAACTTTCAGAGGTGTCCCATGCGCAACGCGCTCTTGCCCGCAGTCGTGATTGCTGTCATGTCCATCGCCATGACCGCCGCGGCTCAGAAATCCGAGGCGCCCGATCCGCTCGCGATCGGCGGCAAGGACACCGCCTGGTTCATGGACCGCGTCGGACGGCCTGACACCGACAGCGAGCCGCAGGCCCCCTTCAGGATCATGGGCAACGTCTTCTACGTCGGCGCCAACAACATCGCCTCGATCCTCGTCGCCACCCCGCAGGGCCACATCCTGATCGACACCGGCACGCAGAAGATGGCCGCGGTCGTCTTCCCGAACATCGTCAAGCTCGGGTACAAGCCGGCCGACATCAAGCTGATGCTGATTTCCCACGCGCACTACGACCACATGGAGACGATGGAGACGATTCGGCGGATCACCGGAGCCACGGTGGCGGCACTGGAGGCGGAGGTGCCGGCGCTCGTCAGCGGCCACGACCTGTCGTCGAACGAGACGTGGGGCCAGGAGCCGATCCAGGTCGGCCGCGTGCTCAAGAGCGGCGATGACGTCACCCTCGGCGGCTCCACGATCAAGGTGATCTGGACGCCGGGGCACACCCTCGGCGCCGCGGCGTACTTCATCAACACGCAGGAGAACGGGCGGACCTATCAGATCGTGTTCGGCGGGCCGCCGGGACCGATCACCGGCGATGCGAAATACGACACGCGCCCGGAGGATGCGTTCAACTCCTACAAGGCGCTGCGCGCGATGAACCCGGACATCCTGATCTCGGGCCATCCGCAGAACCTGCTGAAGGGGAAGCTGGATGCGCTGTGGGCCAACAAGCGGCCCAGCCCGCTGGCGCTGCAGCCGGGGCAGTGGGCGAAGATGATCGACGACTCCGAGGCCACCTTCAGGAAGCGCGTTCGCTCGCAATGAAGGAGATGTCCGATGAAGCGCCAGGCGCCGGGATTCATACCTCTGGTTATTGCAGTTGCGACCGTTTTGATCTCTGCGACCCACCCCGCGCACGCTGAGCTCCTCGACATGACGAAGAAGGTGTCGGGGACGACCGTTCATTACAAGGTCGTGTTGCCGAACGGCTACGACCCGGGCAAGGCGTATCCCGGCATCCTCGTGTTCGGCGGCGGCCCGCAGACGCTGAACACCGTCGACGGCACGCTGATGCGCAACTTTCGAGCGGAGGCCGAGAAGCGCGGGTACATCGTCGTCGCGCCGGCCGCTCCCGAGGGTGATCTGTTCTTCGAGCGCGGCGCGCGCATCTTCCCCGACTTCCTGAAGATGGTGCTCGCCGACTACAAGATCCAGGACGGGAAGTTCCACGTCGCGGGGCCGTCAAACGGCGGCATTGCCGCGTTCCACGTGGCGGCCGCCAATCCGCAGTACTTCCTCTCGGTGACGGCGTTCCCGGGCTACATGTGGCAGCCCAGCACGGCGAAGCTCCTGGCGATTGCGAGCATGTGCGTGTTCATGTACGTCGGCGAGCTCGACGAGTACAGGTGGCACGGCGAGATGCAGCAGGAAGCGGAATTCCTCCGTTCCAAGGGGACGGTTGCACGGTATACGGTCGAGAAAGGGCAGCCGCACCGCCTCGATACGCTCGCCGGCGCGAGCGCGGCGCGCCTGTTCGACGGGTTCGAGGAAACCAGGAACGGCTGCCGACGGTAGGGCGCGGATCGGAGCCATCATGATTCGTCGAAGCGCGGTATCACGCCGGACATTTCTGGGCGCGACAGCGGTCACGATGCTTGGCGCGGAGGCAGGCGCGCGTTGCGCGGCCGCCTCTCCCGCCGCTCAGACCGGCACGCGCGCCACGCCGGAACTGGCGCCGGTGAAGGCGCTCGTGTTCGACACGTTCGGGACCGTCGTCGACTGGCGCACGTCGGTGACGCAGGAAGTCGCGCAACTCGCGAAGCGCAAGGGGCTGACGATCGATGCGGAGAAATTTGCGGACGCCTGGCGCGCCGGTTACGCGCCGAGCATGAACCGCGTCCGCACGGGCGCGCTGCCGTGGACGAAGCTCGATCGCCTGCATCGAATGATCCTCGACACGCTGCTGGTCGATTACGGGATGACCGGTTTGAGCGAGGCCGAAACCGACGCGCTCAACCGTGCCTGGCATCGCCTCCGGCCCTGGCCCGACTCGGTCAGCGGGCTCACGCGGCTCAAGAAGAAGTTCATCATCGCGCCGCTGTCCAACGGCAACATCTCCCTGATGACCGACCTGGCGAAACATTCCGGTCTCCCGTGGGACTGCATCCTGGGAGCCGAGCTCGTTCGCCACTACAAGCCCGATCGCGAGGTGTACCAATCCGCGGCCGACATTCTCGACCTGAAGGTCGACGAGGTCATGATGGTCGCGGCGCACCTCGGCGATCTGCGGGCCGCAAAGGGCGTCGGCCTGCGGACCGCCTTCGTCACCAGGCCGCTGGAATACGGACCGCAGGGCAAGCCCGATCTGCAGCCGGACGCGTCGGTCGACATCTCCGCGAAGGACTTCAACGATTTGGCCGGTCGACTGGGCGTCTAGGGTTGCCCTGCGCTCCGGCTTTCTGCAGGACGCGACCCTGGACGACGGGCGCGTCGGCTGACACCCGAGTCGAGCGATGCAGCGAGTCGAGTTCGATTCGACGCTCGACGAGCGTGGAGACAGCCGCAGGTCCGCGAGATCGGTCTCGCGGACCGGCGGAGCGCGCTCCCCTTACGCGCAGGTAATACCCGATTGGGCGGACGAGACGACTATGTCGATCGAGGGACCGGTGATGTGCAACCCGTTCACGGTCATCGATCCGGAGTTGGCGCCCGACGACGAACTGGTCTGCTCGTTGACGATCAAGCTGAGACCTCCGGGCAGGGAGATGGCGACGTTGGGGTTGAGGTTGAGCACAGGCAGTCCGGCGACGACGAGACCGACGATCTCGGAGCTTCCGCTCGTGGACGCCGATCCGCCGCTGCAGGTCGCGCTCGTGTTCGCCTTCACGACGTCAGCGGCGACGAGGCCGCCGAGCAGATTGACATTCGCCACCGAGGCCTGGGACTTACTGCTGCTTCCGCTTCCCGACGTCGCGCCGCTGAGCACGTCAACGGTCACGAGTCCCGCCACGTCGACGCTCGCAACGGACGTTTTCAGATTCCCGCCGGATGCCGGCAGCGGTCCGGTATCCGACAGCGCGAGCGAAATCCCGACCGCGTTTGCCCGCAGCGCCACGGCCCGGCCGCTGAACGTCGAGGTCGCCTGCGCGAAACCCGGCAGAGGACTGAACACCAACGCCGCGACGACGCCGATCACGATGCGTGAACGTACTTGCCTATTCATCTCACGTCTCCTCTTCAGCCCATCGAGACTCGGTTGGCTGAGTCCGTGGGTGCGGAGACAAGGAGGCAATTCGCCGACCGATCGTCGACGCGATCATCGGAGGCTGATTGTTGCCCTGAAGTCGTGTCGTGAGCGATCGAGATGAGCTGTAAAGGCGCGGCGTGGCGGATGTAAAAATTGCCGCGCGTGCAATGCATGTTGATCGGAGCACAGCCGCCGCGACGTCTACTTCAGTGCGAGCTCAGCGCGGTCCTGCGTGAGCTTGTCCGCTTCGACCCTTCGTCCCGCAATCGCGATCCGCTTCATCGCGTTTTCATGTACGCGGGATCGCGGCAGAGCGCAGGCGGCAGCTGTGATCGCGTCATCGCAGACGAGGGCTCGAGGTAGAGCACGTGTGGCCGTCGAATTGAATGGACTATAGACGGCGAAATCTGCCGCGCCGAGCGTGGCGCCTCGTACGAGCGTCACTCGCGTGACATTACGATGGAGCTTCACTCGGATCACAACTAGGCGGCGGTCGACCGCGCCATGACATTGCAACGGCTGAAAGACGATCGGGCCGCCGACCGGATCATCGTCGACGTCGCGGAAGACGAAGAGGAGGACGAGCGGCTCAGCGGGATCCGGTGTCCGCTGTGCGGGTGGCGGCCGTCGGCGTCGAGCCTCTGGCACTGTGACTGTGTCGACACGCCCGAGCCGCGTTTCGAAGGATGCGGCACGATGTGGAACACCTTCCTGACCCGTGGACGGTGTCCTGGTTGCCGCCACCAATGGCGATGGACGTCGTGTCATCGATGCGAGGAGTGGTCCCTGCACGACGATTGGTACGACAAGACAGGCAGGCGCCGCTGACGAGTGTCGGCGCGCGATCATGATGCCGCTGCGCGACCCCGCGTTCGTCGAGATCCGGAATCGCGACCTGCGGTGGGGCAGCACCGCAACGAGACCAGCCGCCTGGACTATTTCACGACCGCCTACTTCCATCGGCCTGAGGAACTGCCGGAGGAGCTCGCCGGGCTGCTCGAGGCCGAGCCGTCGATTGTCGGCATGAGTGCACACCTGCTCGCGATTGGCGTGAGCTAGCGCGAACGGCGGTGCTATCATCGCGCCCTTCCCGTTCGCACGCGTCCTGAGCGAAGCGAGTCGAAGGACTCGAGAGGCCAACATGAAGAAGACCTTTCTCATCGCGGTCGGCACCATCCTCCTTGCAGCGTCCGCATCGGCGCAGGTCCAGGCACCGCCGGCGCCGTGGCGCGGCGCGGGTCCGCCACCATGCGTCGGGTCCGACGGCGGCGCCTTCAAGTGCCCTCCCGCGCCTCGAACGATTGCCATTCGTGCCGGGCGGCTCTTCGACAGCGCGACCGGCCAGATGCTCACGCGCCGCGTGGTGATCGTCACCGGCGATCGCATCACCGACGTCGGCGCCGACGGCACGGTCAGGATTCCGGCCGGCGCCCAGGTGATCGATTTCAGCCAGGCGACGGTGCTACCCGGACTAATCGACGCGCACACGCACATGTTCAACACCCGCGGGCCGAAAGGCACCACGGAGAAGTCGATGCTCATCGCGGTGCAGAACGCGCAGAACGACCTGCGCGCGGGCTTCACCTCGGCGCGCGACATGAGCTCGCACGGCAACGGCTACGCCGACGTCGAGATGCGCAACGCGATCAACGAAGGGCGGTTCGAGGGTCCCCGGTACCAGGTGTCGACGCTCGGCATCGTCTGGGGCGCGAAGCCGCGGGCTCCAGGGGAGGTCGACAATCCGCTCGCCAGCACCGTCGTGCGCTCGGTTGATGAGGCGCGGGCGGCGGTCCGCGAGCAGATCGGCCACGGCGCGGACTGGATCAAGCTGTTCCCGACCGGCGCCTACTCATTCGACACGGCAGGCAAGGCGCACTATGTGCTGATGTATCCGATGCCGGTGCTGCAGGCGTTGATCGACGAGACCCATCGGCTCGGAAAGAAAGCCGCGTGCCATGTCCTCGGCGGCGAAGGGCAGAAGAACGCCATCATCGCCGGCTGCGACACCATCGAGCACGCCTACGACCTCGATCAGGAGCAGGCGAACATGATGGTCGCCAAGGGCCTCTTCTACGACCCGACGCTGCAGCGCTACACCGAGCCCTACATGGACGACAACGATGCGAAGAGCACGGGCGGCAAGTACCGGATGATCCCGATCTTCGAAAAGGCCGTGCAGATGGCGGCCGCGACGAAGGGCATGAAGATCATGATGGGCAGCGGCGCGGACGGCTCGACGTATCCGCACGGCGCGCAGGCGCTCGACTTCGAGATGCTCGTTCGCCACGGCGGCCTGACGCCGGCGCGCGCGATCCAGGCCGGCACGGTCGTCAACGCCGAAGTGATGGGATGGCTGAACCAGCTCGGTTCGGTCGACAAGGGCAAGTACGCGGATCTGGTCGCCGTGTCGGGCGACCCGCTGGCCGACATCACCGAGCTGCAGCGCGTCAGGTTCGTCATGAAGGCTGGCCGGATCATCCGCAACGATCCGCCCGAGACCGCGGCGACGAAGGCGACCAAATAGCCGCAAGGAATCCGTTGCGCGCCGTTGTGATCCTGGCCGTCGTCATCGAGTGCGCAGGCGTTCGGTTCGCCTCCGCCCAGCCGCGTCCCGGGACCGTCGTCCTGGAGCCGGCGCCGGAGATTGCCGGCGTCATCAGCGCGGGCACACGGCCCGAGGTCGTCGTGCGCGGACTGAAGAGCGCCGACGATCCCATCTGGGTGCCGAACGTCGGGCTCCTGTTTACCGAGTCGCAGGCAAACCGCGTCGTCCGGCTCGGTGACGACGATCAGGTGACGACGTTCGTCGGCGACCTTCATGGCCCGCTCGGGATGACGGTCGACGCGCAGGGACGATTGATCTCGCTGCAGTCGCAGGCAGGATTTGCCGGCCCGCGCGTGATCTGGCCGACGGGCAAGGAGACGGTTCTTGCCGATGCATTCGAGGGTCGCCCGTTCGGCAGGCCGAACGACATCGTCGCCGATCGCAAAGGCGGCGTCTATTTCAGCGACCTTCCACAAGGGCCAGCACCTCCCGGTCGGATGGCGCCGGCGGTGTATTACGTCCCGCCGGGCGGCGCGCCGATACGAGTTGCCAATGACATCGCGCGCCCGAACGGCGTGCAATTGAGCCGCGACGAGAAGACGCTCTACGTCAACGACACCGGTGGCATTCACGCGTACGCGTTCGACGTGCTTCCCGACGGCCGGCTGGCGAATCGGCGTGTGTTTGCCACCTACGTCGGCCGGGATCGGAGCATTCCCGCGGATGCGGATCCTGTCTCCAGCGCGGATGGTCTTGCCATCGACGCCGACGGCCGCGTCTACGCGTTGACCGAGGCCGGCATCGAAGTGGTGAGTGCGAGCGGCGAGCATCTCGGCGTCATTCCGGTCTGGTGCATCACGCGGCGATGTCAGAATCTCGCGTTCGGCGGCGCCGACAAGCGAACGTTGTACGTTGCCGGCGGCGGCACGCTGCTTCGCATCCAGATGCGTGCGCGCGGCTTCACCGGTCGCGCGAAATAGGGAGAGCCGAAGGGACCGCAGCATGGTGGAACACAAGAGGAGCCGTATCACCCGGCGCCGCATGCTCGAAAGCGGCGCCGGCCTGGTCGCCGCCGCGGCGCTGCCTCCACCGAGTACTGCCGCTGCGCAAGCTGCGCGCGAAACGAACGCCGGGACACCGGATCTCACCGGGCGCGTCGCGCGCTACATGGCCGCCGCACGTCAGCAGCCGCTTCCGCCGGAGGTCCTGCGGGAGACCCGGCATCGCGTGCTCGACACGGTCGCGGCCATCGTCTCGGGCTCGCGGCTCAAGCCGGGTGAGATGGCGATTCGATTCGTCGAATCGCAGGGTGGCACGCCGGAAGCCTCGGTGCTCACGACGCGCCTCCGCACGTCGGCGATCAATGCGGCGCTGGTCAACGCGATGTTCGCGCACGCCGACGAGACCGACGACTTCGAGCCGGTGACGAAGGCGCACCCCGGCTGCGCGACAGTACCGGCCGCGCTGGCGGTCGGCGAGCGCGAGAACCGTTCAGGCCAGGACCTGCTTCGCGCGGTCGCGCTCGGCTACGACCTGGGCTGCCGGTGGCTGATGGCGCTCGGCCCCAACCACGTGCGCGCCACGCATCGCAGCGCCGAGGGCGTGAGCGCGACGATGGGCGCCGCGGCCGCGGCGGCGTCGATGGCGCA
>Ga0137418_10000400_pt1 | contig 38551 bp, 34 predicted proteins | sample CZODoug3_1_2_16f_FD_122242 | JGI IMG/M metagenome (GOLD analysis project Ga0137418, IMG submission 122242) | Vadose zone soil fungal communities from Angelo Coast Range Reserve, California, USA - CZODoug3_1_2_16fungal (Hybrid Assembly) | ecosystem: Environmental > Terrestrial > Soil > Vadose...
CCAGCCACCGTCGTCAACGGCAAATCCGGCTGCCCGATCACCGCCGCGAGCGAGCGCCATTCTTCGCGCAGCGTGTTCTCCTGCATTCGCGCGCTCATGCGCATCCTTTGCGCTTCCACTTCCGCTTCGAGCACTTCGGTTTCGTCCGCTTGGCCGGTATTCATCAAGTGGCGCTGCGTCTCCGCCGCGTCTTGCGCGATGGTAGCCATGTCGCGCCGGGCATAAAGCAGCTCCTGAGCGGCCAGCACCCGCAGAAAAGCCATCTTCACCGCGCTTTGCACGCGCATTCTTTGCTCTTCCGCTTCAATCTCCGCGAGCCTCACCTCTTTTCCGAAAACTTCGCGACTCCGGCTCAGTTTTCCGCCCGTGACCACCGTCTGCTGCACGAAAAAGCCCTGCTTCCCGCCGCCAACCGAGCCGCCACGAATTTCATCGCCCGTGTAGGCCACCGTTGGATTCGGATAAAGCCCAGATTGTTGCTGGCGCGCCTTGGCAGCGCGAATCTCCGCCTCCGCTTGCCGCAACGTGGGATTCGAATCGCTGGCGATCTTCTGCACCTGCTCGAGCGTCACCAGCGCGCCATTCGCCTTTTCCTGCGCTCTTCCCATCCGCGGATATTCCGGTCTTACCGCCGGCATCTCCATGTGCTGGTGCTGTTCCTGCGCGCTCATCTGCAGCTCTTGCGCCCGCGCCGCCCCAGCACCCGCCAGCAAGCTCGCCATCATCGTCATTCCGAATTTCCTCGTAACTCGCATGTAGTTTCCTTTTCTTCTCCGCGGACTCTGCCTTCTCTGTGTTGAAACCTCATTCAACTTTTCACGATCCATGGTGGTGCTCCGCTGGCGCACCAGGCGCATTCTTCCGTTCAAGGATGGCGTCATACTCTTTCTCCGGTACAACGCGGATCATCGTCATCATTCCCATCATCCCGGCGCTCCAATTCCTAGGCAGCCCGTAGGTCTCCGGCTTCTCCACCACTTCGTCCATCCCCATTTCCATGAAAGCATCCTGCGGAAAACCCGGCACTTTCTCAGCATCGCGTGCGACCGGCGAGGGATGCACGTGCTCGAATGGCACGCTCCTCGCCAGCGACTCCATCTGGCTAATGGCCTTGGCCTCCGTTTGATCGGCGGTCTGAATCTGCCGGTCTCTCAGCAAGTCCATCATGCTGTTCATCATGTGGTGTGGCAGGTGGCAGTGAATCATCCACGCGCCGGGATATTTCGCCTCGAACTCAACGACACGCGCCTGCGCCACGCCGACCAGCACGGTGTTCATCGGATACCACGTCGACTCCGGCGCGCGTCCGCCTTCCGTCCCGGTCACCACAAACTGGTGCCCGTGCAAGTGGACCGGATGGTGATCCATGCCGAGATTCACAATGCGCAGCCGCACGCGGCTTCCCACCCGAGCGAGCAACGGCGTCGTCATCGGCGCGCACACACCGTTGAACGTCAGCCAGTTGTATTCCATCGCTGCCGTGTTCGGAACGGTATTGCTTGGCAGCACGGCCCACTCCTGAAGGATCAATCCATAATCGTGATCGACCCGCGGCTTGTGATCGATTTCCGGATGCGCCACGAAAAATCCGATCAGCCCCATCATTTCCTGCATGGCGCTGTGCGCGTGGTAAAAGAAAGTTCCTTCCTGATGCACGGTGAATTCGTATACGTACTTTTCTCCCGGAGCGACGGGTTTCTGGCTAATGTACGGCACGCCGTCCTGCTCGATGGGAATTTCTAACCCGTGCCAGTGCATCGAAGTCGACTCCGGCAAGCGGTTCTCGAGCACCACGCGCACGCGATCGCCCTGCTGCACCTGTATCGTCAGCCCGGGGCAGCTTCCGTTGTAACCCCACGCGTCGATGGTTTTGAACGGCGCGATTTTTCTCTTCACTGGCTCGGCTACGAGACGAAAGACCTTCACCCCGCCATCCATTTCGTGTGGCAGGTCCGCCAGGTCCGGCGTCGCCATCGGCACGGCGCGTTCGTGCATCAATGTGTTTTCTTTTGCGGGATGCGGGCCTTTGCTCCCATAGGGCGAATGGTGCCGTCCATTCTCGTTTTGGCGTGGTGATTGGAAACCTTCCTCCAGCGTGCCCGCGCGCAGCCCTTCGCCCAGCCCAAACAGTCCCGCGCCAAACACGGCCGCGTCGTGGAAAAATCTTCTCCGTGTGCCGCTCATACCGCCTCCTGAATTGCCGCTCGAAAAAACCGCCGGAACTTTGCGTGAAATAATCTGTCCCGCGTGAAGGCAAGCAAGCGCCAATCCCGCGGAAGGACTGCGTTTCTGTATCGAGCCAGCTTCGTTGGAAATTCAGATGCGGAGAACTACTGTAGAAATAGCGAAACAAAAATGCGGCGGCGATTCGAGCTCTGTAGCGATGAAAGTGGAATTGTGAGTGCTCGGAGATGAACAATCTGCGGAAAGAACCCCAACCGTGCCGGGCCACGCTGCTGCGCGAACCCTCTGCAAAGAGCCGCGCTTGTCCGCCGAACTCAAATTGGCTGCCTGCAACTCCGGCGAGCTGCAACCCTGAACGGCCTGGAGATAAACGCCGCCGCCATTCGCGGCCGCATGGGAATGGCATCCTATTTCATTTGAGGCGTGGCCTTCCGTGCAAATCTGCGCAGCACAAAGCTGTGCACAGGCAGGCGCAACAACCAAAGCAAGAATAGTAACCAGACTGGCGACCCTTGCCACCCAAGCTCGATTTCCCGGTGTCGCAACAATTCTCATGGCAGGATTTCTACGCTACGCCGGCGTTCCCCTGCCGTCAACTTTGCTTTTGTGGGCGGCTCCAGAAGTATCAGTGATGTTAGTCGCCGTAACCATGGGAGTCTTTGTCGATTACGACTTTGCCGGCGAAAGAGCGATAGACATAGGTGAAGTATCCAGCCGCCAGAATAATCCCGAAGATCCACCAAGCCAAACCGATTTTCAGGCCGTAGTCCGCTGCTTTCGTGCTCGTGACTGTGAGCGAGTACAAAGGGTTTCGCGCGGGCAGGACCATCGGATACACGCCGAACACCACGCCGGTCAACATCCCCCCCAGGTAAGCACAAGACGCCAAGAATGCTTTGCGTTCGTCGCCTTTTCGCAATTCGAACAGGACCCCTGTGATTCCCGCCACTGCCAGCATTGGAAAAATAAATCCCACAGGCCACCTGGCGAAATTGTTTTTGATTTGCGGCTGAATCTGGAAGGTCAGCGCCGTCACTAACGCGGTGAGCGCCACCACGCCCCACCATGCGCGCCCCGCCAGTTTTCCCGCGCGCCCATTCACGGCGCCGCTGGTCTTCATCTGTACCCATAGTCCACCGTGCATCATCAGCGCGAGCATGGCCAGCACTCCCACCAGAATGGTGTACCAGTCGAGGATGCCGGTTTCGTCCCCCAGGCGGAAATTGATCCACAGGGGCTCGAAGAAATAGCCGCTGGCATCCAGCGGCACGCCGCGCACCACGTTGCCGAGCGCCGCTCCGAAAAATATGGCCAGCAACAAACTGGACGCGCAAAAGAGAAAATCCCACAGCGGATCCCAGACCGCGCTCTTGATGTGATTCCGAAATTCGATTGACGCTCCGCGTAGAATCAGCAGCCACAGAACAATCATCAACGGCAAATAAAACCCGCTGAAGGCGCTCGCATAGAGAGCGGGGAAAGCGAAGTACAACGTTCCGCCCGCTGCAATCAGCCATACTTCGTTGCCGTCCCAAACCGGGCCAATACTCGCCAGCACCTGCCGCCGCTCATGATCCGTTTTTGCCACAAAAAGGTGAATCGCCCCTGTGCCCAGATCGAAGCCATCCAGGAGCACGTATGTCGCGATCATAGTGGCTACGAGCCAGAACCAGATAGTTCCCATCGCGCCTTCTTCAGTCCACCGCCAGCACGGCAGCGTCATCTTTTTGCAGATGCCCGCTGGGTTCAGGCCCGAGTTCGATCTCACGGTAAATCAGGAACAACCAGAGAATCCCCAATAGCGTATACATTCCCATGAAGCCAATCAGGGTGAACCAGGCATTGCCTGCGGCCACGCGCGGCGATACGCCCGCTGCCGTACGCATCAAACCATAAATCAGCCACGGTTGCCGCCCAAGTTCAGCAGTCATCCATCCCGCGGTGTTAGCGATGTAAGGCAGCGGCACGCAGACCATCAGCGTCCATAACATCCAACGCGAGGCGTACAGTTTGTCGCGCCACAACAGCACCGCCGCCAGAACCATCACCCCGATGAAGATCGTTCCCAGTCCCACCATCACGTGGTAGCTGTAATAAAGCAGCGGAATCTGATCCGGCCATTCCGCTTGGGGAAAATCGGACAAGCCTTTCACATCCGCCCGCCATTTCTTGTAGGTCAGGAAACTCAGCATGTTGGGAACTTCCAGAGGGTTGTCGAGTTTTCTTTTCTCCACATCCGGCTGTCCCAGGATGGCCAGCGGAGCCCCTTCTTGCGATTCAAAAAGCCCTTCCATCGCCGCCAACGTCGGCGGCTGATTGTACGCGACTAATTTCCCCTGCATGTCCCCGGTAGGGAAGAGTTGCAGGATCGCTGCGATGGTTCCTACCAGCACACCCGCTTTCACGAATGTTCGTCCGTAGTTTTCATTTCGCTTCGTCAGCAAATAAAAGGCCCCGACTCCCGCCATGACGAAGCAGCCGGTTTGCACCGCTCCCAGCATGGTGTGCGCGTACTGCCACAGCGCCCATTTGTTCAGCAGCAGTCCCCAGAAGCTGGAAAGCTCGATGGCCCCGTTGGCTCCCATCCGGTAACCGGTGGGATGCTGCATCCATGCGTCCGTGGCAACGATGAAAAACCCCGAAAGCCACGAGCCAAGAAAAACCAGAAACGCTGCCACCCAGTGCCCAATTTTGCCGAGCCTCTTTTCACCGTACAAAAACAATCCCAGGAAGCTCGATTCCAGAAAAAATGAAAACACGCCTTCCATCGCCAGCGTTTGTCCGATTACTCCTCCCGCGGACTTTGAAAACGCCGCCCAGTTCGTCCCGAATTGAAATTCCATCGGAATGCCGGTGATAACCCCGAGCGCAAAATTGATCCCGAAGATCCGCGCCCAGAATCGCGCCGCGCGGTTGTAGTGTTCGTCGCCGGTGCGTAGCGCTTTGGTCTTCAGGTAAACGAGCAGCAGCGCCAGACCCATCGTCAACTGCGGAAAGATGTAGTGAAACGTTATGGTGAAGGCGAAATGTAGCCGGTGCACATCCAAAGCTTGCCCCATGAATTACCCCGTCGCGTTACGCCGCGTTGTTCCACAAAAAAGGCCGCTTGCATCCCGAAAAATACCCGCACCAGAGTATCGCGAAATCTCACTCACCCACGTCCGTAAACTCTTTGAACTTTATCTTCAGGCCTCGATTCTCTTGTGTGACAGCCATCACATGCAATGAAATCTTTCTTGCCTCGTCCGCCGCAAAGGCCGAGTGTGATAATCTGACTTTTGGGACTTTGAGATTTCCGCTGAAGAGCACTCCTTCCTGTCGAGCTCCGAAGCCATATTGAATTCTTCATGGAGGTTCTTTTGGCCACCACGTCCTCCTCTCCGCCATCGACCAAGCTCTCGCCGCATCTGCGTGGACAAGTTCTGCTGGAAATTCCCGCACTCAACAAAGGCACGGCTTTCACCCTTCCGGAGCGCCAGGCCCTTGGCCTCGACGGCCTCCTCCCGCCCGTCGTCGAAACCATCGAAGAGCAATCCGCCCGCGCCTACAAAGCCTATCTTCGCAAGCACGACGATCTCGAGCGCCACATCTACCTCCGCCAGCTCCAGGACACCAACGAAGTTCTCTTTTACAGGCTGCTTCTCGAACATATCGAAGAAATGCTCCCCATCGTTTACACCCCCGTCGTCGCAGAAGCCTGCCAGGAATTCAGCCATATCTATCGCCGCCCGCGCGGACTGATTATTTCCTATCCGCATCGCGACAACATCCGCAAACTTCTCCAGAATCGCCCGCACAAAAACGTCAGCGTTATCGTCGTCACCGACGGCGAAAGAATTCTGGGCATTGGCGATCAAGGCGTGGGCGGGCTGGGTATTCCCATCGGAAAACTTTCCTTGTACACGCTCATCGGTGGCGTGCCGCCCGAGCAAACTCTTCCGATCATCCTGGATGTCGGGACCAATAACCAGGAGCGCCTCAGCGACCCGGAATACCTCGGCTGGCGGCATGAACGAATCACCGGCGGCGCTTACGATGATTTCATTGACCGCTTTGTGCAAGCCGTGAAACAAGAGCTGCCGGAAACATTGTTGCAGTGGGAAGACTTTGCCAAAGCACACGCGCGGCCCATCCTGGATCGCTACCGCGATCAGCTCGTCACCTTTAACGACGACATTCAGGGCACCGCAGCCGTCGCCGTTGGAGCGATTCTCTCCGCTACCCGCGTGTCGAACCGCCTGCTCCGGGATCAGCACATCGTCATGCTCGGCGCCGGATCGGCCGGCATCGGTGTCGCCGATTTTCTGCGCGAAGCGCTTGTCGCCGACGGCCTTTCCGAAGCCGAAGCGCGCTCTCGTTTTTGGCTCGTCGATCGCGGCGGTCTTCTCCATTCGCATCGCAACGATCTTTCTCCCGAGCAGCGAATTTATGCCCAGCCTTCCGCGCGAGTCGCAAATTTTCCAAGATCCGGCCCCGACGGCAACATCGGTCTCGGCGATGTCATCAACCAAATCGACGCGACTATCCTCATCGGCCTTTCGACATTGCCCGGCGCATTTTCCGAACCCATCGTTCGCGAAATGGCGCGCAAGTGCGAGCGTCCCATCATCCTGCCGCTCTCCAATCCCACCTCCAAGTCCGAGGCCGTTCCCGAAGACCTCATTCGGTGGACCGACGGCCGCGCCTTGATCGCCGCGGGCTCCCCCTTCGCGAGCGTCGATTTCAACGGCCGCCAAATCCGCATCGCCCAGTGCAACAATGTCTACATTTTCCCGGCCGTGGGCCTGGCGATCTCTGCCACGCGCGCCAGTCGCGTTAGCGACGGGATGTTTCTGGCTGCGGCCCACGCCCTGGCCAAACATTCCCCTGCGCAATTCGATCCTTCCGCGCCCCTGCTGCCGTTATTGCCCGGCCTGCGCAAAGCCGCGATCGAGATCGCCATCGCCGCCGCAGACCAAGCCCAGCGCGAAGGATTGGTTCCCGCCATCTCCTCTGAATCCTTGCGTGACGCTATTGTTTCCTCGCAGTGGTCGCCGCAATACCCCTCGTATCTCTAAGCCTTCACGCAATATGCTTCAGATCACTTTGGCCCTCGGTCTGCCCACCTATCGTTTTTTCATCCTCATTCAACACTGGCGCATCTGATGTACAGTCTTGACGGATTTCTCTTGCGGAGGCCCTCATGAAATATGACGCTATCATTGTCGGCTCTGGTCAGGCCGGCAATCCTTTCGTATATCGTTTGGCGGATCTCGGCTGGTCCGTGGCGCTCATCGAAAAAAAGTATCTTGGCGGCACTTGCATCAATGTCGGCTGTACGCCGACTAAAACGATGGTCCATCGCGCGCAAGTCGCTCACTACGCCCGAGACGCAGCTCGCTGGGGCGTCAACGCCTCGAATGTCAGCGTCGATCTCGCCAAAATCGTCGCTCAAAAAGACGAAGTCGTTTTCAGTTTTCGCGGCAACCTGCAAAGGCAAGTCGACAAGCGCTCCAACCTTCGTTTGTATCGTGGTCAGGCAAGCTTCGTCGCCCCGCATCAGCTGAAGGTCGGCGATGATCTTCTCGAAAGCGAAAAAATTTTCATCAACACCGGCGGCCGCCCGAATATTCCCGCCATTCCTGGCCTCGACACCGTTTTGTACCTGACCAATGAAACCATCATGCAACTCACCGCCGTTCCGGAACACCTCCTCATTCTCGGTGGCGGCTACATTGGCCTGGAATTTGGACAAATGTTTCGCCGCTTCGGCAGCCGCGTCACCGTCCTTCACACTGGCAAACAAATTGTTCCCCGCGAAGATCCCGAAATTGCCGCGGAGCTCCAGAAAGCCCTCGAAGCCGAAGGAATCCAGTTCTTGCTCAATACCCGCACCACCAGCGTCGAAAACAAAAACAGCGCTATCACTCTTTCATTCGAATCACCTGCGGGCGCGTCGAGCGTTACCGGCTCGCATCTCCTGATCGCCACTGGTCGCGGTCCCAATACCGACGGTCTCGCCCTCGACAAGGCCGGCATTGAAACCGACAAGCATGGCTTTATCAAAGTGAACGGCCGCCTCGAGACCAATGTCCCTGGCGTTTGGGCTCTCGGCGATTGCAAAGGCGGCCCGGCTTTCACCCACATCTCTTACAATGATTTCCAGATTGTTTACGGCAATCTCATCGAAGGAAAGAATCTGACTATTGAAAACCGCCTCGTTCCATACTGCGTTTTCACCGATCCGCAACTCGGCGGTGTCGGCCTCACTGAGACAGAAGCTCGCGCCAAAGGTTTCAAGCTGAAGATCGGCAGATGTCCGATGACCTACGTCGCCCGCGCCATCGAGCGCGGCGAAACCGCTGGTCTCATGAAGCTCGTCGTCGACGCCTCCAACGACCGCATCCTTGGTGCTTCCATCCTCGCCTCCGAAGGCGGCGAACTCGTCCAAATTCTCGGCACGCTCATGCTCGCGAATCAGCCGTACACTCTGCTCAAAGGCGCCATCTACATTCACCCCACACTCGCCGAAGGCTTCTTCTCCCTCATGGAAGACGTCAAGCCAGCCGGCTGAATGCCCGGCCCGTTCGCAACGCAACGCTGAGTTGCACCAAATTTCCATTTTCTGTTTCTGATTCTGGTGGGGCTGGGCGGATTCGAACCGCCGACAAGCAGTTTAGGAAACTGCTGCTCTATCCATCTGAGCTACAGCCCCACGTTTCCATTGTAATACTTCTCGCGCTTTTTCGGTTCCGTCTCTCTTCCTCAACGAAATCGCTGTAGCACCGCCTAATCCGATCCCAGTCCCGGCGCTATCTTTGTGACGCCCAGTCTTCGAAAGATCGTCGGCCAGTATTGCCGTAGCGCATTGCTTGCGGTATTCAGCCCGATCCGTATCCCATAGCGCTGAAATGTCCGCCCCGCGGTCTGTTCTTTTACCGGCAAATAACTGTTCGCTAGACTCTCGGCGAGCAACGGCCCCAGGATTCCCGGCCAGTTGGCCGCGTTTCTCCCGTCATCCGTCCGCGAAATCACGATACGACTCAAGGCATAGCCGATCCGATACCGCACACCCGGATGAAGCGTTACGAAGTACCGCGGATCATGGTGCGACACGCTGGCAATCACAAACGTTCCGAAAAAATTGGTCGACGCTGCTGTAGCCATCGAGGACGCGAAACGCTTCCCGTAGCCCTCGGCTCCCTGCCCGTACCCAGCTAGCGAATTCTGCGCCTGGCCGATCCCCGCACCGGCGGCGGAACTGAGAAAGCGCGAAGGCGCAACGCTCTCATTCGCAAAAAGTTCGAATTTTTGTTTCGTGCTGAGCGTGCCCACACTGGTCGCTATGTTGGGAAAGAAGATCGACTTCTTGGTGAGAACTCCCACGGTAGCGTTGAACGGATTCTGCCGTTTGGATGCCTCGCCTTGCGGTTTTGCCGTGGGCGCGTCAGGAAGGTTCTGCGGCTTCGGATCCTGCTGCGCCTCCGCGGAGGCGGCAACGGTCATACACAGTACAAGAAAGAGCAGAGGGGATGAGCCGTGCCGCATCTATTCATCCTAGCATGAACTTGAATTTCGTTCCCGAAGCTGCAAATTTCACCCGCAGAATTCGCAGAACAGATTTTCCGTTCGCATGCGGCGAACCGCTTCCTCGCCTCAGCCAGTCACCGACCGCGCTATTCGAAATCCGTAATCCGCGTATTGAAACTCGGGAGGAATGCTGGAACGCGCCGCCGTGCGCGTCACCTTAATATGATGCCGCCACGATCCGCCCCGCGAAGCCCGTCGCGTCCCGCTTTGCGGCCCTTGCGGATTTCGTTCCGCCGACCGCCCGTAGTAGCCGTCGTCATACCAATCGGAGCACCATTCATGCACGTTGTCGCCGGCGTTGTACAGCCCATAACCATTCGGCGCATACACTCCCACCGGCTCCGGTCCCAGCTTCCACCGTTTCGCGTAATCGGGCACCATCTCCGGCGGCGCATCTCCCCACGGATACAAAAATCCTTCCGCGCCCCCGCGCGCCGCGCGCTCCCACTCCGCTTCAGTCGGCAAGCGATAAGACTTGCCCATCGCACCGTTCAGCCACTCGCAGTAGCTCGCCGCCTCGTGCCACGACACCGCCACGACAGGCATTTTTGGATGATTGAAATTTGCATCCGTCCAGCAAGGCGGCGGAGGGCCACTCGTCGCTGTAAGAAAGCGGGCAAACTCCGCGTTCGTCACTTGGTAAGCACCAAGCTCGAACGCATCCACCCACACGCGGTGCACCGGCTTCTCATCATCCCGCCCGGTCGCGCAGCCCATCTCGAACCAACCCTCCGGCACGCGCACCATCACTGGCTCGATGATCCCGTTCTCTGCTTCACTGATCTTTGAAGAAGTGCCCATGTCCTTCAGGTCCGACTGTTCTTCAAATGCGCCCGTGCATTCGCATTCACGGCAACTGCGCCCCTTCGGCATTCACGTAGACCGCATACAGCGACTGGCTCGCTGCCATGAATAACCGATTCTTCTTCGCGCCCCCGAAACACAGATTCGCGCACGTTTCCGGAAGATGAATTTTGCCGATGAGCTTGCCGTCGGGCGCGAAAACGTGTACGCCGTTGAAATCCGCCGCCCCCCAGCCCGCCGCTGACCACACATTGCCGTCCACATCGCAACGGATGCCATCGGACGAACCCGGCGTCATGTCCACAAACAGCCGCCCATTCTTCAGCCGCACGCCGTCCACCACGTCGTAGACGCGAATCGGGTGCACCTCGCTGGAACGCTTGGGCGTTCCCGTATCCACGATATACAGCAGTTTCTCGTCGGGAGAGAAACAAATGCCGTTCGGCTTGGCCATGTCGCTCGCAACGATGGTCGCTTCGTGCGTTTTCGGATCGAGCCGGTAAACGACGGCGGGCAGTTCGAACGCAGCTTTGTGCCCTTCGTAGTTCGACATAATTCCGTAGCCGGGATCGGTGAACCAGATCGCTCCGTCGGAATGCACCGCCAGGTCATTCGGCGCGTTCAGCTTCTTGCTTTGAAAGCCGTCCATCAGCACCGTGATCGTGCCGTCGTACTCGGTCCGCGTCAGCCGCCTCGAGTCGTGTTCGCAAGTCAACAGCCGGCCTTGCCGGTCGCGATAGTTGCCGTTGCTGTAGTTCGACGGGTTGCGAAACACGCTGACTTCTCCCGTGTCCTCGCTCCATCGCAGCATGCGGTTGTTCGGGATATCGCTCCACAGCAAATACCGTCCGTCCCCAAACCACACCGGCCCCTCCGACCACCGCGTCCCGGTGTACAAGCGCTCCACCGCCGCGTTGCCCTGCACGTATTTTCCAAAGCGCGGATCAACCACTTCCACCGCCGGATCGGGATATGGCACCGGGCTCTTGCGTTCCTGCCCGCCTGCAAACGCCAGCGGCTTGAACACCATCGCCACCGCCGCACCCGCCGTAACATTCATAAACGCGCGTCTCTCCATTTTTCCTCCCGTAGTGGCCGGTCTTTCGCGTTCTTTGCGTCCGGGCGTTTTTTGCCGGGAAGACCCGTTCTTTTTCTTCCCATGTCGGGACTTGTCCTGGCCATAGACGAAGGAAACCCGTTCTTTTTTCCTTCCATCTCCGCTTTCAATCTAGCCCGCCTGCTTCGCTATTTCTCCCACATCCGGAACCCCCCGAGAAACGCATTTTCATTGCTCCCCAGCCGCGCACCGTCCGGCAGCACCTTCAATTTCTTGCTGTTTCCCCCGCCCAGCACCACATAGTCGGCTCCCAGAGCATCCTTTAGCTTGGCCGTCACCTTCGCCACGTACCGCCGCCATTTTTTCTTTCCCAGCCGTTCCAATCCGCGCAAGCCGAGGTAGTCCTCGTAAGTTTTCCCGTTTTTGTACAGGAGGTGTGCCAACTCCATCGGTTCCAGCGTGCCGTCCACAATCATCGCTGACCCCAGCCCGGTGCCCAGTCCCAAAAAAAGCATCCGCCCGCCCTGATAGCTGCCCAGTGCCTGCATCGCCGCATCATTAATTACTTTCACGGGATACCCAAAAGCCTTGCTGAAATCGATTTTCATCCACCCGCCCCCCAGGTTATGCGGTTCGCGCAGCGGATGCCCGTTGATGATCGGCCCGGGATATCCCAGCGATACGTGGTCAAACGTCCAATCCTTAACGCACTCCTTGACCACGCGCACCATTTTCCCCGCAGTCATGGTGGGACCAGAAGGCATTTTGCGCGGCTCCTTTTGCCCCGTCGCCAGCATCTTGATGTTCGTCCCGCCCACGTCGACCACAAGAACTTTGGCACTCTTCGCCGCCTGCACAAGTTTCATATCGCCCCGCTCCAATCGCCCAAGAGGGTACCAGTTTCACAAGCCGTTGAGGACAGGATGTGGGGTGCGCGGTCATCGACCGCCCGCGCTGCCCGCCGGTAGTGACAATTCAGGTGCTTGAGGTATAGTCGTCTGAAAGGTCTGTATGCCTTCCATTTTCTCTCGACTGCTTAAACAAACACCCGAGCGGCCCCAGCGTCAAACCTCCGCTGAGACTTCCATACTCCCCAGCACCCAATTCGCTTTCCGCCTCTTCGAAGCTTTGAAGCCGGGCGATCGCAACCTGGCCATTTCTCCCTACAGCGCCCGTGTTGTGTTGTCCATGCTTTGGGAAGGCTCCACCGGCGAAACACGAAAGTCCATCATGGATACGCTGCGCCTCGATGAACACCCGGATTACGTCACCAACCATTTTGAGCGGCTGGGGCGTCCCCTGGGCTTTCAACTGGAAACCGAGACCGAGCGCCGCGGGCTGGAGATGCTCACTGCCAACTCTTTGTGGTGCGATGACGGTTTCGTCCCCAAGCCGGAATACGTGAGCACGTTGAAGGAGCACTATTGGGCGGAAATCCAGGCGCTGGACTTCCGGTCTCCTGTTTCGGCTGGACGAGTCAACAGCTGGGCCCAGGAGAAAACGCGCGGGCGAATTCCCACGGTTGTCGCCTCCCTCGCGGAATACTCGCCGCTGCTGGCGATGAACGCCGTGTATTTTAAAGGACTATGGGCAGAGCCTTTCAAGGTCGAGCAGACACGCGAGGAAGAATTCACCCTGCAGGACGGCACGAAAAAACTCGTCCCAGCAATGCGCCAGTCAGGAGAATTTCGTTACGCTGAACTTGGCGGCGCCCAGATGGTGCGCCTGCCCTACAAAGGCGGAATGAGCATGCGCGTAGTGCTTCCGCCAAAGCACACGCCTTTCCCAAAGTTTTGCGCCGAGCTAACCAGCACCGTCGGAACACGTTGGACTCGCATCATGAGCCAACGAGACGGCCACCTTCGGCTGCCACGCTTCCGCATCGAAACCCAAGCCGACTTGAGCGACCCGCTCAAAACCATGGGCATGCCCCAGGTCTTCGACCCAGCTCGCGCCGAACTTGAAGGCATCAGCGATCGTAAGCCACTTTATCTGATGGGCGTAATGCAGAGCGATTTTGTCGAAGTCAATGAAAAGGGCACCGAAGCCGCCGCCGTGACGATGATGGAGGGTAGCGCTGGCTTGAACCCGCCGCCTCCCCCGCCCCCCTTCGAGATGATCGTCAACCGCCCCTTTGTCTTCGCCATCTGCGATGACTTATCCGGAGCCGTCGTCTTCCTTGCCGCCGTAGCCGATCCCCTCGCCGGCTGATCCTCGGCCAGAGTCTGTGTAGGAACTGGGGGTCGGACCTTTAGGCCCGACATTACTCAGTGTTTGCTGCCCGGCTTTAGCCGCTGAGGAACTGGTTTTGCAATTGCTTCCACGGACTCGTTCAGGGCTGAAAAAAGACTTGGCCTCGACCCCGACGCCTGCAAGTGCATACCGCCACCAAGCTACCTGAGACCAAGCCGAGGACTCCGCTCGAACGAAGAAGATGGACGGTACATGCCTGGTGGATTATAAGTAGCTTTATAATGAAAGCTTGTTGTCCTCGCGAAGCTTGTGAATCGCGCACGCACGGACTCTACTAATTCCGGTTGTGATCAGCGTCTGGTTTCGAGATTAGCCTCTGGAGGTAAGCGGGATGCGAGCATTCTTGAGCCATTCATCCGCCAACAGAGAAATTGTGGGACATTAGTTGCGCATTTCTCGTCGCCCATCCAAACGAACGCCCCGCTATCCCAGAGCACCTAAAGCACTTCGCCCCGCTCCAATAGCGCAACGAGCGTATGGTTTTCCCGCCCCCACCAGCAAGCAAATTTTGTAGGCGTGTCATCCCCACCGTCTGCCAAAGAAATGTTTCCAACTGTTTACCTCCTCCCACTCCAATATAGTGGTACCCTCCTTCTACTTAGCGGTCGTCCATATAGCAGGCGTTGAGCTTGCCGGGAATCCCAGCAACTCGACTCCACAACGAATCTGAGACGGAGAGGAATGTCCCATGCAAACTAGAGCTTTTGTTGGCGGTGTGGTTCTGTCGCTCTGTTTCAGCACAGCGCTTTTTGCGCAAGATCCTCACCAGCCGGCACCTGCAGCCTCCAAACCAGCCGTCGAAGTGCCCGGCGCAGCGGTTGTCGCGCCCGCCAAGGTGTCTCTGCCGGAAGGCAGCGACGTACACCTCAAGTTTGCGCAGGACCTGAGCTCCAAAACGTCGAACGACGACGACCCCGTCTCTCTTGTGCTCGACGAGGATTTGAAAGTCGGCGATGTCGTGATCGCCAAAGCCGGCGCCAAAGCCGTCGGCACCATCACCCACTCCAAAAAAGCCGGCATGATGGGCAAAGCCGGTGAACTCAATATGCGCCTGGAGTACCTGTTGGTCGGCGATAGTCGGCTGCGTCTGCGCGGTTCCAAAGGCAAAGAAGGAGAAGGCAAAGTCGGCGCTGCCGTCGCCCTCACCGTCCTGTTCGGCCCCATCGGCCTCATCAAGCACGGCAAAAACGTCGAAATCAAGCAAGGCACCCCATTGCTCGTCTACACCGACTCACCCTACCCCGGCCCCCCAGCTACCTAACCTATCTGCACTAAGTCTCGGCGTGGGACGAAGGGGACGAAGGGGACAGGGACGAAGGGGACAGGGACGAAGGGGACGGGACGAAGGGGACGGACGAAGGGGACAGACAGGACGTTTCCTGATTTTTCAGTCACACAGAAGTCATTCACCCGCCCTAATAGCCGTTCGACCCTCATTTTCGACCATTCGCTGCAAAACACTTAACATCTTCATTAAGGTGTGCTATTCTCTCCCGTGTTTGTCGAACGCCATTCCGGCCAATCTCTTTCCAATTTCCGTTTCTCAATCCCTGCCCCCGCCCACCTGACTCTTAACTCCCATCGAATCATATCGTTTACCGACCCCCACCCCTTAACCACTATCGAATCATATCGTTACAAAAATAGGGGAGGGAGGGTCTACCGCTCAGGCTCTCAACTATTACTCTTATCTATACTTAATGCTACGGTAAACAACGCAGAATCAACACTTCTACAAGTGTTCTTTCTAAAGAACTTAAAACCCTTTGAAATCACCACTTATGAAAAACCGGGGGAGGGGTCCCCGTTATGGTTAACCAATTGTTCTAAGAGAGTATCTGCCAGAAAGGATCGCTGGATTCCCAGCCTTCCATCTTCCGTACCCTCTTCCAAGTTCCGTATCCCGCAAGTCCTTTGCTTGCCTGCCCGCCGTGGCGGGCCACTCTTACGAAAACACCCGGCGGTATGGGGGTATTTTTCCCATTCTGGAACTCTCCGGCTATTCAGTTTGCCTCCCGAATGGAGTTACGGGATCTCTTTCTCTCCCTTCGCCTTTCCCGACGTTCGGACGTTCAGACCTTCAGACACCTGTATTTGCCGGTGGTGATAAAGTAATGAACGCTATCGTGCGACACGAATCCGGATACTGCGGAGAACTCTCACTTTCCTCCATGACCAAGAACTATCTCGAAGCCGCTATTGAAATTGCCCAGGAAGCCGGGAAAATCCTGGTGGAAGAATTGTCGCGCCCGCTAGACCTCGCTTACAAGGGCGACGAAGTCGATCTCGTGACGCAAGCGGACAAGCGTTCAGAGAAATTCATCGTCGAGCGGCTGACCAAGTATTTTCCCGAACATGCCATTGCAGCCGAAGAGGGAACCGGGCATGAGAGTGCTTCAGCCTCGGAATTTCGCTGGCACGTCGATCCGCTCGATGGCACCACGAATTTTGCGCACGGCTATCCGTGCTTCTGCGTTTCGATCGCGCTCGCCCAGCGGGATACGCTGCTCGCCGCGGCGGTCTTCAATCCTTTTTACAACGAACTCTTTGCCGCCGCCCGCGGCGAAGGCGCCACCTTCAACGGCAAGAAAATCCACGTCTCCAAAAACGCCACGCTCTCGTCCAGCTTGCTCTGCACTGGCTTCCCGGTGCGCAACCGCAAGCTCAGCCCCAATCTTCAATACTACGGCGACTTCACCCAGCACTCCCACGGCGTCCGCCGCGATGGCTCCGCTGCCCTGGACCTCGCCTCGGTGGCGTGCGGCCGCTTCGATGGCTTCTGGGAATTCGGCCTTGCGAAATGGGATGTCGCCGCAGGTATCCTCCTGATCGAAGAAGCCGGCGGTAGAGTGAGCGATTTTGCCGGCAATCCTTACCAATTGGGCGGCCCCATCATCCTCGCCACCAACGGTTTGATCCACGAAGAGATGCGCACCATGGCGATGGAGATCTCCCGGCGATCCCCTCCGCCCTCGAAACCGTGAAAACACCGCCCGGAGTACTCCCCACTCGGCTCTGAATTTTCCCGCCGTATCCCCCGCAAGTCCTTGAAAAACAAGCACTTTAGACACTAATTTTGCCCTAACGCCGGGCTTACGATTTCCTTACGTTCCAGACGCTAGCATTCCCAGGCAACCAAGCAGGACGCTGCGCCTGCCAAGCTTTGCTTCCGCTATTCGTTGACATGCATCAGTTATTCAGGAGAGTGAGATGCGCGCGTTCAAACACGTTGGAAAGCTACTGCAAATTCTTTTTGCCGCGTTGCTATTCGCCGTCATTTTTTCAAGTCGTCTGCTGGCGGACGACAAAGATTCCACCAATCCGCCCGCAAAGTCTGCGCCGGCAAAGAGCGATGCTTCTAAGATTGAATCGCCCGCTCCGTTGACCGAGCGCGAGCGCTGGATGCTGGAACGCATGGAGCAACTCGAAAAGCGCGTCGCCGAACTGGAAGCGAAGAGTAATCCAGCAGAGGCGAAGGCGGCGGAAACCGCCGCCGCGCAACCAACTCCGGCACAGCCATCTTCCGCGAATGCGCCGAGCGTCGCGCCGGTTGCGGCAACTGTGGCGAGTCCGGCGGTTGCCGCCGCCGTGACGAAATCGCAGGAGCAGGCAAGCGTCGCGCCGCCGCAAAAGGCCGAGCCCTTTGCGTTTGCGGATTTCACCTGGCTAAATGGCAACGCGCGCACCAAAGACTTGGCCATGGATACGAAATTCTTCACGCCGGAAATCAGAGCCGACATCGACTACATCTACGATTTCAACCATCCCAAAGACAATACTATTAGTGGGTCGAGCGAAGTTTTCAGGGCCAATGAAGTCCAGGTGACCCAATTGGGCGTTGGCGGCAATTTCCATTATGACAATGTCCGCGCCCGGTTGATGACGCAATTTGGCTTATATTCGCAGACGACGCCGCGCAACGACGCCAGTCCCGCGCGCGGCCAGTGGAATCTCGCCGACGCGTACCGTTATATCTCGGAAGCGTACGGTGGCTACCATTTCAACGCGCTGCATGGAATCAACGTCGACGCCGGCATCTTCATGTCGTATATCGGCCTGTTCAGCTACTACCAGTTCGACAATTGGGCCTATCAGCCGTCGTATGTTTCCTCGAACACGCCGTGGTTTTTCAACGGCGTGCGCGTGCAAATTTTTCCGACGGAGCACTTGAAGATCGAGCCGTGGTTCACAAACGGCTGGCAGTCCTACGGACGTTTCAACAGCCGCCCGGGGCTCGGATTCCAAATCCTTTGGCGGCCGAATGGATGGCTCTCGATCCTGGGAAATCAATACGCGCTGGGTGAAGATGCGCTGAATACGCCCGGTCGCGTGCGCTATCACACGGATGACAGCATCGAGGTCAAGTACTACGACAACAAGGAGAAATTCCTGGATAAGGCGGCCTTCTCGCTCACCGGAGACATGGGATGCGAGCATGGCGGGGGCGTGAGCTGCGCCGGCGGTTCTGCGAAGGGGCCGAAACAAAGTTTTCTCGGGTATATGTTTTACAACCGCTTTTGGTTTGACAACGATAAGTATGGCCTGACGCTCGGCGGCGGACAGATCAACAATCCCGGTCGGTATTTGGTTTTGCTGCCCCCGATCAACGGAGCGACGGCTGCTTCCGGAACCCCCTATTTCACTGAAAATCCCGGCGATCCTTACAAGGCTTGGGATGTGTCGGGGACGTTTGACTGGATGCCGAGCCAATACATTACATTCCGATGGGAGTACAACCACCGCGCCGCGAACGTGCCATATTTTTCGGGCTCCGGGGGCGTGACGCCGCCGGGCGGCAACAATAACGCCCCTGGTTCGTTCGTATGCCTCAGCGGATTCACGACCTGCAACGGTTCGCCGGCAAATACGTGGTTCCCCGATCTGCGCAAGACTGAGAACCGGTTAAACATGGCGATTCTCGTTAAATTCTAGTGCTCTATCCGCGCTACCAAGCATCGATAGGTTATGCGCAGCGTGGCTGCCGACTGGATTGTGCGCAGAGAATCTGGCCAACACTGGAATCGGCGCTTCTCAGATGCCGATGGCCTTTCCATCCATTTGTACTACGTCGTAGAATGTTGATGTGGCAAAACAGAAAATCAAAAACCGCAGCAGCCATTTGAATAGGTCGAAGCCGGACCAGCGAGAAAGCTCAAACGGCGCCGGCTTCGCGGAGGCCGCCGTTTCCCTGGCCGAAATTGGAAAGGGATTTCATGCACGCGGATGGGTTCTGGGGACGAGTGGAAATTTCAGCGCGGTGATTTCGCGCGAGCCGCTGCGTCTGGCGATTACTTCGACAGGATTGGACAAGGGCAGCCTGACGCCCTCGCAGTTTCTGGAGATGGACGAGGCGGCCAATGTCGTGCGCGGGGATGGCCGGCCGTCCGCAGAAGCACTGCTCCATCTTGCCATCGTGCGTGGCGTGGCTGCGGGCGCAGTCTTGCACACGCATTCGGTTTGGAGCACGGTGCTTTCGGGTTCTCATGCTTCGCAGGGTGGAATTGCGCTCGAAGGATACGAAATGTTGAAGGGGCTGGAAGGCGTTCGAACTCACAAGCACCGCGAATGGCTGCCGATTCTCGAGAATTCGCAGGACATGATTGAGCTGGGGGAACGCGCGTCGATAACCCTGAGAGAAAGCCCCGGCATTCACGGTTTTCTTCTGAGGGAGCATGGGCTTTATACTTGGGGTGCGGGCTTGCAGGAAGCGAAGCGCCATGTTGAAATCCTGGAGTTCCTGATGGAAGTGCTGGTGCGCTCTGGCGCCGCGATAAGTTCGTAATCTCTGCGCTGCCCGAATTTGGGAGTTGATTGTGGCGATGCTTAAAATCCCTGACGAAAACCGTTCGCTCCGCGAACAGGGGGAAGTGCGCGAGTATCTTGCGGCGATGGGCATCGACTACGAGCGATGGCAACTTCCAGCAGATTTGCCAGCGGATGCTTCCGCGGAGCAAGTGCTGAGCGCCTACGGCGAGCAAATTGAAAAGCTCAAGCGGCAAGGTGGCTACGTCACGGCGGACGTCATCGACGTGAACGCGGACACTCCCGGTCTGGATGCGATGCTGGCCCGATTCAACATCGAACACACTCACGATGAGGACGAAGTCCGCTACATTATTGACGGGCGAGGCTTGTTCCATATCCATCCGGCGAAAGGGCCGGTGGTAGCCATCGAAGTGGAAGCTGGCGATTTGATTCGCGTGCCTCGCGGCACGCTCCACTGGTTTGATCTTTGCGGAGACCGCCGCATCCGCGCGATCCGGCTGTTCCAGGACAAAACCGGCTGGACGCCCCACTACACGAGCAGCGGCGTGGACCGGAATTACGAACCCGTTTGCTGGGGGCCGCGATACATTCCGCCACAAACAGCGCTAAAGTAGCTGGCGTGCCACCGATCGACGCATCTCAAATCCGCGTAATACTTCTGGACATCGAAGGAACAACCACTCCCGTTGAATTTGTTTTCCAAACGCTGTTTCCCTATGCCAGCCGCAAGCTGGAAACGTTTCTGAAAGCGCACGCACAAGATCCCGAGATTCAGATTTTGATTCAGGAACTGCGCGCCCAACAAGGTGCGGATGAACGCAACGGCCTTAACCCGCCTGCATGGATGGACAGCCCGGAGGAAGCGAGGCTGCGTACCTGCGTGGCCTACGGGCAATGGTTGATCGTGCGGGACAGCAAGTGCCCGCCATTGAAAACTCTTCAGGGGAAGATCTGGCAAGAAGGATTCGCAAGCGGGGAACTGCGCGGAGAGATTTTTCCAGACGTGCCTGTGGCATTCGAACGCTGGCGGCGGCAGAAAAAAATCATTTGTATGTATTCGTCGGGAAGCGTGCTTGCGCAACAAAATCTATTTCGCACGACCGCGTCAGGTAACCTGACTTCGTACATTTCCGAATTCTTCGACACCCGCGTTGGAGCAAAGGCCGATGGGGAAAGCTACAAGAAAATAGCTGACTCGCTTTCGTTTGCGCCAGACCAGTTCTTGTTTATTTCCGATGCGGTGAAAGAAATCGAGGCGGCGCGGTCGGTTGGAATGCAAACGGTTCTTTGCGAACGCGATGGCCCCGCCTCCTCTTCGCCAATGGAGCTTGTAATCCGCAGCTTTCAGAGTATTCTTCCCGACTAGCGACCGGGCTTCGCGAGCACCGTCTGACGATGCCGGAACTGGCGCTGCTACTTAGCTCCCCACTCCGCATACAACTTTGTAATCGCAGGTGCGATGGAGAAGTCCCAAGCAAAAATGAGGACGTTCTTGTATTTTTCCGGAACAACGTAAAGATCAGCAGCCTCCGCCGCCGGCACTCCCGCTTTGTGCATTTTCTGCGCTTGCTCTTCAATATCGTCGAAAAGCGCCCGGGAGAGGGCAACGCCTTCCTGACCACAAACCGATCCATGTCCCGGAACGAAGACCGTGTCCTTGTCCCAGGAAGCGAAGGTCTTCAACGTTTGCCGCCAGCCGGACACCGTGGATTGCGTGTCGAAGCAGACCGGGTACAGGCCGGAAAACAGCAGATCGCCCGCATAAACAATGTTCTGTTCCGGAACTCGCACGATTACGTCCGTCCCGGAATGCCCGGGATAGCTTTCGATCACGGCCGTAATTCCGCCCAAGTCTACCTTCATCGGCAGCTTGGCCGGATCAATCGGACGATTTGGAAGGGCCAGAACGGCGGAATTTGATACATTGAACACCGTCGTTATGTGAGCCAAATATTCTTCGCGATGTTTTCGCGCGGTTTCCGTCTTGGCCTCTTTAACCGCCTTCTCGAGAGGGCCCAGGAAAGCGGCTTTGTCGGCGCCTTGCATCGCCCCGTAACTCTCCACGATGCGCTTTGCCGTATTGGCATGCGCCCACAAAGGAATCCCGTTGGCGCCGAAGAACGCGTTCCCCGTCGAATGATCATAGTGATAGTGGGTGTCCAGCGCGCCTTTGACAGGAACCTGGCTGACCATCCGCAAAGCATCCATCTGGAAGGCAGCTCCGGCCACGCTAATAAATCCCTCGATCAACAGAGCCCCGTCTTTGCCGGCCAGAAATCCCCCATTGCAAACCGTCTGGTAGCCTTTCGAGGGATCAGAAATCGTTGCGTACAACCCTGCACCGATCTTTCTGACCGATGCGAAGCCCTTATCCACAACCGGCGTTTGAGATATGCGCGAGTCATCCGCCAACTCCGCCGCCAGCGCAGGCATCGGAAGCAGCTTGGCGGCCGCATACATGGCTCCTAAATACGATGAGTTCGCTAGAAAGTTGCGGCGTGAAAATAGACCCGGATTGACCGCTTTGTGGCCCCGATGCGATACGTCGATCATAAGTCCTCCCGTGAAATCAATACTCCGTTTGGATGACCGTAAGTGAGGGTACGTTATTCTAGCAGAGACTTCCAAGGCAGCGGATTTTCGACCCGTCGCCTGGGAGACGAGTATCGCAGGCTGTCGTTCAAAACACGCCGGTCATCCAAATCATTGATGCGCGGAACCCCTGTTACGTACCATGGATGTGTCAGCAGCAACTCATCCCTGAGTTACTCCGGGGGAATTCCGCCTGTCCTTGAGGGAGGCAGTCCATCATGATGAAATTCAGGCTTACGGTGGCATTGGCAATCGGGTTATCGCTTGCTCCCTCCCAGCAGGCGCAGCAAGATGCCTGGCGGGATGCGTGCATCCAGCGATGCGTTAGTCAGCCGACGTTGGGAGATCCCGAAGTGCAGCGGCAGGAAATCACCAGCCTCGAAAAAGAGACGGCCCGCGCCATCCAATTGGCCAACGGGACTTTTTTTCGCCGTGTGTACAGTGATGAGTTTGCTGGCACCCTTTCGCACGGACAACAGATCAACCGGGACCAATGGATTGCCACGATTGAATCACCTTCCATCAAGCGTGAATCGTTCAGCGTCTCCGACATCAAGGTCCGCATTTTTCAGGAAACGGCCGTAGCCACTTGCCTCTGGTCGTCCCGCTTCATTCTCAATGGACAACATCTCAGCAGCCAGCTCCGCGTGATGCACGTTTACGTCAACACCCCCAATGGCTGGCACGTGATTTCCGGCCAGACGACGAATCTGCCACCTGACGTGCAGCAGGTCCTCTAGCGCACTGCCAAATACAGCGGGAGCCTCGCGTTGACGCCCTGTGAAGCGGATGTTACGCTCGCCGTTCACTTTTCAAACGCATGCGCGCCGTCGACCTGATCCGCAAGAAACGTGATTCCGGGGAACTCTCCCGCGAAGAAATCGACTTTCTGGTTTCAGGGTACACGCGCGGGGAAATCCCCGATTACCAGATGGCCGCGTGGCTAATGGCTGTGTGGATCCGCGGCATGAACCGCTCCGAGCTGGCGGCGCTCACCGAAGTGATGCTGTACTCCGGAGAAGTCCTCAATCATTCCGAGATTCCCGGCAAGAAAGTGGACAAGCACTCCACCGGCGGGATTGGCGACAAGACTTCGCTCATCCTTGCGCCGATTGTGGCTGCGGGCGGACTCACCGTCCCCATGATTAGCGGCCGCGGCCTCGGCCACACCGGAGGCACGCTCGATAAACTGGAAGCAATCCCCGGCTTCAAGGTGAATCTGTCGCTCGAGGAATTTCGCCGCGTGCTGCGCGAGTGCGGCATGGGGTTGATTGGACAGACCGCGGAGATTGCTCCTGCGGATAAAAAGATTTACGCGCTGCGTGACGCTACTTCGACCGTCGAAAATATCGGCCTCATCTGCGCTTCCATCATGAGCAAGAAACTTGCCGAGGGGATCGACGCACTAGTCCTCGATGTAAAAACCGGATCCGGCGCTTTCATGAAAAAAGAAGAAGATTCCGTGCGCCTCGCGGAGGTGATGGTCGAAACCGGCAAGCGCATGGGCAAAAAAGTAGTTGCGCTCATCACCGATATGGGTCAGCCGCTGGGCCGCATGGCTGGCCATTCGAATGAAGTTGCCGAATCCATCGAAATCCTGAGGGGCCGTGGCCCCGCTGATTTGCGTGATTTGAGTCTCGATCTTTCCGCGTGGATGTTCTACCTTGGCGAGCGAACGAAGAACGTGGAGGAAGGCCGCCGCCTCGCTGAAACGATGATTGCCACCGGCCAGGCGCTCGAGAAATTCCGTCAAGGCATCCGCCTGCAAGGCGGCGATGAACGCGTTGTCGACGAACCGGAACGCCTTCCCACCGCACGCCTGCTTTTCCACGTCGCCAGTTCCGCGAACGGCTTTGTTACCAGCACGAATTGCGAGGGATTTGGCATCGCGCTCGCCATGCTCGGCGGTGGCCGCGAAAAAAAGGAAGACCAGATTGATCATGGCGTGGGCCTCGAATTCCACAAGCGCATCGGCGATCCCGTAGAATTGGGAGAACCGCTGGCCACGATTCATTACAATAGCGACGCCAAACTTGCCGAAGCGAAAAGTCTCATCGGGGAGAGCTATCACGTCGGCGTGGAAGCACCGAAAGAAAAGCGGCCGCTGGTGCGCCGCCTGATTGGTGCCTGAAAACGCCGTCTGAAGAGGGGTGTTCATGGGACGTTTTACCGGAGTACTCGGCATGGCCGTGATTCTAGGCGCGGCGTGGCTCTTCTCCACCAATCGCCGCGCGATCAAGCTTAAGACTATCGCCTGGGGGCTCGGGCTCCAGTTGACGCTGGGCTGGTTTGTTCTCCGTTCGGACGCTGGCAGTTCCGTGTTTGGCTTTCTGGGCGCCGGCGCAAATAGGCTTTTGAGCTATTCCTATGCTGGCTCTGCTTTTGTCTTCGGCGACATTGGCCTTCCGAAGGAACTTTCCCGGCTTGGTTTTTCGTTTGCCTTCCAGGTGCTTCCCACCATCATTTTCATCGCTGCCTTTTTCGCTGTTCTTTATCACATCGGTGTCATGCAGCTCATCATTCGCGGCGCTGCGTGGCTTATGACGCGAATCATGGGTGCGAGTGGTGCCGAGTCCCTCAACGTCGCCGCTAGCATTTTTATGGGCCAGACGGAAGCTCCACTCACGATCCGTCCGTTTCTTCCCAAGCTCACCAAGTCGGAGCTGATGGTGGTCATGACCAGCGGGATGGCGCACATCTCCGGCGGCATGATGGCGGGATACATCAATGTGGGAGGCGCCGATCCGAAGAACTTGCTGACAGCGGTCATCATGACCGCGCCGGGAACATTGCTCATGGCCAAGATGCTCGTCCCGGAGACCGAGCAGCCTCTTACCGCAGGGCGTGTGGAAATGCCGCCCATGGAAAAAGAGTCCAATGTCCTGGGTGCAATCGCGCGAGGGACTGTCGACGGTTTGCACCTCGCGCTGAATGTTGGCGCCATGCTCATTACCTTCATTGCCTTGCTGGCTCTGCTCAACGCTATGATGGGCGGAATTCATAATTGGCCGCACATGGCGTGGTTCCCGGAAAGTTTGCAGACCGTCTTCGGTTGGATCTTTGCGCCGGTTGCCTGGCTGATCGGTGTGCCCTGGAATGAAGCGGCTCGGATTGGCAACTTGCTCGGCACCCGCATGGTCATCAACGAATTCGTGGCCTTTGGCCAGTTGGGGACAATGAAGGCCTCGCTTGATCCTCGCACCTTTGCCATCGCCACATTCGCACTCTGCGGCTTCGCCAACTTCAGCTCCATCGGCATCCAGATCGGCGGCATCGGCGCGCTCGCACCAGAGCAGCGCAGCCAGCTTGCAAAATTCGGCGTCCGCGCCATGCTGGCTGGCACTATGGCAAACTTAATGTCGGCTTCCATCGTGGGAATTCTTTGGCATACTTAATGTCTGCTTCCATTGTAGGAATTCTTTCGTGAGCCAAAAAAAAAGATCAAAGATCAAAATTCGGAAAAAGATCGCGCCTTCCTCTAACACCTCCGCCCCCGGTGAATTCGAGCGTGCTGGCGAAGCCGCCGACTTCATCTTTTCGCAAACGTCTCTTCGGCCCAAGATCGCCCTGGTTCTAGGCTCTGGACTCGGTGCCTTCGCTGACGAATTCGACCACGCCACGAAAATTCCTTACGCTAAGATTCCACATTATCCGCAGTCGACCGCCATCGGCCACGCGGGAAAACTTGTCATCGGCAAAGTGGGCGCGATTCCCGTTGCCGGGATGCAAGGCCGGGTCCATCTCTACGAAGGCTATTCCGCGAAAGAAGTCGTATTTCCAATACGCGTTTTTGCGCGCATGGGCGTAAAGGCTGTGATCCTTACAAACGCCGCGGGCGGAATCAAACGGGAATTCGTGCAGGGCCGGCTGGTGGTGATCAGCGATCACATCAACTTGCAAGGCGTCAATCCGCTCACCGGACCGAACGACGAACGCTTCGGCCTGCGTTTTCACGATATGACCGCTGCGTACGATCGGCGATTTCGGGAAATGACTGTCGGTGAAGGAAACCGTATGGGCATGGGGTTGTATGAAGGCGTATACGCGGGACTCCTCGGGCCCAGCTATGAAACACCGGCGGAGATTCGCTTTTTGCGCGGGATTGGCGCCGATCTAGTGGGCATGTCGACAGTTCCGGAAGTCATCGCCGCGCGGCATAGCGGCATTCGTGTGCTGGGAATTTCCTGCGTAACCAATGCGGCAGCGGGAATTCTGGATCAACCGCTCAACCACCTCGAAGTTTTGGAAACCGCGGAGCGCGTGAAAGGCCAATTTATCGGCTTGCTGAAAGCGGTTATTCCGCGAATCGCAGAGGCCCTAGCGTGAGCGAATACGAGAGCCTCATCTCGGCCGCCCGGCAAGCGCGGGAAAACGCGCATGCGCCCTACTCCAACTTTCGCGTCGGCGCCGCCGTTCGTGCTACTTCCGGCAGAATCTTCGGCGGTTGCAACGTCGAAAACGCTACCTACGGCCTTACTGTTTGCGCCGAGCGCATCGCCATCTTCAAGGCCATCAGCGAAGGCGAACGCGGTTTCGATGCCATTTCCGTGGTGACCGACACCGACACGATGACGCCGCCCTGCGGTGCCTGCCGTCAGCTGATCTGGGAATTCTGCGGCGACGTTCCCGTGATCATGTCCAATCTCAAGGGCAAGGTCGAAATCCTGCAGATGCGCGAGCTATTTCCGAAGCCGTTTGATTCCTCGCATCTTTAGAAAATGTAAAATAGAAATGGGATATCGCTTGCGGGCCGGAAGTCGTTTTTTCCATTCGTGGGCGCTCTTTCACCTGAAGTAAGCTGGAAAGATATGAATTCTGAAAATACTGAAACCTCAGCCCCGCAAGGCAAAGAACGGATGAAACAGGGCTCCGGAATCTCCGCATCCGTCGGCGCCATCCTAAGCTCCCTCGCAACAATGGGCTGCTGCTTGCCCTTGGGTTTCGCCGGCGCATTGGGAGCCGCCGGCGCGAGCGCGTTCGTGCAAAAATTCCGCCCCTGGCTCCTCGCAATTTCGATTGTGCTGCTGGGAATTGGTTTTTGGCAGCAACGCCGCGCAAAGCTCTGCTCCCTGAAACGCAATTATTTGAGCGCCGTGCTTCTCTGGACCGCCGTGGTTTTCGTCGTGGCTATGATCGCTTTCCCCCAGGAAATTGCAGGATTTATCGCCGATCATCTTTCCGGAGCCGCGAAGTGATCAAGAAAAAGCTCGCCGTGGGCGTTGCCCTCATCGGACTGCTTCTGGCAGTCGCATTTCTACGCCTGGATTCTTCAACGCCGAAGGGGCAAGATCCTCTCATCACGCTCACGAACTCGAATTTCGCTTCGTTCGAAACCACCTTCGACAAATCCACGGAAGGCCCTCGGCTGGTACTTCTTCTTTCTCCAACTTGATCAACCTGTCTGCGGGGGGCCTCCGCAGCCGAACAACTATTGCAGCGCAATGCGGACCCCTTGCTCCGAGTATTGGTGGTCTGGGAGCCCATGCTTGCGACGGACCGGCGTTCACCCGTTCATAGCACTCTGGCCAGAATCCCGGACAAGCGCGCCCGCCAATTCTGGGACCCGCAGCATCTCGTCGCAAGAGAGCTTCTTAAAATTGCTGCTGAGCACACGGAACAACCGAAACCCGTTTGCTGCGTCGACAACGGGTTTTTCTGGGATGACGCCATCCTCTATCCATCACACTCGAAGTGGCGACAGGCTCCCACGGCTGTTTTCTGGAACGGCCCGGTCATCCGCGTCACTACTGCCCTGGAGCAGGCGCTCCAGAATCGTCCTTAAATGTTCGCCTCAGGACTTGGCGTAGCATACCCCGCAGCGGTAGCGTCTCTCTTGTTTCAATTCCACAACGTGGACAATTTGCCCGCGCACAAAAATCGACTGCGTGCCGGGTGAGTAAGGCGCAGCCACTTCGATGTCCGTTTTCTCAACGTATGCCTTTCGGCTCTTGAATCGCAGCCCGCCCCGGGAAATGTCCTCGCAAGCCACGATGTCGTCGCCAAAGGTATAAGTTCGCACGCATGCTTTGAAACTCACTTTGGTGCGCACGTGCTTGCGCCGGTTGTCGACGCGCGCGGAATATTTCGCCGCCGGCGCTGGTTCCGTTGCCACGCCTGCCAGCACTTCGACGGGCACTTCCTTTTCCTGAACTTCCGGCAGAGAAACTGGTCGCACTGTAGCTGGCTCGCCGGTCTCCTCGTCCGTCGCCTGCTTCCAAAACGTCGAGGATCCGCAGTTCTTGCAGGAGCGGACGATCCCTTCATTCACAAGGTAGACATCCGATTCCAGGTCGCTCTGCTCCACCGTCTCTCGCGTTTTGCAGCTGCTGCACTGCAGCAACACGCGGCTGGCCACTTTTTCGGAATCCGTCATACCTTGGAATTTGACGCCCCAGAGGTCCATTTCCGGGTTCAGGAAGGCCACGCCGTAAGTGTATAGCCCACCGTCGTTCCCGAGCTGGCCAACGACGCGAATCTCGGCTTCTTTGTCGGTGTCCAGCCTGCGGAGGATCAATTCTTGTTCTGCGTAGAGTGCGTATTGCGAGACGATGCCGGCGCCGTGGCGGCTGAGCAGCACCGTTTTGGTCTGCTCGGAGAACATCTTGCCTTCCATGTCGCTGCCGACCAACAGTATTCCTATTTCTCGCGGAATACGGCTGCTGCGACGTACGCCTTCTGGAGGCATTCCCACCCCACGCTGAGGTTGCCGGGACTTGCCTGATGTTACTTGGATTTCTCCGTGGAATCACTCAATTTTGACAAGCCTGGCTTCTCGCGCTAAGCATCTGTGCCCAGCTCAAACCGGTTATGCCGTGCGAAGCGCCTGCCTTCACTGCTTCCACAAGGGTCCGCCGCAGTCGCGGCTACTTAGGATCGGATTTGCGAGCCACGAGCTTGCGCTTATCCTGAACAACCGCCGCTTTGCGCGGCGCGGATTTCGTCACTTCGCGTGCCGCCGCCATTTGGAGATTTGGGCCCGCGCTAGCCTTCTGGTTTCTCGCCTGATACATGACTACATTCGCCGCCGACTTGGCCTTCGCAGCCACCGGTGTTCGAGCAGCAATCTCCCACGAGTCAGTACCGTCGAAATGATCTGGACTCACTTCCTGTGCTTTGCAGGCGGGTGCAAAGAGCAACACAGCGCCAAAGCCTACCAACAGCATGGGTACCTTCAAGAAACTAATCGGCTTCATGGAGAACCTCCGCTTCGACTTTCGAATGGGAATCCAGGGGATACCAGCTCAGAGAAGGCATTTGAGAATTAGAATTCTCTGAATTGAGTCGATTCTCTCGGACGCACCAACAGCGGTCGATAGCCCATGAGTACTAGATTGTATCCAGTTCGCTAATATCCTTTAAATGTGAAAGTTACCCGTTGCCCGGCAGTCGGCAAGAGTCTGGATTTCTTGCCAAATCCGGCCACGAAAGGCGTATGATGTCACTGTCGTTCCCACCTCCGACACCCACCAGCCCATTTTGCGTCAGCCCGTGGGGTGTCTCGTGCAAGCCATTGCGCACCGTCTGGAAGAACGCGTTCCCCTCACCGTAAGGGTCGATCTCTGCAGTCTTGACGTCCGCCGCCCGGCGCAAGAGGCTCTGACAGAAAACGTGAGCACTCACGGCGTAAGAGTGGTTTCCACCACTCCCTGGAAGCTGAATGCGCGCCTGAATCTATGGGCTCTTCCTGGTGATTTTCGGGCCAGAGCGCGAGTCGTCTATTGTGAGCCCCTTGGAGGCGATTCCTATGCCATCGGACTCCAACTGCTTGCCGCTTCGGGAGGCTGGAAATAGCTCCGCGGCAAATCCCAATCGATGCTGCTACTTGATTCAGTAAAAGTTAGTGGGACCTAGCGTGAAAGTGCCAGCAGCGACTCGTTGAGCTTGGTCAGGTCCGAGTCGAGCCGGTAGTAACCGGAACGCCACCCAGCGGGAGTTTCATTTGGTGGGAAGTTGAGCACTGCAAAGTCGTTTGCCGGCCCTTGCTCGTTGGCCACTTTGGGGAATTCGTCACCGACGTAAGTCGCGGCGTGCTCGCGAACAACCCTCTCGCACTCATTGACAGACAGGACGGCACGCAGCATACCCTGATTCTTAGCGTGGGGTTGGCAAAAATAAAGGGTTGGCATACCTAGGAAGCATCGGCAATTTGACGGAAAGCTTGAATAGTACGATGGGACCACTACGGCGGCAGAATAGCCGGAGAATGCTAGAGACGCCAGCTGCCTCTAAATAACTGGATATATATCAACAACTTACAAACTCACTGGCGCGTTTTCGAGCCCCGGACACGGTAACTAATGAGAACGCTTCCCAAAATGAAGCACGTTGCCGCCATCCCCCAACTGTGGCTGAACGCGGCAAACACACTTGTGATCAGCAGCAGCACAGCGGCTGTGTAATAAAAAGCCGAAAGGTAGGATAGGTCCGTCTCGCCCTTCATGAGTCTCTCTTTCACAAACCTACCCGGGGACTATGCCAAAATCTGTGGTCGTGCGCTAGCCTCAACCCAAGTGTTCAGGGGTGCAGCGTCTCCAAGGCCGTCAGTCCATAGATCGCGGCGCAATCGGTCACTTTCCGCAGGTCGACATATTCGTTCGGTCCATGCGCCACCGACAGCAGACCGGGACCGTAAGCGTACGCCGGAACCCCCTGCGCAGCGTAGAACCGTAGCTCGAGTAACCCCGGACACATCTCAAAACGTGGTGCCTCGCCCGTAACTGCTCGCACGCTTTGCGCCAGCGTTATCCCGAGCCGTTCCTCCTCGCGGCATGCCGAAGAGCGCCCCTCCTGAAATACCTCCCATTCGAGTGGGATGCCCTCGCGCCTGCAACTCTCTAGAACCTCGATCAATCGTGACTTCTCTTCATCGAGACTTTCCTCAGGATTGATCCGCCGGTCGATTGTGAACCAGCATTCCTCCGGCACCACGTTGAAGTTTGCGCCTCCGCCGCTCTGCCCCCCCAGCATCAGAATCGATTGCCGCGCCTGATCCGCCCCGATGTTAAAACTCGTTATTCTCTGCTCCACTTCCTGCTTCAATTCCTGCAGCCGCTGAACAACGCGAACCATCCGTTCGAACGCGTTCTGTCCCTGATGCTGGAGGCCCACGTGTGCCGATTTCCCCAGCACCCGAACGCGCAACGAGATCGCCCCCCGGTTCGCGTTCCACACCACCCCGCTGGTCGGCTCCGCCAGAAGCATGCCTACGCCGCCACGACCCAGTCGTCCCTGCGCCGCCAGCCACGCCGACCCGCCTTCGCCGCCCGTCTCTTCATTGGGCACCAGCGTTAGTTCGATCCTTCCGCCCAGTTCGCCGATGCATTCTTTCAGCGCGAGAATGGCATAAAGCATTGCCACGATCCCGCCCTTCATGTCGCCAGAGCCGCGCCCAAACAAGAAGTGTTCTTTGAGAACTGGACGAAATTGCTCCTCCGATTGCGCCGGCACAACATCGTAGTGTCCGTGAAAGTAGAGAGTCCTCTCGCCGTGGCCGTACCCCGCCAGCAGGCTCACAAGCGCTTCGCCGCCGTCCTTTCTATGATTCGGCGCGACAACGCGCTCGCAGTCCAGGCCATGCCTTCTCAGTTCTTTCTCGAGCAGATCGGCGCACGCGCCATAATTCTTCCCTGGTGGATTCTCCGTGGGTATGGACACCAGCTCCGCCAGCAACTTGGCCATCTCGTTTTCGTGCTCGCGCAGCCAGCTCAGGAGCGAGTCGGCTTTACTCGCCATATCTGGCATCGGTTCCTTCATGGCCTCCCATGCTAGGAATTCGCGCGTCCATCGCCAAGCTCCATTTTGGTGCTGCCGGGCAAAGGTCATATTTCTCTAGTCCGTTCTCTCCAAGATGATCCACCCTCGCGTGAAGATTCGCGGGGCTGTGGTAGTCTGTGCCGCAATGAAAGTACCGACCGGAGAAGCGGTATGACCGCCAGCCCAATCGCCTTTCCCGTATTGCGATGGGTGGGATTGCTGTGGACCCTTGTGTGGCTGCCGGCCTACATCCGATTCTGGGGCTGGGCCAACTTGCTGCACTTGTGTGACGTCGCGGTAATCCTTGGTGTCGCCGGTTTGTGGTGGGGAAGTTCTTTGCTGATTTCCAGCCAGGCCGTTAGCTCGCTGGCGGCCGGAATTTTTTGGGCCACTGACATTGGCTGGCGGCTCGTGACCGGGCGATTTCTCGTTGGCGGGACGGATTACATGTGGGACTCCCGTGTCCCGATCTGGGTTCGGCTGCTCTCCAGCTTCCATCTCGGTCTTCCTTTGGCTCTGCTATGGGCCATCCGCAAGACAGGTTACGACCGTCGTGCCATGGTGTTGCAAGCTGCCATCGCCGCCGCACTGTTCATCGCTTCGCGATTTTTGCCCGCGGGCTACAACATGAACTACGTTTACCAGGATCCTCTCTTTCATCGCTCTTGGGGGCCCCCTCCCGTCCACGTCGCCGTGATCTTCCTCGGCGCTGTCGCTCTCGTTTATTGGCCCACCCATCTTTTCCTGAGTTGGATGTTTCCTGTTCCAGGCACCGCCAAGTGAACTAACGACACAACGAATTCGGGAGCGAGTGACAATGAGCTCGGACGCAGAAAAGATTCGAGAGACATATCTCGCCATGCTGAAAACCGCCATGGACGAAGCCCACCTCGGTCTCGCCGAAGGCGGAATCCCCATTGGCGCTGCACTTTTCGATCGCGAAGGAAAGCTGCTGGGACGCGGCCACAATCGCAGAGTGCAGGAAGGTGATCCTTCTGCGCATGGCGAAACAGATGCCTTTCGCAAAGCCGGCCGCCAGCGTACCTACCGCGACAAAATCATGGTAACCACTCTCGCTCCGTGCTGGTATTGCAGCGGCCTCATCCGGCAATTCGGCATCGGCACCGTCGTCGTCGGCGAGTCTGTGAATTTTCAGGGCGGCATCGATTGGCTCCGCGAAAACGGCACCGAAGTCTTCGACGCCCATTCGAACGAATGTGTCCAGATGCTGGCCAAATATGTCGCAGGGCACCCCGAGGTCTGGCACGAAGATATCGGCGAAGAGTGATTATATTGGCCGGTCTTCAGATCCGCGTTTTTCCGAATCGACCCCCTGAATCGCCCTGTCTCTTAGTGTACCAATCCGAAATTTCGCCGCTTCCGCACCGCCCATTCTTGCTAACATTCATCAACTTTCATTCGCAAAGAGGCACGCACTATGAAAATTCTCGCACTTGCAATCCTTGCCGCGCTCCTGCTTTCTACCGCTCCACTCGCCCAGGACAAATCCGCCAGTGCGGACGAAATTCAAATCAAGCAACTGGAACGCGCCTGGAATCAAGCCGAGTCCAAGCAGGAAGTCCAAGAGGTCTCCTCGCTCCTCGCAGACAGCCTCGTTTACACCGATTACGATGGCTCGTTCATGAACAAATCGGAATACCTGAAATGGGTCGCGGCGCCACAGCAAAAGGCCGATCACATTTACGACGAAGGGCAGGCCGTTAAGGTGTACGGCGACGCCGCTGTGGTCACCGGAATTTATCGCGAAACCGGCAGCAACAAAGGCAAACCCTACGTGATCCGCTCGCGCTTCACGGATACTTGGATCAAACGCGGCGGCGTCTGGCTCTGCGTGGCCAGCCATAGCACGCTCATCCCATCCAAATAATCTGCAGGCTCATTCACGCGGGCTTAATCGATGGAAGCAAGCTACAGGCAATGGACTTCCCGCGCGTTCGGTGCTATGTCTAGGGTTCTGGACTTGAAAATTTACGGGACCACTCCGTGGCCTAATTTGCCGCACATTTTACAATTCGGCGACAATGGCAGCTCCTAAGAAGGATTTCCCGCTGCGTGAGATTTCAGGGCAGCTGAATATCGCAGCGTACTTTCTCGATACGCCTGCCGCCTTGCATCATGAGCGGCTCGCCATCGTTGGCGATCCCCGCCAAGTGACCTACGGAGAACTGTCGGCGCTCGCCAATCGCGTCGGCAATGCACTTCGTGCGCAAGGCGTTTCCCGCGGCGCTCGCGTTTTGATTGTGCTGCCGGATTCGGCGGAGTTCGTGGCCGCTTTTTTTGGCGCCGCAAAAATTGGCGCCGTGGCCGTTCCCGTGAACCCTTTCGCACGCTCTTCCGATTACATTCACTACCTTGAAAACTGCGAGCCCTGCGCGGCCATTGTCCATTCCGAAGCGCTCGCGGAATTCTTGCCGGCTTCCAGCGTGCTCCCGCAAGTTCCCATCATCGTCGTCGGTGACGAAAAAAAAGATTTGCACGGCGTGTCTTCCGCAAAATGGAGTGCCTGGACTGCCTCCGCCAGTGAACAACTCGCTGCCGCAGATACTTCGCCGCAGGATCCGGCATTTATGCTTTATACCTCCGGCAGCGGCGGCGCTCCCAAAGCTGCAGTGCATCGGCATGGCGATATGCCGGTCGCTTCCCGAAATTATGCTGATGCTGTTCTTGGCTTGCGGCCTGATGACCTGACTTTCTCGGTTTCGAAATTGTTTTTCGCCTACGGTTTGGGAAACGGAATGTATTTCCCGCTTGCCGCCGGCGCGCGGACCCTGTTTAACCCGGAGCGTACCTCCGTCGCAAATGTCACCGAGTTGGTGACGCGTCACCGGCCCACGGTTTTCTTCGCGGTGCCAACTCTTTACGCTGCGATCTTGCGGGAAGCGGAAAAGCCGGGCCACTCCGTGAATTTTTCTTCCGTCCGTATGTGCGTGTCTGCCGGCGAAACTTTGCCCGCGGAGATTTTTAACGCCTGGAAACGCCGATTTGCGCTCGAAATCCTCGACGGAATCGGTTCGACGGAAATGCTCCACGTTTTTGTTTCGAGCGTTCCTGGAAAGTGCAAGCCGGGGAGCTGTGGATTTTCCGTCCCAGGTTACGAAGTGAAAATCGTCGAGGACAACGGTGAACCCGTGCCTGATGGCGAGATCGGAAATCTCTGGGTGCGCGGCGCGAGCGCTTTTGCGGAGTACTGGCGCATTCCTGAATTGACGGCGCGCACGAAACGCGGCGATTGGGTGGTGACCGGCGACAAATTCTTTCGCGATTCCGAGGGCTATTTCCACTATTGCGGCCGAGCTGACGACATGCTGAAAGTGGCGGGCATGTGGGTTTCGCCGATGGAAGTGGAGAACGCGATTTTGGGCCACCCTCACGTCGCCGAGGCCGCCGTCGTTGGCGCAACGGATGAGAGAGGACTTTCGTATTCCGTGGCGCATGTGGTGTTGCGCGGAGACGTCCAAGGCTCCGAGAAAGTGGCCGCCGAAATCTGCGAGCACGTCAAAGCGCGACTCGTGTCGTACAAAGTGCCGCGCGAAGTCAAATTTTGCAGCGAGCTGCCGAAAACCGTGACCGGAAAAATACAGCGCTTTCTGTTGCGCGGGCAGAAACCCACGTAGAAAAGGTGCAAGTGAAGGTTGGCGGCGCATCATTGATTCTCATGCTGCATCGAGATAGGTGTCGTAAGTAGAGGCGATGGCGCGAACTTCTGCGAGCGTTTGATCGCGGAGAACTTTGCCGTCTTCGAGAATAGTTTCGAGAGCGTTGTTTGTGGGGAGTGGCGCTCCTTCGACGACTTCGACGGTGGCGAATTCCTTGCCATTTTGGAGGAGATTGAAGCGGCCGCCGCGGCTGGCTTTGCTGGGATCGGTTTTTGGATTTTTGTAAACGTTGTGCCATTGGCCGTTGCGATCGATGGCGGAACATTTAAGCGCGAATTTCAGCGTGTCGCGGTTGACTTGCTGAAGCAGCGCGCCGCCCATACCGTAACTCCAAATGTCTTGCGACCAGCCTTTGCGGGTGAGTTGCGCGGTGATGTTTTGAATGGTGTAGAAGTTGACGCCATCGCCCTGGATGAAGCGCACGCGGGGAACGGTGGTCTTCCAGCCTTTACGGTTTACTTCGTAGCCGAATTTTTCGCTCACAATTTTGAAAAGTTCTTCGAGGACAGTGACAGCTTCGCCGGAATCTGGACGAATCACCAGGGTTCCCGCGCGTTGCAGGACTTTTTCGCGCAGCGCACCGCCCCAAAGATTGCGCACTGCGTTGTAGATGTCGTAGGAGTCGCTGACGCAGGCGACGATTCCTTCGGGACAATTTTCGAGCATGTTGGCGTAAGCATCAAGTTCGTTGGCCTCGCCCCATGCGGTGATGGTGGAATGTTCGGAAGCAGGGATGCTGTACGCGGCGCATTCGAGCGGATTCTGCGCGCTGAGATCGGCGGAATAGAACTGATTGAGGATCTGAATGGCGGCAAGCGTGTCCGTGCCCTGAAAATTCAGCAGGTGAGCGGCGCCGCCGATGGCGGCGGATTCCTTGGAAGAGACGCCACGGAATCCGAAGTCGTGCAGCTTGAAGGGAAGAAGCCCAGGATCGCCGGTGCGAACCAGTGCTTTGCCGATGACCTGCTTGATGGCGCGCGAAAGTGTGGCGACAGTGATGGGATACCAGACTTGCAGGAGAACGGTTTCGGCCCAGTTGGTGAGCCAATAGAATTCCGGGTCGGTGTTCTCGATGGTGATGAGGGCGTTGTGGCTCTTGACGACCGTGCCTTCCTTGACGGCGCGGATGCGGAGAGGCAAGCGGCCGCCATGTTTCGCGTAGAGGGATTTGAAGCCCTCGTAGTTGAAAGTTTTTGCGCGTCCGGAGAAATGCGCGTGCGCGATGCGGCGGGCTTCCTCGACATCATCGAACTTAAAGACCTGGCCGGCGAAATTGGACTTGATGATGTATTGGAGCATGGCGAGCATGGTCTCGTCGAACATGCCGCCGCGGGATTCCACGTAGGAATAGATGTGCCGAGTGTCTGGAGGATATTGCCACCAGTGCGTGAGCTTGTAGGAGTCCGTATTGAGGATGGGGTTCAGGCGCAGCGACTGCATGGGGCTCCTCGGGGCTGTAGGCACGAAATGGATTGGGAACTGACGAACGCCCACTCGAGTGAGGATAGCAGAAGAGGGGAAAAGGATGACGCCGAGAGGCAGAGTTCGCGCCGACAAGGTCGCAGTAAATGCCGCAGCGGGGAGAAAAGGTGCGGAAGCACGCTACACACCCGGCTGTTCTTAGGTTATAGCAGACTTGAAAAATGAAACGTTCTGGGGCAGAAGGACACTACTCGACAGAGGGCACCAGTTCACCAGTCTGGTTGGGACCCCACGACCAATTCAACAATTGGTCCGGAAATCCCAAGGGAAACTCCGGCGTCCACGCAACAAAAGCGAAACTCACGATATGGATGTCTTTAAGCTCGCCTTTGAAACGACAATCGTCGGCCTTCTGGCCTTTCTTTGGTTGGGGATGGCCGTTGATCTTGTCTATCCCCGCTTCTTTGCCGAGATCGTTCCTGATGCTCGAAGAGACGGGAAAAATGACACGCTGCTGGGCCTGGGAATATTGTCTCTGGCGTATTGCATTGGATCCGCGATCGTGCCCATCTCGGGCCAGCTTGTGAATGACGAGCATTGGCCCGTGCCTGAGGACGCCATCCGGTGCCTGGTTCTGGAAGAGCAGAGTCAACGGCTGGACGGGATTAAACAGATTGAATTACTGAAACCCTACGAGCCGGGGGACGATTTCGACGTTTGTCACCGTGCATTTTTCGAGCGATTCCGCGAGAAGGACCCGGAAACAAATCAGCGAGTCGTGACAAAACGCACAATATGGGCCGGCGTGCTGAAGACTTTTGAACGCCGGGATGCGGAACACAAGGCTCAGGATGCAAAAAGAGAACGAGAGAACGACAGAAAGTTAGACAATATCCTGACGAAGTTTCTACTGATAGAGACCAAAATATTGAACCAAGAGACCGAGAAAACGGATCGGCTCAAACTGCTGCATGAAAGGATCGTTGTGCTCCGCGGTGCGGTTTTCAGTGGAGTTAGTTTATTTTTGATTTGTCTCTTTGGCTCGATCGCGCCGAGAAACGGCAATTCTTTCCCTTGGAAAAGGAGACTGTGGGGGACCCTTTTGGCCATGGCCCTCACGCTTTTCTCCGTTGTCAATGGTCTTGAGGATCTGAGCCATTTTCAAGTCTCCGACATACCGGCTCTGGAAGGCCTGCTGGGTGTAATCACCCTCTTCGGTGGATTTCTCGTCTACTACGGTGTCAAAGAGCGGCCGTATCTGGGCAGGAGGATTGTGCTAGTGGCCGGCTTTTTTGCAGCGCTTTCCTACGGCGGCTGGATGTGGTCTGAGGTTATTTACGATCAGCAGCTGATTAGCTCGTATGCGGTCATGGAGCGCAACCCAAGCCCTGCGATTCCTAAGTAAAAGACGCCGGCATGGATGCCAGCGCTGCCTCCCTTGACCCTCGGTTTGTGGATGTTCCTGAAACACTTC
>Ga0137418_10000402_pt1 | contig 38416 bp, 31 predicted proteins | sample CZODoug3_1_2_16f_FD_122242 | JGI IMG/M metagenome (GOLD analysis project Ga0137418, IMG submission 122242) | Vadose zone soil fungal communities from Angelo Coast Range Reserve, California, USA - CZODoug3_1_2_16fungal (Hybrid Assembly) | ecosystem: Environmental > Terrestrial > Soil > Vadose...
TGGCTGTTTCCCATTTTTCCCTGGGCCGCTTTCGCGTTCGCGGGACTCGCGATCGGATTGATCTTGCAAAGCGACTGCGCCCGGAGCCGCGAACCATGGACATTTCTCTCCGTGGGAGTCGGGGGCATCGTCCTTACTGAAGCCGCACACTGGTGGGACTTGCAACCCTGGCGGTTCTACGCCGTCTATGACTTCTGGCACACGAGTCCGAGTTTCTTTCTAATTCGATTGGGCATGTTGTTCACAATCCTGGCGGGGAGTTATGCCTGGTGTCGCTGGGGCGCGGGGCAGTGGGGATTCAGCCCTCTGATTCAGCTAGGACAAGTTTCTCTGCTAGTTTACTGGGTGCACCTTGAGTTTGTATACGGGCGCGTCTCCATCCTACCCAAGCGTGCATGCAGCATGGGCACCGCATCCTTGGGCTTGCTGCAGATCTTCCTGGCTATGCTGGCCCTCGCCTTCCTTCGAACCAGATGGAAAGGTCGCGGCCCTGAGATATTGGGTTGGTCGCGACGCAATCCAGCCCGAGCAAGCTAAGGATGCCTGAGGTTGTTGCCATCTGATGGAAAATTTCTTCAGGCAGCGTGTTGCTTCACGAACTCGACCACCTGGCGCTCTGCCCAGCGGCCGTCGTCCGCGGTGCCGCCATTGATTTGTCCCAGAAACGCGCAATGACCTCCGTCTACGGTTTCAATGTAAGTGATATTGGGATTGGCAATAACTTTCTTTCGTGTCTCTGGCGATACTCGGATGAAAGGATCGTTCGCGGCATGAATAATCAGCGCCGGCACGCTAATCCGATCTACCACATTGGCAGCGGCCGCACGGGCGTAATAATCGGTCGCATCGGAGAATCCACAATAGAACGCTGTAACGCGGTCATCGAAGCCACGCAGGCTGGACACTCCCCGCAGGCGTGAAACCTCGAAGCGCTGGGGAAACAAGCGCACCTTGCGGCGGAACCGGCGGAACAACTGCATGAGGAAATAGTATTCGTAAAGGCGATTCGCGGGTGCGTGCAACGCGTCTGCCGAAGCCGCGAGATCCATCGCAGGGCAAACCGCCGCTACCGCGCGGAATTGCTTCGGGCCTTCCCTGCCCCACTCCCCTGCCAGTTTCAAAACCAGATTTCCGCCCATGGAAAAGCCAACCAGGGCAAATTGCGAAACACCATCACGCTCCACCACGTTGCGAGCCACCGCGGCCACATCCGCCGAAAGGCTTGAGTTATAAAGTGTGGCTGCATGATGATCCATGCCGCCGCAGTTACGCTGGTTCATACGCACCACGTTCATGCCTGCAGCCAAACCATTTCTGGTTACTCCCAGCATGTATTGCGAGTCTGCCGATCCTTCCAGGCCATGCACCAAAATGAGCGTCGTCGCGTTGCGGCGATCGCTCTGCCAGTGACACAGGGAAAGGACGCTGATGCCGGATTCGACCTCGATCAAACGCCGTTCGGGCGGTGGCAAATGAATTCGCCGCTGCAGAAAAAAGCTGGCAAGCGTCTGTACATGGCCGCCCCGCAACCATCGCCGCGGTTTAAAACCGGGGCGGAAAGACAACACCCCCCGATCATCCGGAAAGGACTTGTCAGACTCGGATATCCTCCCTGCCGACTGCGGAGTTTGCAAAGTTCCCACAGATTGATTCTAATCTAGGCAGCAGATTGTCTACTGATTAAGCGAAAAACACCGTGGCGCCGGAGCGATAACGATGCCTATTTTTGAATACGTCTGCAAACAATGTCATCACGAGTTTGAGGCCCTGATCTACGGCAGCCAAAAAGCGGAATGCCCAAATTGCCACGGGGTCAAGCTCGATGCGCGGCTGTCGCGGTTTGCCGTTTCCACCAAAGCCCCGGCAACGACGGCGCCTTCGGTCGGTGCCTGCGGCTCATGCGGCGACCCGCGGGGCCCCGGAGCATGCTCACGTGGGGACTTGGACTAACCGAGCGGCATCTCCGCGCGCGTGGTCAGAAATGCCGTGCGCACTCCTCAAAATCAATCCGAAATCGACTAAACCGCTGACATGATTGGGCATTGCCCACGTTCGCAAACGCGGCGATTGAGCAGACCCAGCCAAACTTTCGACACCTCAGTGCAGTGACGGCTGTTACCTATCTCTTCCGGTCGGGCGAGCCTACGATTTCCAAAGAACGCCCAAGGAGCAGCCATGGATCGGCGTCGCCAACAGCGCGTGTTCGTAGACTTGCCCGTACGAATATGGGGATTGGATGTCCATTCCCGCCCCTTTACGCAGGCCGCCAGCTTGCGAACCATCAGCGGCCGCGGTGCTACCCTGCAGGCCGTCGACGCCCAGCTGAAACCCGGGGACACCGTCGATGTGCAATATGAAGGGACGAAAGCTCAGTTTCGCATAGTCTGGTGTGGCAAGACCGGCACTCCCATGCAGGGAGAAATCGGAATCGAGAATCTGTCGGCGGAGATTAAGTTGTGGGATATCGACGTGCTCCAGTGCGCAGTGGCGGTTGGGGAAGGGTAAGATTACATTCTCTTATAAAGACCCCGTAATTTCTGCTGTCTCCACTGCTTTGCGCCAACTTCTCAAAGGCTAATCCCTAACCCAGGCACACCATTCAATTGTGTTCAAGCAAGTGACCTCAGATTTGCGTGAGCAGCAATCAAGCTCATCGAGAGCAAGCAATCTCAGGAAGGCAAACTTTTACTTGAACTCGCGGATAACTTCAAAATGGGGAGGGCAGGGGAAGGGCTGAAGTCGGTCGCAGGCGGACGGTCTGCAGTATCTAACGTGAAACGTCGCCAATGCAAGCAAAAAATCGCGGCAGGAGGGAAACCTTTGTCTGGTTGCAGAGAATTTCACAGTTTCTGAAGCCGCCTCGCGAGAGGTATGCAAGTTCTGTCATCTGACGAGCATGCCGGCAGTTACCAACAGCCGGAGTTGTTCGCCCTATCTTCGAACGGGCGAGTGGAACTTGAGGCTACACGGAAGTGTCGGGGGCGAAGCCTCGATCCAAATCGGAGCGAGGATCGTTACGGTAAACTTCCTACATGCTCATTAAGATTCTCGGCTCAGCCGCGGGGGGCGGATTTCCGCAGTGGAATTGCGGCTGTGCCCACTGCCGCGGCCTGCGAGCCGGAAGCCTTCGCGGTAAAGCGCGCACCCAGACTCAAGTGGCTATCACTCAAGACGGCCAGTCTTGGTTTTTGCTGGGAGCATCCCCCGACCTGCGCCCGCAAATCGAAGCCACACCTGAGCTGCGTCCGCGCGACGGAGTTCGCCAATCGCCCATCTCCGGAGCAGTTCTCCTGAACGCTGACATCGACCATGTGCTTGGGTTGCTGCTTTTGCGCGAATTGCAACCGCTGCGCATTTATTCAACGTCGTCCGTCCGGCGCATCCTCCGCGATGACAACTCCATGTTCGCCATGTTGCAGCGCTTACCGAATCAGACCCAGTGGACTGACTTTGCCCCGCGAGAACAATTCTCACTTCGCAGTCCGGACGGTGAAGACTCCGGCCTCCTTTGTCGGACGTTGTCACTCGGAAACCACTATCCCGCTTACGTCGCGCAGAATCGGCAATCAGACCTGGTTGTGGGAGAATCTTCCTTGGGCCTGATGGTTGAATCTCTATCGGGCGCGACGCTCGCCTACATGCCGGCTGTGCCGCAGGTGGATGACCCACTTCTCAAGGAAATCGCATCTGCCGATTTACTTCTGTTCGACGGTGCTTTGTGGAGCGACGACGAACTGATTCGCATCCAAGGCAGCGGGCAAACCGCTCGCCAGATGGGCCACATCCCCGTCTCTGGTGACGAAGGCAGCCTAAGCAAGTTGGCGGGGTTAAGCCATCCGCGTAAAATCTATCTGCACATCAACAACACGAATCCCATGCTGGATGAGGCGAGTCCCCAGCATCGCCAGGTGCGCGAGGCGGGCTGGGAGATCGCGGAGGACGGCTGGCAGTTCGAACTATAGAGACGGCGAAACCGATGAAGACTTCGAACGACGATGGCCTGATCACACTCGACGAGCTACGTTCCCGTCTCCGGGCCGTGGGTGAGGAACGCTATCACCACAAGCATCCATTCCACCTGATGATGCACGAAGGGCGTCTCAGCCGCGGACAACTGCAAGCCTGGGCCTTGAACCGCTACTATTACCAAAGCATCATCCCGATCAAAGACTCGATTATCCTTTCCTGCGGCCCTGATCCCACTTTCCGGCGCGCCTGGCGCAAGCGTGTGATCGACCATGATGGCGACGTCCATAGCGAAGGCGGTATTAAACGTTGGTTGAAACTTGCCGAAGCAACCGGTCTCGACCCGGAAGAAGTTCGCGCGGGAAAGGGTACCCTTCCAGCTACGCGCTTCGCCGTGAATGAATATCTCAACATGGTGCGAAGCCGCTCACTGCTCGAAGCCGTGGCCTCTTCGCTAACCGAGCTGTTTTCCCACGACTTGATCTCGTTGCGCTTGGAGAAACTTCGCCAGCACTATCCGTGGCTTGCTGGCGGATTGGATTATTTCCAGGTGCGTCTGACGCAGGCGCCGGAAGACGCTCAATTCGCCCTGGCATTCGTGCACGAGAACGCCAAGACCCGAGCCGAGCAGGAACTCGCCATACAAGCGCTGCGCGATAAGTGCGACATCTTGTGGGCACAACTCGACGCGCTGTATTTCGCCTACGTTGAGCCGGGATGGCCGCCACCGGGCGCATTTCGCATCAAAGAAAAAGAAGAGGAGAAGGCCTGACATGCCTCCTCCGGAGGATTCGCGCCAGCCGCGATTGGCTGCCGGCTGCCGATGGGGCGGCAGCGAAGAAAATCGTGTGATCCTGTTTCCTGAAGGAGCGATTAAGCTCCAGGGTACTGGCCGGCAGGTGCTGGAACGCTGCGACGGCCAACGCACCTTCGGCCAGATCATCACAGAATTGCAGGCTCAGTTCGGCGACGCCGATCCGGCCAAGATTCGCGACGACATTGGAAAGTTTCTGGAGCAGCTCAGGCAGAAGCGGATCGTCGATTACTGAACATGGTTCCCAATCCTCTCGCCCTCATTGCCGAAGTCACTCACCGCTGCCCGCTCCACTGCGTCTATTGCTCCAATCCCTTGCAGTTGGCTGGCACGATGGGGGAGCTCGCAACTGAGGACTGGATCCGCGTGTTTCAGCAGGCAGGCAAGCTGGCAATGCTGCACGCACACTTCACCGGCGGCGAGCCGCTGGCGCGACAAGATTTGACGGAACTGATCGGCGCCGCGCGATCGGCTGGCCTGTATACCAACCTCATCACGTCCGGCATCGGACTCGCGGAAGAGCGCTTGCAAGCATTGGTTTCGGCAGGTCTCGATCACATTCAACTTAGCTTTCAGGATTCTCGGGAAGCCTCGGCAAACTGGATCGCCGGCGCCAAAGCACACGCCCACAAGATCGAAATCGCACGAGCGATTCGCGGGCACAAAGTCGCATTCACGGTGAACCTGGTGGTACACCGTCAGAACCTCGACCGCCTCGAAGAGATGATCGCCTTCATTGAGCAACTCCAGCCGGAGCGCATGGAGATTGCTCACACTCAGTACTACGGATGGGCTCTGGCGAATCGTGCAGCGCTGATGCCGACTCGTGCGCAACTCGAGAAAGCGGTGGAGGTTGTGGCAGCCGCAGAAAAACGTTTAGCCGGCCGCATCCGTATCGACTCAGTCGTCCCCGACTACTACGCGAAATATCCTAAAGCCTGCATGGGCGGATGGGGCCAGCGCCTTATGTTGATCGATCCCGCCGGCAAAGCGCTTCCCTGCCATGCAGCTGGGGTGATCCCTGGACTCGAATTCGAGAACGTACGCGAACGTACTCTGGAATGGATCTGGCAGGAATCCGACTCGTTCCGCAGATTTCGCGGTGAAGAATGGATGCCAGAGCCCTGCCGCAGTTGCGACCGACGGTCGGAAGATTTTGGCGGCTGCCGCTGTCAGGCGCTTCTGCTCACCGGAGACCCCACCGCGACCGACCCGGCATGCACGCTGGCGCCGGCCCATTACATCGTTGAAGCAGCCCTGCTGGAAGCAAATTCCGGAGCGGCGGTCTCGCAGCCCGCGCCTGCAGCGTCATTCACTCAACTGCAGCAGCAAACCACCACGCTGTGGAATTACCGCACCAACCCCGAATAAAACAACCGCGCTCACCAGCGCACACCAATCGTGATCGGCCGAACGTCTGAGCTAATGCCGTTGTGCTTGGCATGCTCATACCGGAACTCGCCGTAGACCTCGAGATTCCCGCGGATCTTCCGAGCAACACCTGCGCCGAAATTAAACCCCAATTCATTCTGGCTGGAGTTGAGTACGCTTCTGTTCAGCGGGATAATTCCGTTGAAGCACGATCCCCACCATTGAAAAAAGCCATTACAGGACGAACCCGGAACCACCGTGGTGGAGTCCAGCTTGCCCGAGCGATGATAAAAGCCTGGCCCAAACAGAAGATATCCACGGTATAACTTCGTGACCGGAATGTTGATGATAGGGCCGACGGTGATTCCATAGACTTGGCTGCGGGACCCTGGCGCTTGAGCCAGCTCAAGGGCGGAAGAGCGGAGGGGAAGATTGGCATAGAGGAAGTCCGCTCTCACCCCAAAATAACGGCTAAAATTGCGCGCTACGCCGGCAGTACCGACAGCGCCGCCTCCCTTTACATACGTGCGAGTCGTTCCACTGGGCAAACCGAGGCCGACACCTACGTTGAAAGTCCAAGGGAGGTAGTCGTGAGGGCGCACTTTGCGTCTTCTACCAGTCTCTTCTTCTGGTGGTTCCTGACCAGTTGTAGGCTGCTCGGGAGTTGGTTGGGTTGTAGGCTGCTGGGTTGTGGGCTGCTCTGCTGCTGGAATTTGCTGAGCGTACGCTGTCACGGTCGCGAGCAACGTCCACACGAAAACAATCGCGAACCTACGAATCATCCATTTCCTCCCGTTACCGGCGTGGTATGCGGACCGTAGCGCTCGGCATTGAGAGGCGCTGGTCTGGTGTTGCTCAAGCTGGTGTGAATCAGGCTGTGTTATAAGCCTGTCTGCTATTACGACCCTCCGGTAGCCCTTGCACCCGCTCCTCACGCGAAGGCATCATATTATCAACATTACGAACTTTGATGCCGATTGCCGCCGTGACGGTGCCCACCGCGGCCCCTGCAGGGTCAGATGGCGCTATTTTTTCCGTCGCAATGAAGCAGTCGCCGAGATGCTTCGCTTTCAATTTCACTGAAAATACGTGTCCCACGTATTATGGCAGTGAGCAGTATTCCACCACGAGAACAATCTTGGGCCGAACCTCATCCAAGCAGCTAGAAGATACCAGCGTAGCCGGCACCGGTCCCGGTACGACCGTGGTGCGCCGTGTTGCACTGGTAGGGTTCGGAACCGTGGGCCGTTCCGTTGCTAGGATTTTGTGCGAGACGGCCAATCCCTCGCTGCGTCTCACCCACATCTGCAACCGGAACGTGGAACGCAAGAAACAACGCTGGGTGCCGGCGGATGTAATTTGGACCGAAGATTTCCGCGACGTCCTCTCCTCCGACGCAGACGTCGTGATCGAACTGATCGGCGGCCTCACTCCCGCAGAAGAATTCGTACGTAGCGCGCTGCTCGCCGGCAAGTCGGTGGTCACAGCCAATAAGCAGCTGATCGCGCGTCACGGTCCCGACTTGCTGCAACTGGCGAATCGCGCCCGATGCCAGCTTGAGTTTGGTGCGTCCGTGGCAGGAGGGGTGCCGGTTTTGCCCGCGCTGCGGGCCGGGCTGTGCGGAGATCGGCTGCACGGCATTTCCGGCATCCTGAATGGTACTTGCAACTACATTCTCAGCCGAATTGAAACTGCCAGGATTCCTTTCAGCGAGGCCCTTGAAGAAGCGCAGGCCCGTGGCTACGCCGAAGCGGATGCCTCCGAGGACCTCGATGGCGGCGACGCTCGCGCCAAACTCGCAATTCTCGCCCTGGCCGGATTACAGGCCCGCGTCTCTCCCGAGCAGATACGAGCCCGCTCGATTCGTGCGGTCGATGCCGTCGACTTCGATTACGCCACAGAATTGGGCTGCACAATCCGCCAAATCTCGCGGGCAGACTTGAAGGATGGCACGATGTTCGCGGAGGTTGGTCCCAGCCTGGTTGCCACGTCATCGCCGTTCGGCCGCGTGCAGAATAATCAGAATCTGGTGTTGACTTCGGGCAAGTATGGGGGCGACATGGCGTTTTTGGGCGCGGGCGCAGGTGGAGATCCGACGGCGGTGGCTGTCGTTTCCGATCTCATGTTCGTAGCGCAGAGCTTGTTTGCCGGCGCGCGGTCTCACTGGCCGCAACAGTTCCTCGCACCCAAGGTGAGCTGCGATTTTGAGACCCCGTGGTATTTGCGCTTTCTGGTCAAGGACCAACCCGGAATCATCGCGAAGCTAGCCGCTATTCTCTCGGCGCACGGATTGAACATCGATGCCGTGCTGCAAAAGCCTGGATACGAGAAGGCAGCGCTTCCCTTCGTGATCACTTTGGAGCCCTGCCGCGATTCGCAACTGCACCCCGCGCTGGAAGAGATGGCGGCCCTGGATTTCGCCATCAAACCGTGCCTGTGCTTGCCGATACTGCGCTAGAGCCGCCCAGCGAGGAAACAGACAGAATCTAATAGACCACGGGAGAAAGCATGAAATACCGCAAGCTGGGCCGTACCGGTTTTGAAGTCAGCGACATGGCCTACGGGCTTTGGGGCATGAGCGGCTGGAGCGGATCCGACGACAGGGAATCTCTCGCATCTCTGCAGTTGTCGGTCGATCTAGGCTGCACCTTCTTTGACTCCGCATGGGCTTACGGCGACGGCAAGAGCGACAGCCTGCTCGGCGACATCATGTCTCGGAATAGGGGAAAGCGGCTCTATGCGGCCTCAAAAATTCCTCCTGGAAATTTGCAGTGGCCGGCGCTGCCCAAATATAAGTACCACGATGTATTTTCTCCGCAGCACGTCTTCAAGTATACGGACCTCATCCGCAAGAACCTTCGCATCGATTCAATCGACGTCCTGCAATTTCACGTTTGGGACGACACTTGGACCAACGAACCCGACTTCCACTCCACAGTCGAAGAGCTCAAAAAAAATGGACGAATCAAATATTTCGGCCTGAGCTTGAATCGCTGGCAGCCGGAGAATGGCATCAAGGCGCTGCGGACCGGACTGGTCGACACCGTCCAAGTGATCTACAACATCTTCGATCAATCGCCAGAGGATGAACTCTTTCCGATTTGCAGGGAACTCAACATCGGCGTCATTGCCCGAGTGCCGCTCGATGAGGGCAGCCTGGGCGGCAACATGACGGCGAAGACACGTTTCCCTAACGATGATTGGCGTTCGCTGTATTTTGGACCGGAAAACCTGGCCAACACCATTAAGCGCGTCGACAACCTTAAGAAAATCCTGCCGCAAGGAATGACATTACCGGAAATGGCCCTGCGTTTCATCCTCGCGAATCCCACGGTCAGTACTACCATAGCCGGCATGCGCAAGCCCGAGCATGTGCGGCAGAACATCGCCGCCAGTGACGCAGCTCCGCTCGATCGAGCTCTGCTTGCAGAGCTAAAGAATCATCGCTGGGACCGAACTCCGCAGCGGTGGTCGGATTGAAAATCCACCTACCGGAATCCATTTTGATCGCCCAACTTTTCTACGACGCCTGGTAGTAGTCGTAGTCGTCAAGCTACTCTCGCTTGCTGGTGTGGACCGAATCCGGTCCGCAGCAATGCGGCAAGGGCGCCAGCCGAAGGTGCACTATGGCCCGGGCACCCTGTGCCGCTCCAGTCCACTTTTTTAGGCGAGGAGTCTTCTGCTCAGAAAAGCTATCTGTGTGGTCGCGCTGATTATCGCCCTTGGCGCCGCACTATCCGCACAAAACTCTAAGGGATCGCTCCGTGGCACAGTTCAGGATTCCACCGGTGCTCGCATCCCTTCTGCCAAAGTCGTGGCTCGGTCAGTCGATTCCTCCATCCAGCGCGAGGCCGGCAGCGAGGATCGCGGAGAGTTCCGCATGGACGATCTGCTGCCAGGTTTCTACCAGATTACGGTTAGTGCCGTGGGATTCGCACAAGCCCAGGCGGATGTTTCCATTGCCATCAGCTCTGTCCGCGATGTCACAGTCACCCTCAAGCCTTTAGCAGCGCCCGCAACTATCAATGTTTCGGGTCAAAGTTCTTCAATCACGATGCAGCCCAACGACGTGGCGAGCGCAGTACATCAAGGAGTCATCAGCAATCACGACTTGCAGACTCTTCCGCTCGCGGCCCGCAGCTTCGCCAACATCGCCTATCTCGTTCCCGGAACCATGCCCGTCGAACCCTCCGATCCCACCAAAGCCCGTATCACGGCCGTTTCGACCGGTGGAAGCTCCGGACTTAACAACGATCTCTCTGTCGACGGTGGCGACAATTCGGATGACTGGATCGGTGGCTTTCTGCAAAATTTTTCTCCTGACGCCATACAGGAATTCGCCGTCCGTACCGCGAATGAAGATGCCGATACTGGCGGCACAACCGCCGGCTCCGTCGTAATCACAACCAAGCGCGGTACAAATGATTGGCACGGCGACGCCGCCTTCTACGAGCGTGCCGCGGCACTCAACGCCCGGTTCCCAATCGAGAATCCCGCAAAGACCTGCATGCTGCAAGGCTGTCAGTCCAATCCCAAGCAGCCGTTCTCCCGCCAGAATTATGTGGCCACACTCGGCGGCCCGATTAAGAAGGATAAAATCTGGTTCTTCTCCTCCTTCGAGTACGTCCACGAGAACGCCAGCATCGCGTACAGCCCTGCCAGCACCAGACAGTTCGACGCCCTCGCAACTCTGGCATCAAAAGGCTTGATTGCCGGGGTCAGTTCGATCACAGTCCCTCAAAATGTTCCGATTCCCTTCCGCGATTACATTGGCTCGCTTCGTTTCGACTGGACGCAGTCCACGAGATCGCAGTGGCTGCTGCGCACCTCTGAAGACAGCTACCTCACCCACAATGCCCTGGTGCAGCAAGCTACACTGCCGTCCACCGGACTTACCACGCACAACAACTACTGGAACACGGTCATCAACAATACCTACGCGTTTAGCCCTACTTGGCTCAGCACCTTCATCTTCGACGCCAGCGAATTGCACCTCACGCAGACCCGCAATTCAACTCTGGGCTTCGCTCTCGCATTTCCGTTTAGTTCCACCACCCTGACCGCCTCCGGCTTCGAGACCTACGGGGACAATCAGTTTGCCACGCCTATCACGGTTTTTCCGTCGCTGCGCAATCAGGAAAAATATCAATTCCGTTACGACGTAACTCACGCTACGGGAGACCACTCGTTCAAGTTCGGCGTCAACTTCATTCACGAACCGGTGCTCGGTGGCGCTTTTCCAGGAAATCAGGAGACGCTTTACGCGTTCCCTCAGGACCCGATCTTTTACCTAAGCCAGCCCCCCGCAGTTTTCACCGCCGATCTCGCAGCCGGAGCCACCACCACGCCCGCGAGTGAAGGCAGCTTCTCACAAGACGTCCAGCGACTTGCACTTTATGCTCAAGATTCCTGGCGAATCTCGCGCCACTTCACGCTCAACTATGGCCTCCGGTATCAGACGACTTTCGGACTCTTCGTCGCTTCCGGCCGCAGCCAGGAAGACAACCCTTCATTTTCTCTGTTGCCATCGCTTGGACTTCCGATGCGCGTGCCTCAGGACTACCGCAAGCAATTTGGACCGCGACTGGGAATCGCCTACTCCCCGGGCGATAGCGGCAGCACCGTGATGAGAGCCGGCTTCGGACTGTTTTACAACGACCTGGCGCAGAACGGATGGGCCGCCGCCCTGCAAGCTGTGAACGGGGGCGCCAACCCTCCGGCGGCCCTGATCGATCCAAACTACAAAACGCCGTACGCACTCCACGCCACGGCCGGCGTCCAGCATGCATTCAATCCCGATTGGACCGTAAGTGCGGACTACAGCCACGAAGAAGGGAACCACTCCTATCGCGCCTATCCGTTCGCGGCGGCCACGGTTTTTCGGTCCGACAATCGCTCCAGCTACAACGCGCTCATGCTGCGCGTACAGGGAAACGTCTCCCGCTTCAATCTGGTCGCCAATTACACGCTCGCGCACGCTCAGACGTGGGGATGCGTCCTAGGGGAAGTCTTTGACTACGTCAACGGAGTCTGCGATCCGCCGAACGCCTTTGCTTCCGGTGACTACGGCCCATCCGGCGAAGACGTTCGTCACCGCTTCGTGCTGGCAGGCACGGTGTACATTCCGGGCGGTTTTGAACTTACTACTCTGACGCAGGCTGAAAGCGCCCGCCCCTTTACGATCACGACGGCCGATAATAGCCGGCGCATTTCGGTGAATGGCGTTCCCACCGGCCTCGACGAATTCCGTGGCACGCCCTACATTCAGATGGATCTGAGCGTAAGCCGCCCTTTCCAGTTCGGCGATCGCTTGGCGATTCGGCCGTTCGCCGAGTTCTTCAATCTCTTCAACCGCAATAATCCCGGCGCCAACTACGTGGGCACTGTAGCAGCGCTTCCGGTTCAGCCTGCAGACGTGGCCTCCGGAAACGCAACGAATATTTGTCTCGACTTTCCCGCTTGCGCTCAACTCCAGCCCATCACCAGCCTGAAGCAACTGGAGATCCCTGCGGGCGGACTCGGGGATTTTTTCGGGCCGGGGACTACCGTGGGTATTCCGTTTGCCGCCCAATTAGGGGTGCGGGTGACTTTCTAGTAGAAGGTCACTCGCAAAGTGAACAATCCGGTAGGGCTAACGCGATTTAGCGCTGCTCTTCGCGGCGGCGGAGGGACGCGGTCAGTCTCTTCTCCACGGGCTTATCGTAGGCCATGAGGACGTGGCGGACAGTGTGGCCACTGACTACGTGGCAAACTTCTTCGGCGAGATTCTTGGCGTGATCTCCCGCGCGCTCGAGCGATTGTGTCATGAAGATAACTTGCAGGCTGGCCTGGCGTGGCACGTTTTCGGGGTTCTCGATGTGTCGGAGGAAAATCAAATTGCGCAGCCGATCCATTTCGGCGTCGGCGCGGAGCACGTCGACTGCCTGTTCGAGGTTGCGAGTGGAAAACGCGCTGCCGGAATCGGTGAGCATTTTTTCCAGGATCGTAGCCATCTGCGTAAGATCGCGCATGTCCTGCGGATCGAGCCTGCCGCCGGCGGCCAGCGCGCCATTGGCAAAGCTGAGGAGAAGGTCTCCGATGCGCTCCAATCCGATCATGAACTTCATGCAGGCCAAAAGCTCTCGCGCTTCAGCGGGGCCGACCTCGGTGATAGCGGTGGTAACGCCATCATCGATTTCGCGGTCGATGGTGTCGAGTTCGCGTTCGCGTTGACGCAGCGAATTGAGCAGGATGGTGGAGCCGGTGGCAATGCCCTCGGCCGCGGCGCCGGCAGCTTCCTTGGCCAAACGACAGGCCTCCACAGTGCGGCGCACAAGATGTTTGTGCGCGGGCTCGGTGGCGGGATTATCGACGCTGGCACTGCCCATGAGATGAATGCCCTCGCGCACAAGGATAAGGTATTTTTCGCAGGATGTGGTTAAAAACACGTAAATTCTGGATTTTATCGGTGGCGAGAGGCAACAACCTAGAATCTTAAAACGGAGAGGGTTGCGTAGAAATCCCGCAGAGGCCGCGGAAAGGTAGGCAAAGTCGCGCCGAGGGCTGGTCAGGCTGTGGGGAGGGTGAACACAAACATAGCACCGTGGTTGAGTTCACTTTCGGCACGGATCGAGCCCCGGTGGGCGCGCACAATGTGTTTGACAATGGCGAGGCCGAGACCAGTGCCTCCCGACTCGCGAGAGCGTGCCTTGTCGATACGGTAGAAGCGCTCGAACAGGCGCGGCAGATGCTCGGAAGGTATGCCCGCACCAAAATCGCGGACATAGAATTCCACGGCTTGGGGGACGGGGCGCGCTCCCAGCACAATCCGGCCCCCCGACGCGCCGTACTTGAGGGCATTGTCGATTAAGTTGGCGAAGGTCTGGTGAATGGCTTCCCGGTCGGCCAGGACCACCGCTGTCAGCGTCTGCGTCGAGTGACCACCGGATTGTGCGTGGATGGCTTGCGGTTGCAGTTCTTCGATTTGAAGATCAATACCATGAGTCCGTGCAATCTCGCGGAAGCTTTCCTCGGCATCATGCAGTAGTTCGTTCGGCAAAACCGGTTCGATATCGAATCGAGTCTCCCCGGACTCAACTCTCGCCAGCGTAAGCAAGTCCTCTGTGAGTCGCGATATGCGGGTAGCATTCTTGCGAATGATTTCGATAAATTCCCTGGTGGGCCCGCCATTTTCCGAGGTGTTGTCGAGAAGAGTTTCGGAATAACCCTGAATGGAAGTGAGGGGAGTGCGCAATTCATGAGAAACATTGGCGATAAAATCGCGACGGGTTTTTTCCACGCGCTCGGTTTCGGTGAGGTCGCGCAACACGGCCACCGCGCCACCATCAGGCAAAGGCGCTGCGGTCACGTCGAAGGCGCGACCGGGAATGATGGAGGTGGCCCGTGCGGTCTTCACTTCGCGCGCCTCGGTGGCACTTTTGACAGCTGCCAAAAAATCAGGGTCCCGAATGGTTTCCACTACGGGCGCCTGTAAACGCGTGCGCCGCGGCACGAGACGGTCCATCGGCTGGTTAGCCCACTGAACCAGCCCATCGGCGCTGACGGCGATGACGGCATCCTGCATGCTGTTGAGCAGGGTCTCGAGCTGATACTGGCTCGAGCGTACCGCGGCGAAAGTGCGCTCCAGCTGGCGGGCGGTCGCGTCGATAGCGCCGGCAACACGGCCGATTTCATCCTGAGAGGCATCCTCGACGCGGGCCCGCAGATCGCCTTCCGCGATACGGCCCGCAATGTCCACGATGCGCTCCAGGCGGCGTGCGGTCCAGGTCGCTGCGACAGCCGCCACCACCAGGGCGACAACGAAAGCCAGCGCCGAGGATACCGCTAATCCACGAAAGACTTTTCCGGAGATAGCCTCGACATCCGAGAGTGGATAGGCCAATCGCACGGCACCGCCAGAAACAGGCGCCGCGACGTAAAGAAAGGGAATACCCAAGGTCGCGCTGCGACGCTCGTCAGTGCCGATGTTTCCTGCGAGAGCGGCGGCGAATTCCTTGCGTTCAGCCTGGTTTTCCACAGAGCCAGGATTGGACTCTGAAGCGGCCAACACTCTGCCGGTAACGTCGATAATGGTGGCGCTTGCGCCGGCTGCTTGTCCTTCCTGGGCAGCAACGTCAGAAAGAGAATGATTGCGAACGGTTTCGACGCGGTGGGCGAACAAGAGGGTCTTCTGCGTGAGATTGCGCTCAATCTCGGTTCGCAGAGAAGATTCCCAGGCAGCGCGCAGGGTGAAATCAAAAATAAAGGTTGCGACGGCTATCACGACGACAAAAGCAGCCAACAGCTTGAGGAAAATGCGATTCTTCACTTCGGCGCCTCGAAACGGTAACCAGCTCCGCGGACGGTTTTTAGGTAGCGCGGATTTTCCGGATCGGGTTCAATTTTCTCGCGGATGCGACGGACATAAACATCAACCGAGCGCGGTGTCACGTAAGAAGTATCGCGCCAGACCGAGTCGAGCAGGTGGTCGCGGGTGAAGACGCGACCGAGATGGCGCGCGAAATAGTCCAGCAGACGGAATTCGGTAGCGGTGGTGGGAACTGTCTGGCCGCGCACGGTAAGAGTCATGGCTGAGGGGTCGATCTCAATTTCACCCACCTGCAAAGGACTGGGCAGAAGAGGGCGCTCGAAACGCCGCAGCACCGCCTTGACCCGGGCCACTAGTTCGCGCGGACTGAAAGGTTTGGCGATGTAGTCATCCGCTCCGAGTTCCAGACCCAGGACGCGATCAGATTCGCTGCTCCTGGCCGTGAGAAAGATGACGGGGACCGAGGCGAGGCCAAGAGTCTGCCTAATGGTGCGGCAGAGTTCGAGACCATCCCTGCCGGGGACCATGATGTCGAGTACGAACAACGCCGGGCGTTGGCGTTCAGCGTCGGAGATTACCGCCGTACTGTTAAGGTAGACGCGTACCGGAAAGCCTTCATTTTCCAGATGAAGACGCACAAGCCGGGAAATATCGGGGTCGTCTTCGACAACGAATATGCTTGGTTTCACAAAGATATTGTAGCTGCAAGAAGCACCGTCGACCCAGAACTGAGCGATGGGAACTGAATGTTTTCACCGGATTGTAACAATCAGGTTGTCCGCATGGTCTACATGAAAACGATTGCCCGGTGGAATGACTGTGGTCGCGCTGTATTCGGTGACGATGGCTGGGCCCGAATATCTCTTGCCGGGTTGCAGGGTGTCGCGAGAGCGGATTGCTGTCCAGAGTTTTTTACCCTCGAAGAGGACCGGCGCTTGGGGTGTGAAAGGCGAGCCGAGCTTTGCTCGGCCTGGACGGCCGAGGGCTGCAGTCCCCCCATGGACCATCTTGTTCACACGGGCCAAGTTGACTTTCAGCGGCTGTGATTTCACGACGGCGCGGAGCCGCAGCGTAACCAGTTCGATCGCTCGACTGGGATGGGCATAGCCATAGCGTTGCTGATGTTCGCGCTGAAAGGCGGCGATTAAATTCTTCGTGAGCGGCAAGTTAAGTTCATATCCCTGGCCTTGGTAGCGAAGATCAACACTGCGTCCATATTGCAGCCTTCCCTGCCAGCGTTCTGAGTGAAAATCCTTGACAGCGCGCTTCTCGAGCAAAGCGAATTCTTTGGCCAGTCGCGCGGAAGGCAACTTACGCAGGTCGTCAGCTTCGCCTGAAACGCGCCACAGCACGGTCCGGGAATAATCCTTGACCACATCGCTGACCAGTATGCCGAGGGCGGAAAGAGCTCCGGGCATGGCGGGTACGATCACATGTGGGATGCTGAGGGATTCGGCCAAGGCGGAGGCGTGGAGACCTCCAGCGCCGCCGAAGGCCACCAGGGCGAAGTCTCGCGGATCGCGTCCCCGTTCAATGGAGACGACGCGGATGGCCTTCTCCATGGTGGCGTTGACCACGCGAATAACTCCGGCGGCAAACTTTTCCAGCGTGAGGTTGGATCGATTTTTTTTCAGCCAAGCGCGGGTGATGCGGCGTGTGCGCTCCAGATCGAGCATGAAATCGCCGCCGAGGAAACAGCGTGGCTGCAGGCGTCCCAGAAGCAGGTTGGCATCCGTGACCGTGGGCTGCAGGCCCCGGCCGTAGCAGATCGGACCAGGATCAGCTGCCGCCGATTCGGGGCCGACGTGCAGCACGCCGGCTGCGTCGAAGCGGGCGAGAGAGCCTCCTCCGGCGCCGACCGTGTGAATGTCGAGCATTGGAACGCCGACCGGAAAGCCTGCGACCTCGGCCTGACTGGCAGTGGTAATGGCGCGATCGACGAGGGAGACGTCGGTGGAAGTGCCTCCCATATCGAAGGCGATGATGCGCTCGAAGCCGGAGAGACGGGCGGTTGCGATGGCTCCGACTACGCCTCCGGCGGGGCCGGACAGCACGGTGCGGACAGGTTCGCGGCCTGCGGAGGCCAGGGCGGTGATGCCGCCACTCGACTGCATGACGAAGATGCGGGGGCTTCGGGCTCCGGGGCTCCGGGAGGAAGAGACGTTGCGTGCAACATCTCTACGAGTGCGGGTTTCCAGGCTTTCCAAGTAACTTTGCATTACTGGCTGCAGGTAGGCGTTGATGACTACCGTTGAGGTTCGTTCGTACTCGCGAAATTCGGGGAGGATTTGGTGGGAGATGGAGAGCGGGACTTCGAGCGAGGTTAGGGCTTCGGCGACTGTTCGTTCGTTTTTCGGATTTGCGAAAGAAAAAAGCAGCGAAATGGCGATGGATTGCGGTTTTTGGGCGGCGGCCTGGGAATACAGCGAGCGCAGATCTTCTTTGGCTGGCGTCGTGAGAATTTCGCCGTCGCTGGCGGTGCGTTCGTTGATGCCGAAACGGAGATCTTTGACGACCAGCGGCTCGAGGCGATCGAAAAAGAAGTCGTAGAGCTTGGGGCGATTTTGGCGGCCAATCTCGACGGCGTCTTCGAAGCCGGCGGTCGTGACGAGAGCAGTGCGGGCTCCTTTGCGTTCGAGCAGAGTGTTGGTGCCTACGGTGGTGCCATGCAAGAGGACTAGTGGGCGTTCGTGGGTGATTCTTTGTAACGCTGCAACAATGGCCTGCGAGGGATCGGTGGGGGTGGAGAAAACTTTCAGCATGCGAATCTGGCCGTGCTCGGCCCAGACGCAGTCGGTAAATGTACCGCCGGTGTCGATGGCGATGCGGAGAGGTTGGGGGCGGCGGGGCATGGAGGCGAAAAAAGGTAGGGTAACATCTTCGCGCAGGTGCTGACGGAACGCCCAGGGGCTTAAAGCCCTCATTGATATTGACAAGGAAGCATAATTCGCAGCGCCGAAAGCGCTTCGCCCCCCAAAGCAAACTCGCTGGGGCCTTTCGGACGGTTTTGCTGTGTGGCTGCCCCATCGCAGGCTTCGCGGACGGCGAGCGGTCCGCGCCACATGGGGCCGTCGCGTCACTCGCTGGACAACCGAGGCTGCTGTCCCTAGGTGGTGGAGATCCCCTCGCTCTTAGTTAAGCTTTCGTCGTGAAGGCTAGGGTTAGGAGTGTTTTCTGCTCGACCTCGTGGGCTTTGGCACTGCCGGTAGAGGGGCTCGCACTTGCTGAGCGCTTCACCGACAGAACGTGGCCTTCGCCGGCGATGCGCCGCAGCCGCGGAAGCATGTTGAAGAGGGCTCCCATGTTGGCGGGCTCCTCCTGGACCCAGACGATGTCAGCTCCGGGGCCGTGGCGGGCGAACTCCTCTGTCACTTGCTTCTCCGGAAACGGATACATCTGTTCAAGGGCGACGATGGCGGTGGATGAATCCTTTCTCTTTTTTCTTTGCGCCCGCAATTCGTGAACGATCTTGCCGCTGCAAACGAGAATCCGCTCGGCTTCGCCGACTTCGGTGTCGGGCAGCACGTTGAGGAAATTTGAATGAGTGAAATCTTCGATCGGCGATGATGCGTCCGGGTGCCGCAACATGCTCTTGGGCGTGAAAACGATCAGCGGCTTGCGCCAGTGGCGTAATGCTTGCCGCCGCAGCAGGTGGAAATATTGGGCGGCGTTTGACGGCTGGCAGATCTGAATGTTGTCCTTCGCGGCGAGTTGGAGAAAGCGCTCGATGCGGGCGCTGGAATGTTCCGGACCCTGGCCCTCGTAGCCGTGGGGCAAAAGCAGAACGAGGCCGGAGAGCAGGTTCCACTTGGCCTCTCCGGCGGAGATGAACTGATCGATGATGGCCTGCGCGACATTGGCGAAGTCGCCGAACTGCGCCTCCCAGAGCACCAAGGCTTCGGGGTAGTCGCGGCTATATCCGTATTCAAAGCCGAGCACGCCGGCTTCTGATAGCGTCGAGTTGTGGACTTCGCAGCCCGCCTGAGTGGGCGCGATGTTCTCCAGCGGAACATATTCATCTTCGTTTTCTATGTCGGTGAGCACGGAGTGGCGCTGGTTGAAGGTACCGCGGCGCGAGTCTTGTCCGGAAAGACGAACTGGCACGCCTTGCTTTACCAGGCTGGCGAAGGCCAGAGCTTCCGCCATCCCGTAGTCGACCGGACGCTTGCCGGTACCCATCTCGCCGCGTTGGTCGAGCAATTTCTTCACTTTAGGGTGAATGTGGAAACCTTCCGGATAAGACGTCAGCGATGTAGTGAGCAGCGCCAGCTCTTCGAGAGAGATTCCAGTCTCCACTTCAAATTCCGGCTTGTAGCGGCCGCCATAATATTGGTCCCAATACTTGGGCAGGTCGCGCATGGTCGGTTTCTTCTTGAGAGAGCCGGCTTTTTTCTGGGCGGCCTCGAACTCGGCTTTGATTGCCGCGGCTTGGGCTTGGGCGTCGGTTGCACCGATGTCATCAGCGTAAATTTCCCACAAGGGCGGATGTTCTTTGATCTTTTCGTAGAGCAGCGGCTGCGTGATGGTGGGATCGTCCACTTCGCTGTGGCCATGGCGACGATACCCGATGAGGTCGATCACCACGTCAGTGCCGAAGGTGTAGCGGTATTCGGTGGCCAGGCGAGCCACGCGCAGCACTGCGTCCACATCCTCGCCGTTCACGTGGAAGATGGGAATGGACTGGCGGCGAGCGATGCATGCTGCGAAGCGCGTCGAATGCTCTTCGAAGTAGCTCGTAGTGAATCCGAGAAGATTATTGACGATGACATGAATCGTGCCGCCCACGGTGTAGCCCTTGAGGTCGGCATAGTTCATGGTCTCGGCGAGAATGCCTTGCCCGGCGAATGCCGCGTCGCCGTGAACGATTAAGGGAAGATATCTTTCACGTCCGCCTTCGCCGGTGCGGTCTTGCTTGGCACGAGTGCGTCCGACCGTAACCGGATCGACCGCCTCGAGATGGCTGGGGTTCGAGACGAGGTGAATGTGTACGTTGGCGCCACTGCGGGTGATGTATTCGCCGGTCGCTCCCATGTGGTACTTAACGTCGCCGCTCCCCAGAACGCTGCGCGGGTCGACATCTTCAAAACCGGCAAAGATTTCCTCTGGGGCGCGCCGGGCAACGTGTGCCATCACGTTCAGCCGACCACGATGGCTCATACCCATTACGAGTTCGATAGCACCACGTCGCGCGGCTGTGTCCAGGATTTCATCCACCAGCGGAAGCAACGCGGTAACACCTTCGAGCGAAAAACGTTTGCTGCCCAGATAACGCTGTTGCAGAACCTGCTCGAAACGATCGGCACGGATGAGCAAATCGAGTGCACGCTGCTGGTCTACTTCTTCGGCTTCGGATTCCAGGCGTTGGTAGATCCAGTTCCGGCGCTCCGGGTCGGAGATATGGTTGATTTCCACACCGATGGTGCTGCAATAAATCGCCCGAGCCTCGCGAGCATACTCGTTTTCAATCTGAAGATCGGGGTGCGGTCGCGGACGCAGGAAGCCGAGTGGATCGAGGTCGCCTTCGAGGTATCCCCATTGACGGAAGGCGCTGAAGACGCGCTCGCGCTCAGGGTTGGAGCCGTTGGTCGACGCTGGGCGCAGCGGGACCGTCTCACTTTGGTTTTTATCGATGAGTGCGGTATTGGTCGTGCCCGTTTTCGGAGTAGCCATAAGGTCGAGTTACTAGGATAAAGGATGCTGGCCGATCTGTGCAGGATTCGGGACGAGCAGAACGGCCGCTCGACACAGACGCTTTCGGAAGAATAAGTCGCCGGAAGTGCGGGAAATTTGGCACGTAGGAACTGCTCTTCGTCGCCTTCCGGTTGAAGGACGCGTTGTCGCGGCAGCAGGCCGCGAGAATATTGGTGTCAACCGCCGACAAAGCTTTGCCGGTTGACACCAATCAGGCTGGTGTTCACTCAAGGGACGATTGCTACTCTTCGTGCTCCCCAAAGTTGAACAGGTCCATCAGGTCTCCGATCGCTGGACTATTCAACGGAATATACGGGTTGCTCTTGCTGGTTATGGGATTTGGGAAATTGTCCCGGCTGCGAGCCGTCAGCGGAGCCAGTCTCCAGTTGGCCTCAATGAATTTAAGGATCGAAGCGTGGTCGCTGTAGGTGTGCGAGATATGCCCGGGCTTGGTATGCGGAGAAACCACCAGCGTGGGTATCCGAGTGCCGTCACCAAAGTAGTCGAGCGGCTGAATGTAGCCGGAGTCGTAGTAGCCGCCACCCTCGTCGAAGGTAACGATGATGGCTGTACTCTCCCACAGGTCTTTGTTGGCCTGGACGCCGTCCACGATCTTCTTTACGAAGCCCTCGAACAGATTGAGCTTCGAGGAGGCAGGGTGTCCGTCGAGCCATCCGTCGGGTTTGACGTAGGAAATCGCTGGCAATGTGCCGTTCTGGATTGCCTGATAGAGAACGGTGGTGTCCTGCAAATTAGCCCGGCTGGACGGATTCGTCATGATTGAGGTCGAGTATTGGAACGGGTTGCAGATGTTGCAGTACGTGTTGTCGGGGGTCACATAGTTTCCATCCGGATTGGCCAGATAGGCGCTCCACTGGTCGCCGTAGTAGGCCCACGAGATGTTCTTCTCGTTCAACTCATCGCCGATGTCGCGGAGTGGGGAGGGGGGAATTGTGAAGACAGTCTCGTTTGGATTGCCGATGTCGGCATACGCGTTCCTGCCGTCACCGTAGTACCCCGGGTTGTAGTTATTCAAAAGATAGAAGTGATTCTGATCGCAGCGAGGATGGATGGGTTTGTCGAGAGAGCTCAGATAGTTCATGATCGGTGCGACACCGGGCTGGCTGGAGTCGGAACAGTTGGTATAGGTCCCACCTCCGTAGGAGGGAGATCCATAAGAGCCGCCGCCGTAGCCATCCTCAGTGTAGTAGTTGTTGGTGCCAGACTGGGGTTTCGGGTTCTCGATTTCGTCCACAACGCCGGCATTGGGGCTGCCTCCGGCAACCAGTTGATTGTGCGGGGGCTGGGCGGGACTTCCATTGGAGTCGCTAAACCAGATCGCGTCGCCGGTACCGAGCATTACGTGGTTGGCGCCGGTTCCGCCCATCACAGATTGGTGGAAGTTGTCGCTCATCGCGTAGTGGTCGGCAAGATACTTAAAGTAAGGTGCGTCGCCCTGCTGCACGTTGTAGAAGCCCATCGAGGTCGAGCCTTCTTTAGTGCTGGTATCGTTGAAGCCGGCGGGCCGGGCGAGGCCGTTGGAGCCGGCGCCGACCGTGACTTCAACCCAGGGGAAAAGGTCGCCCAGGCATCCGCTGGGGTTCTGTTTTGTAGCATTCGCCGCGCTGCAATCAAATTGCTGCCACATCTGGTAGAAACGGTGCACAGGGCTGTTGTCGTAGGCGTCGTAGGGGTGCGTCTTGGAGGTCAACTGGAACGGCCCAGAGGGCAAGGTGGTCGCGTTCGGAACTCGAGCGTCGACATCTCCATGATTCAGTCCGGTGCCGCCGGTGGTCATGTAGACGTAATAGTTGTCCGGCAAACCATTCTCATAAAACTTGGCAGTCGCCACATCCGGGAACGGTGGCGTGGTATATCCACCGGCAAGGACCGGCGGAAGTACGGAATACGCGGCGTTGCCGGGTGGATTCAGCTGATAACCATCGGTGCTGGAGTCGTTGGCCGAGGACTGACTGGCTAAAGAGAAGTTGGGGCCGGGAGTGCCGTCAGAATTGACGATGCCCTTTGACAGCAGGTTCGAGACGGCTTCTCGACGCCTCGGCTGATAGGTGGCGAACACGTGATCGAAGGTTCGATTTTCTCCGATGATCACGATGACATGCTTGATGGGCGTGGTTGTACGGGAATGCTTGGGGTGTTCTTGAGCGGCGGATGTGATAGGCGCTCCCAGGTTGACCAGCAGAGCAAACAGGCTCGTGCCAACCACAAAGTGCTGCCTGGCTTGCGCCAGCAGGCTGGACGAAGACATAGACTTCCTCCTTGGGGGTTAAAGGATGGTTACCAATGCAAGTTAATGGCGGCAGAGTTACGGTTCGGTGAAGTACAGATGAATTCCAGAAGAAAAGAATTCCACATGGACCGGACGGGTTGAAGCTCGAGATACTCAGGTACGGCCCAAATCGTGGTTCCACCCAAGTTAAATGAAATTTGGGTTAAAAGAATTTCACAGGAGGCCCATCGGACTACAGCGATTCCCGTACGAACATTTTGGAGGTAGAACCGCCCGCGTACCAACGAGAAGAATGCTCCGAGCACAGTCATGCCAACTCTGATAGGGATTCCCTTCGACGCGAACTCTTCTTACATGCGCGGAGCGGCAGGCGCTCCGGCAAAGATCCGGGAGTCCATGCACTGCGACGCGTCGAACATGTGGAGCGAGGTGGGTGTTGATGTGGGCGCGCCAGGGGCGTTCGCGGACCGTGGCGATTTGCGGCTAAGGGATGAAATTGCTTTTGCCGCAATCGAGCAGGCTATACATGGCTCACTTGCAGAGGGCGAACAGCCCGTCTCTCTTGGCGGAGATCACTCGATCACATACCCAATCCTCAGGACCTTGGGGAAGTGCTACCCGGACCTGACCATCGTCCATTTCGATGCGCATCCCGATTTGTATGACGAGTTCGCAGGAAATCGGCTTTCACACGCGTGCCCATTTGCGCGCATCATGGAAGAAGGCCTGGCAAAAAAGCTAGTGCAGGTGGGAATTCGCACCATGAACGGGCACCAGCGGGCGCAAGCAAAAACGTTTGGGGTTGAAGTTGTCGAGATGGAGTCTCTGCCCGCTTATGACCGGCTCGAGCTGCAAGGACCTGTGTATATTTCCTTCGATGTGGATGTACTTGATCCCGCGTTCGCTCCCGGCGTTTCGCATCGCGAGCCGGGCGGCATGTCGGTGCGGGAGGCAATTGCCCATCTGCATGCTATTCAGGGGAGGATCGTGGGGGCTGATCTCGTGGAGTACAACCCGGTGCAAGATGTTTCTGGAGCGACAGCAACGGTGGCTGGGAAAATCTTGAAGGAAATTCTGGGTAAGATGATTGCCGGATAAGATGCTGATGAGCTGTGGAATAATGCTCCCACAGATTTTCGCCTGACTTCGATGGCAACTAGGCACGAATCCATGGCCACAGATCTGAAAAGGGCCGATCAGGAAAAGCAGGCAGCCGCACGGGCCAGCCTGCGCTTTATCAAGAGTGGTCAGGTGGTAGGGTTGGGCACAGGTTCCACGGCGGCCGCGTTCATTCGTCTGCTGGCGGAGCAGGTGAAAAACGGCCTCCTCATTCGGGGTATTCCCACTTCGGTGCGGTCGCGGGAGCTGGCGGAGAGCCTCGGCATCCCACTCACCACACTGGATGAGTGCCAGGAAATTGATGTCACCGTAGACGGCGCTGACGAGGTCGATCCGGAACTGCGGCTCATCAAAGGTGGCGGCGGAGCCCTGCTGCGGGAAAAAGTTGTCGCTTCGGCGACGAAGCAGTTGGTAATTGTGGCCGATGCCACCAAGCAAGTGCCGAGACTGGGAAAGTTTCCACTGCCGGTGGAAGTGATTCGGTTCGCACAGGCGTTGGTGGCGAAAAAGATTGCGGCGCTGGGGGCAGACGTCCGCCTCCGGCTGCAGGCCGATGGGACACCCTATGTGACGGACGAGAGCAATCACATTTTTGATTGTCGCTTCGGTGAAATTGCCGATGCGGACAAACTCGCGCGCCAGCTCAGCGACATGCCGGGCATCGTTGAGCACGGATTATTCATTGAAATGGCGAGCACTGTGTTGCTCGCTCAGGGCGACGAGATCGTGGAGTTGCACCGCAGGCACTAGCAGCAAGAGAAAGAGACGATTGAGATGGCGGCAGGAGCAGGGGCACGGAGTTCCGGCGGGATGGGGTGGGATCGCCCGTCCCGCCGTCGGTTTCCGCGCTATCGCGTACAGGCGCCGCTGGATGTGACGGTACTGCGCTCGGGAATTCCCGACACGGTTCCGGGCCGGTCAGTCAATCTTTGTGAGCGCGGAATCGCGGCAATGCTGGCGGGAGAGCTGTCGCCAGGTGAGGCGGTTGGAGTTGAGATTCGACTCTCTTCAGCAGCCGGCCCGTTGCGGACACGGGCTTTGGTACGCCATCAACACAAACTTCACTGCGGAATGGAATTTGTTGCCCTCTCAGTCGTGCAGCAAATGGCGATCCGCCAGTGGGCCAGGGACACGAATGCAAAGATAGAAGAGGCGTCGAAGAAAACAGTTCGTAGCAGCGGCGTCGGAGCGGGATCTGCCAGCGAAACGGGAGCCGCTACCGGAGGGCCGGGACCTCCAACCCGTATGTGGCACCGAGGATGGGCTCTTTGGCTACTCGTGGCCGCGCTTCTGGTCGCAATTTTATGGTGGCGCTGGAATCGCGGGTGGGAGGAGTTGGAATCGGGCCTCCCGATGAGCGAAGCAGCCACGACAGGGCGACCTCGCGTGCAAGTTCCGACGGAAGTGATGGAGAAGCGTTTGGTCCATCGGGTCGATCCTGACTACCCCGAAGCAGCGCGCTCGGCAAAGCTCCACGGCGTGATCGTTCTCGACATTGTAGTGGGCCGGGACGGATCCGTCGTCGAGATGCGTCCGATGTCTGGGCCGGATGTGCTGGTACGTGCCGCAATGGAGACGGTGCGGTGGTGGCGCTTCGAGCCCTATCGGGTGAACGGCGAACCCGGGGTGGTTGAGACCACGGTGGCGGTGGAGTTCAAACCCTAATTAAAGACTCAACCGCAGTACGGCGATGGGCGCCAGAACCGCTCCGACCATGCTATCGTCCTCATTCCGGAAAATTCCTAGTGCGGAGGTCAGGGCCCGCGTTACACGCGACAAAGGGAAGTCTGGCGCCGGAGCTCAGGTGCGTTGTTTGCGCATGGCGGCAAGGACAACGGCGCCACTGGTCGCGAAACAGAGGACCGCACCCAGTGCTGTTACCAGAGTCAGTGACGGGTTCAGACGGAGAACGTCCGCAAAGACAGCTGCCAGCGCGAAGATAATTCCCAGCACATTTAGCCACAATAGGGCCCGCCCAGAGGGGGTCGGGCCCTGCCGCAGGCGGAGCTGCATAAGAACGGCTGCGAAACCGATCGCGGCCACTACCACCAAAGCCACTGGGCTGAGGAATGCGCGTTGGCTCGTATAAATCACGACTACGCCCAACGCAGCAATCAGAACAGCGGCTCCGAATATTCTCCACCGGCGAGACTGCAGGCGAGGATTGGACGCGGCGTCGGACACAAGTTTCGTCCCGGCAGTTATACAGGGCCTGGCGTTCGTTTTCAAATTTCGGAGCGGTTCCCGGAGCAGGTACTCGACCAGTTTTCCACAGGCGCAGGGATGATCCGTTTTTCCATTGCGAGTCCGGTAATCCGCGAAGTTGCTGGGCGCGGCGGTAGCAGAATCGACGAAGAAACCAAGCGGGCGTGTGATGAATGCCGCTGCCGCGAACCCAACGGGGGACGGGATAGATAGAATCTGGCAAGGCATAGAATTGAACTTCGCGGCATGGACGGGCTTAGCCCGTCCTTTTTTATTACAATTGAGCGTTTACCCGGCAGGTGGCAGCCTCGGGCCATGCCCGCGTGTCGGTCGCCTCGGCGCAGACTCATATTGATGCGGCAAACGATCTTGGTCACCGGAGGAGCAGGCTTCATCGGCTCCAACTTCATTCTGCAAAGGATGGAGCAGGACACGGCTCCAGTGGTAAACCTGGACAAGCTGACCTACGCCGGAAATGTACGGAACCTTGATCGAATCGCAGACGACAAGCGATACGAGTTTGTGCACGGCGATATCGGGGATCGGGCCCTGGTGCAGGCGCTTCTAGGACAGCACCAGCCACGCGCGATTGTGCACTTTGCTGCGGAGAGCCATGTCGACCGATCCATTCGAGGGCCCGAGGATTTCATCCGTACCAATGTGCATGGAACTCTCGCATTGCTCGAAGAGGTGCGCGCCTATTGGATGGACCTAACGGAACGAGCGCGCAGAGACTTCCGGTTTCTCCACGTCTCAACTGACGAAGTTTATGGCTCGCTGGGCCCGGACGATCCTCCGTTTTGTGAAACCAAGTCCTATGCTCCGAACAGTCCGTATGCGGCGTCGAAGGCGGCGTCGGACCACCTTGTTCGCGCATATCATCACACTTACGAACTCCCGACCCTCACGACGAACTGCTCAAATAATTACGGGCCGTTTCAATTTCCAGAGAAGCTCATCCCGCTAGTGATCCTCAATGCACGAGACGGAAAATCGCTGCCGATTTACGGTGATGGGCAGAACGTGCGGGACTGGCTCTACGTGGAAGACCACTGCGAGGCTATCGCCGCCGTGTTGGCGCAGGGGCGGGTGGGCGAAACTTACAATATTGGCGGCTGGAACGAAAAACGGAACATCGAGATCGTGGAAATGATTTGCGGCATTCTGGACGAGATGGCGCCGCGGACTGGGGCACGCCACCGCGAGTTGATCACCTTCGTGAAAGACCGTCCGGGGCACGATCGGCGATATGCGATGGACGCGCACAAGATCGAACGCGAATTGGGTTGGCGTCCGAAAGAAACGTTTGAAACAGGGATTCGGAAAACCGTGCGTTGGTATCTGGACAATGAAGATTGGGTTCGCGACGTCACTAGCGGAAGCTACCGGCAATGGATTGAGACTCATTACTCGAAGTAGATTTGGCAGGATTCAACGCAAATTATCAGCAGCAAGAAGCGTCGGGACGATCGGCATCATGAAACCTACTGGGAGCGCGCAGTACAAAGGCATACTTCTGGCTGGCGGATCCGGAAGCAGGCTTTATCCGGTGACGCAGGCCATGGGAAAAAGCCTGCTGCCTGTTTACAACAAGCCCATGATCTACTACCCGCTATGCACGCTCATGCTGGCGGGCATCCGAGACATCCTTGTCATTACGACGCCGGATGACGCTCCAAAGTTTAAAGTGCTGCTGGGTGATGGCGGGCAATATGGCATTCGTCTTCACTATCAAGTACAGCAGCGGCCGGAGGGAATCGCGCAGGCGTTTCTGCTGGGCGAGGCCTTCATCGGTAGCAGTGCCTGCGCCCTCGTGCTTGGAGACAATATTTTCTATGGGCACGACTTCGCCAAAGACTTACGCGAAGCGGCGAATAAGCATCACGGGGCGCGAGTTTTTGCCTATCCCGTACATGATCCAGAGCGGTACGGGGTGGTGGAATTTGACGGCAAAGGGCGTGCATTGAGCATCGAAGAAAAACCGAAAGAGCCAAAGTCGCGCTATGCCGTTACCGGCCTTTACTTCTACGACAATCACGTGGTGAGCATTGCAAAATCGCTCAAGCCGAGCGCTCGCGGAGAACTAGAGATCACTGACGTCAACAAAGCATATATGGAGAGCGGCAAGCTTGAAGTAGTCGTGTTAGGACGTGGCATGGCGTGGCTCGACACCGGAACTCATGAGTCGTTGATGGATGCGTCGCTCTACATTCAGGCCATTGAAAAACGTCAGGGATTGATGGTTGCGTGCCCTGAGGAAATTGCCTATCGGTCCGGTTACATAACGGCGGAGCAAGTGCAAAAGATTGGACAGTCCATGCAGAACAACGGTTATGGCTCTTACCTTCTGCAACTGCTACGAGAAAAAGTATTCTAACTTGGATGTAGGCGGGGCTCGCCTGCTCGATGGACCATATAAAGAAAATTCCGGTTTCGCTGCCAGGAGTATTCATTCTTGAACCGCGCGTTTTCAGCGACGATCGAGGCTTTTTCCTCGAGAGCTACAATCAGCAAGCCATGGCCGAAGCGGGAATTCAGGAACGATTCGTACAGGACAATCATTCCTGCTCGCATCGCAATGTGTTGCGCGGTCTGCACTATCAGATTAAGCAAGCGCAGGGAAAACTTGTGCGGGTGGCCGAAGGCGAGGTCCTGGATGTTGCTGTAGACCTTCGCAGAAGTTCTCCGAGCTTTGGGCGATGGGAAGCCGTGCGCCTTTCTGGCGAGAACAAGCGCATGCTGTGGATTCCGGCGGGCTTCGCCCACGGATTTCTGGTGACAACCGAAAAGGCGCATGTGCTGTACAAAACCACCGATTACTACGCACCGGAATACGAACGTACGCTTGCCTGGAACGATTCCGATCTGAACATCAACTGGGAATTGCAGGGCGAAGCCCAAGTCTCAACGAAGGACCAGCGCGGCGTTGCCTTTCGCCATGCCGAAACCTTCGACTAGTGTTAGGACAATTCATAAATGCGAGTCGCGATTTTCGGCGCTTCCGGCCTTCTGGGTACGGCGCTTATGCGCGAATGGAGCGGCGACGCCGTAGTTGGTTATAGTTCGCGGGATGTCGATATTCGCGATGCCCCTGCGGTGCGGGCCATTGCGCAGGAGACGGAACCGGAGTGGATTGTGCTGGCGGCGGCATACACTGATGTCGATGGCTGCGAGAATAATCCCGATTTGGCGTTTACGGTAAATCGCGATGGCGCGGCAAACGTGGCGGAGGCGGCAAAGAAAACTGGGGCCAAGTTGCTGTTTCTGAGCTCGGATTACGTTTTCGATGGGAAAAAAACGTCACCTTATGAAACCAATGATGCGCGACATCCTCAGAGCGTCTACGGGCGATCAAAGGCCGAGGCAGAGATCAAACTGCTCGAGTTGATGCCCGAGAGTTGCATCCTACGGACTTCCTGGCTATTTGGCGTAGGCGGCAAGTGCTTTCCGGATACGATTTTGAAGCTGGCGGCAAGCCGCCCAACGCTCGACGTTGTGAATGATCAGCGCGGTTGTCCTACCTACACGGTGGACTTGGCGCGCGCGATCATCCGGCTATGTCGCGAAAGTGCCAGCGGAATTGTCCACGTGACGAACGCGAGCGAGTGCACCTGGTTTGAACTTGCATCCGCAATCGTGCAGCAGGCCGGTCTTCGGACCACCGTGCGTCCGGTAAGTAGCCAGCAAATGGCGCGGCCGGCACCGCGCCCTGCGTATTCGGTGCTTTCCCCGGAAAGTCTGCGGCATTTGAGAATCGAAATGCCGACCTGGGGCGATGCTCTACAGCGTTATTTGCGACAGCGCAATGGCTAAAAGGCTAGTCGCCGGGATTGCCTCGGCGGTCGCACACTGCTACGATTCGGGCGAGAATCGAGAGACGCCGCCAATCACGCGCCATCTCTCTTTTTGAGTGCCCTACGATTCTGTCGATGGCGATCTACGTCACGCAGCAGGAAGCCTTCGTGAAATCAATCCTGAACTACATTGATGGCCGATTCGTGCGCGGGAAGCAGCAATTCGCGGACGTGAATCCTGCCGATGGCAGGGTGATTGCGGAGGTTGCGGAAGCCGACGAGGGTCAAGTCGATGAAGCGGTCGGCGCGGCTCGGAACGCGTTGAGCGCAGCATGGGGCAGTCTGAGCGTGCGCGACCGAGCAGAACGACTGCACAAGGTCGCTACTGCAATTGAGTCGCGATTTGATTGTTTCGTGAAAGCAGAAGTCACAGATACCGGGAAGCCGGTTCGTTTGGCATCCCAGTTGGACGTACCGCGCGCGGCAGCAAATTTCCGAGTCTTTGCCGATCTCGTCAAGATGGCGGGGTTGGAATCGTTTCAGACTGAAACTTCCGACAGAAAGAGCGCTCTGAATTACGCCGTGCGCAAACCGCTGGGCGTGGTTGGAGTCATTACACCGTGGAACCTTCCTCTGCTTCTGCTCACCTGGAAAGTCGCGCCTGCGTTGGCTTGCGGGAACACCGTTGTCGTTAAGCCCTCGGAAGAAACTCCAGCCACCGCGACGTTGCTGGCGGAGGCGATGCATGACGCTGGAATTCCGAACGGAGTCTATAACGTGGTTCATGGCGTGGGGTCAGGGTCAGCAGGAGAATTTTTGACGCGCCATCCTGATGTGAACGCAATTACATTCACCGGTGAATCGCGAACCGGCGCGGAAATCATGAAGACGGTTGCTTCCTCGGTGAAGCCGGTCTCGTTTGAACTCGGGGGCAAGAATGCCGCAATCGTGTTCGCTGATTGCGAATTTGACGAGGCGATAAACGGTCTGAGGGACGCCATATTTCTGAATACCGGACAAGTTTGCCTGTGCGCCGAGCGTGTTTATGTAGAGCGTGGGATCTTCGATCGGTTTGTCGCAGCCTTGAAGTGCAACGCGCAAAGCCTTCATCCCGGGTGGCCGATGGATACAGATACCGACATTGGGCCGCTAATCTCAGCCCAGCATCGCGACAAAGTGGTTTCTTACTACCGCCTGGCACGGGAAGAAGGGGCAGCCGTGGTTGTTGGCGGGGGTGTTCCCCAATTTGGAGATGCTCGCGATAACGGATTCTACGTGCAGCCGACGATCTATACTGGGCTGCCTGAGTCAGCACGCTGCATGAAAGAAGAAATTTTCGGCCCGGTGTGCCATATCACGCCATTTGACTCGGAAGAGGAAGCGGTTGCGATGGCAAATGACACGAAATACGGATTGGCGGCGTCGATCTGGACAACAAATCTCACACGTGGGCATCGGGTGGCGCAGAAGATGAATGTGGGGATCACGTGGGTGAATTGCTGGTATCTTCGCGATTTGCGAACGCCGTTCGGTGGCGTTGGGCTGTCCGGCATCGGCCGCGAAGGTGGTATGCACTCGCTAAACTTCTACTCCGAGCTGAACAATATTTGCATTCGGTTGTAGTGCGCCAAGTATGGGCCGGACTGAGTCATCTAAATTAGGAGCGAGATGCGAGGCAAAGTTGTAGAGGGAAAAGCTAAGCCGCGAGGCAAGTTTCCTCACATCAAACGTGCGGGCGACTTTCTTTTTGTTTCGGGTACAAGCGCGCGGCGGCCGGACAACACAATCGCCGGGACCGAGGTGGACGAGTACGGTACGAGTCGGCTCGACATCCGTATGCAGACTCGTGCCGTGATCGAGAACATCCGCGATATTCTGCAAAGCGAAGGCGCCCAGCTGCAAGATGTGGTTGAGATTTCAGCTTACCTGGTGAACATGAACGACTTCGCAGGGTATAACGAAGTGTACGGCGAATATTTTGGCCACGAGGGTCCAACACGCACGACGGTTGCTGTGCATCAGTTGCCGCATCCGCACTTACTGATCGAGATTAGAGCCCTGGCTTACAAGCCAGTGAGACGGGAGGCGTAAATGCCATCCATAAAAAATCTCAAGGCATTCAATCTTCAAAGCTGGATTGAAGAGAACAAGGCAAAATTCAAGCCGCCGGTCGGCAATGCTCAGGTTTGGGAAGACGGCGAGATGATGGTGACCGTTGTGGGTGGACCAAATCAGCGGCGAGATTACCATGACGACCCGACCGAAGAATTCTTTTATCAGCTGAAAGGGAATATTTTTATTCGCGTGATGGAAGGGCCGGGCAAACCCCCGCTGGAAATTCCAGTCGAGGAAGGCGACGTCTTCCTGCTGCCAAAACACACCCGGCACTCGCCGCAGCGACAGACGGGAAGTATCGGCGTCGTCGTCGAGATGCCACGCCCCGAAGGAGCTCTTGACGGTTTCGAATGGTATTGCCCGAACTGCCACCGGTTGCTGCACCGCGCGGAGGTGAAACTGAAGAGTATCGTGCGCGACCTGCCGCCGCTGTTTGATCAGTTCTACAACAACGAAACCTTGCGCAAATGCAAACACTGTGGCACGGTTCATCCCGGCAGATAAGATGCAGGCGATAGACATACACAACCATTTTTTTCCCCGTTCCTGGCCTGACTTTGCTCAGCGCTTCGGTACGCCAAACTGGCCTTGGATCAAGCACACTGAGGCAGGCAAAGCGGACATCATGGTGGGCGATCGCCTTTTTCGCCATATTTATTCGGCTTGCTGGGACCCAGAGGTACGACTCCAGGAAATGGACCGCGATGGCGTCGCCATGCAAGTGATTTCGGCGACACCGGTGCTGTTTGCCTATGAGCGTCCGTTGGAACAGGCGTTGGAATCTGCGCAATGGTTCAACGATGCGGCGCTCGAACTTTGCAGCCACGGGAAAGGCAGGTTGAAATCGTTGTGCCAGGTGCCTCTGCAGGATAGCGACGCAGCGTGCACAGAAGTGAGCCGCTGCATGCGCGCAGGACATCTCGGCGTGCAGATCGGAAATCACGTTGCGGAAAAGAATCTGGATGATCCGGGCATTGTGACCTTCCTTCATCATTGTGCGGATGAAGGCGCTGCGGTCTTGGTCCATCCCTGGGACATGATGGGCCAGCAGCGCATGCCAAACTACATGATGCCCTGGACGGTGGGCATGCCGGCCGAGACTCAACTTTCGCTGGTGGCGCTGATTTTAAGCGGAGCTTTCGACAGACTACCTTCGACATTACGGATCTGTTTTGCGCATGGTGGTGGGAGTTTTCCCTTCCTGCTGGGTCGGCTGGAGAACGCGTGGCACCATCATCGAGTAGCACGAGGAGCTTGCCAATTTCCACCACGCCATTATCTGAATCGTTTCTACGTTGACTCCGCCGTCTTTGACGAACCCACATTGCAGTTCCTGGTGTGTACGATGAGTGCGGAGCGGGTCCTGCTTGGTTCTGATTATCCGTTTCCCCTTGGGGAAGAGCACGTCGGCGCGCTGATCCGCGAAAGTCACCTGTCCGCTCGTGCGAAGGCTCAGTTGCTGGGCGGTAACGCAAAACAGTTTCTCAGCTTGGAATTAGGGGCGGGCGCGGATGGGGGTAATGACGTATCCACCCAGGAAGGGGGTTTGTCGGCCGGTCACTCGGAGCAACTCAGCTATAGCTCCTACCTTGAGGTTGCAGAGTTGCTGGATTTGCAGCATCCTCAATCTTCGCCGCCACATCACGATGAGCTGCTCTTCATCATCGTGCATCAGACCTACGAATTGTGGTTCAAGGAGTTGCTCCACGACTTGGACGCGGTGGTTGCGAATCTGCAACAGGCCAGTGCAAATCCGGAGTCGCGAGACCAAGTGTACGAGGCGGCGCGACTGTTGCGACGCTGTACAGAAATCACACGAGTACTGGTGGAGCAGTTCACCATCCTCGAGACTATGTTGCCCACGCACTTTCTGGCGTTTCGCGACAAGCTGGAGCCGGCGAGCGGATTTCAGTCTGAGCAATTTCGTGAGTTGGAGTTCTTGTGCGGTCTAAAAGACGCTAAGATGCTTGCCTACCACAAGCCTACTCCGGAAGCTCATCGCCGGCTCGAACGCAGGCTGCGCGAACCATCACTACACCACGTTTTCTTTGAAGCCTTACGCGCGATGGGAACACTTCCGGCTCCGGAGCTGGAGGCATCAGAAGAACAGGAATTCGCAACTCGCTCTCGCGCTATCCTTTCCCTCTACAAAAATGAGCAACATTACCGTTACTGGATTGATGTGTGTGAGCGCCTGACGGAATTTGACGAACTAGTGGTGAGTTGGCGGTTACGACACATTCAACTGGTCGAACGCATCATTGGAATTCGAATGGGCACGGGGGGAAGTGCCGGGGCGTCCTATCTGAAGCACACGTTGGACAAGAAGTTTTTTCCTGAATTGTGGGAAGCGAGGACCTTGCTGACGGAGTAACCCAGAATTTGGAGCTGAACTTCTGTAATACTCACTCCTGCGAATGCTTAGTAGGCTCCAAACCATCACAGTCATCGGCGCTGGACTTAACGGCCCGCTCCTGGGCCTCTGCCTCGCGAAGCGGGGGTTCCCGGTCGAGATCTATGAGCGGCGTCCGGACATGCGTCGCGTTCGCATCGACGCTGGACGATCCATCAATCTCGCGCTGTCTACACGCGGCATTCATGCATTGCAGAAAGCTGGGCTGTGGGACTCTCTGCGCAACCTCATCATTCCCATGAGAGGACGGATGATGCACTCGATCGCCGGGGAACTGACCTTTCAGCCCTACGGCAAGGACGAAGCAGAAGTCATCAACTCGATCTCGCGCTCTGAATTGAATGTCGCGTTGATGAATGCGGCCGAAGCGCAAGGCGTAGCCATTCACTTTGATCAGCGCTGCATCGGACTTGAATTGAAAAGCGGCGCGCTCCGGTTGCGCCACGAAGAGTCGCGTCAAGAAACAACCCTGGAGCCCAAGGTTGTGATCGGATGCGACGGCTCGGCTTCGGCCATTCGCCACGAGATGTTGAAACTTCATCGATTCAACTTTTCTCAGCAATACCTCGATTACGGCTACAAAGAGCTCACCATTCCGTCGAAGCCCAATGGCAGCCATGCTTTGGAGAAGCATGCGCTGCACATTTGGCCTCGTGGCAGCTTCATGCTGATCGCGTTGCCCAATGTTGACGGCACGTTTGCATGTATCTTGTTTCTGCCCTTCGAGGGACCGGACAGTTTTGCCACGCTGACCACGCACTGGGATGTAGTTAAGTTTTTCGAGGCTCGCTTTCCTGATGTAGTTCCACTGACACCACATCTCACCGATAATTTCTTCGCAAACCCAACTGGAACGATGGTCACGATCAAATGCTCGCCGTGGTACGTGGAAGGCAGGTCTCTTCTTCTGGGTGATGCGGCCCATGCCATTGTTCCGTTCTTCGGGCAAGGGCTTAATTGCGGCCTCGAAGACTGCACGCAGCTCTTGGAACTGCTGGACCGTCACGGCGCAGACTGGCGGAGCGTGTTTAAGGAATTTGATCAAGCGCGCAAGATCAATACCGACGCGATCGCCGATCTGGCCATCGAAAACTTTGCTGAGATGAGGGACCTCGTCGCGGATCCGCGATTTCTTTTCAGAAAGAGGGTTGAGCTGGCCCTGGAGGCGCGGCATCCCCGCCTATTCGTGCCAAAGTATGCGATGGTGACGTTTCATCGAATTCCATACTCCGTGGCCCTTGCGCGGGGAGCGATTCAAGACCGTATCTTGACGGAACTTTGTGATCAAATTGAGCGCATTGAGGATCTCGACTGGGCCAAAGCAGGGCGCCTCATCACGACCCAACTTACTCCCTTGGAGCAGGCGCAGTGAATCGCATGACGTTTGAGGAAACCGACGACTTCGCGCGTGCGATGGACGCTCGTGATCCTCTGGCGATCTACCGCGAGCGTTTTTCAGTTCCGCAGACAGCCGAAGGGGACGACTGCATATATTTTTGCGGCCACTCGCTTGGACTGCAGCCAAAGCAAGCAAAACGCTACATTGAGCAGGAGCTGCAGGACTGGGCGCAACTTGGAGTTGACGCCCACTTCCGAGCCCGGAACCCGTGGGTGCCCTACCACCGGCTATTGACTGAACAAACGGCTATGCTCGTGGGAGCAAAGCCGGGAGAAGTCGTGGTGATGAATTCGCTCACGGTGAATCTTCACCTGATGATGGTTTCGTTTTACCGGCCAACCGCAAAGCGGCACAAGATTCTGATCGAGCACGGCGCATTCCCATCGGACCTATATGCGGTTACGTCGCAGATGCATTTTCATGGACTCGATCCTACCTCTTCGCTGATCGCATTGAGGCCGCGCCCGGGTGAGGAGTGCATCCGCGACGAAGATGTCACATCGACCATCGAACGTGAAGGTAACTCCATCGCTTTGATTTTGTTGGGAGGAGTGAACTACGCCACGGGTCAGGCGTTTGACATGGCCGCAATTGCGCGAAGCGGGCAAGCGCGAGGGTGCGTCGTGGGCTTTGATTTAGCCCATGCTGCCGGAAACGTGCTTTTGAAACTCCACGAGTGGGGTCCGGATTTTGCGGTGTGGTGCGGCTACAAATATTTGAATGGCGGTCCCGGCTGCGCGGGAGGATGTTTTGTCCACGAGCGGCACTCGAGTGCCTGGAACCTGCCGCGTTTTGCGGGATGGTGGGGTCATGATGTACAAACGAGATTTGAAATGGGCCCTGACTTCCAAGCCATGGCAGGAGCTGAGGGCTGGCAGTTGAGCAACCCCCCGATTCTCGCCCTGGCTGCTTTGCGCGCTTCGATGGAAATCTTTAGCGAGGCGGGCATGGACCGCGTACGGGAGAGGAGTCTTTCACTGACGGGCTATCTGGAGTTTTTGCTTGGCCGGCACTCCTCGCCGATTTTCTCGATCATTAGCCCCCGCGAACCAGAGCGACGTGGTGCACAACTTTCGCTACGAATCCTGCGCCACGGCCAGTCTTTGTGCGAACGACTTGCCGCACAAGGAGTAATTGCCGACTGGCGCCAACCTGACATTCTCCGGATTGCTCCGGTGCCTCTCTATAACTCCTACTTGGATGTTTACCGATTCGTGCAGCGGTTTACCGCTTCACTTTCATAACTCATCATCGCTAAATGGGTTAAAAGTGTGTTCTGGCCCTCTCTGGGTTACTCCCGTAACACTGAGGCTCCTCGGTCCAAACATACAATCACTACCGTGAGGCTTGTTCCGGTTCAGTACGCCAAGAAGTGGACAGCAGTGGTGTGCGCGTTCGTGTGCGCATACATCTTGGTGTCTCTGGTGGTGCCGCGGAGTTTTGGACTCACCGCCTTTGGCGACCTGACGCAATGCGTTCTGTTGGCCTGCTGCACACTCTCCGTTCTCCCGAATGTCGCAATTGCTCATAAGAAGGCAAAATTCTTTTGGCTACTGATGTCGATTGGCTTCGGCATGTGGCTTTTTGCACAGGTGCTGTGGACCTATTTTGAAGTACTGGCGCGTGAGGAAGTACCTAACCCATTCGTCGGCGACGTGATCCTGTTCTTGCACATCGTTCCCATCATGGCTGCAGTGGCCGTCCGGCCGCACATCCAGCAGGACGACTTGTCAGTGCGCGGGGGACCCCTCGATTTCTTTTTGCTGCTCACCTGGTGGCTTTATCTTTATCTCTTCATCGTTATTCCCTGGCAATACGTTTACTTCATCGAAGCTGCGTACGGCCGCAGTTTCGACGTGCTTTATGCCTTCGAGCAGATGGTACTGATTCTGGCGCTAGTCTTGGTGTGGCGAAAAAGTGCGGACCCGTGGCGAGGGATCTATGCTCAGTTCTTTGGGGCCGCACTTCTTT
>Ga0137418_10000403_pt1 | contig 38388 bp, 30 predicted proteins | sample CZODoug3_1_2_16f_FD_122242 | JGI IMG/M metagenome (GOLD analysis project Ga0137418, IMG submission 122242) | Vadose zone soil fungal communities from Angelo Coast Range Reserve, California, USA - CZODoug3_1_2_16fungal (Hybrid Assembly) | ecosystem: Environmental > Terrestrial > Soil > Vadose...
GCCTTGTCGATCAGGTCTTGCGGGATGTCATCAGGAACATGGAGGATCTCCTGCATCACTTTTCCCGCATTCTCAAGTCGGTCCCGCTCTGTCTTTGCTTCGCTCGGATTTTTTGCCGACGCGACTGGTCCTAAAGCAAACACACCCGCCATTAGAATGATCCGACACTTTGTGTATCGCATTCGCAGCGCCTCCTTGAGCGCCTGGGACACCTGATGAAGCTTCTTTCGTTTGGGCGGGCAGACCCTTAGAGACCCTTACTTTCCGGTATCCACAGGCAACTTTCCCTCCAGGCATGCACTCGATTTAGTAAAGGCCTTAAAATTCAATTGCATAGAGCCCGAACGAGCATCGAGTAACGACGCGAGGCGGACTTCCAGATATGTAGATTTTTCTAATACGTGCGAGCTTATTGCAGTGAGGAGTAGTCCCGGTACCGAGTAGTCCCGGTACCTGGCTGCTTAGGGTGTCGCCTCTATCCAGACATAAGGGGGTGGTTATTGTTAACTAGTCCGCATCCGCGAGGTTCGGCCGAAGGCGCGACGGCGAGCATGGATTAGGGAGTGCAGCCGCCGAAATCCTTAATGAGCTTCTCGACTTGAAAAGAGGTCTTTCCGCTGGAGTCCTTGACCTTCTTGCCTTTTACGGTGACGCGCTCGCCCGCTTTCAGTGCGGCGGAGTCCCCGGACAGGCGTAGGCTTTTTTGTCTTTTTCATTTTGCAGGGTCAAGCCCTCCGCGCCGGAGGCGACGCACCCGGTGATCGAGGCATGCTTGTGGGTTTGGTGATAAACGAGGACGCCCACGACGGTGAGCCCGGCGGCCACGCCCGCGATGATGCCAACGATCTCGCCGTTGCTCGGACCGATGTGGCCGCCGCCGCTTTGCGGGAAAGCCGGCATGGCCGGAAGCAGGCAGAGCGCCAACGCGATGGAGGCAGGGAGCACGGAAGGAATAGTCATCGTCTCCTCCCAAAGCAAGCTTAGAGCTTAGTCGCATACTCGGTCGCTACGATCGTTACTTCTCTCGAGTTGCCTGGAGGTAACCGCGCGAAAGAAGACGCGAGATTTCGAGCTATAATGAAATTGGCGGACGGGCCGGGTGATCGCTGGTCCCGAGCAATCGGGACGGGAGGAAAGTCCGGACACCGTCGTCGTAGGCTCGCAAGAGCCGGTGACGAAGTAGGGCAACGCGCCTGGTAACGCCAGGGGACGGCCACGCAGGCTCCGCTGCAAAGTGGAGTTTCACGCTTCGGCGTGTGGCGTCGAGTTCAACTCGGCGCGGTGCGGCTCAGTTACGGAAAGTGCCACAGAGAATATACCGCCGGCGGCACAGCACGGTGGCATCGCGCAGGGAAACCTGCGAGACGTCTTCGAAAAATCCGGGCTTATAGCCCGGGCAAAGCTGATTCGTTTGGCAAGGGTGAAAAGGTGGGGTAAGAGCCCACCGTCCCGGTAGTAATACCGGGAGCATGGAAAACCCCGCGTGGTGCAAGGCCAAATAGGAGGGGAGAGCCGGCCCGGCTCGCCGAGCAAATTCGCGAAAGCGAACGCGCTCCCTCCGCCGCAGCGCAAGCTGTCGCAGAGGAGAACCCTCGGGTAGGCTGCTCGAGTCACGCCGTGAGGCATGACCTAGAGGAATGATCGCCGCGGCGCACAAACGTTTACGTTTGCACGCCGCACAGAATCCGGCTTACAGGCCCGTCCGCCAAATTTTTCAATGTGTTGTCACACCGAAAGAAGCGGCCCTGCGCCTCACAATCCAGAATAGAGTTGAAAAGGCGCCCAGTAGAATGGCTTCTTATAAACGCTGTCGGACTTCAGCAGCGAGAGTTTCGCCGCTCGCAACGCGGATGCAGGATCCTGTTCTTGACTCAGCTCCCGGTATAAGCGGTCCATCAGCTGAGGCGTAGACGCGTCGCTGACTTCCCAAAGGGCTGCAACAACGTTGTGGGCCCCCGCGCGCAGGAAGGCCCATGAGAGGCCAACCAAGCCCTCTCCCGAATAAGCCCGGGTGCCCGCGAGCAAGTGTTGGGCGGGCATGCGGTGATGGCGGTCGGTTACGACGATAGGTCCCAACGATTTATCGTGCGCAACTCATGGGGAGCGGGCTGGGGACTGGGGGGCTATTTCACGCTTCCTTATGCCTATCTTACGGACGCCAATTTAGCCGATGACTTCTGGACAGTCCGAATGGTAGCCAAGACGGCCGCTGAACTAGAAGCGGAAAAAGCCGTATCGGCAGTTGCGGGACAACACTGAACAAACCGGGTGAGGGACGGACGGGAGTGCGTTAGAGGGCGTCTATTTTCGGCGGGCATCGGACAGGAACTGCACGGTTACACGCAGACCGATCGGCAATGGCTTCGAGTTGTCATCGAAGTCGATCACAGCTTCGAGAATGTCGCGGTCGCTCTTGTCCGATGGATCGCCGGTGCTGATGCTTTTCCGGCCCATCATCGCGGATACGCGAGAAACGGAACCGCGGAGCTTTTTTCCTTCAAGCGCGTCAGCCTGGATAATTACGTTTTGTCCGACGGAAAGCTTGTCTACGTCTCGTTCATCGACTTCGGCCTTGATGTGCCGAGTGGAAGTATCCGCGAGACTGAACAATGGGCGCGGAGTGACGGTGCTAAAGGATTCGCCACGCTTCGCATAGACCCGCAGAACCGTTCCATCGATGGGCGCCACGATGGAGCATTTTGCGATGCGTTCCTGGGCTGTTTGCACACGGCCTTCCGCCGCAAGCACATCGGCGTCAGCTCGCGCCGTATCTTCCTGCAAAGGCGGAGCAGAGACTAACTCTTCGTTGCGAAGGGCGGCTCGGAGATTGGCGTCAGCGACGCCGAGGTCGCGGATGGCCTGATCATAACTGGCGCGCGAGACCTGCTGCTTCTGGAAGAGAGCCTGCTGCATGTCCAGGCGGGATTTCGCTTCGTTAAAGGTGGCCCGAGCGGCGGCGGTCTTCTCGCTGGCTATCTTTTTTTCCTCGTCACGCGCGCCGCGCAAAAGGCGTGCGCGTGTCTGGCGCGCGGAATCGGCTTCCGCCATAGCCGTTTGTAATGCAGGCCGCAGATCGTCACAGGCTATTTCGCCGAGTACGGTTCCTCGCTTTACGAACTGACCTTCTTTCACGTACACGGACTTCAGAATGCCGTCGGCGGCAGCTCCCACCTGGGTTGTTTCCGAAGCGCCTTCCACTCTACCTGGTGAAGCGAATACAACGGACCCGACTGTGTTATTGGGGGTGCCGCGCGCCTGCACGGAATTGCGATTCCTGGAAGTCCCGAAGAGCGCCGCGCCGCCAATGACCAGTAGCGCCGCCAACCCGCCAAGGATCCATCTGCGCTGGACGGTCATGAATGCGTCACCTCTTGTTGAACCTGGCCATCGCAGAGGGTGATGGTGCGGTCGGCGAATTCACGCCAGCGCGGATCGTGGCTCACAACGACGACGGTTCTCCCGTGCTCGCTAGCTTGGTTTCGAAGAATTTCGCAGATGTTTTTTCCGGCCTTGGCATCGAGAGAGGCGGTTGGCTCGTCCGCGAGAAGGATCGGAGGATTTCCCGCCAAGGCGCGCGCGATGGCGACGCGCTGCTTTTCTCCGGGGCTGAGTTCGTTCGGCTCCTGATGGAGCTTGTTGCCCAAGCCGAATTGAAGGAGAAGATTGCGAGCCATTTCCATACGGCGAGGCTCGGCAGGATCGCGAATTTCGAATCCCACGGCGACGTTGTCGATCGCGGAAAGTGAGTGAAAGAGGCGGAACGCCTGGAATACAAAGCTGATTTTCTTTTGGCGAATTGCCGTCTTTTGCGGTTCCGTTAGCGCATTTACCGCAACACCGTCCACGAAGACTGTTCCTTCATCAGGCGATAAGAGACAGCCCAACATGGATAGTAGTGTGGTCTTCCCGCTACCGGAAGGGCCCATAACCAATGTGAGTGTGCCGCGTTCGAAACTTAGTGAAACGTCGCGCAGCGCAGGGACGCGTGCCTCTCCTTTGCCGAAGGAAACACTCGCACGCACGACTCCTAGGAACTGGTCAGGCACGGAACACTCTCCCGGGCTCGACGGTGAGGGCGCTGCGGACGGAAGCAATAGATGCCAACGAGCACATCAACAAGCTGGGCACGACCATGATTGCCGGCAACCACCAGGGTGCGTAGATCCAGGGAATCAGGGATTTTGCGTAGCCAATGCTGGGGATAGCGGCCAGGAGTCCGAGAATGCTGCCGAGCACTCCGCAAACCAGAGCTTGGGAGAGCACAATGCGCGCTACGAAACTCTGAGAAGCACCGAGAGCCTTCAACGTGGCGTATTCCTCGATGTTTTCCATCGTGTTAGCGTAAATGGTTTGGGAGACAACCACGAGGCCAATAAGAAACGCCAGGACAGCAGCGGTCAGAATCGCGCCTCCCGCTCCAGTTTTCATCGTCCAATACATTTTGGACTTGTGCGCAAACTCGCCCTGCGTGAGTACGTCAACTTCCGGAAGCCGCTGCCTGAGGTTTTGCTGGACATCGGAAACGACGTATCCGTTGCCAACGCGCAGAAGGATGTACATAGCGTCTTCCGGACCGAAACCCATGTAGCGCGTGGCATTCCGGTACGAGGTGAAGAGAAAAGGGACGCCCAAGAAGGCTCCGTAGCCTTCGATTTCGCGCTCGATACTGGCGCGGTGGCGATTTATCTCGACTTCCGCGGGGAGGGAACTCACGTCCATTTGCTTGCGATCGCTTACGTCGTAGAAAACTGCGTCGGGTGAAGTCTCTTCAGCCGATTCAGGGGCATTGGGAACAGGGAAGCGCCTGCCGACATTGGGGTCGGCGCCAACCAACGCAATGACTTGTTGCGTGCCGCCAGGAGTGCGGTAGACGGCAAACGCCATGCAGACGCGACCTGTTTCCACGACACCGGGTACGCCGGCAGCCATTTCCCTGACGCGGCTTTCCAAAGTGGTTCCAAACTCAAAGGCCTGCACACCCCGAGATGTGATCCAGATATCGGAGTCGCTGGCATCGATAAGCCGGGATGCTGCTCGCAAAAAGCCGGCCAAGAGACTGCCTTGAAAAATCATCAGGAAGACGGCAAAACAGACGCCCAGTACGGTCACCGAGAAGCGTGCGCGATCGTGAATGATGTTTTGCCAGGCTAGCTTCATAAAAATTCAGCAAATCGACAAAGATGAGTGGTACACGTTAAAGCCGGGAATCAAGACTCTTGCGTTGCGGCCGAGCAGGGCTGTTGGCTCCAGCACTTCCAGCGCCGATATCTGTTGAGCTATCTGGTTTGCTCGCACGCTTGCCACGTCAAGTCTCCTGACAATAACGCTGTGGTTCCCTCGGCGGATAGCGGTCGCGAAAAGTAAAATCCCTGACCATATTTGCAGTGCAGCTTTTTCAGCACCGCGACCTGTTGGATTGTCTCTACGCCCTCAGCGACTACGTCCAAGCGAAGGTTGTTGGCCATCGGAAGAATGGTTCGCGCAATCTCCATGCCTTCTCCGTCGTCCCCCATGTTGCTGATGAACGAGCGATCGATCTTGAGGGTGTCGAGAGGAAAACGGTGGAGGTAACTCAACGAAGAATAGCCCGTGCCGAAGTCGTCGATAGCCAACTGGATGCCCAGGGATTTGATGTGCTGCAACATTTCCACGGCGGCCGTGGGGTCGCCCATCACGGTGCTTTCGGTAATTTCCAACTTTAAGGCGTCAGGCGGAAGAGATACGTCGCGGAGCAACTTTCCAATATCTTCGACCAAGTTAGGCTGAAGAAATTGCTTTGCGGAGAGGTTAACGCTAATAGTTAAACGACGGTGCGCGTCCGAGCTTGCTCGCCATTCACTGATTTGGCGGCACGCTTCGCGTAAATTCCACCAACCAAGTTCGCGGATCAAGCCGGTTTCTTCAGCAACCGGAATAAATTCACCAGGGCCGAGCAAGCCGCGAGTGGGATGCTGCCAGCGCAACAGAGCCTCAAAGCCGGCAATTTCTCCGGAAACCAGGGCAACAATCGGTTGATAGAAATTGCGAAATTCTCCGCGTTCGAGTGCGCGACGCATATCGGTCTCTAACTGCAATCGAGCCATTACACTGGCTCGCATATCGGCGTCGAACACTTCGTAACGGGCCTTGCCCAAAGACTTGGCGCGATACATTGCCGTGTCGGCATCGCGCAGCATCTCTTCCGGCTGCTCGTAGCCTACGTTGCTGAGGGCAATCCCGATGCTCACGGAAGTGAATACCTCTTTCCCGCCCAAAATAAATGGGGGAACCAAAGCCTTCATCATGCGGTCTGCGGCGCGCTTGGCATCGCCCGGATCTTTGATGTCGTCGAGCAGGACGGTAAATTCGTCTCCGCCCAGACGCGCGACGGTGAAGGTCTCGCCGAGGCGCGCGACCGTATCGGTTGACCGCAAACATTTCTCTAATCGATTGGCTACGCCGAGCAGGAGCTGATCGCCAGCCAAGTGGCCCATGCTGTCGTTGATCATCTTGAAGCCATCGAGGTCCATGAATAGAACCGCAAACAACTGGTCTTTGCGACGCTTTGTGTGCTTGAGGAGCCGTCCGACGCGGTCAATGAACAGCAGGCGATTGGGTAGGCCGGTGAGCGGGTCGGATACCTTTCCTTCGGTGATATCGGTCTGCGAACCGGCCATCCGCAAAGTCTTTCCGGAAGCGTCGTGAACGGCGACGCCCCGGCTCAGCATCCAACGAAACGTCCCATCCTTATGGAGGACGCGGTGCTCACTCTGGAAATGAGGGGTCACGCCTTTTTGATGGGCGGCAATTTCTTCTTTGACTCGGTCTCGATCCGCGTCGTGAATCCGATCAAACCATTCCGAAGGCCTGTCGTCGATTTCGTTTTCCTGATAGCCCAACATGGCCTTCCAACGAGGGGAGAAATGCACAACGTTTGCCGAAAGATTCCAGTCCCACAGGCCATCGTTGGAACCACGGGCGGCCAAGGAATAGCGCTCTTCGCTTTCCTTCAATGCTTCCTGAGCATGTTTGTGTGCTAGCTGAGTACCAATTCGAGCTACGGCCACCGGAAAATCGACCGGCTTCGTCAAATAGTCGTTGGCGCCTAAGTCCAATGCTTTGACAATGTCGTCGCTTTGCGCTTTTGCCGTGACCATGATGATCGGTAACTGGGCCGCAGAGTAGTGATTACGGAGATTTTGCAATGCATCGAGACCGCTGATCTCGGGCATTTCAATGTCCAGCAAGACGAGATCGACGGCGTCTTCTTGGACGCGTTGCAGCAATTCTTTTGCATTCTCCGCGAGACTGACGACGTACCCCTTGCGGAGGAGTCGACGAGCGAGCATGTCGCGGTTCATTTCGTTGTCATCGACGATGAGCAACTTACTGGGACGAGCGTTCGTCATGATTTTCTTACCGTCAGCAGGTTGTCGATTTTTTCGCTTAGCCGTCCGAACTCAACGGGTTTGGTGTCGTAGTCATCGCAGCCTGCTTCAAAAGCCCTCTCGCGATCCGTGACCAATGCGTGCGCGGTGAGCACAATGATGGGGATATGCCGGGTGGATTCATTACTTTTTAGCAGGCGAGTCACTTCCCATCCGTTCATCAGAGGAAGACTTATGTCCATCAGGATCAGGTCCGGCATTTCCGAGCAAGCCATCGAGTGGCCTTGCTCGCCGTCATGAGCAGAGATAACCGAGTAGCCCTTACGCTGCAGGCGCCTCGAAAGCATGTCCCGATTCATTTCGTTATCTTCGACTAACAAGATCTTCGGCATGATCGACCTTTCCTGAGGCTCGCCGTTCCGACTCCCTCCGACGTTGCGGAGGGTTTGATATAAAGGGGGCCGCAGCGGCCCCCGTGATAGTGGCCGGATGACCAGCACGGTGCTTTTCAATAAGGACCGCAAGACGGTCGCGATCGACCGGCTTGATAAGGTAGTTGGAGGCGCCCAAATCAAGGGCCATCGCTTCATTGTCGACGATGGTGACCATGATGACTGGAATGTCTGCTAAGTCGGAATCGTTCTTCAGCTTCTTGAGCACTGTCCAGCCATCGCACTCCGGCATTACTACGTCGAGCGTAATAACCAGTGGACGAACTTGTCGCGCAATCCTGACACCCTCTTCGCCGTTTGCCGCGACGACTACATGAAAACCCATCTTGCTTAGGAAGCGAGACATAAGGTCCCGAACGGAAGCGTCATCGTCTATGACGAGAATGGTGTCCTTGCGCGCCTTGGACTCGTCAGATGCGGGCGCGAGTTCGCTGTTTGCAGTGGACCGAGCGGACTCCGAAGTTTCCGCTACGACCTGGGCCGGCAAGTACACCGTGAAGGTCGCGCCTTTGCCGGGTTCGCTCTCGACCGAGATGCGGCCCTTCATTAACTGCACGAAGCGATAGGTGATCGCGAGTCCTAAACCAGTTCCGCCATACTTTCGCGAGATGGATGCATCCGCCTGGGAGAACTCGAGAAACAGGTTTTCCTTTTGTTTAGCTGTGATTCCAATTCCAGTATCGGTGACGCGGAATCGAATCCAATCGCGGCCCTCGAATCTGCTTTCATCGACGTTCACCGAGATTGTGCCGTGATCGGTAAACTTGCAGGCGTTGCTCAACAGATTGAACAGGATCTGCCTGACTTTGGTGACATCGGCATGCATGGCGCCAAGGTTCTTTGCGACGTGCAAGCGAATGGTGTTGCCGTTCTTCGCGGCAGCCGGCTGCAATGTTGTCGCCATTTCGTCAATCAACGGTGCCAGGTCGAAATTCTCCAGATGCAAACCCATTTTTCCCGCTTCGATTTTCGACAGATCGAGAACATCGTTGATGAGCGACAACAAATGTTTTCCTGCCGATTGGATCTTGCGGAGATCGTGGACACCATCCGACTTTCCGGATTCGCGCGCTTCCTCTTCCAACATTTCGCTGTATCCGATGATGGCGTTGAGCGGTGTGCGCAATTCGTGGCTCATGTTCGCGAGGAAGGTGCTCTTAGCCCTGCTGGCTTCCTCTGCCACGTGCTTGGCCTTCAACAGTTCTTCCTGGGTCTGCCTTCTGTGGAGGATCTCTTTCTCCAGTTCGCCCGTCCTGGACTTCAGTTCGTCGTTGGCGCCACGCAGGGCCATGTCCCTTTGCTGAATTTCGGATAGCATCGTGTTGAAGCCATCGATCAGCTTTCCGATTTCATCGCCGTAGGACTTTGTCGCTCGAACCTCGTAATTGCGGTTAGCCGAGACCATTCTCATGGTGTCTTCGAGATGCAGAATGGGGCGTGAAATCAACCGTTGAAGTCTCGACGAGACCAAGAATGCAAACAAACCGGAGACCAAAACAAAAATGAAAAGAATACCGGCATAGCGCCTGGCCCTAATGCTCCATTGGCGCATGTCTGACTGCAAGAAGAGTGTGCCAAGGCGTTCCCCGTTCAGGGTTACGTCGTGAAAGACCTGGAGATATCCGCCTTCAAAGCGATAACCTTTGTCTTGCGAATTGGCTGGAAGGAGCTGGGATATGAGGTTTTTGTTGCGGGAGTAGTGGGCAAACAATTTATTATCACGGCCGTACAGGCCTGCGCTAACGACATCTTCTTTGGCCGTTAAGGCGGATAGGGTTGCGGTCGCGGCGGACACGTCCTTGAATTCCATCGCGCCGGCACTGTTGTAACCAATGATTTCCGCCTGCGTCCTGAGGTCCTGGATGAGCAGGTGGCGGAAGGAAACAAGGTCATAGATAAGAAAACTCAAGGCAGAAAGAACCAGCGCCGCGCTGCTGGTTAACATCGTGATCAGCGTCAGCTTGCGCTTGATGGAAAGGTTCTGAAGAATCATCCCGGATTCCTTACCGTCGCGGCGGCCTGGGGGATGATTTTCGCCAGAGTCAGCAGCCGCGAGCTAATGTTCAACTCCGCTTGGTGCGCGGCGTCGACATTGACTTCAAAGCGCACACGATTGTCTTCCAGGGTGAATCGGATCACTCCGCCGCGTTCGGCAAAACCGGGCGTCTCACCGACGGTGAGGATCGGCAGACCCTTGACGCTCAGCAAGATTTCGTCAATGTGGGCTTTTTCCGAAGCGCTGACGAACAAGATCTTGCAGTCCTTGACATCTTTTAGATCTTTCGACCATTTGAATCGCTTTACGACAAATCCCCGTGGCCCAATTTTCTTGTCCTCTACTATGCGGTCCAGGACATTACCGAACGGATCGGTCCCCAAAACGCCTATCACGATTGGGGAATCTGGCTGAGAAAACGTAGCGGAGGGCCACTCCACAAATTTCGCGAAATTGTAAATGAAGCCCGCCTTGATCAGGTATTCCGAGGAATCAGAGGCGTCTCCCGCTTGCGCATCTGCCGCGGGCGTCCAATTCAACGTCATACCGAATAGTGCGATCAGGATTCCCAGTCGTCTCAACATCACATTTTCCGTCCGTAAGTGCTCATCGTTGAGAGTTCGGCTGCCAATGGATCAAAATTTGAACGTCATACTGCCGTAGACCGTACGTTTAACCTGAGTCGGAGCAGTGTTAATAAAATCTGGAATAAATTCCAGATGCTGGTTATCCAGCAGGTTCTGGCCGCCGATCGAAAATTCCACGCGCGAAATCGGCCGCCAACCCAAATGCGAATCCAGTGAGTAATAGCTGGGTATGCCCAAGCTCGGCAGATGATCGACAAAACGTAGCGTTGTATCGTGCTCGAAGTGCTTAGGGAGATCGATGGACGATCTCAGATACCATTGATGCCGCGGACTCGACCCGTTGGGGCTGTCTGGCGTCGGGTCCAGGCTGTCGGAATTTTTTCGTATGTCCATCTGCAGATAGCTATAAGAGCCCACTAACCGCCACTTGGGAGCGACTCTCCAGTCTGCAAACAGCTCGGCACCGTACGTGCCTCCGCTCATTTTATTCTGAGCAATGAAGGGGACAACAATGTCCGTCGGCACCGGGCTTCCTTCGATAAAAGGTGCTCCTGGCTCGGCGGTACGAAGGTTGGAGTAATTGTTGTAGAACGTCGAAATGTCGGCTGACAACGAGCTCGTCACCTGAACCCGATATCCCAACTCGTACGCGAGCAGGTCTTCGGATTGGAATTGATGGCTGCCGAAAACGGTTACGACGGCAGGAAATGGAGCCGGATTCGCGGGTGTCGCCGGCGGTATGACCGCCGAGTTCAGCCGGAGACCTTCCTCGGTTAGCGCCGGAGTGCGTACGGCACGCGAGACCGCTGTCCAGATCGACTGATTTGGCGTCAACGTCCACAGCAATCTCGCATTCGGCTGCACTTCAAACCCGGTGAAATCGTTGTGTTCGAATTTTGAGCCGAACGTCAGACGCAAGCGCTTATCGACCAGACTTATCTCGTCCTGAACAAATGCGCTGAAATGATTCAGGGTCAGTTGATTGGGCTGAAGTGAAACGGAAAAACTCGAGTCGTTTCGGTCGCGTATTGACCTGTAACCAAGTCCCCAGACAAATTGCTGTGAATCTCCAACGTGGAATCCATGCTGGAAATCCATGTCAAAGATGTTCTGATGGTCCACGAACAGGGAATTGTCCGCGATCGTTGTGTTGTCGTAGTACATCTGCAGGGACATCGACGAACCTTCCGAAGTGTGATTCCAGCGGCCGAGCACGTTTCCTCCGCTGTAGGCACCATTGTTCGGGAAGGTGCTGGAATAAGGGGCGCTGAGCGACGGGACGGTCAGGGTTTCCCCGTACTTGCTGCGATAGATATCGCCCTGTAAGGTGAGGGAATTGGCGCCTGCCGGTGTCCAATCCGCGCGAAATCCACCGCGGAGCGCGTCCCATCCGTCGTGCGCGGTCATGCCAGACGCATATTGCGACGGTCCCCAGTTGAAATATTTTCCGTAAGCGCGGTAAGAAGTATCGCCAATCTTGCTTCCGTAGCGAACGCCACCGGAGCCGCGTTCTTCGGTTCCGGCTCCTGCGGTCACAACGGTGGACTGCGTATCTTTGGCGCGCTTGCTGATGATGTTGATTACACCATTCACGGCGTTTGCGCCCCACAGGGTGGCGCCGGGGCCGCGGATGACTTCAATGCGATCGATATCCTCAAGCATTACGTCTTGAACATTCCAGTACACGCCGGAAAATAGCGGCGTGTAGACGCTTCGGCCGTCGATGAGGACCAAGAGCTTGTTGTCGAAGCGACCGTTGAATCCTCGAGAAGCGATGGCCCATTTATTCGAGTCGATGCGGGCTACTTCCAGACCGGGCACGAGTCTCAGCGCTTCGGGAATGCTCGTGGCGCCCGAGCGTCGAATATCTTCCTGCGTAATTACGAAGACGGCAGCGGCGGCGTCCGCCACCTTCTGCGTCCGCTTGGACACGGATGTGACCTGCATGTTCATCAGGTCTTCCATGCTCAGTGTCGTGACGTCCGGCACGGTCTGCTGGCCCTGAGCTCCCGAGTTTGCAGCCAAGAGCACGGCTACAAAGCCGGCAAGCATGGTTCGTCCGGCGGATTTTGCCGCGCCGAGGGTATGTTTGCGAATCAAACGCATGTCTAGCGTCCCTTCTATGAAGAACTCGTCAGCAAAGCTGGCGTCCTGCTCCCCACTGTGGATTTGTCCCGGGGCCCCGATTTCAAAGTTTTTCTCCAGTCACCGTAAATACTGTCGAGTAGGTGAGCGTGTCCGGCCGACGCAGATAGTCCAGGAATCTGCGACCTTGTTCCCGCGCTTCGCTCTCGCTTCCCAAGAGCTGCGCCAGTTGCGGTCCGGCGATGTCTAACTTGAGCCTCCACTGCTCCAGGATTGCGGGCTCTGCTTCCCCCGCTATCAAGTGGTAGCACTCCACCTGCACGTCGATGTTTTTCAGACCGGCCTTGTAGGCCAACGAAAAAAGCTTCCGCCCTACGAACGGATCGAACCCTGTCGTCCCGAGGGCGCGCACCACCTTTTCGACCGTGGCCTGCACCATTGGGTCTTCGGGGTAATGCCACAAGAGCTGGCCGTCCAGGTCTTGCAGCAAAATCGTGCCGCCGCGTTTGCAAACTCTGGCCATTTCCCTTACGGCGCCTTCTTTGTCCTTCAGGTATTCCATCAACATGCGCGAGTAGACGAAGTCGAAGCTGTTCGAGGCGAAATCCATTGCTTGCGCATCCCCTCGAACGAAGTTTGCTTGCGCATTCTCGCGATTTTTCCGCTTTGCTTCTTGCACTCGCTCATCACTGATGTCCACGCCTGTCGCGCGAATAGATCGATCCAGTGCGCACACCTCACGCAGAATGACTCCTGGACCGCAGCCGACGGAAAGAACTTGCGCGTTCGCTCGTATTCGGCCCGCCACATACTTTTGTACCCACGCGCATGGATCCACCTTCAGCTCGAGGCGCATCGCCTCGCGGGGATCTTCCATGATGTAGTCGGCTGTAGCCGTGCTATGCATCATCGTTCCTGACCTATGAGCGCCGCTTGCAGTTCCTGTCTTTCCATGCGCGCCAATAATTTTGAATAAAAGCCATCCACGTGACGGTAGAAGCGAGGATGTCCATCCCTAAGCCAGATTCCCTGGCAATAGTGGCGGAGAAACTCAACCCCGAGTTTAAAGAGGACGTGTGTCGCCATTTCCTCTGCGATTACGGGAATCTCTTCCAGTTCGAAATCGTCGTAGGCTTCTGAACACGCAGTCAGGAGCGCGGAAGCGGCCTCGGAGACTTCCGATTCAGGAAGCGTCGGGTGCAACAGCAAGTCGCAACGATTTTCCAGATAGCTGAAATTCACACCGAGAGGTCCGCGATAGGCGATCACCGCCCCGATAGGCTCTTCTTTATTGACTCGGTAGGCGAGCCAGATTTGCCGGGTCCGTCGTAGGCCGACCCGGCGGTAGAGTTCATCGACTGCGGCGAATTCGGCGTCTTGTGCCAATTCTTCCGCCATCATGTAGATGCTTCCGCGCGCCGCTGCTGCAATCTCCAGCAGTGCCTCTTGGTGAGAAGGGTCGTAGCGCACAATGCGAATTCGCTGTTGCGTGGGCAGCGAGAGTGTTCTCGGTAACGCAAAATACGCATGTCGCTGAACCGAGGAAAGACGTTCGCCAATGGTCTGCACCATCGAACCAAAGACTCGCGCAGGAAAACGGTTCTCCGGCCGGAACCAATTTTGTGCCGACAGATCGCAACCTTTGCGAATCCTCGCCGCCGCGGCTGCCAGCATTACTGCACGCGACGCATATGGATTGTTTTCTGAGACCAGGTGTTGCGACATCCAGCCGTTTCGCGTGCTGCGCCAAACTGCAAGCGAGGCGCGTCCGCGCTTTTTGTCTCCGGCGGTTAGGACATAGAGAAGAGACTCGCCTGCGCTCAGCATTCGCCGCCAGTTTTCCCTCACCTTCGGGAGGTGGGGAAAAAGGCGAGCCGCCTTATCCGGATAGAGAAAGCCCGTGCGCTCATAGAGTTCAAAGATTTCCTCGACCGACAGCGCATTGACCTCGACGCCGTACGCGTCATAAACGTCCGACAAACGCGGAAGGCTGTTCACCGTCTCCTGATCAAGCGTGCCTATCGACATGTGCGTCGCCTCCGCGACAGCCGTGTACTGAATTCGGGGTCTCCAGGCTGAGTTCTGGGACTATCAGTACTCTCCATTTGTGCCGGAGGGCCATGTTTTTAAAAATGGGTCATCCGTACTGTTTTGCGAGAAGCTGCGGACGGATTATTAGCCTGTTGGATACAGAGCGTCGGCTTCGTTTGATCTCGATTAGAACGGACAGATTAGGGGAGGAAGGTATTGCTATTAACTATTGTATTTTCAGCCAGTTAGATGGTGCGCGCCGAATTGGGTCGTATTATGAGCGGCGCGAACCAAAAAGGTCGACGATTCTCCTCGAATCTGGCCTCTAATCTGGTAGGGGGAGTTTTTTTGCTGAATTCTTGCCGGCACGCCCGGCGAGTCCACGCAGCCAGGCCTCAATTGCGGACTGCTGCTCTGCGCCCATCTCTTCAAACACGACGCCCATGCCGAAGATTCCAAAGCCGCCACCAGAATGCAGGTAAAGGACTTTGCCATGCAATTCGCAGCTACTTATGCCATCGCAGATGCGCAGACGTAATTTCGTTTGATTGGGGATAGGTTCGAGCGTATCGATATAGCAACCGCGGGAGCTCAATTCGGCAACCTGGGCGAGAACACCCGTTCCGTCGCGAAGAGTAACTTCGGCATCCGCGAAGAACGAGAACCGCGGATTGGTGCGCCTTACTGCATAGGGACCGTTAGCCATAATTTCTCTCCAGCCCGTGAACGTCGCAATCCATTATATAGAACAGCAGAGCAGCACATCTAGCCGTTTGTGTGTTCTGAGTGGCCGAAAGAGATAACTGGCTGTTCGGACGGGGTCCCTGTGAGCTGATGCGCGGTGAATTGCGTGGCCAACGGCTGGCGACACCTCGCAGTGAGCGTCGAATCTCCTTGGCAACGCTTGCGATACGGTCCGTTCTTCTGCTTTGACAGCGCTCCATCGGCTGCACTACTGTACCGCTCCGGTTTCGGTAATGCGTTCCTTTTTCATCTGTGAGGCGTGCTGCGCCCCTACGAAGAGAGCGCTGTCCCTCAAGCCGGAAAGCGCGGTGAGATGATTCCCGAAGTCGACAAATCCGTGACACTGCCTGATGTGGAAGGGGGTTTCTCATCCCGTGCCGATGCCAGCTCCGGTTCGCGATTATTGCCCGCCGGGCAACTCGTTCCCTTCGTTCTGGTGATCGTCCTTTTCTTTCTCTGGGGCATTCCCAACAACCTGAACGACGTCCTGATTCGCCACTTCATGAAGTCATTCGCAATTACGCGCTTCCAGGCTGGCTTGGTCCAGTCTGCGTTTTACATGGGATATTTTCTGCTGGCCATGCCCGCCGCTTTCCTCATGCGGCGCGTGGGATACAAACCAGGTTTCGTGATCGGACTGCTTCTTTTCGGTGCGGGCGCTTTTTTGTTCTGGCCTGCCGCGATTGCCGGCAGCTACGGCTTTTTTCTCTTCGCTTTGTTCGTGATTGCCAGCGGTCTGTCGTTCCTGGAAACGGCATCCAATCCTTTCATCGCTCAGCTGGGTGATCAGGATAGTTCGGAACGGCGCTTGAATTTCGCGCAAGCTTTCAATCCGTTGGGCGCGATCAGCGGAGCCTTGATCGGCACGGTCTTTATCTTCTCAGGTGTCGAGCTGACGCCACAGCAAATTGCCGCGCAGCAGGCAAGCCATACCTATGAAGCGTACCTCCGCTCCGAAACGCTGCGGGTCGTTAAGCCGTACATTGTCATTGGCGCAATCGCTCTGGTATGGGCAGTCCTTATTGTCCGCACGAAGTTCCCATCGATACACGCCGAGCACGAAAATGAGTCTGGAGATCGCGGCCATTTCCGCGATCTCTTCCGGCATCCACATTTCCTCTTCGCGGTTCTCGCGCAATTCTTTTATGTCGGCGCTCAGGTCGGAACATGGAGCTACTTCATCACCTACGTGCAGGAGTACACGCATCAATCTGAAAAGGTCGCTGGCTATTTTCTGACCGGCACGCTCGCTGCTTTCGGTATAGGCCGCTTCGCCTCCGCGTGGCTCATGCGATTTATTTCACCCAGCAAGCTCATGGGCGCCTATTCCGTCGCCAATGTAATTCTCGTAGGGGTTGCCGTGCTCACTCCCGGTTGGCTGGGCTTATGGTGTGTTTTTCTGACCAGCTTCTTCATGTCTCTCATGTTCCCAACTATTTTTGCTCTTGGACTAAAGGGCCTCGGTCCAAATACGAAGCTGGGCGGTTCTCTTCTGGTGATGGCAATCGTCGGCGGGGCCGTCCTCACTCCGATCATGGGGTTCATCTCCGTGAAGACACAAAGCCTTGCTCTGGCGTACACCGTCCCGTTGCTCGCCTATGTGATCATCGCGCTGTATTCCTTCTGGGGCTCGCAACAGCGCAATATCAATTCAATCGCACGATAAATATCGATGTGCGCGAGGTCCACAAAATTGCCTGCTGGGATCCGGCTCACAGGATAACTGAGGATGTTTTTTGCCCGACAAGCTTTGGGCTCCGGAAGGCCTCCTGGATATTTATTTCGTTGGGCCAAAAATACGCGCCCGCGGAGTTGCCTCCGCGGGCGCGAAACAGGCTTGCCAAAGGTGATTGGCTTGATTCCAGCTCTCTCATCACCCCGCATTCAATCCTGCATCTACTTACTGCGTTCTGAACCTTTCTTGCCTGTGGTCTTCTGTGAGTCTTGTTTCTTGGGTCGTCCGGCCACTTTGTTTCTCCTCTCGATTTCGCGCCAGATCATTCCGCTGGAGCTCTGCGTAACGTGCATGCTGGCGCCGAGCTGGCTGAGCGCTAAGTATCGAAAGACGGCCGCAACCCTCCAATCGGGCTCTTGCTGTAACGTCTTGGATGCGGATGGGTACACCGCCTGAAAGTACCGCGCGTTCGTCTCGCGGCCTACTAACAGTTCTATAAACGCTCACTTTTTCACGGGAGGCGTCGTCGCGGCGGCTGCCGGTTGGGCAGGCGGCGTGCTACTTAGCGTTGCCTTCACGCCTGGCGAGATCTTGTCGGCGTTTGCCAGCAAAACGCTCACCTGCCAAAGCTGCGTATCGTCCAGCGACCCTTTGAAGGCCGGCATCCCGGTCAGCCGAATTCCGTTTTTCGCCTTCCAGTACGTTTCCCACGCCGGATCGTCCGTCACCCCGGTGCCATGGAAGAGTTCCGGCGGTTTAGGAAACATTCCTTTCGCGATGGCGGTCTTAGTTTCCCCCGGTAATCCATGGCAAACGGCGCAGTTCTGTTTGTAAATGTCAGCGCCGGCAAGATAAGTCGCGTCATTCGCGGGAACTGGTGGGGGATCCGCGTGCGGGTCTTTGCCGATCCGAGAGTTCAATGCGCTGTGGGCGAGCTTCTTCTCAAACAGCATAGGCGGGTCCGCCACCGCAACCGGCGCCCATCCCGTCGTGAAGTAGAACCAAGCGCATGCCGCCACCAACAGCACGCCTATCAGGATGCCAATCACGAACGTTTTGAGCATAATCCGCTATTCTCCCGTCTAATTTGTCGATCGACCGCTCGCAGCTACGTCCAGCACCCGCTCAACTCGGCTGGCTAGCTCTGAACGCGCGATAGTGTACCGTCCGACAGCGATTTGTGCACGCCGATTTGTATCCCCCACATAAGAAAAGGTCACACTCGCTTTCGTAACCTTTTCCCCTGGTCAGCCGTCCTATTCTAGGAATGAGCAGGGTTTTCCGATAGGCTTTGGCTGGTCACCTGGAGCCGCTCGGCGTCTCCCCCGAATGTCTTGCCGACTGGCGGACTTGCTCGCACATCAATCTCATATAGGAGCATATGAATGGGCCATTTGAGCGCTAACCCAGCCGGGCCGGACCCTTCGGGCGAGCCGCGTCTGGAACGCGAGACTGGCTCGAGCGGCCATCGCTGGCTGTGGATCATCGGTTTGGTCCTTGTTATCGCGGTAGGAGTCTGGTATTTCCGCGGGTCGCGCGCGAGCATTGAAGCGCAGGGACCGGGCGCTCCCGCCGGGGGAGGCAAAGGACAAGGCCGTCAAGGTGGAGGCGGCGCCGCGTTTGTAGTACCTGTTGTCGCAGCCACCGCGCAGCGAGGCGACCTTCCCGTGTACTTCAATGGACTTGGAACCGTAACCGCATTCAACACCGTGACCGTCCGCAGCCGCGTGGACGGCCAAATCACGAAGATCAATTTCCAGGAAGGTCAATTCGTCCGGCAGGGCGAGGACCTTATAGATATCGATTCCCGTCCGTTCCAGGTTCAGCTCGAGCAGGCTGAGGGTCAGCTCGCCAAGGATCAAGCGCAACTGCGCGACGTGCAAGTGAACTATGAGCGCTTCCAGCTTCTCTACAAAGAGGGCGTCATCCCCAAGCAACAGCTCGATACACAAGGTTCGCAGGTCGGCATGTTTGAGGGTTCGATCAAGGGAGATCAGGGCGCGATTGATAACGCCAAGCTGCAAATCGTCTATTCCCACGTAACCGCGCCGATTAGTGGGCGCATCGGGTTGCGCCTGGTGGATATCGGAAACATCATCCACGCCACAGATAGCAACGGTCTGCTGGTGATTACACAGCTGCAGCCCATCGCCGTCATTTTTTCGTTGCCGCAAGACCAGCTTCCGCAGGTTGCCTCAAAGCTCCACAACCCCGACCAACTCCTTGTCGAGGCATATGACCGCGACGACACATCCAAGATCGAATCCGGCAAGCTGCTGACGATCGACAATCAAATCGACACAACCACCGGCACCTACAAGTTAAAAGCCGTTTTCAACAACGATCGTAACCTTCTGTTCCCGAACCAATTCGTCAACGTGCATCTTCTTGCCGATGTGAAAAAGAATCTGGTCATCGTGCCTTCCTCCGCGATCCAGCGTGGACCGCAGGGCACATACGTCTATCTTGTGCAGAGCGGCAACACAGCCAAAATTCAACCCGTGACGATCGCCCAAACGACCGCGAACAGTGTTGGCCTGAGCGCTGGTCTAAACGCCGGTGACGTCGTCGTTGTCGATGGGCAAGACAAGCTCCAAGACGGCAGCAAGGTCAATCCCACGCCTGCACCGAACGCGCCCAACGCGCAAAACGCAGCCGGCCCGCAGCCCTCTTCGCAACAGAGCAACACCCGGAGCGGTGCCAACTCCAAGCGGCGCCCACAGGTCCCGCAGCCGGATGGCTCCACAGGGAAGCGCTGATGAGTCCCTCAAGGCCGTTCATTCTACGGCCGGTCGCCACCACGTTGCTGATGGTGGGGATTTTGCTGGTCGGCTTTGTCGCGTACCGGCAGTTGCCCGTTTCCGCTCTCCCCCAAGTCGATTACCCCACAATTCAGGTCCAAACTTTCTATCCCGGAGCAAGCCCGGACGTAATGGCGTCCTCCGTGACGGCGCCCCTCGAGCGTCAGTTTGGCCAGGTCCCCGGACTGAACCAGATGACCTCCACGAGCTCTTACGGAAGCTCGCTGATCACTCTCCAATTCGATCTCAATCTCAATATCGACGTGGCCGAGCAGGAAGTGCAAGCCTCTATCAATGGCGCTTCCAATCTCTTGCCGCAAGGGCTGCCCAACCCGCCGATCTACAGCAAGATCAATCCTGCCGATTCCCCAATCCTCACTCTCGCGATTACCTCTAATTCGCTTCCGCTCTCCAAAGTCGAAGATCTTACCGACACCACCCTAGCGCAAAAGATTTCGCAGCTCACCGGAGTAGGCCTCGTCAGCATCAGCGGTGGACAGCGACCGGCCGTGCGCATCCAAGCCAATCCCACCGCCCTCGCTTCCTACGGATTGAGCCTCGAGGACCTCCGCACCGCGCTAACGCAAGCCAACGTCGATCAGGCCAAGGGAACTTTCGACGGCCCGCATCAGGCCTACACCATCGGCGCAAACGATCAGTTGGTTTCAAGCGACAGCTACAAGCCGCTCATCATCGCCTATCGCAATGGCGCGCCGGTCCGCCTCACCGATGTTGCCACTGTACTCGAGGGCGTAGAGAACGTTCAGCAAGCCGCCTGGGCCAACCAGAATCCCGCCGTCATCTTGAATATTCAGCGCCAACCCGGCGCAAACATCATCGCCGTCGTCGACCGCGTCAAGAAATTGCTCCCGCAGTTGCAGGCGGCGCTGCCTTCCGCGGTGCACGTGGACATACTGACCGACCGTACCAATACAATCCGCGCCTCCGTTTCGGACGTGCAATTCTCATTGATGCTGACCATTGCGCTCGTCGTACTCGTCATCTTTGTTTTTTTGCGTAGCGTTCGCGCCACCATCATTCCCAGTTTCGCCGTTCCGCTCTCCATCGTGGGCACGTTCGGCATCATGTATCTCCTGGGCTACAGCCTCAACAATCTTTCCCTGATGGCGCTCACTATTTCCACCGGCTTCGTGGTGGACGACGCCATCGTCATGATCGAAAACATTTCCCGCTACATCGAAGAGGGCGAATCGCCCCTGCAAGCGGCGCTTAAAGGCGCGGAGCAGATCGGTTTCACCATTCTCTCCCTCACTGTCTCCCTCATTGCCGTGCTGATTCCCCTGCTCTTTATGGGCGACATTGTTGGCCGCCTGTTCCGCGAATTTGCCGTAACTCTTGCCGTCACCATCATCGTTTCCGCATTCGTCTCACTCACCCTGACTCCGATGATGTCCGCCAAACTCCTCCGCCATATAAAGGAAGAAGATCAAAGCTGGTTCTATCGCAAATCGGAGCACGCCTTTAATTCCGTGATTGCGTTTTACGGCCGCACGCTGAAATTTGTCCTGCGTTTCCGCACCACGACTCTTCTCGTCACCGCCGCAACACTGGTTGGCACGATCCTCCTCTACATCTACGTGCCAAAAGGTTTCTTTCCGGTGCAGGACACCGGGGTGATTCTTGGCGTCTCAGAGGGCCCGCAGGACGCTTCCTTCGCGGCGATGTCCGCAAAGCAACGCGCATTAGCCGACGTCATCTTGAAAGACCCGGCGGTTGAGAGTCTTTCGTCTTTCATCGGAGTGGACGGCATCAATACCACTCTGAATAGCGGCCGCATTCAGATCAATCTCAAACCACTCGAACAACGCAAAATGTCCGCCTCTGACGTGATTCGCCGCCTCCAGCCGGAGGTTGCGAGAATTGATGGCATATCTTTATTCATGCAGCCCGTGCAGGATTTGACCGTCGAGGATCGCGTCAGCCGCACGCAATTTCAGTACAGCCTGGAAGATGTGGACGCGAAGGAACTCGGATATTGGGTTCCGCGCCTGATGGAGAAGCTCAAGAGTATTCCGGAATTGCGCGACGTCGCGAGCGATCAGCAGAACAACGGTTTGCTCGCCGTGCTTACCATCGATCGCGACACGGCTTCGCGTCTTGGAATTCTCCCCGCGGATATCGACAACACCTTGTATGACGCTTATGGCCAGCGCCTGGTATCGACCATTTTCACCCAGTTAAATCAATATCATGTCGTTTTGGAAGTCGATCCCCAGTTTCAGCAGAATCCGCAAGATCTCAGAAATATTTACGTACACTCGTCAACCGGACAATCGGGCCAGGCACCGTCGTCTGGCTCAGGTTCTAACATCAGCGCCACCACCGTTACGCTGAGTTCAACTCCCACAACGCAGGTCCCACTCAGTGCGTTCACCCGATACGAGCCGAGCAATACTCCTCTGACCATAAATCATCAGGGGCAATTTCCGGTCGTGACGCTCTCTTTCAACCTTGCTCCCAATGCCTCCTTGGGTGAGGCCGTCAACGCGATCAATCAGGCTAAGGACGAAATTGGCATGCCGCCCAGCATTAGCGCCACCTTCCAGGGAACGGCGGCTGCTTTCCTGCGCTCGCTCTCCAACGAGCCAATTTTGATTTTGGCTGCGCTCGTCACCGTCTACATCGTCCTCGGAATTCTTTACGAGAGTTACATTCATCCCATCACCATTCTCTCGACTTTGCCCTCCGCGGGCGTCGGCGCAATTCTAGCCTTGCTGCTGTGCCGCACGGAATTCAGCATCATCGCCTTGATTGGCATCATCTTGCTGATCGGCATCGTGAAAAAGAACGCCATCATGATGATTGACTTCGCGCTCGAGGCCGAGCGCAAGGAAGGGAAGGCGCCCCTCGACGCCATTTACGAAGCGTGCCTCCTGCGCTTCCGGCCCATCATGATGACCACCATGGCCGCGCTTCTCGGTGGATTGCCCCTCGCTCTTGGCACCGGGGTCGGCTCCGAGCTTCGCCGTCCTTTGGGCATTACCATCGTGGGCGGCTTGATTTTGAGCCAGATCCTAACCCTATACACCACGCCCGTCGTTTATCTTGCTTTCGACTGGGTTGCTCGCCGTTTTCGATTTCACGTTGGCAATCCGATCGACGAACCTGCTGGCGCAACTGGAGACTAGCCCGTGAACGTCTCCTCAAATTTTTCCGTTCCCTTCATTCGGCGCCCTGTCGCCACGTCGCTCATCACCTTGGCAATCCTGCTTTCCGGCATGGTGGCCTTTCGCTTCCTTCCTGTTGCGCCGCTGCCTCAGGTGGATTTCCCCACAATTTCCGTTGGAGCGAACCTCCCGGGTGCAAGCCCGGAGACCATGGCCTCCGCCGTGGCCACTCCGCTCGAGCGGCAGTTCGGCCGCATCGCCGGCGTTACGCAAATGACTTCCTCCAGCGGCCTCGGTTCCACTGGAATCACGCTGCAGTTCGACCTCAATCGCGACATCAACGCCGCCGCCCGCGATGTGCAAGCCGCCATCAATGCCGCGCGTAGCCAGCTTCCTCCCGATCTTCCCGGCCAGCCGACCTATCGCAAGGCCAATCCGGCCGACGCGCCGATCCTCCTTCTCTCATTGACCTCCGATAACATTCCGCCCGCGCAAATTTACGATGCCGCCGATTCCATCCTGGCTCAGAAGCTGGCCCAGGTGGAGGGCGTCGGCCAGGTTTTTACCTGGGGCAGCTCGCGTCCCGCCGTTCGTGTGGAAGTGAATCCCAATCAGCTCAATGCCTATGGCATCAGCCTCGAAACCATTCGGCGCTCGCTGCAGTCCGCTAACGCCAATCTCGCCAAGGGTTCGCTATCCGATCAAACAAAAATGCGCAGTATCGCGGACACCGACCAGCTCTACAAAGCTTACGAATACCAGCCTCTGATTGTCGCCGGGCACGTTGGCGCGCCCGTGCGCTTGCGGGACATCGCCGAAGTCACCGATTCTGTCGAGGATACGCGCAACCTCGGTCTCACCAATGGGCAGCCTTCCGTCATGCTCGCCGTCTTCCGCCAACCCGGCGCGAACATGATCGAAACTGTGGACCGCATCTTCACGTTGCTGCCGCGTCTGCGCGCGTCCATCTCCCCGTCACTCCACTTGAACGTAGCCATCGATCGCACAACCACCATTCGCGCGTCGGTTCATGACGTGGAAATTACGCTCGTTATCTCCATCTCTCTCGTGATCCTGGTTGTTTTTGCTTTCCTGCGCAGCTATTGGGCCACGATCATTCCCAGCGTCGCCGTGCCGCTCTCACTCATCGGCACCTTCGGCGTCATGTACCTGTTCAACTACACGCTCGACAATCTGTCTCTGATGGCGTTGACCATCTGTACCGGTTTCGTCGTCGACGACGCCATAGTGGTCATTGAAAACATTACCCGTCACATCGAGGCGGGAATGGCTCCCTATGAAGCCACCATCAAGGGCGCGAGCGAGATCGGCTTCACCGTTCTTTCCATGAGCACCTCGCTCGTCGCCGTTTTCATTCCCATTTTGTTAATGGGCGGCATCGTGGGCCGGCTATTTCGCGAGTTTGCTGTGGTGCTCAGCGTGGCCATCGCCGTCTCGCTGTTTGTTTCGCTCACCACCACTCCCATGATGTGCGCGAGATTTCTCAAGCACGAATCCGGCCGGCACGGCCGCGCGTACCGGGCGTCCGAGCGCATCTTCAACGGGATGCTGCGTACGTACGACATCGGCTTGCGCTGGGTTTTGCGCCACCAATTTCTGATTCTGCTCCTCACCATCGGAACCGTTTGCCTCAACGTGTATTTGTTCTGGGCTACTCCAAAAGGCTTTTTCCCGCAGCAGGATACCGGCCGCATTAATGGAATGATTCAGGGCGACCAGGATCTCTCCTTTACCGCCATGTCGCAGAAGATGCGCGTCTTCACCGACATTGTCGCCAAAGATCCCGCGGTCGACTCGGTAACATCATTTACTGGCGGAGGCAGCGGTGGCAGCACGGCGCGCATGTTCGCGCAGCTCAAGCCTCTCAGTGAGCGGAAATTAAGCGCCGACCAGGTCATCGGTCGTATTCGCAGGGCAAGTTCGCATGTTCCCGGCGCCGCACTCTATTTACAAGCCGTCCAGGATCTAACCGTCGGTGGCCGTTTCGGCGGCGCGCAATACCAATACACGCTGCAGGCCGATAACCTGGGCGATCTCACTCATTGGGCTCCCATCATCCAGCAGCGCATCAGCAAAATCCCCGAATTGCGCGACGTCAATTCCGATCAGCAGATGCGCGGCCTGGCCAGCAACATTGTCGTTGATCGCGATACCGCTAGCCGCCTCGGCGTTAGCGCCGCGAACATTGACAACACTCTTGACGACGCCTTCGGCCAGCGCCAAGTCTCCAATATCTACAAAGGCCTGAACCAATATCACGTCGTTATGGAGGTCGCACCAGAAGCACAACAGAGTCCCGAGGCCTTGAAAAGCATTTATGTGCCCGCAAATTCCGGCAAACTCGTGCCGCTCAGCGCCTTCACCCACTACGAATATTCCAATACGCCCTTATCCGTGAACCATCAAGGCCTCTTCCCATCCATCACCCTGTCCTTCAATCTCGCTCCAGGCGCTTCTCTCGGGCCCGCTGTTGAACACATTTTGCTGGCACAAAGAGAATTGGGCGTTCCCACCACCGTGCACGCCACATTTCAAGGGACCGCCCAGGCTTTCCAGGATTCGCTCGCCAATCAGCCGGTCCTGATCATCACCGCCCTATTCGCCGTGTATATAGTCCTCGGGATTCTTTACGAGAGTTTTATCCATCCCATCACAATTCTCTCGACGCTCCCTTCCGCCGGCATCGGAGCGCTTCTTGCCGTACGTTTTGCCAATTCCGATCTCAACATCATCGCGCTGATTGGCATCATTCTTCTGATCGGCATCGTGAAGAAAAACGCCATTCTGATGATCGACTTTGCTGTGCAGGCAGAGCGGCTTGAAGGGAAGTCCACTGTCGATGCCATTTACCAAGCCTGCCTCCTGCGCTTTCGTCCCATCATGATGACCACCATGGCCGCACTCCTGGGAGCCCTTCCCCTTGCCCTGGGCAACGGCGTGGGCTCGGAGCTTCGCCGGCCGCTAGGTATCACCATTGTCGGCGGCCTTATCCTTAGCCAAATGCTCACTCTCTTCACCACGCCAGTCGTTTACATCTACATGGATCGTATCCAGACTTGGCTGCAAGGCCATCGCGCGCGCCGCGCCGCTCCCGCTCCTCTCCCGGCTCACTCCGATTAACATCTCGTACCATTTATATTCATTTACATTAAAGTAAAGACGGGGGTCCCCCTTAGCTCCCATTCTGTACGCCCGTACAGTAGTCCCTGTAGGTTCCCCTGATACACAATCTCACCCATCCTGAATGTGCGCAGTTCGGGTGAATTCATTCGCGGTAATCTCACGCGGTTCTGGTCCGGCACGCTCTTTCTGGTAATTCACTCGCTTTGCGGCCATTTCTTCCGGTTGGACAGACCTGCTATTTGCGCTGCGGCTGGGTCCGCTCAGAAGCGGAACTCGTAGTCGGAGCTGTGGCGATTTGTAGCCGAAGATACCGCGTACGAAAAACAAACAGTCGGGGGTTATGAGAATGGTTTTACGCAAGGTCGTTTCTGTGTTCGCTTTGGTCGCGGCATCCTTGTTCGGGGTAGCCTCGGCCAACGCCAAAGCCTTCTATATTTCAGGGACCTCGAGTCGCACCACTGGAGGCACCAGTTGCTCCGATACGCTCTCGGTGGCGTGGTTCAATAATCCTTCAAGTTGGGGCACTGCTTCGCACCAGATTAGTGCCGGCACTACCGTGTTTCTTTGCGGTAGGTTCCAGGGGAGGGCGGGTCAGCAGCTATTGGTTGCCCACGGCGACGGCACGGCGACGGCACCCATCACCATCAAATTTACGACCGGTGCAATCCTCAGTGCTCCGTACTGGTCAGGGTCGGGCGCGATTTACATCGCAGGCCGCAATCACATTACGGTGGACGGTGGTACCAACGGCATTATTGAGAACACGGCGAACGGTACGGGTCGCGCCTATCGGCAAAACTCCATTGCTATTTACGCGCCGTCGTGCAGCAACTGTACTGTGCAAAACCTGACCATTCAGAATCTTTATGTCCGCACATCCGCAACCGACACCGCGGCGACTCATTCCGTCAACTGCGTTTACTCGTTGAACGCCAACAACTTCACGATTAATCACATCACCTGTCACGACGCGTCTTGGGCGATCGCCAGCAACGGAAACAATTTCACGCTTGAAAATTCGGATATCTATCATGTCGATCATGGCCTCGCTTGCGGGGTTACCGGGACCATGGGCAACTACAGCATCCACAATAATCATTTCCACGATTTCGCCAACTGGGATTCGCCCTCTAACACCTACCACCACGACGCCATTCATATCTGGGGGCAAGGCGGTAACAAGTTCAGCGGAGGCGCCATTTATAACAATACTTTTGACGGCGACTTCGGCGTCAACGTGACTGCCCACATCTTCCTTCAGGACTCCGTATCGCACGTCGCCGTATACAACAATGTCTTTTCCACGCCTGCCACCCGCACCATCAATTCCCTTTGGTTTGCTGCGTCCTCCACGAGTCTGCCCGGCGGCCCCGCGACAGGGAACTCCGCATACAACAATTCCATTAATGCTGGCGGCCATCGTAGTGGCACTGCTTTGTTCGTCGCGAGTCAGTTGTCCTTTACCGCGGTGAATAACGTCCTCGCAGGTGGGTCGTCCAATATTACGATTCAGGGCGGCGGAACACGCTCATCCACTGGAATCAACAACAATATCTACAGGGATCTGTTCGCAGAATTCGGAGACTTGAACACCTTCGGCTTTCAGGGCCACACCTACTACGTCTTGTCAAAATGGCGGGCTGCATGCGCCTGTGATGGTGTCTCCAAGCTCATCACCGGCGCGCAAACTACGGCTTTCTCGTCTGTAACTCTAGGGGCCGCAGTCACCGTAGCCGGCACCACTTCAACGGTCGACGTCGGTGCTTCCGACCCTGCTTCTGCCGATGCGGTCAATCTGGCCGTTGTCTCCACTCCGACTACCAAGGAGCCAGACCTCGAGCTTCTCTATACGGTGGGCGAAGGCAATGGCCTCAACCTATCCGATTTGGCCGTTGACGATCTAGCTCCTTTGGCCCTCAGCATGACCGGCGCCGCTCGCCCCGCTAGCGGCCCTTGGAACGTCGGTCCCTTCTAGCCTTAACGCTTCTCACCCTACCGCTGCATGGTGCCGCGGCTGCATCCTCCTAGGATGCAACCGCCGCCTTGTCTGCACGTGTTACAACAATTCTTATACAAAAGGCGTTACGTACAGTATTTGCCCCATAGATGGACACCCAGATATACACCATACTCGCCGGCCTGAATCCTCCTATTGCGCGTTGCGGCGAGGGCAAGCGGTTTCGACTGATCGGTTTGGCCGCACAGTAAGGGCCACCAAATCATGACAACAAGCCTACGCGACGTACTCGTCGGCCTCCCTGTTTACGTTCCAATTCGCTTCGTTTATCAATCGCTGTTCAATCGCGATGCTATTCTCCGGCGCAAGGCCCGCCGGCAGTTTTATTCCAGTTTTCTCCAGCCAGGAGACCTCGTTTTCGATGTCGGTGCAAATCTCGGAAACTACGCCGAAGCATTATGCGCGGTCGGCGCGACGGTGGTGGCAATTGAACCAGATCCGCGCAATGTGAAAGTTCTGAAGAGAAGGCTTCAGAGCGATCACGTTCATATCGAACCTTGTGCGCTTGGCAGGAGTCAAGGCACTGCCGACCTCCACATCGCTTCCGATCGCGTCGACATCAGCACCCTTTCCAGTCGATGGGTGGAAACCCAAAAGGCAGACTGGCAAGGCACCGTGCGGGTTCCCGTGCGAACGCTGGACGCCATTGCGAAGGAGTACGGAATTCCGAAATATGTGAAGGTGGACGCGGAAGGATACGATGCGGAAGTGCTGCGTGGCATGTCGTCATTTCGACCGGAAATCGTCAGTTTCGAATTCCTGCCTGAAGATATGGACATAGCCCGCGAATGCATCCAACTCTTCCCGGAATGTGCGTTCAACTATGTTATTGAGCAGCGGTCACGGTTCGAACTGAATCGGTGGGTCAGTGGCGAAGAGATTCTCCCGGCCCTCTTGGATCTCCCCAAGACAGTCCTTTACGGCGATGTCTTCACAATGAGCCCTAAGCAGGCAGTGGGGTAGCGATAGCCATCCGGAAACTGCAGACTAAAATCTCAAGATTGCTCCGGATATTCCAGCTTCTACGCCTCCTCCTACAAGCTTTACCCTATTTCCCAAATCTGGACTTCGGCTGACAATCTGGGCGCGCGGGAGAGAACCTTGCTTGCTCCGATTTTGCCAAGCGCTTCTGTCTGACGTAAATATATGAGTTCTACGGAGATTTCTGCTCTGACCGCCGGGAGGACTGCTTCGGTCCCCGAGCCAGCGCCCGCGCCACACTGGCATAATGGCGACTCGGGCGGCCACGTCGTTCAGTTCTACTCCGACGATGCCTTTCTTCTCGAAGCCCTGAGCAAATCGATCGGCACCGCTTTGGTCGCGGGCAATGCCGCCGTTGTCATCGCTACGCAGTCGCATCTCGATGACCTTGCGGATCGTCTCGCCAGCCGTGCTCTCAGCGTCGGCAAAGCCGCTCGAGAAGGTCGCTACATTGCACTCAACGCTGCGGATACCCTCGCCAAGTTCATGCGCGACGGCCAACCCGATGCCGATTTGTTCGCCGCTGTAATTGGCCCTGTCTTTACCCGCGCTGGCGCCGCCGCCGTTGGCCAGGAGTCTCGTGTCGTCGCCTTCGGCGAGATGGTCGCTCTGCTCTGGGCGGAGGGCAACATCGACGCCGCCATAAGACTCGAGCAACTCTGGAATGATTTGGCTCGTCGCCACGCCTTCTCTCTCCATTGCGCCTATCCCATAACTGGCTTTCATGACAAAACGCATGCCGCCCCGTTTTTGAAAATCTGCTCCGAACATTCGGCCGTGATTCCTGGCGAAAGCTACACCGCTCTCGCCAGCGAACAGGATCGTCTGCGTAATATTGCCGAGCTGCAGCAAAAGGCTCAGGCGCTTGAAACCGAGAAGGCTCTTCTCCATGCGCTGCGCCAGACCAAGGAAGCCCTGGAAAGGGAAGTTGCCGAGCGCCGCGAAGCCCAGCGCAAGCTGCACAATTCAGAGCTGTCCCTGCGCGAACTTTCTGCGCATCTCCTTCGCACCCAGGACGCCGAACGCCGTCGCCTCGGCAGAGAACTGCACGACACCATCGGCCAATACCTCGCAGTCCTCAAGATGGGTCTCCATTCCCTGAACTCTCGCAACGCAGTGCAGGATGATGTCGCCGCAAGGCAAATGGCCGATTGTCTCAACCTCGTTGATCAATCCATCCAGGAACTGCGCACCATGTCCTATCTGTTATATCCGCCGATGCTCGAAGAGATGGGCCTGAAGACCGCGATTCTCTGGTATGTAGAAGGCTTCGCCAAACGCAGCGGCATCGACCTTCAGCTTGATATTTCCCCCGACCTTCGCCGTCTCCCTCGCGAGCTTGAACTCACAGCCTTCCGCGTCCTCCAGGAGAGCCTCACCAACGTCCACCGCCACTCTGGTAGCGCTGCTGCGCAGGTTCGCCTCTATATAGAAGACGGTTCGCTTCAGCTCGAAATCAAGGATTCCGGTAAAGGCATGCCCTCAAATATTCTGGAAGCTTCTCCCGACACCAGGGGCCTTATAGGCGTCGGGTTGCGCGGCATGAACGAGCGGGTCCGCCAACTAGGCGGCACGCTTGCTCTGTTCTCCGACGGCGGCATGGCAATCAAAGCTTCGTTGCCCTGTGCGATCGAAAGCTCCGGTTCTTAGCGACTCCCTAGATGACCCTCCCTACGGCAGCTTCATGTATGCTGGGGAGCATCGCTTTAGCGATTAAGCAGGTGACCACTCGATGTCCGCGAGAATTTTGATCGTCGATGACCACGACGTCGTGCGCCAGGGACTCAGGTCTTTACTAGCCGCGCGCTCGGATTGGGAGATCTGCGGCGAAGCGGCCGCTGGTGAGGAAGCGGTTCAAGCCGTCGCCAGTCTCAAGCCGGACGTCGTCATCTTGGATGTCACCATGCCCGGCATGAGCGGCCTCGAAGCCGCGTCTCGCATAATCGCTCTCGGCACCGGAACCCGCATCCTCATCTTCACTATGCACGAGTCGCAGCGCATAGCGGTTGATGTGCGCGAAGCCGGCGCTCACGGCTTCGTCCAAAAATCGCAAGCCGCTCGCGATCTCATCCTCGCCGTGGAACGCCTCCTGGCCGGCGGCACATTCTTCGGTGGCGAGCCCACAGACCAGCCTGGAATCAAGAAGTCAGACAACCCGAAGTCTGCGGCCAAAGCTGCTCCCGACTCTGGCTTTAGCTTCTGCAGTGTTTTCGCTTTTGCCTGATTGCGTTACGAGCTGCCGATCAGATAGCCGGCTAGGAACACGAGGAATCCTCCTACAACCACTTGGAACGTGGCCTGCAAGAAGGGCGTATCCATGTAGCGGTGTCGGATGTAAGCAATCGCGGCCAGTTCGAAACACACCACAATGATTGCCACCAGCGCCGCGGCATGAAAGTTCCCGATAAGAAATGGCAGCGTATGCCCCAACCCGCCCGCCGTTGTCATCAGACCGGTTATCGCCCCCCGCAGCCAGGGCGACCCCCGGCCGGTCAGCGATCCGTCGTCCGATTGCGACTCCGAGAAGCCCATGGAAATGCCCGCGCCGATCGAGGCTGCCAGCCCAACGCGAAACGCGTCCCAGCTATTGTGTGTCGCAAAAGCCGCAGCGAAAAGCGGTGCCAGGGTCGAGATCGACCCGTCCATGAGCCCCAGAAGCCCCGGCTGTACTACCTGAAGCAAAAACAATTTTTTGTGTGAGGCTTCTTCCGCGGCCTTTGCACTCAGCGTAAGGTGTTTTTCCTCCAGATCGCCTGCCGTCTGCGTATGTTTCCGCTCCTCATCCGCCAGCTTGTTCAGCAATTCCCGCGTCGAAGCGTCCGTCGTCCGCGCAATCGCTTTCTGGTAAAAGCGCTGCGCCTCCATCTCCATCACCTCCGCTTGCCGCCGCGCCACGTTGACGCCCAGCGGTCGCACCAGCCAAGTCGGATTTCGCCGCAGAAAGCCTTTCACGTTCTCCCGCCGGATTAGCGGAATGCGATCTCCGAAGCGTTCCTTAAACATCGCCAGCAGCCGGTCGCGGTGTACCACCTCCTCTTCGCGCATCCCCTCGAACATTTCCGCCGTAGCCGGATAAGATTCGCGCAACGCGTCCGCAAACTCGCCGTAAATTCGCCCATCCTCCTCTTCTGACGAAATCGCCAGCGCCAGAATCTCCCGCTCCGTCAAATCCTTGAATTTCTTCAGCATCCGTCGCGTCCCTCACACGTTCGAACCCGCAGCATCGCATAAACCCACATCCAAGTCATCTTGCTTTGCCTGCCTGGCGCGTGGTGCACAGCAGTAATGACCTCTGAATCTTACGTCATTGGCCGATTTCTGGGAGGCGGGGTTTTATTCAGTGAACAGCTCGCTGTAACAAGCGGTAGGGAATTGTAGAAACCAGCATGCGCTTAATGCACGGTGATTAGGTGCTCGGCTCCAAGTGATTGTTTGGAGGGAAGAACGTCTGCTTGTGAAGAAGCGCCTTTATAGCATTCGGCAGCATCTCTACAATTTTTTCCTTCAGTATGAAGCCATCTCCCACCAGACGTGCCTCTTCTAAAATATCGTTTGTATCGTAGATCGAGAAAAAGAGGATAGGAATTTCGGGATGGTGTTGCTTGATTAACCTTGACACTTCAAAGCCAGAGAGTATTGGCAAACGGATATCAAGCAAGACTAGGTCCGGCTTCCATTCTAGGGCTTTCTCAACCGCTTCTGTTCCGTTCGTTGCCTCGGCGCACTCCTCAAAGTCATCGCGAGATTCAAGAACCCTGATGACACTTCTCCTTATGACCTCATGATCGTCCGCAATTAGAATTCGCACTGGCTCCCCTCTGGTGTCCATCCCCAATGTACTGGTACACGAGTAATGGGTTCCCAGAGAGACCAAAAATATAGGCCGCCCACGATGAATTTCTTTGCTCGTCGCGATTCATATGTTGCCGCGGCGTTGTGAGGCGCTCGCGACTCGCAGCGTTGTGTAAGATTTATTCCCCCAGCGCCCTACCGGCCATTTTGAACATCTTTCCGTTCGCCTTGAACGTATAGCCCGGCTGTTTTCTCCATTTCTTGAACAGTCTCGGATTGTTCTTCAGTTGCAGTAATGCCGACGCAACCACCTCCGCGCTCGGCATGTTCGGTTGCGAGGCGACTGAAAAGCATGTCGATTTGCCGCGGCGTGAGATTAGACGCACGAAACGGTAGTTGACTAGGAATGTCCTGCTCCCGGCCGCCAGACAGTAGCTCTCACCATATATCTGTTCAGCTCCGGTTAATTTGGCGACACGCTTCAGGTACGCTGCGGCCCGCTCCGCGGGCGTTTCTTTGGTTTGCATTCTCATCGTCGATCGCTGCCGGCGCTAAAGGCCCGGCCGTCGGCCTTAAACGCCCCGCACTGAGCGGCCCACCTGTCAAACAACGCAGGATTGTTCTTCAGTTGCAGCAGCACGCTCGCAGTTTGCTCGGCTTTCGGGATTCCTTTCTCCGCGGAATAGAAACAAGTTTCCTCGTACGTGCCTTTGCGACTGCTCGTCTCGCGCAACCGTCCGACATATCCGTCGCGCACATGGAATTTAGTTGCTCCAACATTCAGGTCATAACCGTTGCCCATCTCCTTGGCCCCGGTGAGGGCAACGACGCGGAGCAGAAAATCTTTCGGACGATCGCTGTCGCCCACTATTACCAGACGCGTCCGCTGCAGGATGTGGAGGCCGTGCCCCAACAAACCATTCTCTTGCGCCCGCGCGCCGATGCCCCTGGCCACGGGCCGGCGCTGTTGGGCGCTGAGCACAAGCCTCCACACGAAGAGGACGAGGAAGGCAGTCACAGATAGAATCGCGGGCGCCATACACGTACACTCGGGCAAGAATGGATTACCGCCGCAGTCCCTTTCAGTCCGGCGGCGCAGAACGTCTTACCCGCACAGTCGCCGTGCGCTCGGCCAAGCGGCCGTTTACCCGCCCGCGATAGGATGAACCATCAAGACTTCGTTCTGGTCGCGCGTGACCTTATCGATGCGTTCACCGGTTGCCATGTCAAACGGCTGCGCCCCGGTTTTGGCTTCATACTCCGCGATCACTCTGTTCACTTCCTCCATGTCAGCGGTTGCCGGATCATATTCGAGCAGGGTCGTATCACCACGCGAGGAAAATGTCACAACCTTGGCGTTCATATTTGGTCTCCTGAGGAGTATTCATTTCGGCTTTCTGTGGAAGAGAAGCTGGGGAGTTCCTGCGCCCATATTGCACCGTTTCCCGGAGTTGTCAAGATGGTCGTTCGTACTGCCACCGAGAGACGGCGTTATTCATCGGCCTAGCTGCTTGTGGTACAAGAAATATGCGTAGGCATTCTGTGCGTCCGAAGAAGTTGGGAAAATAAAATACACTGAGTCTTGCGTAGTCGTGTAATTGACGGCGGGAAACGTCGCTCTAACAGTCCTGCGTTGCGGGCTGTCAATTTTTTGTGGAAACGGAGCGCGGCCCGCGTGAACTCGAACAGTCCACGTATCATCATACGTCGGCATTGGCGCTACTAGATCGATCTTTCCCACATCGTCGTATGGAACGGTTGTATGGATTGTGGTGCCGGTCATGCTTCCATCGCCGCCTGTCCACTTCTCTTGAACGGAAACGCCCGATCCGATTTCCGTGATTGCAATTTCCTTCATTCCATCCCTGCCGGCGTTCTCGGTCTGAGACATCCAAGTCTTGCTCGAGGGTAGCTTCACGCTTGGTAGGACAGCAGTGATCTTCGGCGCGTCTTTCTCTGCCTGCGCAATGTCCGGCTGTGCCTTGGCGATTTCGAGCTTGAGGAGTTGAAGTCGAGGTTGAGCACGAGCCAGTTGGCTCGAGATCTTGCTGACTCTCTGAAGGGCATCCCGAATCTGGTCAAAATATTCTTTGACGGGTGAACTCGCACCTTCGCTTTCGTTATTTTCGAGCGAGGGCCCAGCGGTCGTTATCAGTCTGTCTAGCCGGTCATTCAGCCGAAGAAGTTGATACCGCGTTTCCAGCTCCGGGGGTTGCGTCTCTGTGAAGTTCTCCGTGGATCGCGTCTCGGTGGGCTCCTTCACTACGGCGATCGGGCCCAATGAATTCAAGAAAGTAGTCCGGCCCCATGTGTCCGGCCCGAAGAACTTCAAATACGCTTCCTCGAACCCCTGAGCGGCCTTGAGCCGCTTGAGAACGCGTCCGGCCGAAGTCTCTTCGATCAGTCCCCATCGCGAGTATTGCAAACCGGACGTGTGGCGCGGGATGCGAACGCCCTCTCGATACAGCCAAACCTGCCATCGCATCGGTTTCGCATAAGCCGGATTGTCTTTCGCGACTTCGAGAGTCTTTCCATTGAATAAGTAGTAGGCATTTTTGTCGCTGTCGTCTTGCCGTTGCGTTCGCGCACAGGGGACGACCGCTACTAAACACAGCGTAAGCGTCAGAGCAGAGAGCTTTCGCATGCACGTGCCTCCCGCAAATAAAAAGCGACGCTCCTAATGTTCCTTATCGCCTCGTCGCCGCCTTCGAGCGAAGCGTAAACGTCACACCACGCTCTCGATTGAGTTTGGTCGTCATCTGGAAATCGAGTTCGTCGATCGGTAGGACCTGTTGTGTTCCGTTCGAGGCTACGTAAACGAGCTGATCTCCCTCGACCCAATAGTTCGCTGCAACATAACCCCGGCCGTCCTTGAGGATCAGCAGCGTCGGTGCCGGGCCGTCCTTGAGGATCAGGAGCGGCGGCGAGGGTGAGCGCCACGGCCGTTCTGTCAGCGAATACGTTTGGCTGATGCTCGTAGGCTCGATGCTGGCTAAAGACCCAACCCACGAACGCTCCGATTCCTCCGCGGGTCTGCTCGTACCTCCGTACACAACCCTCGGGAATGTGCTAGCCCTAAAGCTTGAATTCACATTTGCATTCGCGCTTGAGTTCAGGCTCGAGCTCGTGCCTGAGGATGGTCTTGAAGGCTCCTGCGTTGGCGAAAGCTTCTCATTAGCGACGATGACCGCATCCGCCGGGATGGACAGGTCGTCCATAAGCCGTAGCAGAAGAGCTGTTTCGCCCTTGAGCGTGGGGCGAGGCCCGCGCGCAGGAAGGGTGATTATCTTCTCCGGCCAAAGAAGCGGAATAGTCCACTCAACCGCATCGCGCCGCGCGTGACCGCGGCCCCGGATGTCGCCCTCCGCATCGACCCTGTAGTGCGGCACCGACACCACTTTGGCGGACAGCGGAAACGTGCCCCCGGGCACGGTCAAGCTCACAAACTCCAGCTTGAGCCGCCCCTTGCCGAAGAAGTGTCCCGGATCGCGAAATTCCTCCAGCCGGCCAGAGAGAAACGCGCCGCGTGGAAATACTGGACGGCCGAACATCGTTAACGAACGGACATGACAAAGTAAGGGATCGCCGACATGTGCCGTCCGGGACGAGAAGTTTGGCTCATCAAGGGTACATTGCAGGAGAGTTCCAGCCGGCACGGTTAGTTCCCTTGTTTGTGCGGTGGCCACGGTCGCCGGGCACAGTACGACGGCAACCAACAGGAAAAATCTACGCATAGACACCTCCAGTTCAGTGACGATTAGCGATAGGGATCCCGCAAGAGGGCCGAAGGCAAGCTTGGTTCAGGATCTGCGCTAAATAAGAGGCGGGAATACTACGAGCGACTATCTGACAGGTACCCTGAGCCGAGTGAAGCATGGCACTACCCCAGGACAATCTGCTTATACACCTCTGCAGTGCCTGAATCAATCCCCAGAAAACGAGGATGGGAGGCGACAATGACGTCACGGCTTCTGAGAAAACACTGCGAAGGAAGGTACAAAATCAAGATATCCGACAATGCGGGAATGGTTCATTACCGACTACAAGCGCGTTTAGCGGTACTGATTCGCACACTCGTGCCGAAAGTTTTCGTGACAGATTGGCCTGCCAGCGAGGGGCGAGACTGAGGACTATTGCGGAAGCAGCGTTGGCGCCGTGATGTCGTAGTGTGACTTTAGGAAGCTGGATTCTTCAGACGCTGTGCCGCGGTCTTCAAGATTTCGCGCGAGAGCTCCTCGTCCGATACGGCGCGAGCCATACCGATCGCACCGACCAGCGCGCAATAGGTCAAGACTGCTTGCGATCTTGCGCTGCCCCTATCCGTCTCGTTTGTGTTTCGAATCAGAGTTGCGAGCAACTCAATGTTGTCCCGAATTTTCCGGCTGACGAGCGCGCGTGTACGCTTGTCGCTGCGTGCGAGATCTCCTGCCAAGGCGCTGACTGGGCAACCTGCCCCTGGATGATTGCGATGTGCTTCGCTTAAATATTCATCGACTAGCGATTCGTAGGTGACCGGCGGACCGCCCGAGGCGGCGGCATCCACTTGACGCTTCCAGAGTTCGAGCGCACAGCCGACCGCTTCAGCCACTAACGCGTCACGCGAATGGAAGTGTTTGTAGAAGCCGCCCACGGTAAGCCCGGCTTCTTTCATCAGGTCTGCGATTCCGATCCCGGCAAGCCCCTCTTCGCGGAACCTCTTTGAAGCGATAGCAACGATGCGCTCATGAGTTTTTGCCTTTTCAGCTTTGGAATGCCGCATGGGCCCCCCAAAAAAGTTTGTAACCAAAGCCCGACTATGCGAATCGAAGTCGGAGAATGGATTATAATCATAATCCATATGAAATGCAATGAGACTCAACTGGACACCGGAGAAAAAGGATATGAGCAATTCACCATCAAAAGGCACCGCCCTGGTAACGGGTGCTTCTAGGGGCATCGGGGCTGTCTATGCAGACCGTCTCGCGAAGCGCGGATACGATCTCATTCTCGTAGCCCGCAGCGAGGCGCCCCTCAAAGCGCTCACTGCGAGCCTCGCGAGCGCGAGCGGACGCCACATCACTCCGATCGTGGCGGACCTCAACAACAAGATAGATCTCGCGAAAGTGGAAACAAAGCTGAAGGAAGATTCGAGTATCACAATGCTCGTCAACAACGCTGGTATCGGCGCCGTCGTGCCTCTTCTCAATGCCGACATCGACAAAATGGAAGAGATGATTGCGCTCAACAGCATTGCCCTCACGCGACTGGCGTACGCCGCGGCACTAGCATTCGTCAAGCGTGGCACGGGCACGATCATCAACATCGGCTCCGTCGTTGGCATCTCGCCAGAGACGCTCAACGGTGTGTACGGCGCCACCAAAGCCTATGTCCTCGCCTTCAGTCATTCGCTGCAGCACGAACTCGCCGACAAAGGGATCCGCGTCCAAGCGGTCCTGCCCGGCGCGACGGCCACCGACATGTGGGAAATCGCTGGCCTGCCTTGGCAGAAACTGCCCCCGTCGATCGTCATGTCGGTGGAAGACATGGTCGATGCAGCGTTGGTCGGCCTCGACCAGGGCGAACTGGTGACGATTCCCGGTCTCCATGAT
>Ga0137418_10000406_pt1 | contig 38248 bp, 33 predicted proteins | sample CZODoug3_1_2_16f_FD_122242 | JGI IMG/M metagenome (GOLD analysis project Ga0137418, IMG submission 122242) | Vadose zone soil fungal communities from Angelo Coast Range Reserve, California, USA - CZODoug3_1_2_16fungal (Hybrid Assembly) | ecosystem: Environmental > Terrestrial > Soil > Vadose...
CTTGTCGCGATAATAGTTGGCGGTGACCACGACATCATCGACCATGAAGTAGGGCGCGATACCCCAGCCGCTCATCTCAATGCGCCCTCTTCCCGGCATGTGCTGGCCGTTCTGCGGCGATGAAATGCATCCCCGAATTTAGTATCTTGTCGCCGCCGTGCTCGTTCCCAAACTCGTCACCACGCTCAAGGACTACACGCGGGAACAGTTCTCCCGTGACGTGATCGCCGGCGTCATCGTCGGCATCGTGGCACTGCCGCTCGCCATCGCGTTCGCGATCGCCAGCGGGCTCAGCCCTGAGCGCGGGCTGTACACCGCTATCGTTGCCGGCTTTCTCATCTCGCTGCTCGGCGGCTCACGCGTTCAGATCGGCGGCCCCACCGGCGCGTTCGTCGTCATCGTGTCGGGAATCGTGCAACAGCACGGCGTGGATGGGCTCGTCGTGGCGACGCTCATGGCCGGCTTCATTCTTGTAGCGTTCGGGCTGCTCCGCCTCGGCGGGGCGATCAAGTTCATCCCGTATCCGGTGACGATCGGATTCACGAGCGGCATCGCTCTCATCATCTTCTCGAGCCAGATCCGCGATCTGCTCGGCCTCGAGATGCAGTCCATGCCGTCCGCGTTTCTGCCGAAATGGGATGCCTACGTCCACGCCTTCGATTCCGTCAATCCCTGGGCGCTGGTCGTCGCCGTCGCGGCGCTGACGATCATCGTGGTCTGGCCGAAGATCTCCACACGCATTCCCGGTCCGTTCGTCGCCCTGATCGTGACGACAGTGCTCGCACAGCTGCTGCATCTGCCCGTCGAAACCATCGGGGAGCGATTCGGCGCGATCCATGCGGGGCTGCCGCGTCCGGCGATCCCGCACCTGTCCGTGGCGATCGTGGGTGCCCTGGCGGGGCCCGCCTTCACGATCGCGCTGCTCGCGGCGATCGAGTCGCTGCTCTCGGCGGTTGTGGCGGACGGCATGATCGGCGGCCGCCACCGCTCCAACATGGAGCTCGTGGCGCAGGGAGTCGCCAACATCGCCTCGCCGCTATTCGGTGGGATGCCGGCCACCGGCGCGATCGCCCGCACTGCGACGAACGTGAAGAACGGCGGCCGGACGCCGGTCGCCGGCATGGTGCATGCGATCACGCTGCTGCTCATCACCCTGTTCTTCGGCCGCTGGGCAGGCCTCATCCCGTTGGCGACGCTAGCGGCGATCCTCGTCGTGGTCGCCTTTCACATGAGCGAATGGCGCACGTTCATATCCGAGTTTCGGGCTCCCAAGAGCGACGTTGCGGTGCTGCTCACCACGTTTCTGCTCACCGTGCTGGTCGACCTGACCGTCGCGATCGAGGTGGGCATGGTGCTCGCCGCGTTCCTCTTCATGCGGCGCATGGCGGAGGTGACGAATATCAGCGTGCTGACGCACGAGTTCACGGACCCGGTGGATGACTTCGAGCACGATCCCAATGCGGTACGGCGGCGCGTCATTCCGGACGGAGTCCAGGTGTACGAGATCACCGGCCCGTTCTTCTTCGGCGCCGCCGAGATGTTCAAGGATCGGGTGGGGCGCATCGCCGGCAAGCCGAAGGTGTTGATCGTGCGGCTGCGGCATGTGCCCGCGATCGACTCGACCGGCCTGCACGCGCTGCGCGAGCTGATCCAGCGCAGTCAGCGGGAAGGGATGTTGGTGATTCTCTCCGACGTGCACGCGCAGCCGGTGGTCGCGCTGGAGCGCTCGGGATTGTACGACGAGCTGACCGAGGAGAACATCCACGGCAACATCGATGACGCGTTGAATCGCGCGCGGCAGTACCTGGGACTCACACCGCTGCCACCGCCGGAGTTCGCAACACCCACCGTCGCGCGCGAGTCGCGCGCCTAACGGCGCTGCACGCTCCAGCGCCCGGTCTGCTCCGCACCGGAGGGCAGCTGGGTCGTATACGTCCCCGTGATCATGTTGCCGTTCACCTCACCGGTGAACCTGGTGAGCAGCCGCGCACCCGTTTGCGGATCGGCGTACGGATCGAGCGTACCGCTGACATGGCCGTGCTCCACTCGGACGAACCGGATCGTGAGCACCGTCGACGCCGGCGCCTGGTTGCCCCCGGTCGCGTTCTCCTGACGCCACGGCACGAGCGGCCGACCCCACGCGGCCGGCACCATGACCACATCGCCGAACGCGGAGTCCCCCGTGGCGCGCAGCGTGAAGCTGATGCTGCCACTGCGGCCGGACTCGGCGCTGCTGTAGTCGCCCGACCATTCGCCGGTCAGGGCGGACACATCGGCTGACTGTCCGACGAGGGGTACCGGAGCGCGGGAAGCACCGCACGCGCCGAGCATCAGCGCGAGGAGCAGCGTGGGAAGTGGGAGAGTCAGAGGGCGAACCATACGTAAAGATGCGGGCTATCTTAGAAACGTGCTACGCCGCCAGCTCGGCCTCGTCGCGGTGACCGCGCTCGTCGTCGGCGAGGTCGTTGGGATCGGGATCTTTCTCACCCCCGCCGGCATGGCTCGCTCGCTCGCCTCTCCCTTTTGGCTGCTGATCGTCTGGCTGCTCATGGGGCTGATGGCGCTGAGCGGCGCGCTCTGTTATGGCGAGCTCGCGGCGCGTCGGCCGGAAGCAGGCGGCGGGTACGTCTACCTGCGCGAAGCCTATGGCCCGGCGGTCGGCTTTCTTTACGGTTGGAAATGCCTGCTCGTCATGGATCCGGGCATCACGGCGGCACTCGCGGCGGGTCTCGCGAGCTACGTCGGCTACGCGCTGGGGATTTCCGGCGTATGGCTCAAAGGCATCGCGATCGGATCCATCCTGATCATCGCGGCGGTCAATATCGCGGGACTGCGGCTCGGCTCAGGGCTCATGCAGGGACTCACCGCTCTCAAGCTCGGCGCGCTCGCCCTGATTGCGGTGCTGGCGTTCACGCTGCATGCGGGGAGCTGGTCGAACCTGGTCCCCTTCGTCGCGCAACGCGCCGGCTCGGATCCCCTTCCCGTCGCGCTGGCCGCGGGACTGGTGGGCGCCTTCTTTGCGTTCGGCGGCTGGTGGGAAATCCCCAAACTGGCGGGTGAGGCGCGTGATCCGTCGCGCACGTTGCCGCGTGCGCTCGCGATCGGTGTCGCGATCATCACGGCGATCTACATCATGACGAGCGCCGTCTTCCTGTATCTCGTGCCGCTCGAGCGCGTGACCTCCGGCGAGACGTTCGCCGCGCAAGCCGGCGAGGCGTTGTTCGGACCTGCGGGCGGGCGCGTGTTCTCGGGCGTCGTCATTGTGGCGGTGCTCGGCAGTCTGCTGGGGCTCCTCATGGCGCTGCCGCGCGTGTATTACGCGATGGCCAATGACGGCGTGTTCTTCAAGGCAATCGCCGCGGTGCATCCGCGCTTCGGCACACCGGCCCGTGCGATCGCGATCCAGGCCATTCTCGCGTCCGTGTACGTCGCATCCGGCACGTTCAATCAGATCATCGGGTTTTTCGTCTTCATCACGGTGCTGTTCGTTGCGGCTACCGTGGCAGGCCTATTCCGAATTCGGCGCCGCTCGCCGGACGCCGCATATCGGACCTGGGGCTATCCCGTCACGCCCGTGCTGTTTCTTGTGTTGGCGGCTGTGGTGCTCTTTCTCGTGGCCGCGCGCAGTCCGCTGCAGGCCGCGCTCGGCGTCGGGATCGTGGCGCTGGGCGCGCCAGTGTATTTTTTGATCTTCCGCAAGCCGCTCGTCCTCGAACCTGTAGGATCGGATGACCGGGATTCGCACAGTCCCGCTAACCGAGGCGGATGACAACATGGCCGAGACACGAACCGCGACCGTCGCCTGCCCGTTCTGCGAGACGCTGAACCGCGTGGACCTCAGTCGCATCGGGCAGCATCCGAAGTGCGGCAAGTGCGGCAAACCGATTCTCCTCGACCGTCCGATTGCCGTGTCCGATGCGTCGTTCGACCGCGTCACCGCCGACACGACGGTTCCCGTGCTGGTCGACTTTTACGCCGACTGGTGCGGCCCGTGCAAAATCATGGCGCCGCTGCTCGATGATGTGGCGCGGCGCAAGAGCGGCGAGGTTCTCGTCACGAAGCTCGATACCGACAAGAACCCCGCCACCGGTATGCGCTTTGGCATTCGCGGCATTCCCACGCTGATTCTGTTCAGGCAAGGAAAGGAAGTCGGCCGGCGTGTCGGCGCGGTTCCCGCCGCCGACATCGAGTCTCTGCTGAACGCGTCTTAACTACGCGGGCGGAGCCGCCATGCGCCGGCGCGCCAGCCGCGACCCGAGCCACGAGCCCAGGCAGGCAGCCGCGAGCAGGCCTGCCATCAGCTCTTCGACCTGCAGCGCCTCCCGGGACGTGAATCCATTCAGCAGCGCGTCGATCCCCAGGACGACCAGCGTCGGCAGGGAAATTCGCAGCCCCCACTCCCACGTGGCGTCTCGTCCCGTGAATGAGAGGAGGCCGGCGGCCAGCGCGTAGAGCGCCAATACCGCGACGACGCGCAGCGCCATCGGCGTCGACGGCAGATCGACTGACTGGTAGGAATCGACGAGCACCCAGGCGAAGACGACGACGAGCAGCACGATCCCGATGATTACGGCCAGCACATAGCGGATGGCGAGCCGCGGTGTGCTCACTGCTTCCCGGCGAGCTGGCGCAGCACGTACTCCAGGATGCCGCCGTGCTTGTAGTACTGCTGCTCCTGTGGCGTGTCGATGCGGACGAGCACCTTGAAGCCGGTGACTTTGCCCTCGTCGGAGGTCGCGGTGACGGTCAACTCCTTTGGCGTCTCGGCCAGGCCGAGGATGTCGTAGCGCTCTTTGCCCGTCAGGCCGAGGGTCGCCGGGTTCTGACCGGCGGCGAATTGCAGCGGCAGGATGCCCATCCCGACCAGGTTCGAGCGGTGAATGCGCTCGAAGCTCTCCGCGATCACGGCGCGCACGCCGAGCAGGCGTGGGCCCTTGGCGGCCCAGTCGCGTGACGACCCCGCGCCATACTCTTTCCCCGCCAGGACGATCAGCGGCGTCCCCTCGGCGGCGTACTTGAGCGACGCGTCGTAGATCGTCATCACCTCGCCCTCGGGAAGGTGCGCGGTGAATGGGCCTTCGGTGCCCGGCGCGAGCAGGTTTTTGAGCCGCACGTTGGCGAAGGTGCCGCGCACCATCACTTCATGATTGCCGCGCCGCGCTCCGTACGAATTGAAGTCGAGCGGCTGGACGCCGTGCGCGACGAGATACTGCCCGGCCGGACTCGTCTTCTTGATCGACCCCGCGGGCGAGATGTGGTCGGTCGTGATGCTGTCGCCGAGCAGGCAGAGCACGCGGGCGCCACGGATGTCGCGGATGGGACCCGGCTGTGCCGGCATGCCGTCGAAGTACGGCGCGCGCTTGATGTACGTGGAGGTGGGCTCCCAGGCGAAACGGTCGCCCTCGGGAACCGGCAAACCGCGCCAGCGCTCGTCGCCCTCAAACACCTTGGCATAACTCTTCTGAAACATCGTCGACTTGATTGAGCGCTCGATGAGGTCGGAGACTTCCTTTGCAGACGGCCAGATGTCACGCAAGAAGACCGGCTTTCCGTCGATGCCGTCGCCCAGCGACTCGTTGTGAAAGTCGATATCGATGCGGCCGGCCAGCGCGTACGCCACGACCAGCGGCGGCGACGCGAGATAATTGGCCCGCACTTCCTGCTGGATCCGGCCCTCGAAGTTGCGGTTGCCCGACAACACCGAGCAGACCACCAGCTCGCATTCGGCGATGGCCGCCGACACGACCTCGGGCAGCGGGCCGGAGTTTCCGATGCATGTCGTGCAGCCGTACCCGACCAGGTGGAACCGGAGCGTCTCGAGCGGCTTCGTCAGTCCCGCCAGATCGAGGTAGTCGGTGACAACCTTGGACCCCGGCGCGAGGCTCGTCTTCACCCACGGCTTGCTCCGGAGCCCGCGTTCGACTGCCTTCTTCGCCATGAGTCCGGCCGCGACCATCACCGAGGGGTTCGACGTGTTGGTGCAGCTCGTGATGGCGGCGATGACGACGGAGCCGTGGCGCAGCACGTGCTCGACGTCGTCGATCTTCAACGTCGCGTGTGACGGGCGCGGCGGAGTGAGTACCGCCTGGCCACCTTCTCCCTCCCACCGTCCCACGGGAACGGCGTTGACCGGCGGGGCCGTGACCGGCTTCAGCAGCGTCGGCAACGCCTCGGCAAACTTGAGGGGCACCTCACGCAGGCCGACGCGATCCTGCGGCCGCCGCGGGCCCGCCATGCTCGGCTCGACCGTCGCGAGGTTCAGCTCGAGCGTGTCGCTGTAGACCGGCTCGGCGGCATCGGGCGTATGAAAGAGCCCCTGTTCCTTCATATAGGCCTCGACCAGCTGCACGAGCTCCGGCGGCCGGCCGGTGAACTCGAGGTAGCGCAGCGTCTCCTGATCGACGGGGAAGATGCCGATGGTCGCGCCGTACTCGGGTGACATGTTGCCGATCGTGGCGCGGTCGGCCAGCGGCAGCGTCGAGACGCCGGGGCCGTAGAACTCGACGAACTTCCCGACGACGCCCTTGGCGCGCAGCATCTGCGTGACGGTGAGCACGAGGTCGGTGGCGGTGGCGCCTTCGGTGAGACGCCCGGTGAGCCGGAATCCGACGACCTGTGGAATGAGCATCGAGACCGGCTGGCCCAGCATCGCCGCTTCCGCTTCGATTCCACCTACGCCCCAGCCCACTACGCCGAGGCCATTGATCATCGTGGTGTGGGAGTCTGTGCCGACGAGCGTATCCGGATACGCCTGCGGTGTCTTTGTGTCGGTCGTGAACACCACGCGAGCCAGATACTCGAGGTTCACCTGGTGCACGATTCCCGTGTCCGGCGGCACGACCTTGAAACCGGTAAATGTCTTTTGCGCCCAGCGCAGCAATGCGTAGCGTTCGCGATTGCGCTGGAACTCGAGATCGGCGTTCACCTGGAACGCGGTCTTGGTCCCGAACTCATCCACGATCACGGAATGGTCGATCACCAGCTCGGCGGGGAGCAGGGGATTCACCCGCTTGGGATCGCCGCCCATCTTGACCATGGCATCGCGCATCGCCGCGAGATCCACGACGGCGGGGACGCCGGTGAAATCCTGGAGCAGCACGCGCGCCGGCATGAACGCGATTTCCTCATCCGGCACTTTCTTGGGGTCCCAGCGCGCCAGCTTTTCGACGTCTTCGCCCCGAACCACGCGGCCATCTTCGCGCCGCAGCAGGTTTTCGAGCAGGATCTTGAGTGAGTAGGGCAGGCGCGCGATCGACAGGCCGCGGCGCTCGAGCGCATCGAGCCGGTAAATCTCGTAACTGCGCTTGCCGGCTTTCAGCGTCGCGCGGCTGCCGAAACTGTTGGCGCTCATTGCGGCAGCACCTTCACGGCAACCACGAAATACTCCGTCTCGCCGAAGCACGTCGTCGGGATACCCTTGTGCTGCTGATAGGTCAATGCCACGCGTCTGCCGAGTGACGTATTGATGTGTTGCGCGACGTCGTCATCCCGAACGGTGAAGTAGAACTTCTCTGGATTGGTGCCCGGCATCGACACCATCGCGAGCTCTCCCTCCCACGTTTTGCAGAGCCAGCCCTTCTTCGAGAACTTCTGGACAAATCCGGCGCGCTCGCCCTCGGAGTAGCTCCAGTTGAGCGCGGACCAGGTGTACAGCGCAAAGATCAGGATGGGGGTGAGGATAATCCCCGCGATGATCAGTTTGCGCTTGCGCGTGAGCTGGAAATTGAAATTCACGGACGGGAATCTACCTCGTACGTTTCGGTGCGATAAGGCGTGAAGCCGCGGGCGAGGTAATTGGGCAGCGCGTTGGGATGATCCAACGTACAGGTGTGCAGCCATACGCGCCGCGGACCGAGCGCCCAGGCGTCGCGGACAGCGCTGGAGAGGAGATGTTTCCCGAAACCGTGCCCGAGCTCGGCGGCGACGATGCCGAAATAGGCGATCTCCACCGAATCGTCCTCGGCGACCCGCCGCAGCTCGTACCAGCCGGCGAGCCTGGCCTTCTTCTTGGTGCTGCCGCGTGTCGCGACGAATAGCTGATTCGCGGGGTCTGCCAGGTGCGCGGCGATCTCCTTATTGGTCCAGTCCCAGCGGTCACGCCAGTGGAACGCCTCGCCCACCGTGCGATAGCACATCCGGTAAAGCTCGGGAAGCGGCTTGGAGGCGCGCGCGATCGCGATGGCCGGAAATGCCCCAAACGCGTCCTTGAACTGACCGCGGCTATGCAGCTCGAGATACGTGCGCGTCACCTGCATGGTCGGTATTATTATCGCATGACCTTCAATAAAATGGGGACGCTCCCCCTGCCGCTGGCGCTCCACCTCGCAACGTATACGGTCATCGGTTTGTTCTGCGCCTTTGCGGGCGGTCTCAATCTCATCGATCCGACGAAAATCTTTCCCAACGCGGTCATCTTTCTGGGCCTCGCGGGCTTCAGCTGGGGATATGTGTTCGGCATCCTGATGGCGCGAAAGGAAGTGCTGGGACTCGGCCTCCTCGCGAGCATCGGGTATGTCGTCGCCGGCATCTGGCAGCTCGGCCCGCATTGGCCGCTCGGCGCGCTGCTCCTGGCGATCGGCGTGTACGGGTTGGCCGCCATCGCTCTGTACCGCCGGCAGATTCTCGAAGCCTAGCTCAGCCGATCGCGTTATCCCGGATCGGGGCGGCGGGTAGCTCGACCACGAACCGCGCGCCGCCCAACGCCTCCGAGTCCTCCAGCCAGATGCGCCCCCCCACTTCCGCCACGACCCGCTGACAGATTGAAAGGCCGAGCCCCGACCCCTCATCGGGACTCTTGGTCGTAAAGAATGGATCGAAGATCCGGCCGCGCACCTCGACTGGCACGCCAGGCCCGGAATCTTCGACGGTCAGGCGAACCCAGTCATGGCGTGCTTCGGTGGCGAGCTCGATCACCGCGTGAGGACGCCCGCGCACCGCGTGCTCGGCGTTCGTCATGAGGTTGATGACCACCTGCTGCAGCTCCTGCCCGAGTCCCAGCACCGCTTCCGCGCCCTGATCCATGCGCGTGCGGACCTCGATGTTGTCGGCGCGCAGCACGCGCTGGCGGATTTCCGCCACGTCCCGGACCAGCTCGTTGAGCTGGATGCGAACCGGCGTAATGTCGGCGCGGCGCGCGAGCCGGAGGAGGCTGCGCACGATGCGCGCCGCGCGGTCCACCTCGCGCACGATCGTCGCGGCGGCCGTGCTCGACTCTGGCTCCTGCGTGGAGCGGCCCAGCAGCTCCGCCTCCATGCGAATCGCCGCGAGCGGGTTGTTGACCTCGTGGGCCACGCCGCTCGCGATTTCGCCAACCGTGGCGAGCTTCTCGCGCGCGATCAGCTCGCGCTGGGCGCGCAACTCCTCGGTACGGTCGTAGAGCGCCACCAGCAGATCCTGCGAGCCCAAACCGCGCAGATCGGTGACTGTGCAGTCGCAGATGCGTCGATCGCCGCCCTCCTGCGTGACCAGCACGCGGCCATGCCAGGGCTGGCCCTGCTGCCGGCCTTGCAGCATGAGCCGGACCGTCAGGCCGGCTGGCGAGAGACCCAGCTTTTCGAGATGGCGGCCGACCGCTGCGTCGGTCGTTTTCACGCCGAATACCTGGAGCGCCGCTTCGTTCACCTGTCGTACCGTCCCGGCGGTGTCGACGAGCGCCATGGGCAGCGGGCTCGCATCCACCATCGCGCGGGCGCGATCGGCGGCGGCGCGGGTCGCGGCGACCGCTTCAGAGAGCTCGATTCCGCCGGCAATGTGAGCCGCGACCGCGGATACATAATGAAGATCGTGGAGGCTGAACGGCGGTGGCGCAGTGCTTGCGCCGGCCGCCTGAAAACGGACCAGCCCTACGGCGCCCACCGTCCCCTGCGACGTGCGTAGCGGCGCGATGAGCGCGGCACGCACTCCCTCGGCGAGCTTGTTGGCGATCGGGCTGGCATCCGCTTCCACGCGCAGGTCCGCCGTGATCAGCGCCTCGCCGGTCCGCACCACGCGGCCGGTTGCGCTGGTCCCGAGTCCCATGACCAGTCCTTCGACCGACGCCGCCTCGCCGAGGGCGGGCGAAAGGCGGAGGTTCTCGCCGTCGGGCTGCTTCAGGGCCACGAATGCGCCCTGCGCTTCGACCAGTTCCATCAGACTCTGGAGCGTGTAGCGCAGCAGCAGCTGTGTCTCGGGCGCCGCGAGCAGCCAGCGCGCCAGCTCCACGACGAACGTGCCGAGCTGCCGTTCGCGCTCCAGCGCCGACCGCCGTCCGACCATCACCGCGAGGCGCGAGGCGAATTCGATCGTCGCCTCGAGCTCCGACGCCGGGAGCACGGGGGGTGCGCCCGCCAGGTTTGCTTCGACGTGCCGCCCATCGGGATCGCGCCATTCGGCCGCGAGGTTTTTGCCCGACCGGTCGTCGGTTCCCGCGCTGACGGACCCGCTCTCGTTGATGCCCTGGTAGCGGATGGTCAGACGCGCGCCGCCCGCCCAATCGCTCAAAATGGCGGCGGCCGCACGCCAAAAGTCGGCGGAGCGCTTGGCGTCGCTGGCTTGACGGAGCAGCGCCTGCAAGGCGTCTCGCATCGAGCACGAATATATCGGTTCGGGAACCGCACGGCGTTCCTGAGGCATGAGCACATTTCGTATTCTGGCCGCCAGCGATCTGCACAGCGATCAGCCCGCGGCTGCTGTCCCGCCGTCTCCCAGCGATGACGAGTTGTTGGATGCCTATTCGCGCACGGTCAGTGGAGTCGTCGAGCGCCTGGCACCGGCGGTCGTCAGTGTGGAAGTACAGCACCGGCGCAAAGGCCGGGGCGGGTCCTCGCGGGAAGAGCAGGGCCACGGCTCGGGATTTGTCTTCACGCCGGACGGCTTCGTTCTCACCAACAGTCATGTCGCACACGGAGCGACGAAAACTGACGTCGCGTTTGCCGATGGCCGGCGCCTGCGCGCCGAGCTCGTGGGCGACGACCCCGACACCGACCTCGCTGTGCTGCGCGTCGACGTGTCCTCACAAGTCGCCGCGCCATTGGGTGACTCCGCGGCGCTGCGGGTGGGGCAGGTCGTCATTGCGATCGGAAATCCTTTGGGCTTTCAGAGCACCGTCACCGCGGGAGTCGTGAGTGCGTTGGGGCGGTCGTTCCGATCCGTCTCCGGCCGCTTGATCGACAACGTCATCCAGACTGATGCCGCGCTCAATCCCGGCAACTCGGGGGGCCCGCTGCTCGATTCGCGCGGGAACGTCGTGGGCGTCAATACCGCCGTGATTCTTCCCGCCCAGGGGATCTGCTTCGCCGTCGCCGTGAACACGGTGAAGCTCGTCGTCGGACAACTCATCGCGTTCGGGCACGTACGCCGCGCACGCATTGGTGTCGGCGGGCAGAACGTTTCGCTACCGCGCCTCGCCGTGCGCGCGCACCGACTCATCCAGCCGAGCGGCGTCCTGATCACGACGATCGAAGGTGGAAGTCCTGCGGCGCGCGCGGGCCTGCAGCCCGGTGACATCATCGTCGCGTTCGACAGCAAGCCCGTGCATGGCATCGACGATCTGCATCGTCTGCTCACCGGGGACCGGATTGGTGCAACCACGAACGTCGTCGCGGTGCGGAAGGCGGAGCGGTTGGAGCTGTCCATCACGGCTGCCGAAACGGCACAAACCAAGCCTCAGAGTTGACCGCGGGGCCCGGCATTTGTACTTTGTGCCCATGACGTGCTGCGCCTGCAATCCCAAGATGCTCAACACCGGGAACCCAACCGAACCGGCGGGCGCTAGCTGACGCGATCCAGATGGTCGCAACTCAGACGACGGCCCGCGCCCTGATGGAGCGGGCCTTTTTCGTGTGAGGGATTCAACGAAGGAGATGTGGATGAAGAGGCATTACTTGCTGGCCAGTGACTTCGATCAGACGTTGAGCTTCAACGATTCCGGCATCGTGCTGAGCGAGATGCTGGGCATCGCGGGCTTTCGCGAGCGCGTCGCGGCATTGTCGCAGCTCAATCTCGTACAGCAGGGCGCCGAGCTCGCGTACTTGCTCGCCCACGATCCGGAGTACGCGCGCGTCACCCGTAACGACCTCCTGGAAGTCGGCAAGCGCGTCCGCCTCAAGCGGAACGTCGAGCTGCTGGCGCAGATGCTGGCGCAGGGGATCGACGGGCACCGCTTCGATTTCTACGTGATCTCGGCGGCCCCCGAGGAGGTCGTGCTGTCAGCGCTCGAAGGGATCGTCCCGGCCGATCATGTCGTCGGGACGCGCTTTCAGTTTCAACAGGACAGCGGCAAGATCGGCTCGCTCCAACGCGTCGCGGCCGGCTATGGGAAGGTCGCGGCAGTGGAAGAGATCCGCGCACGGCACGTCGTGCCGCGCGATCAGGTCATCTATGTCGGCGACGGACAATCCGACATTCCGGTGATGTTGCACGTGAACCGCGGGGATGGCTTCACGATCGCCGCGTCTGAGGCGCGCGAAATCGCGCAGATCGCCAAGCGCACCGTGATCAGCGACGACGCGCTCTCGGTACTGGTGCCGATTCTCGAGGAGATCGCCGGCTTCGGCCCGAGCCAGATCCGGGCGCTGTTCGAAGACCAGGGGCTCGTGATTCAGGAGTGGGACCGCGTGCGCACCGACTGGCTGACGATTCGCGACGGCGGCGGGGACGGCGTTATCGCCGCCTGAGCTCAGCCGGCACGCCGTTTGGCTTTGGCCTCGGCCCCGGCTTCGGCGGTGAGATCCCGCGGGCCGATCTGGACGCCGACTTTGCCGAGAAACTCACTCGGCGGCATGCCGCCGGCGAAGACCCAGACGTAATCGTTCGGAATCTCTTGCGTCGTTCCAGCCACGTCGAGCCGCACCGCTTTGGGCAGAATCTCGACGGGTTGCGAGTTGAAGACCACCTGCGGCTTCCCGCGTTTGGCGCCTTCCGCGATGCGCTGCGCATTGCGCTCCTTGATGCGGCTGAATTCCTCGCGCCGGTACGAGAGCGTGACGGTGTTGCCGCGCTGGTACGCGAGACCGAGGGCCGCCTCGACCGCGCTGTCGCCGCCGCCGACCACCAGGATGTGCGCGTCGGTGTACGCTTCGGCCTCGATCAAGCCGTACATCACCTTGGACAGCTCCTCCCCCGGAACACCCAGCTTGCGCGGCGTGCCGCGCCGGCCGAGTGCGAGGATCACCGTCCAGGCGCGATAGCGGCCCTTGTTCGTCTCGATCACGAATGCGCCGTCCGCATCCTTCTGAATTGTTTCGACTTTTTCGCACGTGTTGACCGTGAGGCCCGCCTGCTTGTGGATCTTCTGCCAGAAGCGGAGGATCTCCTCCTTGGAGATCTTGAGCTTGTTGAACTTGCCGTGTATCGGGAATTCCACCGGGCTCGTCAGGACGAGCTTCTGGCGCGGATACTTGGCCACGGTGCCGCCGAATTCGTCCTGCTCCAGCGTGATGTAGGAGAGCTTGCGCTCGATCGCGCGCAGCGACGCGCTAATGCCGGCCGGTCCCGCGCCCACGATGCAGACGTCGAGGACACCAGGCATAGTCCGGCCCCGCTTGATGCCGAGCACCCGTCCCGCGATGGTGTCCACGCAGTCCCGTCCTTCATTGACTGCGTTCTTGATGAGCGCGAGGCCGCCGAGCTCGCCGGCGATGTAGACGTTGGGAACGCTGGTCTCGTGCTGCGGATTGAGCTGCGGCATGTCGGCGCCCACACTGGGGCTCGCCATCACGATGGTGATCGCGCCGACCGGGCACGCTTCGGCGCAGAGGCCGTGCCCGATGCACTTGTGGGCGTTCACGATCGCGGCTTTGCCCGCGATGACCGCGAGCACATCTCCCTCGGGGCAAACTTCGACGCAGGCGCCGCATCCAATGCATTGCGTGGCATCGATGTGGGGGTGCTGGGCGCGCGGCCCGTCGGAGCGGAGTTTGCCGCGTTCGGCGGCCGCAAGCGCGGCGGCCTCCCTGCGATGCATCTGCCGAACGGCGCGGACGATCGAGAGGACCAGGATCAAGGCAAACGCGACATACATCAGGGTCGAGTCCATCGGCTCCTTCGGCAACAACGCGTAGATTAGTGCCGCTGCGGCACTTGTACGACGGTGCACGTCGAGTGCCCCGTTCGGCGGTGGCCTGCGTCACGGCCCAAGCGCGTCAGAGGAAATAACAACCATGATGGCGCAATCCAGTCCTATGCCCGATCGACGGGCCCAGCCTCCGCCGCTCGGGGTGGAACCACCGGAACGCCCGTCGCTCGCCGCGTTGGCGCCCCCCATCGCCGCGCGCCGGCCGGGGCGTACCGTGCTGGTGCTGTTGCTCGGCGTTCTCACGGCGATTTGTGTCGCGGGCGCGCGGTACTACCTCGCCCCTATGGCCGCACGCGTAAGGAATCCCTGGCACGTTTGGCTCAAGCCTTCGGGCTACATCGGGCAAAGCGCAGGCCTCCTCGCGCTGGCGCTCTTCCTCTTTCTGTGGCTGTACCCGCTCCGCAAGACATTCCGCTGGCTCGCCTTCACCGGGGCGATTTCCCGCTGGCTCAACGCCCACGTACTGGCCGCTCTCGCACTCCCGCTGCTCGTCGCGGTGCACGCTGCCTGGCGCTTTGGCGGCGTGATCGGCCTCGGCTTCTGGTCGATGATGGTCGTGTGGCTCAGCGGCATCGTCGGCCGCTACATCTACGCGCGCATCCCGCGCGGCCGCGCAGGCGTGGAGCTCACTCGGGAGGAGATCGCTCGGCGGCGAGCCGCCTTGCTCGTCCAGATCGCGCAGCACAGCGGGCTCGATCTGGCAACAATCCAGGAGATCCTATCGCCTACTCCCGCGGCCCAGCGACCCGGTGTGTGGGGGACGCTAAAACGCATGGTTGCCGACGACTTCGCGCGCCGGGCGGCGGAGCGTCGGTTGCGCCGCTTGTGGGATGCGCGAGGACCGCGGCGGCGCGCAGCGGACCGCGCCGTGATCCGGTCGGTGATGCGGCTCGCGCGCCAGGAAGTCGCGCTGGCGCAGCAGGTGCGCATGCTCGACGCCACGCAGGCCGTGTTTCGCTATTGGCACATATTCCACCGCCCAGTCGCCATCGCCGCGCTCGTGGCCGTGCTCGTGCACGTCGCCGTCGTCGTCGCCCTCGGCGCCACCTGGTTGTGGTGAGGCGTGCGATCGTGGTCCTCGCGCTATCTCTCGCCGCTTCGGCAACAGCTCGTGCCCAGATCTCGCCCGGCCCGCTGGCCCGCGCGCATGAGCGCCTGAATGGTTCGCTGCAGTGCGTGAAGTGCCACGCCGGTGGTGGTGGGCGGGGCAAGGAGCAGATGACCGGACTGTGCTCGAGCTGCCATAAAGAGATTGCCTGGCTCGTCGAGCGCCAGCGCGGGCTCCACGGCCGCGTGCGGCAGCAGCGCTGCGCCGACTGTCATCCGGAGCATGCCGGCACGGACTTCGCGCTGATCAACTGGCCCGATGGTGGCGCGCCCGAACGATTCGATCACGCCCGAGCCGGTTGGCCGCTCGAGGGAAGCCATGCACGGCAAAAGTGCGCCGACTGCCACAAACTCGCGTTCCGCGTGTCTCAGGCGGCGCGTCTCTCGCAACGACAGCCACCGTACGTTGGCTGGGTTGGGCTCGAACAGCGATGCACGTCCTGCCACGAGGACGCCCATCGCGGCGCGCTCGACAAGAATTGTCTCAAGTGTCACGACGTCGAGCACTGGAAGCCGGCACCACGATTCGACCATGGGAAGACCGACTATCCGTTGACGGGCGCACACGTCACGGTGAAGTGCGCTGACTGCCACGCGAGCCCGCGGCTGCAGCTCACGAGCGACACACGCGGCAACCCTGTCCCACGCTATCGCCCGCTCGAGCACCTGCAATGCTCCGCCTGCCACGCCGACCCGCATCACGGCAAGCTCGGCGCGAGCTGCGACCGCTGCCACACGACGGCGTCGTTCCAGACGATCAACCGCGCGTCCTTCGATCACGATCGCACCCGCTACCCGCTGCGTGGACGGCACGCGCAGGTCTCGTGCGAGAAATGCCACGATTTCTCGGGCGACCACGTTTCGCGCAATCCCAGCTTCGCGACCTGCACGGCCTGTCACACGCCCGATCCGCATGCCGGCACCGCGACGCTGGCGGGGCGGGTTGTGGATTGCGCGTCGTGCCACACGGTCGATGGCTGGCGGCCGTCGAGCTACACGGTCGCGCAGCACAGTCTCACGCGCTATCCGCTCGAGGGGCGGCACAAACAGGCGCGGTGCAGTGGGTGCCACGTGAACACCTCGGGAGCAGCGGTGGTGGCGATGCGCCCGGCGACCGCCGACTGCGTGTCGTGCCACGTGGACCCGCACGACAAGCGGTACGCGCGCTGCACCGATTGCCACAACGTGCGCGGCTTCCGACCCGCGACGATCGACGTCGCCGCACACGGGCGCTTCCGCTTCGCGCTCACAGGGGCGCACCGCGCCGTTCCCTGTCTCGCCTGTCACGGCGAGATGCGGCAGACGCCGCCCGCCTCAACACTGTCGACTGCGCGTTGGTCGGGTCCGCCCCTCCTGTTCGCGGCCCCAAAGGGCGGCTGCGCCGGGTGCCATGCGAATCCGCACGGCAACCAGTTCGCGGCGCGTGTTGGTCGCGGCACGTGCGAGAGCTGTCATGGCGTCGACGCATTCCGCCCGGCGAGCGGTTTCGATCACAATCGTGACGCCGCGTTCTCGCTCAAGGGCGCCCACGCCGGCGTGGCGTGCGAGCGCTGCCACCGTACGGCGCGCGGGGCCGACGGCAAACCCATCGTCATCTACCGCCCTGTGTCAACGGCCTGCGAGGCCTGTCACCGATGAGATCGATCCTGATCATATCCGGCGTGATGGGGTGGGCACTGCTGGCGGCTGCGCCCAGCGCCGCGCAGCAATCCACCACCAATCCGCACGGGCGGCTGCAACAGCCCTGCGCGGTGTGTCACGCTCCGGAGGGCTGGGTCCCCGCGCGGGTCACGGCCGCGTTCGACCACGGGAAAACGGGATTTCCGCTGGCGGGCGCACACGCCCAGGCGACGTGCCGGTCGTGTCACGCCTCGCTCGATTTCAAAGGGGCACCCGCCGAATGCGCGTCCTGCCACCGTGACGTGCACCGCGGCGAGCTCGGCGCTGACTGTGCGCGCTGCCACACACCCCGCAGTTTCCTCGATCGCGCACGCTTGGCACGCATGCATCAGGAGACGCGCTTTCCGTTGACCGGCTCGCATGTCGCGGTCGATTGCGAGCGGTGCCATACGCCCACGGTGCAGGGTCGGCTCACGTTCGTGAACCGCGGAGCGGAGTGCGTGGACTGCCATCGCGCCCAGTACCAGGCGACGACCAACCCGAATCACCAGGCGGGCGGCATCTCGACGAACTGCGTCCAATGCCACGCCACGACCCTGTGGACGCGGGCGCGCTTCAGCCATGCCGGCACGCGCTTCCCGCTGACCGGGGCGCATCGCGCGGTCAGCTGCGCGCAGTGCCACGGCGATGGTGTCTATGCCGGGAAGAACACGGAGTGCGTCTCCTGCCACCAGCAGGCGTACGATGCCACGACGAACCCGAGTCACGTGGCCGCGGCGTTCGCGACGACCTGCCAGGACTGCCACACGACCGCGGGATGGACCGGCGCTGCGTTCAACCACACGTGGTTCCGGATACCGCACCACAGCGCGACCGCGTGCAGCGACTGTCACACCGACCCGTCGAGTTATGCGGTGTTCGTCTGCACTGTCTGCCACACGCAGGCCCAAACCGATCCGCGCCACACGGGCGTCAACGGCTACGTGTGGAACAGCACGAATTGCTACGGATGCCATCACCGTTAGCGATGTGGTCCCGCCCAGCCGGCGTGCTCCTGGGCCTCGCGGTGCTCGCCGCGCCGCTCCGCGCTCAGGATTCGACCTCGGTCCGCACCGCCAAGGTCACGTATCTGACGGGCACCTCGGCGTACATCGACGCGGGACGAGACGCCGGCGTGCGCGAGGGGGCGCTCGTGCAGGTGATTCGGGGCGGAGCGGTGATCGGCGTGCTCAAGGTCGCATTTCTCGCGTCGCGGCAAGCCGCGTGCGACATCGTCAGTGAATCGACGCCAATCACAGTCGGAGATTCGGTGCGCTTCACGCCCGCGACGGCGGTGCGCGATTCGACCGTCGCTGCTCGGCCTGCGGCGCAGACCGAGCCGTCGCGAACGTCGCTGCGCGGGCGCGCGGGCGCGCATTACCTCACCGTGGGCCAGGGGCCTGGAAGCGGATTTACGCAGCCCTCGTTCGACCTCCGCGTGGATGGGCGTCTCGCTTCCGGCGGGCCGATCGGCCTGTCGCTCGATGTCCGCGCCCGCCGCACGGTGAGCACGCTTGCCGGCGCCACCGCCATCGATGGGCACGCGCGGGCGTATCAGATGGCGTTGTCGTGGAACCCTGCGTCGTCTCCGGGACGCGTCACACTGGGGCGCCAGCTCGCCCCCGCCCTCGCCGTCGTCGGCCTGTTTGACGGCGTGCTGGCCGAGCTGAACAACCCGCAAGGGAGCGTCGGTGTCTTCACGGGCAGCCAGCCCGAGCCGCTGAACCTCGGCTTCTCGACGGACATCCTGGAATTGGGCGGGTACGTGCAGCGCCGCAGCCGGCCAGGCGCGCGTCGCCGCTGGTCCACCACGCTCGGGGTGACCGGGTCGTATCAGAATGCGCATGCGAATCGCGAGTTCGCGTTTCTGCAGGGCTCGTTCTCGAGCCCGCGTTTCAGCACGTTCGTATCACAGGAGATCGACTACTACCGCCCCTGGAAGCGAACGGCGGGAGCGGCGTCGATTTCGCCGACCAGCACCTTCGCCACCGCACGCTATCGCGCGAGCAACGGATTGGACATCCACGTCGGTTTCGACAACCGCCGCAACGTCCTCCTGTACCGGGACTTCGTGAACCCGCTCACGACGTTCGACGACGCCTTCCGCCAGGGTGTGTGGGGCGGTGCAGAATTGCGACTGGGGGAAGGGCGGCGCTACTCCATCGGTGTCGACGCCCGCCAAAGCAGTGGTGGGCCGGCAGGCCGGGCGAATTCCTACACCTTGGCGCTCGGCGCCAGCCGGGTCACACCGCTCGAAATCGGTGTGCGGGCGCGCACGACGTACTACCGAAGTCAACGGGTCAGTGGGTGGCTGCAATCGACCGCATTGGCATTCGAGCCCGGGAGCCGGCTGCGCGTCGAATTGTCCGGAGGCGCGCGCGTGGAGCGGGATGCACTGGCGCTGCCGGCGACACAGACGATTCTCTGGGGTGGACTCGATCTCGACGTGAATGTGGCGCGCGCCTGGTACCTGATGCTGTCCGGTAACGCGGAGCGCGGCGGCCCCGAACCCACCAGCCAACTGTACAGCGGCTTCAGCGTGCGCTTCTAGGGCTGTGGCCGGACGTTTCCCCCGTCGGCGACAAACTTCCAGCTGCCATCCTGCTGCCGTTTCCAAACGGTGAGATACTTGCTGTAGTGGTGCAGGCTTTCGATCGTGGCTTCCCCGATCGTGCAACCGAGATCGCCGGATTGCGCGATCTCCGCCCCCAGCGGCCACCAGGACAGCACGGCGCCGGCCGGAAAGCCGTCGAACCCGGCGCCGATCGCCTCCCGTCCCTCACTGAATTGCGTGCCACCGCCGAACGACATCGCTTCTTCCGCGGCAAAGGCGAGGAACGCGGCCTTGGCGCCCTGCGCGCGCGACAGCGCGGCGAACGCGGAGTCCGCGCGCATCAGCTCGCCCGGGTCCGCTCGGCCCCGCGCTGGGGCGCTGAGCCCGCCTGTGCGCATCGCCGGAGTGACCGAGTCCGTCACCGGCAGGGGCCGGTTCATCGCGTACGCCGCGATCCGCCACCGGCCATCTGTCTTCCGCCAGCACGCGAGATACTTGCCTCGCGTCGCTCCTGACCGCGTCCAGCCATACGTATAACCGAGTTGCCCATCGATCGAAACGTCGGCGAATGCCGCCGACCAGCGAAGCGTGGGAACTGAGTCGTTGCCTTGGAGAAACGTGCGGATGTGGCCGGCGCCGCGCAGCAGCGGCGCGCCGGGATAGAGATAGGCGGCGCCATCGAGCAGTGCCGGGGCGAACCCCTGAAGCACGCCGAGCGAGGCGGTCTTGCCGGAGAGCGCGCGATCGGCGGCGAGGAGCGCTTCACGGTCGGACGCTCTGTCGGCGCTGGCAGTGACGACGATGACGGCAAGCAGCAGACGGTGCATGGGTGCCTCCCGTGCCCAATTTGGACGCAGCGTAGCAGCCGGCGTAGAGGCGGCGCGTCACCAGTTTGTGAAATTCACACGTTTCTGACCGCCGCCGTCGCCCGCGCCCGCATGCTTCCCGGTAGCATGGTACCATGAGGCTCATGAAGCGGGCAGTGATCGTATTCGGCGCCTGGACGGCGGTCGCGCTGTTGTTCGCGATCCAGATGCATTTCCAGACGAGCAATAGCGCCCCCGCCGAGTCGCGGTCCTGGGGCTGGATCCTCGCCTGGCAGTTCGCCGGCTGGTGGAGCTGGGCCGTGTTCACCGCTCCCGTGTGCGCCTTCGCCGCCTGGGCGGTACGCATTCGCCGGCCCGCGGCGTTGATCGCGGCACATGTGCCGATGGCGCTGGCCACGGCGGTGTTGTGCGCCGGGTTTGAAGGCGGCGTGAAGTGGCTGTTCGGGCTATACCGCACGCCGCACACGCTGTTCACGGGCGTTGGCGACGCCGTCGCCATGTACTGGACGTTCAATCTGCTGGTCTACGCGATGGTGGCCGGGCTCTACCATGCCTGGCGGGCCGCGCGTCTCGAGATGCAGCTCGTGCAGGCGCGGCTCGACGCGCTGGTCGGACAACTCCAGCCGCATTTCCTGTTCAACACGCTGCACACGATCTCGGCGTTCGTCCTGGAAGACCCCAAGCAGGCCAACCGGATGATCACTCGACTCTCGGAGCTGCTGCGGCACTCGTTTAACCGCGAGCGGGGGCCGCTCGTCACGCTGGAGGAGGAGTTGGAGCTGCTGGATCATTACGTCGCGATTCAGGAGGCGCGCTTCGGCGAGCGGCTGCGTGTGACCTTCCGCGTCGACCCGCGCGCCGCCGCGGCCGTCATACCGACGCTGCTGCTGCAGCCGCTGGTCGAGAATGCGATCCGGCACGGCGCCGTCCCCGACGGCGGCGTCGCCGAAGTGGAGATTGCGGCGATCCGCGACGGTGACCGGCTGCACCTCGAGGTGCGCGACAATGGGCCGGGGTTCGGGTCTCGCAACGGCTCCGGCAGCGGCCTCGGCATCTCGAATACGCGAGCGCGGCTGCTGGAGATGTACGGCCCCGGCCACCGGTTCGACTTGACGAACACACCCGCTCCCGGCGGCGGTGCGCTGGCGACGATCGAGATTCCGTACTCCGACCATGCGCGCGATTATCGTTGACGACGAGGCACCGGCCCGGCGGCGGTTGCGCGGCGTGCTGCAACAGATCAGCAGCGTGACGCGCATCGACGAGTGCTCGAGCGGCCGGGACGCCGTCGAGCTGCTGCGTCGCGGCGCGCCCGACCTCGTCTTTCTGGACATCCAGATGCCCGATCTCGACGGCTTTGCGGTGGCCGCCGCGGCGAGCGAGGAGCGGCCGCCGGCGATCGTCTTCGTCACGGCCTACGACGAGCATGCGGTGCACGCATTCGAGATTCAGGCGTTCGACTACCTGCTCAAGCCGTTCGACGATGAGCGCGTGATTGCGACGGTAAAGCGGGCCGAAGACTTCCTCGACTGGGTGCGGCGCGAGGGCGGCGACAGCGCGGATCCTGCGCTGCGCGGTTTCGGCGACGTCACGGTCGATGTCGCGCGCCATCAGGTGCGACGCGGCGGGCGCACCGCCGAGCTCCGGCCCAAGGAATACGCGCTGCTCGTCGCGCTCCTCAAGCGCGGCGGCCGCGTGGCGAGCCGCCTCGAGCTGTTGCGCGAAGTCTGGGGCTACGCGGAGGACGTGATGAGCCGGACGGTCGACACGCACGTCGCGATGCTGCGCCGCAAGCTCGAGCATGATCCCGCGCACCCTCGGCACATCGTCACCGTGCGGACCTTCGGCTACCGCATCGAGCGCTAGCGGAACAACAATCGGTCGGCGATCCGTTCGGCGATCGCGTCCGGCTCTCCACTCGAGCGATTCGTGAGCACGATCACGGTCAGGCGGCGGCCGGGGAACCGCATGATCGCGTTGTGAAATCCGCTCGTCTCGCCGGTATGGCGCCAGCGCTTCTCGCCGCGATAGGTATCGACAAACCAGCCGAATCCGTATTCTGTGGCCGCATTCGCGGGGAGCTGGGGCGGCGTCGTCGCCAGCGCCATCGTGGCCGAGTCGACCAGCGCAGTGCCGTCCAGCGCCCGATCCCAGCGCGTCATGTCGTCCACGTTCGTGTAGATGCCGCCGTCGCCCAGCGTCGCGCTGGTGACGCTCTGGTCCGTTTGCGCGAACGAGCCACCGCGGGGTGAATACCCGAAGGCACGGTGCGGCACCGTGTCCGATCCCTCGACGTGCACGACGCTCGCGCGCATCCCGAGCGGGGCAAAGATTCTGGTCCGCACGAAATCGGAGAACGACATCCCCGCCACGCGCGCGACGATAATGCCGAGCAGCACGTAGCCGGAGTTGCTGTAGCGGTATTGGGCGCCTGGCGGGAAGTAGGTGGAATCTTTCCCTGCAAGAAACGCCAGCACGTCTCTGTCGTCGAGCTGCGCCGTTCGCGATTCGGGGATCAGATCTTCGTAGTCCCACAGCCCCGACGTGTGGTTGAGCAGGTGGCGCACCGTCACGGCCTGCGCGGCTGCTGGCAATTCCGGTAGGACTTCCCGCACCGGCTGGTCATAGCGCAGCTTGCCGTCCTTCACGAGCAACATCACCGCCATGGCGGTGAATTGCTTCGAGACCGACGCCAGGCGGTAATCGGTCTCGGGCGCGGCCGCGACGTGCCGCTCCAGATCGGCCATGCCAAAGGCCTGGCGAATTACCACGCGCCCATCCCGAATCACGACGACGCTCGCGCCAGGGACGGACGCGCCGGAATACGCGGAAAAGAGGTCGTCAACGGTCACGCGCGAGTCCCTTCCGCTTCCGGTAGCGCACGAGGCGCACAGCGCGAGAATCAGGCTTTGGAGGCGGCGTACCACTCGTCCCAGGTCTCCGGCGCTTGGCCGATGGTGAGCTGCTGCTGATGGCGCACGAGGGGCATCCGCAGCAGCAGCGGTTCCAGACTGAGCTTCTCCAGCCACCGCTCGTCACTGAGGATCGCGGAGCGGAGGCCGAGCTCTCCGAACCGGCGCGACTCGCGGTCCACGAGCGCCGCCACCCCGAATTTCTGCGCGAAGCGCCGCAGCTCGCCGACCGCCGCGGCGCGCTCGTTCAGGTCCACGAAATGCACCTTGATGCGCCGTTCCGCGAAGAACCGCAGCGCGGCACGGGTGCCGGCGCTCTTGTTGACGCCAAAGACCTGAACTTCCATGGGGCCGTAATATATTCCCCGCCACCATGAGCCCTAGATCCAAGATCATTGTTGCGGCGCTGCTCTTCTCGACCGGGGGCGCGGCCATCAAGTTTTGCAGCTTCGGCGCCTGGCAGCTCGCGACGTTCCGGGCGGCGTTTGCGCTGCTCACGATCGTCGTCCTCGTTCCCGAATCGCGGCGCGGCTGGACCTGGCGCACCGTGGTCGTGGGGTTCGCGTATGCCGCGACCACGCTGCTCTACGTGCAGGCGAACAAACATACGACTGCGGCCAGCGCGATTTTCCTGCAGTCCACGAGCCCCTTGTTCATTCTGCTGCTGGCGCCGCTCCTGTTAGGCGAGCATGCCTCACGGCGCGACATCGGGCAGATGGCGGTGATGGGCCTTGGGCTGGGCCTGTTCTTCGTCGGCTCCGATCAACCCTCTGCCACCGCGCCGAATCCTGCGCTCGGAAACCTGTTGGCTTCGATCTGCGCCGTGACGTGGGCATTCACCGTCATCGGGTATCGTTGGCTGGCGGCACGCGGCTCCTCAGTTGCCGCCGCGGCCGTTTCGGGAAATCTCACCGCGTGCCTCATCGCGCTGGTGATGGCGCAACCGTTGATTTCCGGCAGACCCGTGGATTGGGTCGTCGTGATCCTGCTCGGCGTGTGTCAGCTGGGAATCCCGTATCTCTTCCTCGCTCGCGCGGTACCGCAGGTGCGGGCGCTCGAGGTCGGCCTATTCCTTCTTGTAGAGCCCGTCCTGAATCCCATCTGGGCCTGGCTCGTGCATGGCGAGCGGCCCGGCACGGGGACATTGCTGGGCGGCACGCTCATTCTCGGCGCGACGGCTGGACGCATGCTTGTCGATGCCCGCAAGAAAAACCCCCGCTCGAATGCCGAGCGGGGGTTAGTCGTCTAGCGATCGCGTTCTTCAGGGAATCGCGCCTACAGCGCGGGCCGCGTTCAGACGGCCTTTGCCGTAGAATGGGTCGGTCCCCGGATCACCCAAATCGTCGGCCGATTGTTGGAGGATCGCGCGGACCTGCGACGGGTTTCCGCGTCCTGTGGTCGCAATGATCGAAGCCGCCACGCCGGCAACATGCGGTGAGGAGAAGCTCGTACCCGCGCCGCTCACGCGGAACAGGCCGATATTCGACGGACACGCCGGTCCATCAATGACCGGCGGCGGTAGTGGAGCGCCCGGCGCTGGCCGGGGCGGCTGGTGCCAGGCGAGCGCGGTCTGGGAACACGGACCGCTCACGAAAGCATTGACCGTTGTGACGCCACCGCCGGGCGCCGCGAGACCGATGGCCGAGCGCCCGTAGTTAGTGTACGGAGCGACGGCGTCCGGATTCGTGAACGGCCCGGCTGACGTCGGAGCCGCCGTGGGACCGGTTGCCGACACGCACACGACGTGCGGCGAGTTGCAGTAGGTGAAGTAGATGTTCCCGGTATGATCGATGTCCGCTGCACTGTTGCCCGCCGCGACTACGATCAGCGTCCCCCGACTGTTGGCATAATTAAACACGCTGTTGATCACGGACACGAACCCGGGGTTCGCGCTCTTCAGAAACGCTCCACCGAGACTCATGTTGATGACATCCGCGCCATGGTCCACGGCGTAGACGATGCCGTTGAGAATGGCCGCCGTCGAGCATGTGTTGAACACGATGCACACCTTCACACCAAAAAGCGTGGTTCTTGTCGTCACGCCGGCGAAGAAGCCGGAGTTGCTGGCGACGATCGAGGAGACCAGCGTGCCGTGCGCATTGAGATCGGTGATGGGATTGAGGTTGAGCGCGCCAAACCACGTCTGGAGTCGTGCATCTTCGTCGGGCCGCAGCGAAATCGAGCGGGTGAGATCGACGCGCCCGTTGAGATCCGGCCAGCGGTAATCGATCCCCGTATCGAGAATCGCCACCCTCACGCTCGAAGAGCCCAGGGCCCCGCTCGCCCATGCCGTGTTGGCGCCGATCGCGCGCATGTTCCATTGGCGCGCGAACAGCAACGCGGTTTGCGGCGCGGTGGCGCTTTGTATCCCGATATCGTTCGCCGCGTCGAGCGCTTCAGCTTGGCTGGCCGATTCAATGGAGAACTCGATATCGGGCTCCACGGAGGCCACGCTGCTGCCTTTCGCGAGCCGCGCTGCGGCTGCGGAGGTAACTCCGGAGACGACGGCAAAGCCGAGCTGTTCGTGCAGCCCTTCGAGAAGGCCGCCGTTCGCGCTCAGTTCCTGGGAAATGTCGGGACCGGCAGTGCGACCCGGTTTGAAGACGACGAGGTAGCGATCCGAAGAGGGTGCGATTGCGGCGGCGGCGAGCTGCAGGGAAGGCGGTACGATATTCGTTTGTGTCGCGGTGTTCACGGTCGGCGTGAACGGCGCGTATTCGACGCAGGCCGCGGCGATAATTGCGCCGGCCACGGCAGCGGCTCGCAAGACATGTCTGTGCATTGTGTACTCCTCGGCTGGAGATGGAGCGGGGGCCGGAACTGGAGAACCTGCCCTTGTTTTCCGACGTCCGCAAGCACGAGCGACGCTATATTGCAGCCCGCATGCCTGCCTCCCGCTCCCGCATCGGCGTCATCTTTTTCACCGTCCTGATCGATCTGATCGGCTTCGGCATCGTGCTGCCGATCCTGCCGTTCTACGCGCAGCGCTTCGGCGCCGCGGGGCTGGGCTATGGCGCGGTCATCGGTGTCTTCTCGCTGATGCAGTTCGTGGCGACGGCGCTGCTCGGCAAGCTGTCGGACCGGATTGGACGGCGGCCGGTACTGCTGACGACCATGATCGTCAACGCGGTGGGCTACACGTTGTTTGCGTTTGCGGGGTCGTACTGGGTCCTGTTCTTGTCGCGCGTCGTCTCGGGCTTTGCCGGCGGCAACATCTCGGCAGCGCAGGCCTACATCGCCGACATCACGACGCCGGCCGAGCGCTCGCGCGGCATGGGAATGGTGGGAGCCGCGTTCGGCATCGGCTTCAGTCTGGGCCCGGCGATCGGCGGATTCGCGGCCCATTACGGCGGTGCGACTGCTCCCGGTCTCGTGGCGGTCGGCCTCTCGCTCGCGAATTTCGTGTCTGCCTACTTCATCCTGCCGGAGTCGCTGAAGCACGACCTGCGTGTGAAGCGGCCGATTCTCGATCTCCGGCATATCGGCGAGGCGATTGGCCGGCCCAAACTGCGTCCGCTCATGCTGGTCTGGGCACTCGTGCCGCTCGCGTTTGCCGGCTATACCGTTGCGCTGCCGCTGTGGGCGAACGCCGCGCTCGGTTGGAAAGAGCGGGAGCTGGCGATTCTATTCACGATCATCGGCGTGACGGCCGCTACCGTGCAGGGATACTTCTTCGGCAAGATCGTGCGACGAACCGGGGAGCGAACGCTGGTGATCGCGGGCACGTTCGGCATGGCGGCGGCGATCGCGGCCGTGCCGTTCTTGTCGAGCTCGGCGCTGCTGTACGGCTGGACCTTCGTGCTCGCGTTTTCCAACAGCGTGTTTGCGCCCGCGGCGACGGGATTGGTATCGGTGTACGCCGACCCATCGGAGCAGGGGACGATCCTCGGCGCCGCCCAGGCCATCGGCGCGCTGGGTCGCACCGCCGGTCCGCCCCTGATCGGCACCATCTACGACGTTGTGAGCCCGATCACGTCGTTTCTGCTCGCCGGAGTGATCATGGTCATCGCCGGCCTGGCGTCGTTCGGACTTGCCCCAGTCCCGCATCACGTCGCGCCGGGTCAGCCACCGGTTGCTCCTCCGACCCCGGCCGTCCCGTTACCTGAACCCCCTCCCTCCGAGTCTTAACGACATCCGGGCTTCAACGTCAAAGAGCCAGACTTTTCACGGAGCAACCGATGTACAAGCGAATGACGATCGCACTCGCCGCCCTGACGTTTGCGGCCGCGTGCTCCCAGGATCCGACGGGCGCTGCTTCCTCCAATGAGGTGATGCTCGCGCAGAACGCCCAGGTGATCGCAGACAACGTGGCGGCCACGCCCGCAGGCGGCACCACGTGCGAAGGTTGGTTCAGACGAGTACTGGATACCCTCCGCACCACCGACAATCCCGTTGCCCGTGCGTACCTCGATTCAGCCCGTGCCAACCGGGACTCGGCGTGGGCCGCGTTCCAGGCGGGCGATACGACAGCGGCTCGTGCCTATCGTCGCACGGCGTTCCGCGATGTGCTGTCGGCCGTGATCGCGATCTTCCCGAATGCGCCCGAACGCACGGGGCTCGCGGTGGACACGGCCATCGACCGGATCGAGCGGATGCTGGGCGGCCGCGACGCGCCGAGGATCCGCGCGGTTTTGGTGCACGTGAAGGAGTTGAGGGTGCAGGCGGATCAGGCGTTCGTTGGGGGAGACAAGGTGACGGCTTTGGCCCTGAATCTTCGAGCCATGCAAATCTTGCATCGACTCGTGGAGCATATCAGGGACAATCACGAGGATCATGACGAAGTGGCAGACTCGGAGATGAATGCTGTAGGCTATTGAGGACCTGCAAAGACCATCAACGGGGGTTGGGACAGACTGTCCTAGCCCCCGTTTCCTGTTCGCGGCATATTTCCTTCCCCTCTTGCAGGAGCGTTGCGCCCGTATGCGCGTGTACAAGACTCCGGAAATCCGCAATGTGGCCGTGGTGGGCCACGGCGCGAGCGGCAAGACCTCCCTGGTCGATGCGCTGGCGTTCGTGGCCGGAACGAGCAAACGACACGGCTCCGTGAAAGATGGGACCGCCCTCACCGATTACACCGCTGACGAAATCGAACGCAAGTACTCCATCAACCTCGCACTGGCCGTCGCCGAGTGGATGGACACGAAGATCAACCTGATCGACACGCCCGGATATCTCGACTTCACCGGCGACGCGCTCGCCGGCGTCTACGCCGCCGACTCCGCCGTCATGGTGCTGTCTGCGACCGCGGGCGTCGAAGTGGGCACCGAGAAGGTCTGGGATTACTGCGAGCGCCGCTCGCTGCCGCGCCTCTTCTTCGTATCGCTGATGGACAAGGAGCACGCCGACTTCGAGCGCGTCTTCAATCAGATCAAGGAGCAGCTGACGCCCAAGGTGATCCCGGTGGAGATTCCGGTCGGCGAAGGACCGGAGTTCCACGGGATCATCAATCTCTTCTCGAAGAAGGCGCACCTGTACAAGAAGGGGACGAAGGCGGGTGAATACGACGAGGTCGACGTTCCCGACGAATACAAGGACCGCTTCGAGAAGTACTCGCAGGAATTGATCGAGAGCATTGCGGCGACGGACGACACCCTCCTCGAGCGCTACCTGGGCGGCGAGGAGATCGGACGAGACGAGGCGATCGCGGCGATGAAAGCCGGCATGGCGAAGGGGGAGCTCTTCCCGCTGTTCTGCGGCGCCGCCGAGCTGACCTACGGCATGCGGGCGTTACTCAACAAGCTCGTCGAGCTGTGCCCGGCGCCCCAGGAACGGCCGCCGGTCGAAGCGCAGAAATGGGGCAGCGCCGAGCGGCTGACGCTGAAGACCGACGATACCGGACCCCTCGCGGCGCAGGTGTTCAAGACGATCTCCGAACCGCATGTCGGGGACGTGACGCTGTTCCGGATCTTCTCCGGCCAGGTGAAGAACGGCCAGGAAGTCTGGAACGCTCCCCGCGAGGTTGCCGAGAAGCTGAACCATCTCTGCGTGAGTATCGGGAAGGAGCGCATCGAGGTCCCTGAGCTGCATTCGGGCGACATCGGCGTTGTGGCCAAGCTGCGCGATACCCATACCAACGACACGCTCTCGACAAAGGACAAGGGCCTGGTGCTGCCGAAGATCCCGTTCCCGGAGCCGGTGATCACGGTGGCCATCGAAGTGAAGCAGCGGGGGGAAGAGGACAAGCTGTCGACGGGGCTGCACAAGCTGCACGAAGAGGATCCCACGTTCCATCATGAGTACAACGGCGAGCTGGGGCAGACGCTGATCCGCGGGCTGGGGGAGCGGCACCTCGAGATCGTGGTCGGCCGGCTGGCGCGCAAGTTTGGGGTCCACGCCCAGACCGGCAAGCCGCGGGTCGCGTACCGCGAAACATTCCGCGGCAAGTCAGAGGGGCAGGGGAAGCACAAGAAGCAGACCGGCGGGCGGGGCCAGTACGGCGACTGCTGGATTCGCATCGCGCCGCTGCCGCGCGGATCCGGCGTCCAGTTTATCGATGAGATCGTGGGCGGGGTGATCCCGCGGCAGTACATCCCGGCAGTCGAGCGCGGCGTCGTCGAGGCGGCGCACAAGGGCCCAGTCGCCGGCTATCCCGTCGTCGACTTCAAGGTGGAGCTGTACGACGGATCCTACCACGACGTCGATTCCAACGAGATGTCGTTCAAGATGGCCGGCATCCTGGCCTTCCGGAACGTGAGTCCGGCCGCCAAGCCCGTGCTGCTCGAGCCGATCATGGACGTCGAGGTATGGACGCCGGACGATTATCAGGGTGCCGTGATGGGCGACCTCTCCTCACGTCGCGGCCACATCGTGGGCACGGAGAAGGACGGCCGGCTGACCAAGGTGAAGGCGCTGGTTCCCGAGGCCGAGCTCGATCGCTACGCGACCACGCTGCACTCGATCACCCATGGGCGCGGAACGTACAAGATGAAGTTCCACGTCTACCAGGACGCGCCCCCCGACGTCGCCGCGAAAGTGACCGAGTCGCGCAAGAAGGAGCTGGAAGAAACAAGAGCGTAGGCTACTTCATCGGCCTGACGACGAAGACGTCGAAGTCCGGACCAGTCCGTGGCGGCACGTGGGGGAATCCGCCCACGGGCGTCGGTGGCGCGACGCCATCCATCGGGATGGTGATCGATCCACCACCAAACGTGCCGGTCGTCACGGGCGTGCCGAACCAGTTCTGCACGTTACGCACCTCGTACTGTTGACCCGCCGGAAGCACTCCGGCCAGATCGACGTTGACGCTCGGCCCACGACCCCAGTTGTACACGACGACGACGGCCCGCCCGGGCTCGTGCGTGCTGGGCCGCACGAAGATCTGCGGCGTGACCGGCGTGCCGGACGTCACGAGGTCCGTGAGGCCGAGCCCGGTGTTCAGCTGCCAGTTGAGGAACGAGTAATCCGTTCCCTTGTACTGCCACGCCGACGCCAAGGGGTCGCGCGTATAGTTGTTGGCAGCCCAGACATACCCGCTTAGCGTCGTGTCTTTCATCTGTACGACGCGGCTCGAGCCGAACAGCTGATTGCCCGTGGCCGTTACCTGACTCCACTGGCCCATCGTAAGCACGTTCGACCCGCCCACGAAGTAGTTGTTCGTCATCGTGATGTCGACGTTACCAAGCGAGCCATAACCCGCCATGACGTTGTACACGCCGTAGCCCGGCGAGAAGTAGGTCATGTTGTTCAGCACCTTGCTGGCCGACACCGGCTCCTCACCACCCACCAGGATGTTCGCATTCGACGTGGTGTTGTACTGCAACGTCACCGAGCTGTTGTTGAACGCCACGTTGCCATCCAACGTGATGTTCACCAGCTGTCCGGCCCCGGCGTCGGTATAGACGTGGATGCCGTACCCGTACTGATTGAACGCGACGTTGTCCCGGATGATGACCGGGCCGGTGGCGCTCTTCAGGTACATCGCGTGGCCGCCGCCCTTGGAGCGCTGCCACCCGTTGTTGTAGAAGATCGACCCATTGACCTCGACATTCGCGGCCGACGGGTAATTGTAGAACCCGATGCCGCCGTCGTGCACGATGAGGTCGATGTATTTCGTGTTGGACGCGTTGTTCACGATCATGTTTGGTCGGAGATCGGTGTCGCGCACCGGGTCCGAGCTCATGATCTCGAAGTCCCACCACTCCGTCCACGCGCCCCGCACGATGAAGGCATCGCCGCGGCTCGTGGTCGAGGTGTAGCCGGCCACGTCGATCATGGCCCGCTCACCAGGAAACTGGCGGATCACGACCGGCCGCCCGGAGGCGCCGGAGACCGTGGCCGTGAACTTCCCGTGGTAGATACCGCCGTGTACCCAAACCGTATCACCAGGCTGGATGCGGCCAGCCGCTCCACTCAGCGCGTACGTCATCGACCATGGCTGGCTCGGCGTGCCCGTGCCGCTGGAGCTGCCGTCCGGTGACACGTGCCAGCCCGCGTGCGGAATCGGCGTGCGCACGCGTACTTTTGCCGCCGCGCTCGCGCCGTCGCTCGTGGCCGAGACCGTCACAGCACCTTCGATGAGGCTCGATACCAGGCCGCGAGCGGAGACGGTTGCGATCGCGGGATCGCTCGTGCTCCAGGCAACGGCATGCACGTCGGAGCCGACGCTGTCGCCCGCTGCGGTGCGGCCGTAGACCTTCAGTTGATACGTCTGGCTGGCATCCACACTCACGCTTTCGGGGACCATGACCAGCTGCGTGATGTGGGGAACGGAAGAGCCGGTGTTGTTGTCTGTCTGGCAAGCAAATACGGAGACACCAAGACTAAGAACCAGCACCGACTTTATGATCGCCAGGCGCTTCGAGAGCTTGTATGTGAAGTTCATGCCTGCTCCTTTTGCTTTTCGCGTGGACTTAGCGATTCCCACCCTAACGGTCTAATCATCGAGCGACAAGAGGATTAGTCCCAACTAGTGAAAGACCGGAAATGGCAAGTCTCTGCGACTCGCATGAGTCGCGTGTCGTGGCTCACATGCAGAGGGTATGGAAAATGCGGATTCGACGAGCCGAGAAATCGGATGCGTCTTCGCTATCACCGCATTGACTCCTGGCCCGCTTTGGCGTGGCTCGCGCGCTGCCGGCGCGGCAGCGACGTCGTCGACGTCAGCCACGGACCACGCGTCGAGCTGGCGCCGGAATGGTTTTGTGAAGCTGTCTGGGATGGCTGTTACGAGGATGGAGATTTCGATCGGACCGACATCGTGTTCGGATCGGGCGGTCACGTGCGCGGCCGTGTCGTCACCTTCGTCAGCTCAGGCGCGACCGTAGATCGCCTGCAGGCATTCGAGTCCGGGGACGACGTCTGGGTTTCGAACTCGCTTCCCTGCCTGCTGGCGGCGTCAAACAGCCGGCTGGATCCCGCCTACCCGCACTACTTTCGCGATTTCTCGTCGATTTGCCTGGGACTGTTGCGGTATGCGCCGCTGCTGACGACCAGCGGCGGGGGGGGCGCCACGCGGCTCATCTATTTCCACAACGTCACCTGGGACGGGACGCGCCTGCAGCAGGCACCGAAGCCGATGCCGGTGCGGGATTTCAGTTCGTTCGAGCGTTATCGCGGCTTCTTGGAAACGAGCCTGCAGCGGCTCGGCGAAAACCTCTCGGCGCCCGCCCGGCGCCAGCGGTTCCGCCTACTCGGCACAATTTCGTCGGGCTACGATTCGCCGACGATCGCGACGCTGGCGCGCAGCGCCGGACTGCGCGACGTCATCTCGTTCGATCGCTCGCGCGAGGAGGAGTCCGATAGCGGGCAGGAAATCGCGTCGCGGCTCGGTCTGCGGGTGACGGTGGTGCCGCGTGACGGCTGGCAGGCGGCGCGCCTCGCGGAAGTGCCGTTCATCGCCGCAGACGCCAAGGGTGAAGACGTCTATTTCAAAAGTGCCGAGGCCAGTTTGAGGGGCAGTGTCCTCCTGACCGGCTTTCATGGCGACAAGATCTGGGGCAAGTACACGACCGCGTTGAGCCCAGACCTCGTGCGGGGCGATCAGTCGGGCCTCTCGCTCACCGAGTACCGGCTGCACGCCGGCTTTCTGCACTGTCCTGTACCCTTCATGGGCGTCCGCCAGATTCGCGACGTCAACCGGCTCAGCCGTTCCGCGGCCTTGTCACGCTGGGATGTGCCTGGCGATTACACGCGGCCCATCTGCCGGCGCATCGTCGAGGAGGCGGGTGTGCCGCGGGAGCTGTTCGGGACCAGTAAGAAGGCGGCCTCGGTGCTCTTCTTCTATGGCTCCAGCTTTCTCACCCCGGCGGCGCTGGCCGAGTACCTCCCGTGGCTCGAGGCCAATGCCGTACGCACTCCACGCCGCGGCAGAGCGGTGCTGGCGGGCGTCGCGCGCGCGGCTCGCTACGTGGAGGATGTGGCCCAGTCGACCGGTCGGATCAACGTCGTCGCCAGGGCCGCCCGCTACATCGCGGGCCGTGCCGAGCGCGAGCCGCTGTTTCGCTGGGTGTTCCCCTGGGCTGCCGAGCGCGCCCAGGCTGCCTACGCCACTGCATAGACACAGTTCCTAACCGACGTCGCGGGCCGGCGCGCCGCGTTCCATATTTCGCGGCGATGCTGGCTCGCTGGCTGCGCCTATGGTTTGGATTCTCGGATCCGGTAGATCGAGGGACCTACCTTCGCCACGGCCTCGGTCTCACGGCGTTGAAGTACACCATCGACGCGCTGCTCGTGTGGCAATTCACGGGGAAGTTCTGGACGCCGTTCCACTATCTCTCACCTTTGAACAACACGCGGCTGGCGCTGCTGCAGGGCGCTCCGCCGTGGCTCCTGCCGCTCATGCTGGTGATCGCGTTGCCCTTCCTGTGGATCGGCGTGAGCATGACGATGCGGCGCGCCGTCGACGCGGGGCTGAGCCCGGGACTCGCGCTGCTGTTTTTCCTGCCCGGCGTGAACTTGCTGCTCATGCTGTTGCTGTGCCTGCCGGACTCCAAGCGCTATGCCCCTGGCACAGCCGCTCCCGAACATCTCGTCGCCACGAAAGAGCGCTTCCAGAGCGCGATGCTGGGCGTGGCGGCATCGCTCGCGATCACGCTGCTCTCCGTGGCTGTTGCCGTGTACCTGCGTCGTCGCTATTCGGCCGGTCTCTTTCTCGGCGTGCCGTTCACCATCGGCTACATCAGCTCCTACATCTACAACTACCGGGTCGATCGGGCCCCAGGGCAATCGATCACATTGGCGCTCGGCAGCGTGACGATTGCCGCTGGAGCGATGGTGGTGTTCGCGTTGGAAGGGTTGATCTGCATCGGGATGGCGCTGCCGCTCGCCTGGATCGTCGCGTGGCCCGGCGCGGTGCTGGGCCGCATCATGGCGCGGCGCGCGACGTTCGCCTCCACGGGCGCAGGGATGGCCCTGCTCACGCCGCTCTTGCTCGGCGTCGAGCCCCGCGCCGCACCGCCACCGCACGAAGTGGTGACGGTCGTCGACATCGCCGCTCCGCCGGAAGTCGTGTGGCGTCACGTCGTGACATTTCCTGAGCTGCCGCCGCCAACCGAGCGCCTGTTTCGCGCCGGCGTCGCGGCGCCCCTGCGGGCGCGGATCGAGGGACACGGCGTCGGCGCCGTACGCTACTGCGACTTTACGACGGGGAGCTTCGTCGAGCCGATTACCGCATGGGAGGAGAACCGCCTCCTCGCCTTCGACATCACGGCGCAGGCGCCACCGATGGAGGAGCTGAGTCCGTATCGCAACGTGCACCCGCCGCATCTGGACGGTTACTTCCGCGCCACGCACGGCGAGTTCCGGCTTACGCCTCTGCCGGGAGGACGCACGCGGCTCGAGGGCAGGACGGCGTATGTCGTCGACATGTTCCCGCAGGTCTACTGGACTGTGCCCGCGCGCTCGATCGTCACCGCGATCCACGAGCGGGTGTTGCATCACATTCAAACGTTGGCTGAGGAGGAAGGGACGCGATGAACCGGAGCGTGTGGGTAGGGCTGGTTGTGCTGTGTGCGTGCAGGCCAGCGGAAAAACGGGCGAGCGGCGGGGGCCCGATAAAGGCCGCAACGGTCGCTGGATTCCAGACACCGGAGTCCGTCCTGTGGGATTCGGCGCAGGACGTCTACTTCGTCTCGAACATCAACGGCGCGCCCGATGCGAAAGACGGCAACGGCTATATCAGCCGTATGGGGCCGGCGGGCATGGTGACCGATAGCGCGTTCATCAAAGGTCTCAACGCGCCGAAGGGAATGGCGTTGGTCCATGATACGCTGTGGGTGACCGACATCGACCAGGTCCGCGCCTTTAACGCGCGCACCGGAGCGCCGGTCGCGACCGTGCCGGTCCCCGGCGCGGTCTTTCTGAACGACATCACGGCCGCGCCGGATGGGTCGCTTTACGTGACCGACAGCGCGATTCGTTTTGGGCCCAAGGGCCAGGAGCACGTCGGGACCGACCAGATCGTTCGGATCGCGCCCAACCGCACGGTGAGTGTGGTCTTGAAGAGCGACTCGCTGGGTCGCCCCAACGGGATCACGTGGGATGCCGCGAGTCAGGGGTTGATCGTGGTCTCCCTGGGGAACAAGAACCTGTTGGCGTTGAAGCCCGGCGCTTCTGCACCGACGGTGATCGCGACGGGGCCCGGCGGGTTCGATGGCGTCGAGATCACGCGCGACGGCGCGATGTGGGTGTCGAGCTGGGCCGATTCATCGGTGTACCGCTACGAGCACGCACAGGGATCGAGTCTGATCAAAGGGGTGCCGAGCCCCGCCGACATCGGTTACGACGCGAAACGCAATCGCATCTTGATTCCCGTTTTTACAGGGAATCGCGTGGAGATCTGGCAGCTGCAGTAGGCTCTTGTTGCGTGAGACAATGGATCGTTCCCAGCCCCCACACGAGGTCCACCGCATGGATCCCAACGACGGGGCGGTCGGGGAACAGCTCGGCAAGGATGCTCAAGGCAATGCGATCCTTGGGATCGTTGAAGGTCGGCACGAGCACCGCGGCATTGGCGATGTAGAAGTTGGCGTAGCTCGCGGGTAGCCGAACGCCGTCAAAATAGAGCGGGGCGGGCATCGGGAGATCGACAACCTCGATGCTCGCCCCTCGTTCCAGGTGCATGCCCTGCAGCCGCTCCCGGTTTTCCGCGAGCGGCTTGTAATTCGCGTCCTTGGGATTGTCCTCACGACACAGCACCACCGTCCCCGGGTTCACGAAGCGGCACAGATCGTCCACGTGGCCGTGCGTGTCGTCGCCGGCGATGCCTTTGCCCAGCCAGAGCGTGTTCGTGATGCCCAGCGTGTCGCGGAAGACCGTCTCGATGTCCAGGCGCGACATGCCGGGGTTGCGCGCCTGCACCTTCTGATCGAGCAGGCACTCCTCCGTGGTCAGCAGCGTGCCGCGGCCGTTCACGTCGATGCTGCCGCCCTCGAGGACGATCCTGGCATCGATCAGCGGCAGCTTGAATCGCTTGGCTGCGCGCTCGGGAATCTTGTCGTCTTTCTTCCAGTCCTTGTACTTCGCCCAGGCGTTGAAATGGAAGCGCGCGATCGCGAGCAGCGGTGACGCACCGGCGCTGCGCACGAAGATCGGTCCGAAATCCCGGGTCCAGCCGCGGTTGGTGGGAAAACGGAGGAAGTCGACGCGCCCGAGATCGACACCGACCTTTTTCAGGATCCTGCCGGCCTGGGCCTGTTGGATCGCGGAGTTGACGAGAATGCGGACGATTTCGCCTGCGGCGAGCTTGCGGACGATTTCGCCGTAGACCCAGGGGATCGGCGGGAATTTGCCCGGCCAGTCGGTCGCGTTATGCGGCCAGCCGATCCAGGTCGCCGCATGCGGCTCCCACTCGGCCGGCATGCGAACGCTGCTAATCGGTCAGGAACCGGTGCTGGATGCCGTCGTACGCATCGACGCGACGATCACGCAAGAACGGCCAGTTGCGCCGTACCTCTTCGATCCGCGCGAGATCGACCTGCGCGAGCACCAGCGCCTCGTCCTCCGCCGCTTCCGCCACGACCACGCCGAACGGATCGCACACGAACGAATGGCCCCAGAACTCGATTCCCGCGCCCCCCCCTTCACCGACCGGCCGCTCGAAGCCGACACGATTCACGGCGGCGACCCAACAGCCGTTGGCGATGGCGTGGCTGCGTTGGATCGTCTTCCAGGCGTCCAGCTGCTGTTCGCCGTACTTCTCTTTCTCGGACGGATGCCAGCCGATCGCGGTGGGATAGAGGAGGATGTTCGCGCCCTGCAAAGCGGTGAGACGGGCGCCTTCCGGATACCACTGATCCCAGCACACCAGTGTGCCGATCGGGCCGACCTTCGTATCGAAGGCGCGAAAACCGAGGTCGCCGGGAGTGAAATAGAACTTCTCGTAGTAGGAGGGGTCGTCGGGGATGTGCATCTTCCGATAAATCCCCTTGACCTTGCCGTCCGCATCGATCACCGCGGCCGTGTTGTGATACAGGCCCGCCGCTCGACGCTCGAACAGCGAGGCGATCACGACGACGCCGTTCTCCTTCGCGACCTTGCCGAGTGTCTCGGTCGTCGGCCCTGGCACCGCTTCGGCGAGATCGAATTGGGCGTGGTCTTCGCGCTGGCCGATGTATAGCGTGCGAAACAGCTCCGGCAGGCACACGAGGGTCGCGCCCTGCTGGGCGGCATCGCGGATTCGCGCGACGGCCTTACCGAGGTTGGCCTCGGGGTCGTCGCTCATGCGCATCTGCACGAGCCCGACCTTGAACTGCATGGGCAACGCCGTGGTCATGTACTAACAATAGTCTTAGAAAGCCTTGGTCGCCGACAGAACGACCGCGCTCCTCCCCACGTTTTCGGTCTCCCGCGATCCCGCGGGTCGTCGGCGTGGGGACCGCGGCCGCGACGATCCACGCGATGAGCCGCGCCCGCATCAGACGGCCGGCAGAGCCGACGCCGCGACCGGCTCCGCGGTAAAGGTCTCCACGACCACGCTGCCGCCGAGCGAGCCGCTCGTGCCTGCGGCGCTCCCCAGGTCCGACCCGAGATAGGCCTCTTCGCCGTGCTGGCTGAGGTCGAGTCCCACGCTCTCCTCGGGTACATCCGCCCGCGCGCCGATCGTCACCTGAACGAGCTTGAGAATCCCGAGCGTGCCGAGGCCGGCGAAGGCGACTGTCGCCAGGACGGCGAGCAGCTGGACGCCCATCTGGGCGGCATT
>Ga0137418_10000407_pt1 | contig 38205 bp, 28 predicted proteins | sample CZODoug3_1_2_16f_FD_122242 | JGI IMG/M metagenome (GOLD analysis project Ga0137418, IMG submission 122242) | Vadose zone soil fungal communities from Angelo Coast Range Reserve, California, USA - CZODoug3_1_2_16fungal (Hybrid Assembly) | ecosystem: Environmental > Terrestrial > Soil > Vadose...
GGCCCCGCCCGCGACACCGCCTCCGCCGCAGCCGATGACCGGCCCGCAGGTCGCGCTTCCTCCCACGGACCTGAAGGCGCCCTACCTCGAGGCGGGCAAGGTCAACCGGCTCGATCCCCGCTTCGACGCCCTCATGGACGCCGACGCCAAGGTGGAAAAGATCTGCGACGGCTTCCTGCATGCCGAAGGGCCGGTGTGGGTTGGCGGCAACAACGGCTACCTGTTGGTCTCCGACACCCAGGTCAACCACATCGTCAAATGGTCGGCTAAAGAGGGCCGTTCGGTCTGGCTGGAGCCTTCGGGCTATGACGTCGGCGGACTCGCCTGGAACCCCGGCATTCGCGAGCCCGGTACCAACGGCCTGATCCTGGGACGCGGCGGTCTCCTCGTCGCCGGATCGGGCGGACGCGCCATCTACCGCATCGACCTCGGCACCAAGAAGAAGACCGTGCTGGTCGACCACTACATGGGAAAGCGGTTGAACACGCCCAACGACCTCGTGCTGGGCCCCGACGGCGCAATCTACTTCACCGATCCTCCCTACGGCCTTGTCAACCGCAACGCTGGCCCCGACCGTGACCTCGAGTACATGGGGATCTTCCGCCTTGCACCCGACAACAGCCTGCGCCTGCTCGACACCATGACTACGCCGAACGGGATCGGCGTTTCGCCGGACGGGACAAAGCTCTATTCCTCCGACGCCCCCACAGGCTGGGTGATGTGGGACCTCGACAAGCAGGGGAATGCCTCAAACCGCCGCAACTTCGTTGCGCGCACTGTCGTGATGGGCGGCGACAGCCTGAAAATCGACGCAGCCGGCAACATGTGGGCGGCAACCCGCGAAGGGGTCACGGTGTTCACGCCGGGAGGCGAGCGGATCGGCTTTATCAGTACCGATCAGGGCGTATCCAATTGCGAGATCGCCGCAGACGGTTACCTCTACCTCGCCTCGTCGACCAGGGTGCTGAGGGTCAAGACCAAGGCCAAAAAGCTGCTTTTCAAGACGACCTAACTTTGAGGTTGGTTCCGTTCACGCGGGCAGGGCGATCCCCGGTCCTTCTTGCGCGATCGACGACTCGCGCGATCGCGCCAGAACTGACACCGCCTCAATCGGACGCGGTCGATCATCCGTTCGCGCTGATCAGACCGCGCGAGATCCCAAACCGTGGCATCTTCAGCCGCCACCATGGCCGAGAGGCCGGACGTGAAGGGAGTCACTCCCAAACATCGGCTAGCGTCTTAACCTGTTGCGGAACGGTTTGTTGCAGACGGTTGCTGCTCAATCGCGAGGCGGCGTTTTTCGCCGCCGTTGAAGCCGCACCGATGAGACGCGATGGTGAAGTGGGGCGTGAGCGACCCCCGCGGCATGACGTCGGCGAACAGAAGATTGCGGAAGATTGGCGTGCGCAGCGGCCGCCACAGGCTTGGCGCGCTCAAAGAATCTCTTCGATGAGATGAACCGGACCCTCAGGGCGAATTTCGGCGGTACCAACTGCGAGCAGACGGTTCAGAAACGCGTACCGGGGCGCTGCCGTTTCGAAGCGAGGGACGGTGCGGAAATAGCCGTTCGCGTCGTCTCGGATGCCCGTGAACGTCATGTGAATCAGGCTGCCATCGTCGGTCTCGAGTGCGATCCGCAGATCCAGCGTCATCATTCCGTTGCTTCGCACCGTGACCCAGTCGCCGCCGCCCGAAAGCACTTTTCCGCGAAGCCGTTCGCCTTCGAACGAGCCGCCGGTGACGGGAAAGATCGTCAGCGTGCCCTCCGGCGTCGATCCAATCTCCTCAATCGGCGACGTCGCGAGGCGGAGCACCATGAGCGAACGGGAATTGATCGGCGCGGTCATCACAGCACCTCGTGAATCGTGTAGATCGGGCCTTCCGCGCGGCGATCGCCGATCGCAACGGCAATCAGGCGGTTCAGGAACGTGTACGCAGGATGCGCGGTCTCGAAACGCGGCGTCGTGCGGAAGTAGTACGTCGACGGATCCACCGTCTCACCGCGGCCGAGCGCTGCGATGACCGCTGGCGGCCCGTGGCGCAGGCCAAACGACTTCATCGAGATGAGCGCGCCGTCGTCGGTCTGGAGGGTCGCGCGTAAGTCCAACTCCAGCACGCCATCAGGCCGAAGGAGCAGCCAGTCGGCGCTGCCGCCTGGAAGCACCGTTCCGCGAAGACGAGGGCCTTCGAACGTGCCCCCGTCGAGCGGCGCAATCCGGCGCGTGCCATACGGCACCGCGCCGACGTCCAGCACCCGCGCGACTTTCACCTTCATCGTCAGCAGCGGACGTGTGTTCATCGGCGTTGCTCTTGTGGCATTCCGCGACAGGTTGGCCTACAGCAGCGAGCACGCCTCGGCGAAGGGGAGCCGCGGCAAGCGAGGATGCAGCTCACCTTCGCGTGATCGAAGCCGGACATCGGCCCGCAATCGAGACCGAGTGCACGCGCCGCCATGATCAGGTAAGCGCCCTGCAGGCTCGAGTTGCGCTTCGCCGTGGCTTCCACCATCGTCTTTTCGACGTTGAGCGGCGCGAGCGCGGGACGGAGTCGCTCCTTCGCTTCCTTCGAGCGGAGAAACGCAAACCGCGCCGGAGACGCGTTTGCGCTCGTCGGCATCCAATGCCGCATCGTCGATGGCATGGCCCGTTGCGCTCGCGTCGAGTGTCCTGGTCGGCATCGGCTAGCTCCTCTCATCGAAACATCGAGCGTGCTCCCCGGCGCTTACCTTGTGTCAAGAAAAGCCTCGGCTACTCGCGCGCATCCGGCTTGAGGAACGTGCCACGCTCGAGCTCGTCGAATGCCTGCCGGAGCTCGCCCTGCGTGTTCATGACAATCGGTCCGTACCACGCGACCGGCTCCTTGAGCGGCTCGCCGGAGACGAGCAGGAAGCGGATACCGTTCTCGCCACCCTGGACCACAACCTCCTCGCCGCGATCGAACAGGACGAGCGATCGGTTGCCGACCGTCGACGGGGGCGCATGGTGCGGCCACCAGCCGACGCCTTCAGTCGGAACAGCGAGCGGCTCTGATGCGTCGCAGAACGTGCCCGCTCCATCGAAGACATACGCGAACGCGTGGCGGGTGGTCTCGACGGGCAGCGCCTTCCGCTTGCCGGGCGGAACAGATACGTCGATGTAAATTGGGTCGGCCGCGATCCCTTCGACCGGTCCCGTCTTGCCCCAGAAGTGACCGCACACCAGCCGCACGTGCGTCCCGTCATCATCGGTGATGACGGGGATGTCGTGCGACGTGACCTCCTGGTATCGCGGCTTGGTCATCTTCTGCGCGGCGGGAAGGTTCGCCCACAACTGAAACCCATGCATCCGGCCCGCCGGATCACCCTTCGGCATTTCCTGATGGATGATCCCGCTACCTGCTGTCATCCATTGGACGTCGCCAGCGGCAATTGACCCGCGGTTTCCCAGACTGTCGCCGTGCTCCACAGTGCCGGCCAGTACGTAGGTAATCGTCTCGATCCCCCGATGCGGATGCCATGGAAATCCCGCGAGGTAGTCCTCAGGGACATCGTTGCGGAAATCATCGAGCAGGAGAAACGGATCGTAGTCGGACGTTTCGCCAAAGCCGAAGGCGCGACGCAGGTGCACGCCCGCGCCTTCGAGCGTCGGCTTGCTCGCGATCAGTTTCTTGACCGGCCGGATCGACATGAGTCCCCTCCTGAGGCCTTCATTGTGGTTCCGTTGCCGCCCGACGCAACAGATCAACGAATTCGTCGAGGTCCTCATCGCCCGTACCGCGTCCGGTCATATCGCCTCGCGCTTGATCAGCGACAGTGCGTGCCACCGCACTCCTGACAGGTACGGAGATGAACCCATGTTCCGCCGATCTTGACGCACTCCTGGCATTCCCGTCGTTTTGCGTGCTTGACGCTGGCAATGGCGTCAATGTGGACGCAACTCTGATCGGACATGAAATCCCTTACGGCCGAAGCACTTGATGCACAAACGCGACGGCGATCGATCCCTCGCCGACGGCCGACGCCACGCGCTTGACGTTGCCCCCGCGCACATCACCAACGGCGAAGATGCCGGGGCGATTCGTCTCGAGCAAATATGGCGCGCGGATGCGCGGCCATTTCGCGGCCGCGAGCTCGTCGGACGTGAGATCCGCGCCGGTCTTCACAAATCCTTTGTCATCGAGGGCGATACACCCATCGAGCCAGCGCGTGTTAGGTTCCGCGCCGGTCATCATGAAGACATGGCGGATCTTGTGCGTCTCGACGACGCCCGTTTGCTGGTCGCGCCACCGGATTCGCTCGAGCCGTCCTTCCCCTTCCAAGCCAACAATCTCGGTACGGGCCCGCAGCACGATCGATGGCGTCTCTTCAATCCGCCGAATGAGATAGCGGGACATGGTGTCCGCCAGTCCATCTTTCCGGACCAGCACGTGAACGCGGCGTGTGGTCGGCGCGAGAAACACCGCGGCTTGTCCAGCCGAGTTGCCGCCGCCGACCACCACGACTTCGTCGCCGAGACAGAGCTGCGCTTCCATGGGCGTGGCGCCGTAGTAGACACCGGCGCCTTCGAACATCGACAGGTTCTCGAGCGCCGGTTTCCGGTACTCCGCGCCGGTCGCGATGATGACCGCCCGTGCGAGGACTTTCGGCCCCCCATCGATTTCCACGGTGTATCGCTGCCCGTCGCACGACAACCGCGTCGCGCCTTTCGCGACCATCACCTGGGCCCCGAACTTCAACGCCTGCGCGTAGGCGCGGCCTGTCAGATCCAGCCCCGAAATTCCGGTCGGAAACCCGAGATAGTTCTCAATGCGGGAACTGGACCCCGCCTGCCCGCCGGGCACGTTCGATTCGAGGACGAGCACATTGAGCCCTTCCGACGCGCCATACACCGCCGCGGCGAGTCCGGCCGGCCCCGCCCCAACGACGACGAGATCGTTCACGCGCGTTTGGTCGACGGTCTCATTGAAGCCGAGGCAGTCCGCGATCCGCGCGTTCGTGGGATTCCGTAACACCGTCTCGACGCCGCAGATCAGCACCGGCACGTCCGCGGCTCCGACATGAAACCGGTCGAGCAGCTCCTGCGCGTCCGCATCCCGATCAAGATCGACGAAGTGGAACGGATGCCCGTTCCGCGTCAAGAACTCCCTGATCCTGAGCGTTCCGGCGTTGTATGTGGATCCGATGACCACGACCCCGCCCACGTCGCGCGCGATCAATTCGAGACGACGAAGAATGAAGGCGCGCATCAGGATCTCGCTCAACTCCGCATCGGTCTGCACCAGCGCGAGGAGCTGCTCGCGACTGAGTTCAATCACTTCCCCTGGTTCGCTGACGCGCAGCCTCGCCATCGACGGCCGACCCGAAATCAAGTTCGCTTCTCCCGTGAAGCTCCCAGGGCCATGGCTCACAATGAGCGTCTCCGCCCCGTCGGAGACCTGCAGCGCCTGAATCTCGCCCGCGACCACGACAAAGCACGGCACGACCCTATCGCCGACGTCAACCAACACTTCGCTGCGCGAGGTCGCTCGTCGTCGGCCATGCGAGGTGATCCGGGCCAGCTGCGCGGGTGTGAGCTTCGGAAACAAGCGCTCCGGACGCGAGACCGTCACCGCAAAAGGCGTTTGAGTTGTCACGGGATCGGGCGTGTCCATGGTTAACAGCGGGAAACAATCCGTCTAGCGTCCGCGCGGATTCATACGGCCGTCGTCAATGGCACGTCGACCACGTGCTCCGCGACAAACCACACTTGCAATTCGTTGCGGCGGATGACGTCGCTGACGAGCAGGTCATTGGTGCCGTCGTCGCCGCCTTCGGCCGCGCGTCGCGCCATCGCCCGGGCTTCTTTCAGCACGATCTCGTGTGCGTGCAGCAAGCGAGAGATCTGCACCGGTGCCTCTTCGCGACCCTTGGGCGCCCGCGGAATGAGCGTCGTCTCCGCGACATCGTGTGCCATCGCCACGCTCACGCCGCCCAGCAGCTGAATGCGCTCGGCGATTTTGTCGACGAGCTCGTTCTGCTCGTCGTAGTGTTTGTCGAACAGGAGGTGCAGCTGGTAGAACGTCGGGCCGGCGATCTGCCAGTGATGTTTCTTGTACAGGTCTCGAAGCGTCATCGTGTCGGCGAGGAGCTGATTCAGGTTCTCGACGCTCTCTTTACAGGTCTGCTCCGACAACGCGATCGGCATCCGCACGAGATGCCCGAACGGTTGAATCTCGTGGGCCTGTTGATGCGTGAGCGGCGCGGCGCGTTTCAGAATGGCTTCGGCGTCGAGGGTGGATTTCGTCATGTGCGTGCCTCCTGTGCGGGCGAGAAAACCCTATGCTGACCCCTTGAGACGCCTTTTCGCAACCGTGGGTTCCCGAACTGCGCGAGTTCCCGAGGACTACAAGCAGCTGATTACCCCGTTGCCGATTGCACCAGTCATGGCGGCATGCGGCACGGCGGCGTTCCGCAAGGAGCGCGTGATCAGCCCAGAGATTGCCACCGACTCCCTTTGGTCCGGCCCGGCGGAGAAGTATCGGAGGATGCCACTGCACCACGGACTGCACACTGCGTGGTCTGTTCCGATCGTCTCGGACAACGGCATTCTGCTCGGTACGTTCGGCTTCCATCATGCGAAGGCGAAATCCGTTGGCGGCGACGAACTCCAGCTGCTCGAGAAGGCCGGGCACATCGCGCTCATCGCGATCGAGCGGGACCATGTGCAGACGGCGCTCACTGAAGCCCTGGCCGAAGCGAGAAAGTCCGAAGCAGAACTGCGGACGATCGTCGGAATCATCTCGTCGTCAACGCCGTTGACGACGAGCGTTGGCTGCCGGATGGTTCGGAGATCGCTGGCCGGTCGAGCACCATCTGCTGGGCGACCATTCCTCCAAGCGAAAATCCCAGCACATCGCAGACCCTGACCCCTGAACTGCGCGGACGTCGACTAGTGGGCCGCGATCGCGACAGCGTGTGCCGCCTTCTCGATGAGGTCCGAAACGGCCTTCGGCTGCGACACGTAGATGGAGTGACTGCCCTTCGCTTCCACGACCGTTGAACCGGCGCGCTTCGACATCGCGCGCTGCGCGTCCGGCGGAATCATCCGGTCGTCCGTCGAGACCAGATACCAGCTCGGTTTCGTCCTCCAGGCAGGCTCGCTGATGGCGCCGTCGAGCGCCTGGACGCCCCAGGGCACCTGCGAGTCCGCCATGAATGCCGCGGTGTCGGCGTCCACGTCCGCGGCGAACGAGGCGCGAAACTTCTCGCGGTCGAGAAACAGGAATCCATCCTGAGGCGGCAGAATCGGAGGCACGGGCGCGCCCGGCGGCGGGTCTTTGATCAGTGCGGATACCGACTCGCCTTTATCCGGCGCGAACGCCGCGATGTAGACGAGAGCGGCGACCTTCGGATCGTTGCCGGCTTCGGTGATCACGACGCCACCATACGAATGGCCGACGAGGATCGCCGGGCCGTCTTGCGCCGCCAGCTTGCGCCTGGTAACCGCAACGTCATCCGCCAATGAGATGGTCGGATTCTGGACGATTGAGACGTTGTAGCCGTCCTTCGTGAGAAGGTCGTAGACGCCCTGCCAGCCCGATCCGTCCACGAATCCTCCGTGCACCAGGACGACATTCTTGAGACCTGCTTTTGTCGACATGGGACCCACCCTTTCCTTCTTCGGAGACGTGTGAAGCCACGAATTGTAGCGCCGTCACTCGCCGAGGTTGTCATCTTGAACATCAATTGACGACGACCGCGGCCGTGCGGATGGCAATTGGCGCGCCGGCCGTAAATTGTTGTCCGCGTTCAGCCGTCGTGGCAACTCGCGCGACAGCTCGCGAGGCGCTCACGAAATGTCGCGAGACTACTGAGGGCGACCGCAGTTGAAGATCGAGATAGGCTGATTCAAGCAGTGTTGCTGGAGCGATTTGGCTTTGCTTGCGAATGTCTGAAGCGCACGCTCAACCCGGTGCCAATCCTTGTAACGAACGGACAACAGGTTACGTAACACGCGTGTGCACATAAGATGACGGCATTTTTACTTCGTCATGAACGTTACAAATGTGAATTCTTAGCTCGCACCTCACGCAGTCTGACCAGCGCCAACAACCCCTGTTCACCGGCGTCGGCACCTGGGCTGGCGCCGCGGTAACACGAGCCCGGCGTCCCGCGCCGCCGCCATGACGGTGGACGTCGATACGGGAACGCGGTCCCGGACGTCGGCGCGCTCGAGCATCAGGCCCTCGCGCATCCGCACATCCACATGTGCGGGCTTGCCATGTGCGGGCTTGCCGCTCGGCTTTACTCGGTCACGTCGATGGAATACTCGCCTCCCTCGGTCATCGTGAATCGAAGTCGCGCCGCATTCGACGGCGCAACGATGTCGACGTACCAAACGCCGACGGATGTGCCTGTGCTTACCGACACATCGCGCTTCTGCCAGTCCGTCGCCGTCCACGTCGCCTCGAATGGCTTGCCGCCAACGATGCGCAGCGTTCGCCCGCGCGCGATTGTCGCGAGCTTCCGATTCGTGCTCCAGATCTCGAGTGTCGGGCTCCGTCGCGGTTGTGCCGCGTATCGTGCGTGAACGGGTTCGATCCAATCAAACACTCGGCCGTCATTCGAGGATCGTACGAGTTTGATGTACTCCGCATGCGCCCACGCGAGCGGAACGGCCGCCGACGTCGGTCGTCCGAACCAGAGCAGTTTTTCTGGAATGGACGGTTGATCCCAGATCTGTTCCGGCAAGAGGCCAATCCCGATGGCGAATTTCCCGAGCGACTCGATCAGCGGTCCCGGGTCGCGTCCAGCCGCCAGCTCGTAGTGCGCGCGCTCGCCAGTCAGCAGTGGCCACGGCCGGCCGACACCCCATCCGCGATACGTGGAACCATCGGCGCGCTGCCCATAGCCGTCATGGTTGTAGCGGCGCCAACACGGACCTGCCGGCGTGTCGATTTTCAACGTGGCATCGACGACGGCGACGGAATCAACGATGGCGGGATCGTCAGGGCGGCGGATGCCGTAGCGCACGAGTTCCAGGAAACCCGCGTCGACGATCTCCTTCGCTGGATACGCGTACCGACCACCGGGAGGCTGATTTGCGAGCACCAAGCTGCCGACATTCGGATCTTCGCGACCGTCGAGGTTCGGATTGATTCGGATGTAGTGCCGATCGATGCCACGAACGAGCGTGCCCTGGGTCGTGATGGTCCAGCCATCGACTTGCGACTCGAGAAAGTCTGCGTAGTCGAGAAGGAAGGTCGCGGTCCCGGCATCATCAGCGCCAGCCAGAAGTTCAGCCGCACAGACGAGCGCGGCGATCTCGATCGCAAGCGTCGATGGCGAGAAACCTCCGCATTCCTCCCAGCGGTCTTGCGCGGTGATCGGTCCTTCGCGTATCAAGAAGCCGCATGCCGCGCGCACCATCGGTATGGGATCGAACCCCGCAAGGGCTCCTGCCTGTCGCAACCGCCACGCCAGCACGATCGGGAACGACACCTCGTCGAGCTGGATCCCGTTCCAAAATGCGCGGCCGTCGATCCAGAAATTCTGGTAGAAGCCACCGTCGGCGCGCTGGGCAACCGCCAAATACACGAGCGATCGCAAGGGCGAGCTCGTATCGCCGGCCGCGAGCAGCGCCGTCGCGATCTGCACGAGATCGCGCGTCCAGACGAGATGGTACCCACCACCGTCTTCGTCTCCGCGAGCGGTGCCCCAGGGAATGCTGAGTGCTGCGATAAACGCGCCAGGGTATCGTTTGTCCTCGTGCGCAAGCAACAGGTTGACGCTGCGTTGATAGAGCGACCGGCGCGCGTGGTCGCGTTGCCCGGCAACGAGCGCGAACCGTTTGCGAGTACGATCCCACTCATTGCGAAACCGTTCGACCGTGTCAGTGAACGGCACGACGAGCGACTGGAGGAGGTTGGTGATCGCACGGTGACGAGTGTCGCCGAATGCGAGCCCGATGGTGAATTCGGTGCTGCGAGAGAGATCGATCTCACCGGTGACTGCGATGTTCCCGTCCGAGACGACGTCGAACTCCCAGTCCATCGTGAAGTTGTCGTGCAAATCGGTCCAGCCGTCGTTGACCGCGACGTACCCGCACGAACAGCGACCGAATCCTGTTGTGCATCCGAGCGCGGCCCAGGTGCGTCCCTTCGACATCACGAACATGCGTCCGCCGCGAGTGTCGACCACCTCCGCGTTGTTGTGCCAGCCGCCGGCTTCCAGGTGCGGCGCGCACAGCACGAACAGCTGCAGCGGGCGCGCTTCCTCGGCGCTGACATCGACATGCGTCCGCATCAACACGCAGTCTTGGTGCGGATGACTGATGACGGTCTTGCGAAGACTGTACCTGCCGTTCTCGGCCTTGTTCACGATGGTGAAACCGAGCGACGCCTCATCGAGGCAGTCAATCTGCGACCGCGTGTTCCGCCGCTCGTCGTGAAAGAACGTGTGCCCGTCGGTGACCAGGAATTGCAGATCGCGGATCTGCGGCGTGTCAATTGTCGGATAGAAGATTTCCGTCAGGACACCTGCGGCGACCGTGTACCACACGCGACTCGAGCTCGAGTACGCCGTCCCGACGGCTTCTTTCGCTCCCCGCGTCCATCGAGGTGGAAGGCCAGGACCACCGGGCGCAATGCGCCGCTCCGTCATCTAGGCCACACGAAGCACGATCTTGCCGTGTTTGTTCCGGCTTGGCGCTGCCGGCCTACTGGGGGCCGTCCCATGAACCGCTGGCAGGTTTCTGGTGATGTCCTTCCAGGCCTGTGCCGCATCCTGGAGCGGATACACCGTCGCGACGTCTGGTCGTATCGTCCCCTTTTCCAGCAGTCGCCCGATCCTGCCGAGTATGTCGCCTGACGGCGCGAGCCTCATCATCGCACCCGACACGCGGTGCTTCGCGGTCTCTTCCGGCGACACAGGCTGGACGGCCGAGACGAGATGGCCGCCTTCCTTCAAGACGCCAAACGACCGCTGCTGTGTGTCGCCACCGATCAAATCGAAGACCACATCGACCTTCGTCCGCAGAATCGTCTCGAACTGGCCCTCTCGATAATCGATCACCTGCCCGGCTCCGATGGAGGTGAGGAACGCCGCATCGCCGCCGCTTGCTGTGGCAACGACGGTGGCGCCGGCTTGCGATGCTAGTTGCACGGCGTAGGCGCCCACGGCGCCGGCACCGCCATGGATCAGGATCGTTTGTCCCTTCTCCAGCTGAGCGTGCGTGAAAATTCCCTGCCAGGCAGTTTGGGAGGCCACTGGCACTGATGCCGCCTCCTCAAAGGAGAGGTTGGGTGGCTTCCTTGCGATGGTCGCCGGCTTGACTGACAGATACTCCGCGTACGCGCCCATTCCGCTGGTTCCGAACACGGCATCACCTGGCGCCCATGTCGCCACGTCACTGCCAATTTCTTCGACGAGCCCGGAAAACTCGTGACCGGGTATCCACGGCAGGTCGATCGGAAGAATCTGTCTCAAGGTTCCCGAGGCCTTCACGAGATCCAGATGATTGACGGCGGTGCTTTTGACCTTCACCAGGATTTCGTCGCGCGCGGGCGTCGGGTTCCGGACATCGGTAAATACGAGCTGCCCACCGTATTCCAGCAGTGTGATCGCTTTCATGCGAGCTCTCCTCGAGTTTCCTGACACCATCCACCGCAGGGTGGCCGGCACACTTGAAGACGTTACACAAACGACCGCCAAGGAAGAAGCCGGGACGCATTGCCTCCAAGAACGGCGCTCTGTTCCACCGCATTCACCGTTGAACTCTGAAGAATTTGTTGCTTGGACCTGACTGCGAGGTCTCGCCGCAGGTACGGGAAATCTGTTCCATACAGAACCTGCTCGATCCCCACCACATCGCGCAACATCCGGAACACGGGATCGCTTGCAGCGAGAGCCGTGTCCCAGTGCATTCGGCGAAACATGTCATCGGCACTGCCCCTCTCCTCGGCGCCCGCGATGAAGTCCATCTCGTCGATGATGGCGAACCGAGCGGCGAGGTACGGAATCGAACCGCCTGCGTGAGAGAAGATGTATTTCACGTGTGGGGTTCGCGCAAATCTGTTCGTGTAGTGCATCTGCGCGACAGCACGATTGGTATCTGTCGGGAAGTCCAGCAGGTTGTCGGGAAGCCCTAACGAATGCGCAACCACGTCGGGTGAAGGATTGGGGTGCACGAAGACCACAGCTTTCCGACGCTCGAGTTCTTCGAAGACCGGCTCCAACACGGTGTCGCCCAGGTACACGCCGTTCGAGTTCGTGAACGCCACGACGCCGTCCAGCCCCAGGACGTCGAGCGCGTACGACAATTCTTCAAGGGACGCATCAATGTCCGGCAGCGGGATACACGCGAAACTTGCAAACCGGTCCGGCCTCGCGTGAACCAGTTCAGCCGCGAATTCGTTGCATCGACGCGCCAGTGTCCGCGCTTTGGCGCTATCTCCCGTGTGAACGCCCGGTGTACTCAGCGACGTGACGGCCACGTCAATGCCGGCGTCATCCATGAACGAGAGGCTGGCTTCTTTCGACCACCGAAGCGGGGCCAGTCCTCCGACGGGAGCGTGAGCGTTATCAGTCTCCTGCCAGAAGAAATCCGGCAGTATGTGGTGATGGGTATCGACGGTCATGCGTGCCCGTCGAGAATCAGCTCGGCGGCTCGGCCCCCAATCATGTGGGCCGACGCATTTGTCCCTGGCCCCGTAATGATCTGTGGCATCACGGAGGCGTCCGCCACCCGTAAACCCAAAATGCCATGCACGCGAAGCTCTGGATCGACGACTGCGAGTTTGTCCACGCCCATCTTGCACGTACCAACTGCGTGTCCAAAACTCGCCGAGGCCAGCTTGGCAAGTTCCCGGATCTCCTCGGCGCTCGCCTTTGGCCCCGGGATCAGCTCGCTCTCGCGCAAACTATCGAAGGCATTCTGATTTCCAAGTTCGCGCGCGGCTTCGATGGCGCTTGCGACCGCCTCAAAGTCGTGATCCGTGCCGAGATAATTGCCATCGATCACCGCAGCATCCTGAAAGTTGTCGCTGGCCAGGCGAACGGAACCTTTGCTGGTCGGCTGCACAAGAGCTGGCGCGATTGTGAACGCGTCCGCTGGAGGAGTGCCAAAGCGCGCAGCTACTTCGGGCGTCACCACCGGTAGTTGATGAAGCACAAGACTAATGTCTGTCTCGCCCGCAGGACTGCTTGATAAGTACGCTTCTGCCTCGACGGCGTTGCTGTCCGCCGGACGATCCGGCATCTTGCCCTTGTACTTGAACACGACGCCAGAGACGAGCACATGGTCCTGCAGATTCTCGCCAACGCCGGGCAGGTTCTCGACGACGTCGATTCCACAGCTGCGAAGCGTCTTTGCCTCCCCGATGCCCGAGAGCATCAGCAGCTTCGGGCTATTGACGGTGCCCGCCGCAAGGATCACTTCCTTGTCCGCCGCGATATCCTTTTGTGCGCCGTTTGTCCTGAGCTTGACGCCCACGCAACGAGCACCTTTGAAGTTCAGTTTCACTACGTTGGTGTTGAGCAGCAGAGTAAGGTTCGGCCGCGACAACGCTGGGCGCAGAAAGGCGCGAACGGCGCTCACACGAGTCCCATCCGCGGCGATGTTCATGTTGATGTAGCCGGCGCCTGCGCGCATCGGTCCATTCACGTCATCCAAGATGGCCATGCCCATCTGGCGAGCCGCGTCGAGGAAGGCGGGTGCCGTGAGATGAGGATCCCTGGGGCGGCGGATGTGTATGGGGCCACCGGCTCCGCGCCAGGCATTGGCGCCACCTTCCCAATCTTCTTGAGCTTTGAAGACCGGAAGCACGTCGGCGAAGGCCCAACCACTGGCTCCACTTTCCGCCCACCTGTCGTAGTCCCGCTGCATACCGCGCATCCACACCATGGCGTTGATGCTGGTGCCGCCACCAAGTACGTGACCGAGGGCCATATTGAACTTGCGATTGTTCAATCGCGGCGACGGGTTGATGGGAAGGTGGTAGTCGAGTGGCCCGCCGACGTTATAGAACCAGATGCTCGGATTCGCGATCGTCGGGGCGTCGTCGGGTCCTCCCGATTCGATGACGAGTACTTGCGCGCCCGAAGCGGACAATTCGGCCGCCAGGACCGAACCGGCCGCGCCCGCTCCCACGACGATGAAGTCATATCGCTGTTTTGGACTCGGTCCGTTGGTCATGATGAATCCGTTCGTCGCTGGCGTCAGAAGGGGTACTGCCGCTGACCGCTGTGCGAGTTGATCCAAATCACATCGCTGAAATCATCCAGGCTGCGAGGACCCGTGCGTCCCCAGCCGCTGTCGCGAACGCCGCCCATCGGCGCGTGGATCTCGTCGTTGACGGTCGGTGAATTCACGTTCACGATTCCGGCGAGGATCTTCGGCGCCATGTCGAAGGCCCTGTACGTATTCCCGGCGAGAATCGAAGACGTGAGGCCGTACAGGGTGCGATTGGCGGCGACGATCGCTTCTTCCGGCGTATCCACCACTTCAACCACGACCACTGGTCCGAACGTCTCCTCGTTGGCGATGGCCGCGTCCAGAGGGACGTCCGTCAGAATCGTGGGGTAATAGATCTGTCCGTCGTACTTCGCGCCGGTGTGAACCTTCGCGCCCCTCGCGACGGCCTGTTGCACGCGATCGTCGATAAGCTTCACGGCATCACGCGTGATGATGGGACCGATGATGGTCTTCGGGTTGAGGGGATCGCCTGCAGGCAGGCTCTTCGTCCGAGCGACGAACTTACCGAGGAATTCTTCGTAGATCTTGCGTTGAATGATGATGCGCCGCGTGTTGAGGCAAATCTGCCCCTGATGAAAGAAGGAGCCAAACGTCGCCGTGCGGACCGCGTACTCCATGTCCACGTCGTCGAGGATGATCATCGGGTTGAAACCGCCAAGTTCCAGGACCGTGCGCTTCAAGGTGCGCCCGGCGCGTTCCGCGAGCATGCGGGCGGTCTTCACGCCGCCGATCAGGTTGATGACGCGCACTTCAGGACGATCGAAGAACTCGTCCGCAATGACGCCGGCGGCTCCTGGCGCATGAGTGACAACATTGATGACCCCAGGAGGGAATCCGGCTTCCTCGGCGACCTCGGCGAGCATGATTCCTGCGGAGACCGGGGCGAACTCGGATGGCTTGACCACTACGGTGTTTCCGGCCGCGACGGGCGAAATGACGGCCCGCCACGACAGGACGTTGGCGCCGTTCCATGGAGTGAAACTGGCGACGACACCCAGCGGACGCCGCACGCCGATCGAGTGCGTGCCAGGTAAATTGGATTCCAGAACCTCACCCTTGGGCAGGAACACCCAGCCAGCGACCTGCTGCAGCGTCGCAGCGACCAGATCCTGTTGGAATGTCGCGAATGAAATGGTGGAACCGGTTTCACGCGCCAGTACTTCAGCGATCTCGCTTCGACGGCGCCTGACGATGTCCGCAGCCTTCAGGAACAAGCGGGCTTTCTCTCCCGGCGCGGTAGCCGACCATCCCGCGAATGCCTTTGATGCGGCATCCACCGCGACGCGCGCATCAGCGCGAGAGCCAGCCGCGACACGGGCAAAGAGCTTTCCGCTGTAAGGCTCGTGGATGTCGAAGAACTGGTCGTTGGCGTTTCGCCACTTGTTATCAGCGAAGTAGCCGTACTGTTTCACATCGATTTGCGTAGAAGTCATCAATTGATCTCCGGCCTGAAGCCATCGCGGTTGTTGCGAAACGGCTCTCGTTCGAGTCTCGAGCAGTGTGAATCCTGATGGCGCACCAAGACGTCGCAATTGCTGGTCCATCGTTAAATGCCAAACCAACAAGACGTCACCACCAACGGTGCTGGCGAGAGCTCGCCAATGGTGAACTACTGGACAATTCGGGATCGGATGAAGTGAAAGCCTCATCAACTCGTTTCAGGCGTTTTGCGACGGAGCAGAAATTGCCTTCGGTCTCGATGCGCACGCGCTGGCCGCGATCGGGACGTTGTCATCTGAAAAAGCTGCGGGCCCATTAGCCGATCACGGGAAGGACATGGATTATGCCGACGTTCACGAAAGTTGGTCTCGACGCACTGCTGACGCCAGAGAATTGCGTTGTTCTACTGATCGACCATCAGCCATCGCAACTTGCCAACGTCAACAGTCACGATCCGACGATGGTGATCAACAACGTGACGGCGCTCGCCAAGACTGCGAAGGCATTCGGCGTCCCGACGATTCTGACGACGATCGGCGCGGGCCGGGGCGGCGAGATCTTCAAGCAGGTCCAGGCGGTCTTTCCTGATCAGAAGCCCATCGATCGGAGCTCCATCAACTCCTGGGAGGACCGCCGCGTCGTCGAGGCCGTGAAGAAGACGGGCCGCAAGAAGCTGGTCATCGCGGCGCTCTGGTCCGAGATGTGTCTGGCACAACCGGCCATTCACGCCATGGGTGACGGCTACGACGTGTACGCAGTCACCGACGCGTCTGGCGGCGTCTCGCCAGAGGCGCATGACATGGCGATCCGCCGTCTCGTGGCCGCGGGAGCGCAACCGATCACGTGGCTTGGCATGGCCGGCGAACTTCAGCGCGACTGGGCGCGAACAGAGCATCTCGGTGAAGTCGCTCAGATCCTGTTCGACCATGCTGGCGCGTCGGGGACTGTGCTCGCGTGGGAACTGGCCAACGAAACCAAGCACGCGCAACCTTCAGGCACGTAAACGGGCGGATCTACTCGGGCTTTGTGAGGATCCCGGCGTCAGTCAAGCCGTTCATTCCGTCGCCAACGCTCGGACCTGCACGTCACCTAGCTGTCCTCTGGGTCACGGCTATTCCTCCGCCTGTCTGAGTTTGCTTCAACAGGCCAGCATGAATCCTGATTGTCTCTTTGCGTAGGCAGTCGCCGCCACACTGTAAAGAGCTGAATCTAAAGGGAGTTCACCGCCGCAATATTGGCGATATATCGCCAATGGTGAAATGCTGGACAATCCAGCCGGAGCAGAGGGTATGGATCAATTGTTTGAGGCACAGCTGCAGGCCACGCTGAACATCATTCCGGCGTACACCTGGTACGCTGCTCCGTCCGGGGCGCTCACGTTTGTTAACAAACGAAATGCGGACTACGGCGGGATCCCGGAGGACCATCCGCTTCGGTTTGGAATCGACGTCGGCGCAGCATGGGACTCGCACATCCCGTTCCTGCATCCGGACGATCACGAAGAAACCCGGAAGGTCTGGTCGCGCTGTCTGAGCACTGGCCGCGCCGGTGAAGTCACTTTTCGCGTCCGTAGCGCTGAGGGCAACTACCGATGGTTCCTCAGTCGCGCAGAGCCCGTTCGAGCAAGTGAGGGAACGGTTCTTTATTGGATAGGGATCAATTTCGACATCGACGAACGCAAGCAGGCCGAAGTCGAACTTCGACGGAGCAGAGCGTACTTAGCAGATGCGCAGAGACTCAGTCGCACGGGCTTCGTTGGAATGGATGCAAGTACGAAGCGGATATTTTGGTCCGAGGAAGCGGCTCGGATCTACGAATACCCTCCCGGCACGAAGCCAACGCCCGAGCTGATACTGCAGCGATCTCATCCCGACGATGTCGGCCTCGTCACAGACGCAATCGAGCGTGCGGCGCAAGGTGGATGTGACTTTGATTATGAGCATCGGCTGCTGATGCCGGATGGTTCGATCAAGCACCTGCATGACGTGGCGCATCGAGTAAGGGACGAAGCGGGCAACGAGGAAGTCGTCGGAGCGATCGTCGACATCACGGAACGCAAGGCTGCAGAAGAAACCATCCGAACACAAGAAGCAGAGCTTCGCTACGTCGTCGACACGATTCCAGCGATCGTCTGGAGCGCCCGACCGGACGGCGCAAATTCTTACGGGAACAGCCGGTTTGTCGAGTACTGCGGGATGCGACCAGAACAGATTGCCGGGTCCGGTTGGCATGCTGCTACTCATCCAGACGATCTCGAGCGACACAACGCAAAGTGGCTCGCGTGTGCCGCCAGCGGCGAGCCATTTGAGGACGAAGTGCGGTTCCGCCGCGCGGATGGTCAATACCGTTCGCATTTACAGCGCGGCGTTCCGCTGCGCGATGAGGCCGGTCACATTGTCAAATGGTACGGCGTCCTCACCGACATCGAAGATCGAAAGCGGGCGGAAGACAAGATCCGCGAACAAGAGACAGAACTGCGGCAGATCCTGGACTTCGCCCCGCAAATGATTGCCGTATACGGACCCAGCTTCCAACGTCTCTATGCCAACCGCATCACCCTCGACTATGTAGGAATCACTCTTGACGAGTGGCGGCAGACCCCAGGCCGCTTTGCCTTCGTTCATCCGGATGACCGCGCACGCGCGGAGGCAGGTCGTGAGGTCGCCGAGGCGGTCGAGGTGCGGTTGCGCAAAAGTGATGGAACCTATCGCTGGTTTCTCGCTCAGGTCAATCCGGTCCGGGACGACAAGGGCGAGATCATTCGCTGGTATATCTCCAGCACCGATATCGACGAGCGCAAGCGGGCCGAGGAGCGGCTGCTGGAAGAGAACGTGGCGCTGCGGGAAGAAGTCGACAAGGCGTCGATGTTCGAGGAGATTATCGGCGCCTCCCCGGCGCTGACGGCAGTGCTGTCGCGAGTTTCCAAAGTCGCCACCAGCGATTCGACCGTCCTCATCACCGGCGAAACCGGCACGGGGAAAGAGCTGGTCGCCCGCGCGATTCATCGGCGGTCGCGACGGGCGTCGAGAGCATTCGTGGCCGTGAACTGCGCGGCGATTCCGCGGGACCTGATTCTCTCCGAGCTCTTCGGTCACGAGAAGGGCGCCTTCACCGGGGCCGTGCAACGGCGCCTCGGCCGGTTCGAGCTGGCGGACGGCGGCACGATCTTCCTGGACGAAGTGGGCGAACTGTCATCCGACACACAGGTCGCGTTGCTGCGCGTACTCCAGGAACGCGAATTCGAGCGGGTGGGCGGCCGCGATCGGATTCGGGTCGATGTCCGCGTAATCGCCGCCACCAATCGTGACCTATCAGCGGCGGTGGCCGACGGAGAATTCCGCCAGGATCTCTTCTATCGACTCAACGTGTTTCCGCTCGAAATGCCTCCATTGCGAGAACGGCGGGAAGACATCCCCGTACTCGTGGAGTACTTCATTGGTCGCTATGCGCGAAAAGCGGGCAGAACGTTCCGCCGAGTCAGCAAGCGGACACTGGACCGCCTGCGGTCGTATCCCTGGCCCGGGAATGTTCGCGAGCTGCAAAACGTAATCGAGCGCTCGGTGATCGTGTCCGACACGGACGAATTCACGGTGGACGAGAGCTGGCTGTCCGCATCGCCCCCCGTTGAAAGCCGGCTCGGCTTGTCCGGCGCGGTGGCCGCGCACGAGAAGGCCATCGTCGAGGACGCGCTGCGGGCAAGCGGCGGGCGCGTGTTCGGGCCGTCAGGCGCCGCCGCCCGGCTCGGCATCCCGCGTTCGACGCTCGAGTCGAAGATTCGCGGTCTGAAAATCGATAAGAGCCGCTTTCGCATCCGGACGCGGAAAACCCCCTGACGATGTTGTTCAGGAGTTCACCATTGACGAATTGTCGCCCCTGGGGCGCCGGCCAAGGCCGTTACGCTTCAGTCGTTTGCGATTGGATCGACCGTTGCGTTCCGACGAATCGGCCCGATGCTCAAGATTCAGCGCACGAGAGACCGCGCGGCCATCGTGTTGACGGTCAGCGGTCGACTCGACGCCGACAACGTCAACCAGCTGTCTCAGTTGATCGCCGCGGAGTCCGAGGGCGAAGCGCTCGTGCTGGATCTCATGGATCTGGTCCTCGCGGATCGTGATGTCGTCTGTCTCCTGCAGGAACTCGAAGCGCGCGAGCGCGTGGTGCTGCGCAACTGTCCGGCGTACATCCGGGTTTGGATCGCAGGCGGGGACCATCAGTGAGCAGCGACCCTGGAGAGCACACTCTGAAGCTGGCCCCGCCTGGCCCACGCGACAGCCGACGCGAATAACAACAGCAACAGCGGTGGCGCCGGTGACTGATCGAGGAACAGATTCGTCGCCACGGCACCGATCATCGTTGGAATGAGCAGCAGCGCTCCAAACACCGCCGCGGACGGAATCAGCAACATGACGGCCGCGCTGGTCTCGATTGCCCCAGTCACGTAACGAAACCACTGTCCAACGCCGATCGCGTTGAACATATCCACCATCGCGGACGCTCCCACCAGCTTGGAGCCACCCGCAAAGATGAACATCGCGGCAAGAACAATCTGCACGACCCATAGAGCAATCTGCGCCCCGCGGCCTGTCGGTGCAATGGGTCCGTTGCGGGTTCGACGTATTGCGCTGTCGTTTGCGATCACGAGTCCCTCCTGTCTCATTGAGTGCACGGCTGTTGCCAACCGCGCGACGGCAACATCGAGAGACGCGCGACTCGCATCATGCGTTTGTTGCTTCGCATCTCACCATTGGCGAGATCTTGTCAGCTGATCATCAAGTCGAGCATCTATAGATTCAAACCAAATTCAGGCCCTGCCGAAGGACCGGAAATTGCGTCGTCGCGATAGATGGAACACACACGCAACGGCGTGGCCGAACCTTTCATTGCGATACGTCCGCTCGATCCTGAAGACGCGTCGGCGATTGCGCCGATGAGAGCCGCACTACGTGCCGTAAAAGGCTTGCGGGCCGAGACGGGCAATGCGCGCGCTCAGTTCGACGCCTTGATGGAGCGCGTTCCGCCGCCTGGCGGCATCACATTCGAAACAGCCTCGGTTGGCGATGTCCCGGGCCTCTGGGTTCATCCTGCGTCGATTCGATCTGGCGAAGCGATCCTGCATCTGCACGGCGGGTGGTTCAACTTCGGAAGCGCCAGGGCATATCGCCACCTGGTCGGACACATCGCCGCACGGGCCGGCGCGAGAGCATTTGTACCGGACTATCGGCTTGCTCCGGAGCATCCGTTTCCCGCAGCGATTGACGATGTGCTGGCGTGTTACCGCGCGATCGAAGAGAGCGGGGTACGTCGAGTCGCGGTCACCGGAGACTCGGCCGGCGGCAATCTCGCGCTGGTACTTGCCTCGTGCGTCGCCGCCAGAGCGGTTTCCGCCACGGCCACTCTTGTTGGAGCGGCTGCAGTGTCACCGGTGACTGACTTGACGCTCTCAGGCCGCACGTACGAGACACGGGCGGATGCCGATCCGTTGTTCACCCGGCCGCAGGTGACCGAATTGGTGCGTTCCTACCTGGGGGGCGCCGACGCGAACAATCCCCTGGCTTCTCCGCTCCAGGGGCCGCTTTCCGGGTTGCCTCCGATCCGCATTCATGTCGGCGACGATGAAGTGCTGCTCGATGACTCGCAACGGTACGTCGAGCGTGCCGTGGCGGCCGGTGTCGATTGCCGGCTCGAGGTGTGGATGGGGATGCACCATGGCTTCGTCAGCAGCGTCGGAATGATCAAGGCGGCCACACTCTCACTCGATGCGATCGGCGGATTCCTCAGTGAGCGGCTACAACTCCCAAGCACAAGATGAAACATCGACACATCCTGGTGACAGCGATCCTGCTCGGTTCACCACTGCTCACATTCATCGCATGTACCCAGCCGGACGCGGCACCTGCTCCGCCGCCGCCGCCGACGGTCGCCGTTATCGAGGTCGTCGAGCGCGATGTGCCGCTGACGAGCGAATGGGTCGCGACACTGGATGGGTACGTCAACGCGCAAATACGTCCGCAGGTCACGGGGTACCTGATTCGGCGCGCGTATCAGGAGGGCGCCCAGGTTCGGAAGGGAGACGTGCTCTTCGAAATCGATCCGCGGCAGTTCGAGGCCGCGGTGAGTCAGGCGAAGGCCCAGGTCGCGCAGGCTGAAGCCCAGCTCGCGCGGGCCAACCGCGACGTCGAGCGCGATACGCCATTGGCGGCGCAGAAAGCGATCGCGCAGAGCCAGCTCGATAACGACATCCACACGCAGCGCGCGAATCGCGCAGCGGTCGACGCCGCCAACGCCGCGCTCGAGACCACGGAGTTGAACCTCGAGTTTGCGCACGTGCGATCGCTCGTGGACGGCGTCGCCGCAATCGCCACCGCGCAGATCGGCGACCTTGTAGGGCCGGCAACTCTGCTCACGACCGTGTCGCAGGTCCAGCCGATCAAGGCCTACTTTGCCGTCAGCGAGCAGGAGTACCTCGCGATGGCGGACCGCCTCCGGCACGGCGAACAGCCGTGGCTGCCGAATCCCGGACCGGAGTTGATTCTCAGCGATGGAACCACACGCAACCACGGGGTATATCTCGCCGCCGATCGTGAGGTCGATCCGAAGACCGGCACGATTCGGCTCGCGGTGACCTTCCCGAATGCGATGGGCGTTCTCCGGCCCGGGCAATACGCGCGCGTGCGCGCCGTCACGAGCACGTTGCACCACTCGCTCGTCGTCCCCCAGCGCGCGATCGGGGAACTACAAGGTCAATATCAGGTGCGGGTCGTTGCTCGAGACAACAAGATCGCGGTGCGAGCGGTTACCGTAGGCAACCGTGTCGGCGATGCATGGGTGGTCACGAGTGGACTGACAGCGGGCGAACGCGTGGTGGTCGACGGCGCGCTATTCATGCCTGATGGATCGGTCGTGGCACCCAGGCCGTTCTCACCAGCAGAGCAGAAGTAGCCGTGGCGACATTCTTCATCGCGCGGCCGATTGTCGCGATCGTCATCTCGATTGTCACCGTGATCGTCGGTCTGCTGGCGATCACGGGACTGCCGCTGGCCCAATTCCCGAACATCGTGCCGCCGCAGATTCAGATCAGCACCAACTTCCGAGGCGCCGACGCACTCACGAACGAACAGTCCGTCGCGACGCCGCTCGAACAGCAGATCAACGGCGTCGACAACATGCTCTACGTGCAGTCGACCAATGCCAACGATGGCACGACGCAGGTGTCTGTCAGCTTCGACGTCGACACCGATCCGAATACCGACCAGGTACTCGTGCAGAATCGCGTCGCGCAGGCACAGGCGAACCTTCCGTCCGATGTCAATGCGTTCGGCGTGACGATACGCCAGACGACCGGGCTGCCCATGATGGCCGTGGCGCTCTATTCGCCACATCACACGTACGACCAGTTGTTCCTGAGCAACTACGCGAACATCAACATCTCCGACGCGCTGCTGCGTATTCCCGGCGTGGGCCAGGTGCAGCTCTTCGGCGCGCCCGACTACGCGATGCGCATCTGGGCGAAGCCGGATCTCATGGCCAAGCTTGGTCTGACGGTCCCGGATCTCTCGAAAGCCATCCAGCAGCAGAGCACCGTCAATCCCGCGGGTCAAATCGGGGCCGAACCAGCGCCGGCGGGCAAGGACCTGACGTTCACGGTGCGCACGCAGGGCCGCCTTGCCACAGCACAGGATTTCGAATCGATCGTTGTGCGCGCCAACTCGGACGGATCGATGGTGCGGCTGCGCGACGTCGCGCGGGCCGAGCTCGGCGGCGTCAGTTACCAGGCCAGCGCACGCATGAACGGAGAGCCGACGGCGGTCTTCGGCGTCTTCCAGACACCCGGGTCCAATGGCCTCGCTGTCGCCGCGCAGGTCAAGACAACGCTCGCCGAGCTGAAACGGCGTTTCCCCAACGATCTCGAATATGCGATCGCCGTGGATACGACGCTGGCGGTCGTCGAAGGCATTCGGGAAATTCTGATCACGCTCGGCATTGCGCTCGCACTTGTGGTGCTCGTCGTCTACCTGTTCCTGCAGAACTGGCGCGCGACACTGATCCCGCTCATCGCCATCCCGGTCTCGCTCGTCGGGACGTTCGCCGTGTTTCCGGTCCTCGGCTTCTCGATCAACACGCTATCGCTCTTCGGTCTGGTCCTCGCCATCGGTCTCGTCGTTGACGATGCGATCGTGGTGGTCGAGGCGGTGGAGCGGAACATCGAACAGGGAATGACGCCGCGCGATGCGACGGCTCGCGCGATGGACGCCGTCTCGGGCCCGGTCGTCAGCATCGCGCTGATTCTGGCGTCGGTGTTCATTCCCGTCGGGTTCATGAGCGGTGTCGAGGGACAGCTGAACAAGCAGTTCGCGATCACGATTGCGATATCTGTCTTGATTTCGGCGTTCAACGCGCTGACGCTTTCGCCCGCACTGTCGGCGCTGCTGCTGCGGCCGCGGACCCGGGCGCGCGGTCCGCTCGCACGCCTCTTCGGCGTCTTCAACCGCTGGTTCGAGCGGGCCACGCATGCATATGTCAGCGTGAGCCACGCGCTGATCCGGAAAGCGGCAGTGGCCGTCGCGTTGCTGCTCGCCTTCATCGCACTCGATGCCGCGCTGGGCCGGCGCCTGCCGACCAGCTTCCTGCCGGAGGAAGACTACGGCTACTTCCTGCTGAACGTGCAGCTCCCGGCCGCCGCCTCGCTGGAGCGCACCGACGCCGTGGCGCGGAGGATCGACAAGATCCTGAGCGAGACGCCTGGCATTCAGAACACGGCCACGATCACGGGGTTCAACTTCCTCACGCGCGTCGCGGCCAGCTACAACGCCTTCTACTTCGTGTCGCTGAAGCCGTGGGGCGAGCGCGAACGGCCGGACCTCCAGGCGAGAGCGCTCGTCGACCGCATCAACGGCCGCCTCAGGAACGAGGTGACCGAAGCCGTCGCGTTCGCGTTCATGCCACCGGCCGTGCCTGGTCTAGGCAGCGCGGGCGGCTTCTCGTTGTGGCTGCAGGATCGGAGCGGCGGCGACGTCACGCTCCTCGATCAGAACCTGCAGAAATTCCTCGCGGCGTCACGCAAACGTCCCGAGCTGACAGGCGTCGTGTCGCTGTTCAGCGCGTCGGTGCCGCAAATTTACGCCGAGGTCGATCGCGACAAGGTGCTGAAGCAGCAGATTGCGGTCGCAGACGTCTATCAGACGCTGCAGACGTTCCTCGGCGGACTCTACGTGAACCAGTTCAATCGGTTCGGAAAGCAGTGGCGCGTGTTCCTGCAGGCCGAGGGCGACGCCCGGCTCGACGCGAGCGACATCGGTCGCTTCTACGTTCGCAACAACGACGGCACGATGGTCCCGCTCTCGACATTCGTCACCACGCGCGACATTCACGGGCCGGAGTTCACGAACCGGTTCAACCTGTTCCGCGCCGCGCAGGTGATTGGCAACGCCGCGCCCGGCTACAGCTCCGGCCAGGCCATGGCGGCGCTCGAGCAAGTCGCGAAAGAGACGCTGCCGAACGAGATGGGCTACGACTGGAGCGACCTATCGTACCAGGAGCGGAAGCAGTCGGGCACGATCGTTCGGACGTTCGCGTTGTCGCTCGTGTTCGTGTTCCTGATTCTCGCGGCGTTGTACGAAAGCTGGTCGCTCCCCTTTTCAGTGCTCCTCTCGGTGCCGATCGCGGTCTTTGGCGCGTTCGTCGGACTCTCGCTGCGCCGCTACGATCTCGACGTCTACGCGCAAATCGGGCTCGTCATGCTGATCGGCCTCTCGGCCAAGAACGCGATCCTCATCGTCGAGTTCGCGAAAGAGGAATACGAAAAGGGACGGCCGCTCGTGGACGCCGCACTCGAGGGTGCACGACTGCGGCTCAGACCGATTCTGATGACGTCGTTCGCGTTCATCCTCGGTTGCGTGCCGCTGTGGATAGCGACCGGATCAGGCGCCGCTTCCCGGCGGATCCTCGGGACCGCGGCGATCAGCGGCATGCTGGCAGCCACCGCGATCGCGATCTTCGTGATCCCCGTGCTCTTCGTCATCGTCGAACGAATCGGCTCGCGTCCGGCTGAACAGTCGTCGATGGCGATGCAGCCGAAGCCGACGGAAGGAGGCGCCTGATGCGCCATGCCTTATGCGCGCTGACGCTTCTGGTGTCGGCGTGCACCGTCGGGCCGAACTACAAACGGCCGGTCGCGAACCTGCCGGATGAGTATCGCGCCGCCGCACCCGCGGCCGCGCTTGCCGCCGACCAGCCATCGCTCGGCGATCAGAAATGGTGGGAGCTGTTCCAGGATGAACAGCTTCAGGAACTGATTCGGACGGCACTGCGCCAGAACTTCGACGTGCGCATCGCCGCGGCGCGGGTCGCGGAAGCGCGGGCACAGTTGGGGATCACGCGCGCCGATCAGTTCCCGGAAGTGGACGCGTCGGGCTTCGCCGAGCGCCAGCGCAATTCCGCGTCGGCAGTGCCGGTTCCCTTGCGAGCGTTCGAGCGCAACGTGTTCGAGGTCGGAGCGTCCGCGAGCTGGGAGGTGGACTTCTGGGGAAGGTTCCGCCGTGCGACCGAAGTCTCGCGCGCCACCCTCGCGGCGACGGAGTGGGGCCGACGTGCCGTCGTGACGAGCCTGATCGCACAGGTCGCCGAAGCGTATTTCACGCTGCGAGCTATCGATCTCAACTTGGAGATCTCCAGGCAGACGCTCGCCTCGCGGCAGGAGTCACTGCGTCTGACGCAAGTCCGCGCGGCGGGCGGGGCCGCGCCCGAGCTCGATGTGCGGCAGGCCGAGCAGCTGGTGTTCGGTGCTTCGGCGGTAATCGTCGACCTGGAGCGTCAGGCGGAGCAGCAGGAGAACCTGATCAGCATTCTGCAAGGCAATAACCCCGGTGCCGTTCCGCGGGGCCGAACGCTGACCGATCAACCATTGATTCCCCAGGTGCCGACGGGGCTCCCGTCGGCGCTGCTGGAGCGCAGGCCGGATATCGTCGAAGCGGAACAAGCGCTCGTGGCGGCGAACGCCAACGTCGGTGTTGCGCGAGCCAATTACTTTCCACAGTTTCCGCTGACGGGGTCCGCCGGCTTTCAAAGCGCGGCGTTGTCATCGCTGTTGACAGGCCCAGCGGCCTTCTTCACAGCCGGCGCTTCCCTCCTCCAACCGGTGTTCACGGCCGGTCGCACGCGATCGCAGGTGGAGCTGGCCGAGGTGCAGCGCGACGAAGCACTGCTCGCATATCAGCAGACCATCCTGCAGTCGCTGCACGACGTGTCCGACGCGCTCATCACGTATCAGCGCGACCGCGACTTCCGCGATCAGCAGGAGTTGCTCGCGCGCGCGGCCGCCGAAGCGCTGCGACTGACGACCATCAGATACGAAGGAGGCGCGTCGAGCTACCTCGAAGTGCTCGACGCCGACACGCGGCTGTTCGTGGCGCAGCTCGGGCTCGCCCAGGGGCAGCTGAACGAGCTGCTCGCGCTGGTGCAAATCTACCGCTCGCTCGGCGGCGGCTGGGAGCAATGAAGCCGGCGATCGATGTGCTCATACAGCGGATTCAGGAAGAGTTCGATGAGGCCCCGGGCCTGCAGATCACGGTTGAGGAAGGTGTCCGGTTCTGGGCGCTCGATGCGGAGACGTGCGCGGAGGTTCTCGTAGCGCTGCACGAGACTGGATTTCTCATCCGAACGCAGGACGGCCGCTATCATCGCGCGCCGGCCATCTAGGACGCGACCCGCGCTTCATTCATCAATCGCATCCTCATCCAACGAAGGCTCGAACGTGTGTTGTTGGCGAGATGTCGCCAATGGCGAAACGTTGGACACCAAACGCAGGCTATACGAGAGGTGGTTTCTGAAACTACGGCCTCTTTCGCATACGAAATCTTTCGCGATGTTGGCGAGCACGATGCAGAAATGCGGAGCGACCCGTATGAATACCGCGTGGTGGCTTGTGCTCGTGATCGTCATGTCGCCGCTGCCCTCGTTCGCGCAGACGCCTTCCGAACCCACGCGCGAGGCAGTCATCGAAGGCGCTCAGGCGGAGAAACTGAACGACCTTCATCCATACGAGCCTGGACGGATGGAGGGTCTGCTCAACAGGGCCGAGGACATCCTGGTCAACGGCGTGCCGCGGTGGCATCCGTTCTTCGACAACGCCTACTACGGCGGTGGATTCACGCTCGGCGCCGGGTACGCGCATCACGTGAGTCCGTACAGCATGGTCGACGTCCGGGGCAGCTACACCGTCCTGGGCTACAAGCTGTTGGAGGCTGAGTTCACGTCTCCCCGCCTGTTTCATCGTCGCGGCTCTCTGTCGGTCCTCGGGGGTTGGCGCGAGGCGACGCAGGCGGCGTTCTATGGACTGGGAATGGGCACCGCGCTGCAGGACCGCACGAACTTCGACTTTCAGGAGCCGTACGGGTCGACCACATTCACGTTCTGGCCCACGCGTCGTTTGTTCATGCTCCGCGGCGGTGTAGAGCTGTCGCGCTGGTCTCAGCGGGAAGGTGAGGGCTCGTTTCCATCAGTCGACAAGGTTTATACGCCTACGACATTGCCCGGAGTCGGCACCACCACCACCTACGTTCATTCGCAGGGCACAGTGGGCTTTGACTGGCGCACGTCACCTGGCTACTCACGGCGTGGCGGCTTCTACGGCGTCACGCTGCACGATTACACCGACCACGACGAGAAGTTGGGGTTCCGTCAAGTCGATTACGAAGCGATTCAGCACTTTCCAATCCTGCGGGAATCCTGGGTCATCTCACTTCGCGGATACGCACAGACGTCGTACACGAAAGACGACCAGCAAATCCCCTTCTTCCTGCTGCCATATGTGGGGAGCGGGTCGACGATGCGTGGATTCGAGAGCCATCGGTTCCGCGACCAGAACCGGATCGTCGCGCAGGCCGAGTGGCGAATCATGGTCAACCGCTTCATCGACACTGCGTTCTTCTTTGACGCTGGAAAAGTGACAGCGAGGAGAGCCGACCTCGATTTCACCGGCCTGAAGAGCGACTACGGCTTCGGCGTACGGTTCCATGGCCCGTTCGGCACTCCCCTTCGTGTCGACGTGGCGCGAAGTCCTGAAGGGACGCAACTGGTCATGTCCGCGCACGCGATGTTCTGAGAGCCCCATGCTGCCATCATCCTTTTCCGCGCGCGCACCCCTGATGACTCGTCTGCTGCTCGTGATCGGCGTGGCTGCCATCCTTAGCCGTGTGTCCTCGGGTGCGAGTCCCCAGTTCTACCCGGACGATCCGCTCGCACGCGAGCCCGAATCGCAGGACGCCTCCAAAGCGCAGCCGTATTTTCAGGGCTCGCTCTTCGAGATGACGACAAACCTGTTCGTGACGGCGGACTACAAGCCTTCGGGTCACCGCGCGCAGAACATCAACACCATCGATGAAGTACCAGACTCGAACTGGTTCACCAACCGCATTGGCTCGACGCGCGTCACCGTTGAAGATCTGGTCCGCGGTCCAAACGCCGGAGTGCCACCAGACCCGTCACGCTGGACGCTCATGCGGGAGAAGACATCCGGCTCGCATCCTGGCTTCACGGCACGCGATGCCAGAGGGGACATCTGGTTTCTGGAGTTCGATCCGACGTACTTCCCCGAAGGGGCAACCGGCGCGGTGGAAGTTGCCACGAAGATCTTCTGGGCCCTCGGCTACAACCAGGTGGAATCGTTCCTCACGACCTTCGATCCGGCACGCGTCGACTTCGATCCGAAGGCGACGCTCCGCCGTCCTTCCGGCGCGCGAACACGGTTCACGAAGGATGACATGAACGCCGTCCTCGAGCGGGTCGCGCGAAGACCCGACGGGACCTATCGCGTCATCGCCGGGCGCCTGCTCCCAGGCAAAGTCCTTGGCGGATTTCAGTACGACGGAACACGTCCTGACGATCCGAACGACATCATTGCGCACGAGCACCGCCGCGAGCTGCGAGCGTTACACGTCTTCGGCGCGTGGACCAATCTGACCGATCTGAAGGCGTCGAATACGCTCGACACGCTCGTCACCGAAAACGGTCGCACGGTCGTCAAGCATTATCTGCAGGATGTCGGCTCGACGTTCGGTATGTGCAACGACCTGCACGAATGGGACCTGAGCTACGAGCACTTCTATCAGACGGGTACGACCTTGCGTCGGCTGTTGTCGTTCGGGTTTGCGCTGAGCCCATGGCAGACGATTCGTTACGTGGAGTATCCATCGATCGGCAAGTTCGAAGGCGATCGGTTCGATCCGAGGGCATGGCGGCCGCAGACGCCGACGGCGGCGTACCTGGAGCTCCGCGACGATGACGCTTTCTGGGCTGCCCAGCGCGTCGCCGCCTTCACCGATGAATTGATCAGGGCAGCCGTTCACACAGGTGAGTACAGCGGTCCATCGGCGGAGAAATACCTGGCCGATGTGCTGATCAAACGCCGTGACAAGGTCGTCCGCACGTATCTGACCGCGGTCAATCCGATCGTGTCGCCGCGCCTCGAGCCCGCCGGCCGCCTGACGTTCGACAACGCAGCGTTCGCAGCCGGCGTCGCGAGTGGCCTGGTGACCTATCGCGCCTCATGGTTCAGGTTCGACAACACCACTGGAGAGACACAGCCGCTCGCACAAACAGCGGGCACGACGACCAGCATCGACGCTCCCCGTAATCTGCCGACGGCGCCGGGTGCTTTCGTCGGCGTCGACATCGCAGTCGATAGCGAGACCTACGCCTCGTGGCGCCGTCCTATCCGCGCCTACTTCCGCAGAGGAGACGCGCAATGGACCCTCGTCGGGTTCGAGCGGTTGCCTGACAACACGATAGAGACACCTGACAGCACTCGCCGCGAGCGCCCCACTCGATGACGAACGCCCGCGAATTCCCTATCGTCGCCCGCAGTGAAATGTCGCCGACCCTTCCGCCTGAACTGATGGCGGAGGCGGGGTGGCGACTCGGCCAGCTCGGACTCGTCTACTCAGGCGCCATCCTCGTCGCACACTTCGGACGTCGTGCGCTGCTCGTCCTGTTCGGCTCCTTCGATACCCGCTTTGGAGTCGCGGACGTGATCAGCATGGCGGCTGTGGCGATGGGCGTCATTGTCTACGTCATCTCGCGCCGCGGAATGGTGTCGGCCAAGCGACTGCTGGATGTCGGCCTGGTGTTTGAGGTCGTCGGTGCGTTTGGTATGGCGGTGACTGGATGGTGGTACGGCATTCCAACAACAGCCGGCGGTTCGTTCACCTTCGTGCCTCCCGAGTGCCTGTGGATCATCGTCTTTCCGCTCATCGTTCCGAATACGCCGAGGAAGGTACTGATCGCGTCTCTGTTGGCAGCGTCGATGGGACCGGCGGCACTCCTTCTGTCGCGCGCCGTGACCGGCGTTGCCGTCGAACGACCGGGCGTGCTGGCCACGTACTTCGTCACATCGGACTACCTCTCCGTCCTGGTCGCGTACATCGTCGCCCGCATCGTTCATCAATTCAGCATGCGATTGAAGCGGGCGCGCGCGATCGGCAGCTACGAACTCGTCGAACGGATTGGTGAGGGCGGCATGGGCGAGGTGTGGCGGGCCAAGCACCGGCTGCTTGCGCGTCCGGCCGCTATCAAGCTGATACGCCGCGATGTGCTCGGTTCGAACCACCGATCGCGCAATGCGATTATCCGACGCTTCATGCGTGAGGCGAATGACACCGCGACGTTGGGCTCGACGCACACCATCGACGTTTACGACTTCGGCGTCACCGAAGAGGGCGATTTCTACTACGTGATGGAGCTGCTCAACGGCATCAGCCTCGAGCGCGCCGTGCAGACATTCGGGTCGATCGAACCTGCGCGAACGGTCTATCTCCTGCGCCAGATCTGTCATTCGCTGGGTGAAGCACACGCGCGCGGTCTGGTGCACCGGGATATCAAACCGGCCAACATCTTCATGTGTCGGCTCGGTCCGGATGACGACTACATCAAGGTGCTCGACTTCGGTCTCGTCAAGCATGTCGAAGTCGCGCCAAAGGGCACGATGTTGACGATGGAAGGCGCAACGGCCGGCACGCCGGCGTACATGGCGCCGGAGATCGCCCTCGGTCAGGGCAGCGTCGATGGCCGTGCCGACATCTACTCGCTCGGCTGTGTCGCGTATTACCTGCTCACCGGCCAGCCGGTGTTCGCGGCTGACAGCGCTGTTGCGACGGCGCTCGCACACGTGAAGGATGCGCCGATTCCGCCGAGCGGACGTTCGGAGCTGATGATTCCTCCCGCAATGGACGCCTTGATTCTCGAATGCCTCGCCAAGAATCCGGCCGACAGGCCCCAATCAGCAGCAGAGCTCGACCAACGTCTCGCGGCGACCGTCACCGGGACCACGTGGACGCAAGAGGACGCGCACGCCTGGTGGGAACTTCACCGCGTCGCCGTGACGGGCGTGCAACTCCCGCCTCCCGCGCATGCTGAAGGCGATGAGCACGCTCCCGCAACGCCTGTGGGCCCGCGCTGCTTTCCACAGTTAGACGGCACACCGGTAACGAGTCCATCGCTGCAACCGTGATCATGACCGTTTCTGCCCCTCGTACTGTCGTCGCCCATCCGGAAACCCAGTCCCATCAGTCCTTCCCTGTCTTCAGGGTCATTGGGGAGCCTCCGAAGAGCACGCTCGAGCGGGCGCTCTCGGTGTTCGCGGATGTCCGGGCCGGCGAGGGTGCAAGCACGCTCCTCCTCGCGCTGAACATCTTCCTCCTCCTCGGCGCCTACTCGCTGATGAAGCCGGCGCGCGATGGTCTCATCCTCACCGAAGGCGGCGCGGAGGTCGCCTCCTATTCGGCGGCCGCCCAGGCAGTCCTGTTGATGGTTGCGGTGCCGATCTACGGCTGGCTCGGCACGCGCGTCGTGAGAATCAGGCTCATCACCATCGTGATGACATTCTTCGCGGTCACGCTCATCGCGTTCTACGCCGGCGGCATCGCGGGGCTCCGGGAAGGCGTGGCGTTCTACATCTGGATCGGCCTGATCAACGTCTTCATCGTCTCGCAGTTCTGGCAGTTCGCGAACGACCTGTTCACTGAACAGCGGGGACGCCGGCTCTTTCCGTTCATCGGTGTGGGACAGTCGCTTGGCGCATGGGTCGGCGCGGCGGCGGTCGCCCCGCTGGTCGAAAGGGCGAACTTCACGCCGTATACGCTGATGCTGCTCGGCGCGTGCGCGCTCATGGTGGCCCTCGGCACGACGTTGCTGGTCAACGCCGTGGAAGCGCGGCGCGGCACGAGCCATGTCCGCGACGCCGCGAAAGAGACGCTGGGACCACAAGGCGGATTCGAGCTGATCCTCCAGGATCGCTATCTGCTCTGGATCGCTGTCCTCATCGTTCTGCTGAACGTCGTCAATACCACCGGAGGGTACGTCTTGAACCGCCTGATCGTGGGCGAGGCGACCGCACGATTCGGCAGCGGCGCGGCCACGATCGTCTCGAGCCGCCAATTCGTGACGGCGTTCTCCGGTTCGATCACGGCGTCAGTGAACCTCGTCGGGCTGCTGCTGCAACTCTTCGCGACCGCACGCGTGATCCGGGCGCTCGGGGTACGGGGTGCGTTGTTCGTGCTGCCGGCGATCGCGCTGGTGAACTACACGATCATCGCGGTCGTACCGGTGCTGACCGTGGTCCGCATCGGCAAGATCCTCGAGAACAGCACCGACTATTCGATTCAGAACACGTTGCGCCAGGCGCTGTTCCTGCCGACCTCCCGTGAAGCGAAATACAAAGCCAAGGCGGCGGTCGACACCTTCTTCACCCGTGCCGGTGATGTGGTGTCTGCCGGCTTCGTCGGCTTCGGTCAGGTCGCGGGGCTGACTATCGCGGCGTTCGCCGGAATCAACGTCGGCCTGACGCTCGTGTGGCTCTGGGTCGCTCGAGAGATTTCCAGGGAGCATCGACAGCGGACGGCGTAGCGCTTGGAAGTGCGCCGCCGGAGGGCTGGTCGCACCTGAAGAAAGGCGACAATGCGATTTCGATTTGTCATCCTCGTCCTGCTCTGGACCATCGCGAGCAGCACGCTCGTTGCGCAAGACGGGAATCTGCCAGTGCCGCAGGGTGGGAACACCAACAATGTGCCCCCGACGCTGGAACACACGGGATGGGCCACGCTGCTGAAGGACATCGCGCGGGATTTCGCCGCATTCCCGAGACGGAAGTCGACATGGACACTGCTCGGCATCGGCGGGGCTGCGGCCCTGGCGACTCATCCTGCCGATCACTATGTAGAGCGGCACATCGTCGGTAGCACAACCGCCGAAGACGTGTTCAGACCAGGCAGATGGATTGGCAGCGCGGAAGTGCAGGTGGGCACGGCCGTCGGTCTATGGGCCATCGGTAGGTATGTTGTCGCCCCCGCAGCCGGTGAATCACGGACCAACAAGGTGTCACATCTGGGCTTCGATCTGATTCGGGCACAGCTGCTGACGGAGGGACTCGTCCAGGGGATGAAATATACGGTCCGGCGCGATCGCCCGACCGGCGAGTGTTGCGCGTTTCCCTCGGGTCACGCCGCCAGTGCATTTGCCGCTGCTTCAGTCCTGGAGCGACATCTCGGCTATCGCGCGTCGTGGCCGGCACTCGCAGCCGCGACCTACGTCGCGACGTCGCGGCTCGTGGACAACCGCCACTTCCTCAGCGACGTTATGTTCGGCGCCGGTGTCGGCATGGCGAGCGGCTGGACGATCGTCGGTCGTCACGGACGGAAGGTGTACGGTCTTCAGCCGATGCCCGTTCGCGGGGGCATCATGGTGGCGTTGACTCGCGGTGATGAATGACGAGCCGACGCGTTCTCGCCGCGCGTTTATGCGCGTCGCGATGGCCACCGCCGGCATCATGGTTGCGCACCAGGTCGCCGCGAAGGCATTCCGCGACGCCGCCTTTCTGACAGCGTGGCCCGCTACCGCGCTGCCGTTGATGACCGTCGCGACGACGGCACTGACGGTCGCACTGGTTTCTGCTTTTTCACGGCTGCTCGAGCGCTTTTCCTCGCTGACCGTCATGGCCAGCGGTTTTGCGCTGAGCGCGGCCGCGCACGCCGCCGAGTTCGCACTCTATGACGCCGGACGGTGGATCACCGTGGTCATCTACCTGCACCTGGCGGGCGTGGGCGCCGTGCTGCTGTCCGGTTTCTGGTCGCTGATTGCCGAACGATTCGACCCGGCGGGCGCGCGCGCCTCCTATGGCCGCATCGCCGCCGCCGGCACGGTCGGCGGCATCCTCGGCAGCCTCACCGCGGAGCGCATCGCCACGATCATCGCGCCGGTAGGAGTGCTGGTCTTACTCACCATCCTGCACGTCCTGTGCGCAACTGGCGTGACGATGATTGGACGCGCGCCGGCCTTGTTCCCCCGCAGTGGCGACGCGCGCGATTCAATGTCCGACATCGGCGACGCGTTTCGAACGCCGTACCTGCGAAGGATCGCGGTGTTCATCGCGCTGACCAGTGCCGCCTCGGCCATCCTCGACTTCCTGCTGAAGTCGAACGCGACGGCGTCGTTCGGCCGCGGGCCAGGCCTGCTGCGCTTCTTCGCCCTGTTCTACGGAACCGTGCAGGTCCTGACGTTCCTGGCACAGACACGATCCGGCGAGGTGGTTCACCGGCTCGGAATCGGCCGGACCGTGTCGGCGCTCCCGGGCGGGGTCGGTGTCGCCAGCGCAATCGCGCTGATTGTTCCGGGCTGGCCGATCCTCGCCGCGGTACGTGGGGTGGAGGCGATCCTGCGCAATTCACTGTTCCGCGGCGGCTACGAGCTGCTGTTCGTGCCTATGGATCCCATCGTGCGGCGCCGGGTCAAGACGATGCTCGACGTCGTATGCGACCGCGCCGGCGAGGCCGCTGGAGCCGGAGCGGTTCAACTCCTCCTGCTGGCGGGCGTCGCCCCCGTCGTCAGCAGCCTATTGGCCATCACGCTCCTTATCGCCGGCGTTTCCTTCTGGGTCGGACAACGGCTGGATCAGCTCTATCTGAACGTGGTTGAACAGCAGCTCCTCAAGTATCGTGACGCGGGACCGGTGAGCCTCGTTTCAGAGGTCGGATGGACTCTGCTCGACGTCGGTGACGAGACGGCCGTATCAGGCGCCGCGATGGCTGTTTCCGCACCCTCGGACAGCTCGCCGGCGCCGCCAGTCGATCCACACATCGAGCTGTTGACCGACCTTCGCTCCAAAGATGTCAGGCGCGTCACATCCGCTCTCGACAATCGCAGGACGTTGGAGCGAACGCACGTGGCGCAAATCGTTCAACTGCTCGCGTGGGACGAAGTTCTGCCTGCCGCGCGCTCGACCCTCGAACGCCTGGCACCCGCTCATGTCGGCCTGCTGATCGACGCGATGCTCGATGCTGAGAGCGATTTCACGATCCGTCGGCGCCTGCCGCGCGTTCTCGGAACAGTGGCGTCCCCGCGAAGTCTCGACGGTCTCGTCCACGGCCTCGATGACCGCCGCTTCGAGGTGCGGTATCACTGCAGCCGGGCCATCAACCGGATTCTCGTGAAGAATCGCGAGCTCTCGATCGATCGTGCGCGGATGATTACCGTCGTCGAGCGCGAGTTGGCGGTGCCGCCGCAGGTGTGGCGCGGCTATCGTCTGCTCGAACGATTGGAGTTGGAGGAACCGGCCGGCGCAAGCGAACCGGCTGAGGCCAGCTCGCGTCACGTGGAACACATCTTCCTGCTCCTTTCGACGATCGTCGCCCGCGAACCGCTCGATGCCGCCGTTCACGGCATCCAGTCGCCGAACCCCGGGGTACGCGGGCTGGCGATCGAGTATCTCGATCAGGTGCTGCCGGCAGCGGTGCTCGAGCGACTGCGCGCACTGATCGCCACATCCTCCGTCGTTGACGCTCACTGACAATGCAGCAACGTGAGATCGTCGGCATCATCGACGTCGGTTCGAATTCGGGCCGGGTCGTCGTGTTCGAGCGTGATACCGCTGGGCATCTCAGAACACTGGCCAGCTCGCGCGCATCGCTGCGCCTCGTGCACGACGTCGACACGCGAGGCGAGCTCACGGACGCGACCATGGCGCGCACGATGGAGGCGCTGCGCGACTTCAAAGCGCTTGCCACCGGAGCCGGCGCGAGATGCATCGTCGCCGTGGCCACTGCCGCGATGCGCGATGCGGCCAATGGCCCACTGTTCACCGAACGCCTTCGCCGTGAACTCGGCTTTCGCATGGAGATCATCAGCGGCGCAGATGAGGCGCAGTATGGTTTCACCGGGGCTGTGCGGGGACTGTCCGTGGCGAGCGGACTCCTGTTCGATGTCGGCGGCGGCAGCATGGAGGTGACGAGATTCGAGGGGCGTCGGCGCCGCAATGATGTGACACTCCCGCTCGGCGCGCTTCGTGCGAGCGAACGATTCCTCGAGTCCGACCCGCCGACCCGGGCGCAAGTGCGGCGACTCCGTGATCATGTGCGACAGCAGCTGACGAACGCCGGCGTGAGACGGCTGGCACGAGGCGATCGCCTCATCGGCACAGGGGGAACCTTGCGCAATCTCGCCAAGATCGATCGTCAGGCGCGGCGGTATCCGATCGGCAGCCTGCACGGATACGAGCTCCCGTCCGATCGCCTGACGGAGATCGTCGAGCTGCTGGCAACGACGAAAGAGAAGCGTCGGGACAGACTCCCTGGTCTCAGCGCCGAACGCGCGGACTCGATCGTTGGCGGAGCCGTGGTCATTCAGACACTGGCGGAGTTCGTGCGCGCTCCGCACATCCTCGTGTCCGGTCAGGGGCTCAGGGAAGGGCTTGCGCTCGGGCTCCTCGACATTCCGGTCGGCTCGCCGGCCTCGCTGCAGGACGCCTCGCTATCATCGCTGGTCGCACGATTCGACGGCTGGAGCTCAGAGTCTGCGGCGCGGCGCCAGAGCGTGGCCGCGACCCTCTATCGCAGCGTCGAACGGCGTGGGCTGCCGATCGTCGCCGCCGCCGTGGAACAGGCGGCGCGTGTCCTGGACATCGGCCGCAGTCTGGACGTTGTGAATCGACACAAGCATGTCTCCGACATTGTGCTGACGACGGAACTCAACGGCTTTTCTCATCGCGAACTTGCATTGCTGTCAGCTATTGTTCGCCGCGCGGGCGACCGGAACGCCGACGTCATATCAATCGCGCTTGACGGTGACGTGAGTCACAAGGTCGTGGAGAGGGCCGCAATCATCCTCGCGCTCGCCGACGAGATCGAGGCGCGGTGTCCCCGCGGACAGCCGATTGCCGTCCGCCCCGACATTGGTCGCTCCGTAACGCTGTCGATTCCGCTGTTGCCGTCGTGGCTGGCCAGAAATCTCGACAAGCGGTTCGAACGTGCATTCGGGCGCGCCTTGATCATCAGGCAGTGATGGGCCGCTGCGTTACTGCGCGCGGCGGCGAGCCCACTCGGGCAGCTTTGTGAGTGGGTGGCGGAACTCGTGTTCCAGGCCGGCGATGTCCGCGCTGTAGCCGACGCGGTCGAACCACTCGAGCATCACCGCCGTATCCTCGCTGAACTGCCGGACCTGTTCGATTGGCGTCTGCGCGAACGTAATTGGTCGATGCAGCGCCGTCGCCAGAATCGCCGCAGCTTCGGTCATCGTT
>Ga0137418_10000408_pt1 | contig 38197 bp, 30 predicted proteins | sample CZODoug3_1_2_16f_FD_122242 | JGI IMG/M metagenome (GOLD analysis project Ga0137418, IMG submission 122242) | Vadose zone soil fungal communities from Angelo Coast Range Reserve, California, USA - CZODoug3_1_2_16fungal (Hybrid Assembly) | ecosystem: Environmental > Terrestrial > Soil > Vadose...
TAACGGGATACCGCTTGGGGCGATGACCCACGCCATTACGGACCATCCCAGCGAATGCTTTGCGGGTAGTAAAGACAGCATGACCAGCACCGCCTGCCAGCAGCTGTACCGGAAGTTTCCGGACTACACCACCATCAACGAGAGCATCACGGCGGGCAAGGCGCAGTTTGACTCTCTGCAGGCCAGCCTGAACCGCAACGTGGGCTTCCTGACGCTGCAAACCAATTACACCTGGTCCAAGCAATTGGGGAACGGAGTGCAGCTTGCCAATGGAGGCTTCCCGGGCGCGCTTTCGATCAGCGACGCCGAACACTGGCTTTGGGGTATATTGCCCAACGATCGCGCACAGGCGCTGAGCTTGGCCTACGTGGTCAACGTTCCCAGTACCCACGCGGGCAACAAGTTCCTGAAGGGCGTGGCGAACGGTTGGCAGATCTCAGGAATCACACAGGTTCAAAGCGGCGCCCAGATGGCTGTTCAGGGTAACGCCAATCTGAACTTCAACCTGCAGCAAGGGAATATCGGGGCGAATCAGGACAGCGTGCACCTGCTGGGTACACCAGACATAACGCTGTACCCGCTGATCACCTGTAACCCAACTCAAGGCCTGACCAAGGACCAATTCATGAACCCCAATTGTTTCTCGCCGGCCCCGAATGGCGCGCTGGGAACTGGCGGCATGCCCTATATGCCTGGCCCGAAGTTCTGGAGCAGCGATCTAACGTTGATCAAGAGCTTCAAACTCAGCGAACGTCAGGGTCTCCAGTTCCGATTTGCGGCTTTCGACTTTCTTAACAAGAGCCTGCTGTCATTTACGAACAACGACAACAACCTGAAGCTCACGTTCGATTCCAGCGGAAAGGCGAATTCGAATTTCGGTCTAGCCACGTATCATGTGGGACATCGGATCCTCGAAGTGGGTGTGAAATATTGGTTCTAGTCTCTCGGGCATGGGGTGGTCCTTGTGGACCACCCCATGTATAGTTCTCCCTATGGTCGTGGTGTTTCCCCTCCTGGCGCTCCTTCTGAGCGCGCATCCCACATCTTCGGGTATCCCGCAAGGGAGCTTTGAGCAGATCGCAAAACGAGCCGATGCTGCACGCGCTGCGGATCGGATGGAAGATGCGATCGGTCTCTATACGGCGGGCGTGCGCCTGCGTCCATCCTGGAGTGACGGGTGGTGGTCACTGGGGAGCCTGTTCTATGACCAGGATCGGTTCCCTGAAGCAGAGGCAGCGTTCAAGCGTTTCGTGGCACTCGCTCCCAAGTCGGGACCGGCCTATGCATTCCTCGGCCTGTGCGAGTACGAGACGAAGGACTACGAGCGTGCTCTTCAGCATCTTCAGACCTGGTCAGCCAAAGGATTCCCGGGCACCACAGACCTCATTGACGTGGCGGTCTTCCACTGGGCCCTGTTGCTGACGCGGAAGGGCCGCTTTGTCGAGTCGCTATATTTGCTCGCTGTCGAGGCCGGGAAGTTGCGCGGCGGCCCCGCGCTGGTCGAGGCCATGGGTCTGGCATCACTGCGAATGCCAAACCTTCCCGAAGACTATCCGCCGGAGCGGCGTGAGATGGTCTGGCTGGCTGGGGAGGCTGCCCTTTACTCGGCCCTGCCATCCAACGATTCGGATCGGGCTGCCGAGTATGCACGCAGGCTTCTGTTCCACTACGACCACGAGCCGAACGTACACTACTTCCGGGGTACAGTGCTGAATTTCGAGCGCAAGAGCGCTGAAGCTGAGGAAGAGTTTCGGCAGGAGCTTCAGATCTCTCCGCGACACGTTCCTGCGATGGTGGAGTTGGCTCGCCTCAACCTTAGCCATGACCAGACGGCTGAAGCGCTGTCATTCGCAAAGAGCGCGGCCGAAATCGAGCCGAAGAATCCTGAGGCGCACCACATGCTGGGGCGGGTCCTGCTTACGACGAAACAGCTTCCAGAGAGCGCTCGGGAACTGGAAACCGCCAAGCAACTCGCGCCAGACGTCGCTTCGATTCGATACCATCTCGCGAGAGCTTACGCCGCATTGGGCCGGGCCAAAGAAGCTGACCGAGAGGTGGCCGCGTACCACGTGCTGAGGGACAAACAGCAAGTTTTGGCTCCGCCCCAGGAAAAACTCGGTGCGCTACGCAAGCCAACGGAGCCGCCCGAATGATTGTGCCTCCTGCGGTGATCATACTGACCTTCGCCGCGTTGCCACTGCAAGCCACGCCCAAGCCTCAGCTGGCGTGCTCCACTCCGCCGAACCTTGGGACCTTTGAGCAATTGTCAAGGGAAGCAGATCGTGCGCGCGACGAAAACCGATATCAGGACGCGATCCGTTTGTACAGGCAAGGGCTGGAAATAAAGCCAACCTGGGACGAAGGCCTTTGGTCCCTGAGCACGCTGCTGTATGAGAAGGAGCAGTATTCCGATGCTCGTGACTTGTTGCGACGGTTTGTCTCGCGCGTACCCCAGGCAGGACCCGGCTGGGCGTTGCTGGGCATGAGCGAGTTCCAGACCCGCGAGTATTCACGCGTCGTGGATCATCTGCAGCGCAGCCGAAGCCTTGGTCTGGGTGACCGCAAAGACATGGCTCAATCCGTTGCCTACTTCGCGGCAGTCTCGCTAACCAGAATGGAGCAATACGACAACAGCATGGATCTGTTGTATGAAACAGTGAACGCCGGCCGGTGCGACACCGCAGTCCAGGAAGCCGCCGGACTGGCGGCGTTGCGCATGCCCCTTCTTCCCGCGGAAATCCCCCCGGATCGTCGTGAGATGATCCTTCTGGCCGGGTCAGGGTTCTGCGCGGCACAGATGGGGCAGCAGGAAGACGCTGAGAAACAATTCCGCAAGATGGCAGAAATGTATCCGAATGAGCCGGGGGTTCATTTTCTGTTCGGAACTTTCCTCACCAACGTGCGGCCCGAAGATGGAATCCGGGAGTTGAAGCGAGAGATCGAGGTTTCGCCCTTTCACGTTCCAGCGCGCCTCCGTCTTGCCGACATATATCTCAAGCAGCAGCAGCCCGATCAGGCGTTGCCGCTAGCCGAAGAGGCGGTCAAGCTCGCTCCCAATGAAGCCTCGTCCCACATGGTTTATGGAGAGGCGCTGGCTGCTAAGCGAGATCTGGCTCGGGCCATTCCGGAACTGGAGAAGGCACGGGAACAGGGGCCGGATGTCGTAAGGGTTCATTTTGATCTGCTCCGGGCATACTCTGCTGCCGGCCGCCCCGGCGATGCCAATCGCGAGAAGGAGACCATTGAAAACCTCCGACGCCCGGGCTCTGAGCAATAAGTCTCCTGGGGGGAGCAGCGCCTGGTTGCGCAGAATTGCCATCGCCTGTGGGTGGCTGTGCGTCGTGGCGGGAGCGGCGCTCTTCCCCTGGAAGTTTGCGTCCGGGGCACAGCCGGTCCGGAGCCCCATCCACTTCACGTTCCAGCCCATCCCGTTTGTGCTCGACAGTAACGAGACTCCCGCGAAGCACGCGCCAGAAACGATGGCCGGTGGGGTCGCCGTCTTCGACTACGACAATGACGGAAACCTTGACATCTTCTTCACCAACGGAGCGGACATCGCCGACCTGAAGAAGACTTCACCCAAATACTGGAACCGGCTGTTTCGCAACAATGGCGATGGAACGTTTACCGACGTCACCGAAAAGGCCGGGCTCGCTGGAATCGGGTATGACACCGGAGTCGCGATCGGTGATTATGACAACGACGGGTACGAAGATATTTTTGTTGGCGGAGTCTATCGAAACACTCTCTATCACAACAACGGCAACGGCACCTTTAGGGATGTAACCGAAAAAGCGGGGCTCGCTCGCCCTGACAAGGAATATGGACCGTTGTGGTCGGTGGGAGGCGCGTGGGTAGACATCAACAATGACGGACTGCTGGACCTTTTCGTGGTGAACTACCTGGGTTGGGACGGGAAGAAGGAACCGGACTGCAGTTTCAAGGGCAAGCCGGAATATTGCCACCCCAAGTACTACAAGGAGCTTCCCAACCAGCTGTTTCTGAACCAAGGAAACGGTACGTTTGTGGACATCTCCGCAGAGGCGGGAATCCGGCAGTGCCTCGGCAAGGGCATGGGAGTCGGCGTCGCCGATTACGATGGAGATGGCTTCCCCGACGTATTTGTCGCCAACGACAAACTGTTCAATTTTCTGTTTCACAATATGGGGAACAATCGCTTTGAAGAGGTCGCCTTTGAGGCAGGAGTCGCATTGCCCGAACATGGCAATCTCATTTCCGGCATGGGCGTGGATTTTAGAGATCTGAACAACGACGGCTATCCCGACATCGCCATCGTCGCTCTGGACAACGAGACCTTCCCTGTGTACCAGAACAATGGCAAGGGCGGCTTCACCGAGATCACCGCGCGCAGCGGGATGACGCTGCTCAGTAACCCCATGGCAGGCTATAGCCCCAACATTGCTGACTTCGACAACGATGGCTGGAAGGATATCTTCGTCAGCCGCGGGCACGTGCAATCACCCGCCATGGCTGGAAGCAACATGATTGATCAGCTCAATTCCGTCTTCCGAAACACTTCCGGGAAATGGTCTGCTCTGACGGAGGAGGCTGGGTTCAGCTCACAGGCACCACGACGGCACCGGGGCTCGGCCGTCGGCGACTTCAATCACGACGGCAAACTTGATGTGGTGGTAACCGCGCTCAGCGCTGCGGCGGAAATCTGGATCAACGATAGCCCGGATGGTAATCACTGGCTGGAGCTAGCTCTGCAAGGCACGAAAAGCAATCGTGACGCGATCGGTGCGCGCATTCGCGTGCTTGCGGGGGGCCTGACTCAGTTCAATTACGTCACCACGGCGGCCGGATATGCCTCCTCCAGCGCCGGCCCGGTTCACCTTGGCCTGGGTGCAGCGAAAAAGGTGGATGAGATTGAGATTCGCTGGCCATCGGGCAGGGTGCAGCTGCTCAAGGAAGTGCAGGCCGACCAGGTCCTGCACGTAAAGGAACCCATGCACCGCTAGGGATCGGGCTGCGGCCCCTTCTCCCTTGCCTTTTCATTGAGCTTCAAAATGATCTCGCGCTCGCGTCGGCTGTCTGCTCTAAGATTCAGACGAGCATACAGGGAAGCCAGTTGAACGTGAACTTCCTGGAAATCGGGCAACTCCCGTTCGACCTGCTCGAGATCTTTCCGGGCCGTGTCTAGCTTGCCCCGTACAAGGTTCAGGGCTCCAATCTGGAAGCGCGCCTGGATCGATGCCGGACGGAGCCGCAGCGCTCGCTCCAGAAGCGGAGCGGCTTCCTCAAGGCTGCTATCGTGGCGCAGCATGCTGCCTAGGTGGAGATTGGCGTCGAAATCATTCGGGTCAGCTTCGATGGCGCGCCGGAAGGCGGTCTTTGCATCTTCGTTTTTTCCAGCAGGCAGCAGTGCCCGACCGTACAGCGACCAGGCACCGGGTAGACTCGCGTCCAGGTCCAGCGCCTTATGGATGGTGGCTGCTGCGTTCTTATACTCACCACCAGCAAGTTGTGCGGCCCCCATCAGCAGGGTGACGTCCGCGCCCTCCCCTGACTTAAGGATGCGGTCGATGATGACTTCGCCCGCCTGAATCTGTCCATCGCGTATAAGCGCTGTACCGAGCGCGTAGTCGACCGCGCGATCATCCGGATTCACCTCGTAGGCCGGGCGAAGCAACCCAACCGCCTCCCGGTACCTTCCCAGGCGCAGATAGCAATCCGCAAGCAGATAGAGCGTCTGTTGGCTGTCCGTGTGGTCCCTGCGCAATTCCTCAAGTCCGTGAGCCGCCTGTTCGAACTCGGCTTGTTTGTACCACGCTAGTGCAAGATCGAGACGGACAATTGCGTTTTCTGGATCGCGCTTCAACGCTTCACGGTATTGGGCCACCGCGTCACCGTAGCGGCCGACGTGCGCCAAGGCCACGCCCAGGTTGGTGCGAGCTTCAACCGATCCCGGCTGTAGCTTGATCAGCTCCTCGTACAAGGAAATCGCGCGCTGCACGTTACCCTGCTGATCCGCAGCCATCGCATCCCTATACAGCGCATCGGGAGAAGAAGACTGGGCCCGCAAACGTACCGCGATCGGCAGCACTACAAGGATACAGAAACTGAAAATGCGCACTGTGCTGGACAGTAGTTTCATAGATGCTCAGACCATAACGTTCTCGACCTGACGGATTAGCCGACCGAAATAAGCCCCGCCGGCCATTCTCTCCTGGAGAGGAACGCTATCAGCCTGCTCGCGAGACAGTCCGAGAATCCGATTCGAGCCTTCGCTCTCGAATAGAGATTGACGGCCTGCTTGTCGAGCCAGATCAGTACGGATTTCTCCAAGCCATCTCCGGGAGCGATAGTCGGTCGAGCGAACCGCCATTCTCTGCTCAACCTTGTCGTGCAAAGCCAGGCCCTTCCGCGAAATACCCCGGGCAGGTGAGCGCTCAGGACAATGAGCGGCAGACGTGCCGTTTCTCGATCAAGAAAATCCCTCCGAAGTCCTTTCCGGTCACGTCGAGAGTTATACCCAGAGTCTTGCACGCCCGTGTCACGAAGGGCATTTGGGTCAGCCTAGAAGCATAGTTGCTGAAGATCGCAGCGTGTAACGGTCGTCCGGGCAAGGGAGAACTGGGACGAAACCGTGACAGATCCACGGCATTAGAGATGACCCGAACATTCTCGGGCCGGACTTGCGGATTGACATCGAAGCGTCGCTTACACCGGTGATCTACGACAACATACGAAAGAACACGCGGAAAGATGAGTGGGTCATCATTCCACGGCGTAGCATCGGGACAAACGAACATCGCAGGTGTCTTCGGAAAAAACATCAAGGCAGCCAGCGTCTGGGGATGGTGCTGTCCGTGGATTATGTCTGGAGTACGATCGATTTGTGGAACGTCCCTGTACACCGGAATGCCGTGGCTACGCACGTCTTCCGCCAAAGGTCCCAAGACTGGGGAATAGACGACTGGAAGATGGCCTTGCTTTTTCAAGTCCAGAGCGAGGTCTGTCACTACAACCTCTCCAGAGCGAGGTTTCTCACTACAACCTCGGTGCCACTGGGGCCCACAAGGGAACGATTTGTGATGAGAACGTTCAAATCGGCCCGCCTTGAGCATCATCCCATATAGGCCACAGCAAATTCCGCGAACACCTAGACCGTGCACCTTCCGACGGATTGGCCGACCGATAGAAGCCCCGCCCGTCACTTCCTCCTTGAGAGGAAAGCTAAGATCCTACTCGCGAGCCGGTCGGAGAATCCGATTCGAGCCTTCGCTCTCGAATAGAGATTGACGGCTTGCTTGTCGAGCCAGATCAGCGCGGATTTCCCCAAGCCATCACCGGGGCGAGAGCGATAGTTGGTCGAGCGAATCGTGATTCTCGAACTCTCCTCGACCGTGTAGTAGTACAAGGCCAGGCTCCGTCGTGAAATATCCGCCGGGCAGGTGAGCGGCTCGGGAAATCCGTGGAAGGACTTTTCATCCGTGTTGAAAATCAGAGCCTGGTTGAACAGCGGTGCGTATTTTGCCGCACAGGTCCGCATCTTGCTGTCCCACAACTCGATGGCGCCGCCCCACTCATCTCGCCATCCTTCATTCAGATACAGAATGAGGTTGATGCGCCGTCGCCAGTTCTCGTGGTAGTGGTGGTGCGAGAAGTCAGTGTGCACATTCAGGAATCCACCGCGACCGGACTGATGCAGTCCGGCGCCTTCCAACGCAAGGTCAGGTAGCAGACCTGCGATTCCTGTCAGCTCCGAAAGCCAGGCTGCAAACGCTGGTGAATTGAGTTCGTCGGCGAGCTGGCCCAGGCTTGCGGGGAAGAGATCCCGCGTGGTCATGCCAAGCTTGTTCTCATTCTGATGTTCATAATGAGTCCAAGCATCGCTCGATGGAGGCGGGAACTCATAAGCGGCCAGGCTTGCCGTTTCTCGATCAAGAAAATCCCTCAGCAAGATGTGAGGAATCGGAGCGTTCTCTCGGTACTGCCTTATCAAAGCTCGCAACTGCGAACTCCAACGCGCGTACGGGAAAACCGAAACACGCTTCTCGAAAATGGGGGCAGAAGCACACATCCTCACATCCTATCAGTTCAGTTGGCAGACCATCACGGCCTGGTTATGAAACGGACACTGCAATCCCGGAGTGCCGGGCGACTGGAGGATAACCCAGTTGACACCGTATTTTTGTCGCAGGAATTCGAAGTCGTTCAGTTGGAAGCTCTTCCAGTTTTTCTGGTCCTGCGTCTGCATCAGCCACTCGTCGGCCAGTTGGGGGAACATTGACACGGCGCCGCTGTCCTTGATCACGTCGGCAAGCCTACTCCGTTGACCGACGGCTCGGAACCCGTTATGGTCCTCGCCGGAAATCTCCAGGTAATAGGGGTCCAGCGCGAAAATCGCGTCTTCCGGCGTGTTTCTCTGGACCCACACAAAGGCCTGAACCCACTGGTTTTTCGGCGAGACTCCTGGCCATTCGATATGCGGGCTCCCCGGGAAGAGTGCGCGCTGGGACACGACCATTCCGGCGCAGATGGGTGTGAACAAGATCAGCCAACGCCACCAGCGATCTTTCAGCATGTACTCCCCGACCAGGCCCCCGCCCAATATGAGAAAGAGGATGTACAGCAGGTGAAGGCTCCGCATCGGCTGGATTCGGGCAAGACCTTCGAAGCGGGCCGGAATCGAAAGGATCAAGCCCGCCGCAAAATAGAAGGTTCCATAAAGCAGCAGCACTCGGCTCACTAAATCCACAGTGGGATTTCCGCTTTTGCGGGTCAAGAGACTGAACCACCATAGGATTACGAGCGGCGCTACGGCACCCACCCACTCGTACCACTGCCAACGTGTCAGATAGTGGAAAGAGTGCAAGAGGGCCGCCTGATGATATCCCCGTGACGGAGGAGTCAATGACAAGCCCAGCGGAAAAAGAATAACTGCTGTGGAAAACTGCAGCCCCTTCCTGGTCAAGGCCAGCGCAATACAATAGGATAGCGAAAACCATGCCATGAGGGGATGGAGCAGCGCTGCCAGCCCCAGGAAGCATCCCGCCCACGCGTATTTCCTGTCCAGGACCCTTGCAATCGCGAAGACGCCAAGAGACGCCGTCAAGTTTCGCGGATTGAGATACTGGTCCATGATGTAAAGCGCAGTTCCCGCCACCGGCAGTGTCAGGAGCGCCGCGATTAGTGCCATTGCGGCCCAGCGCGCTTTGTCATCGACGAAGCAGTATCCGCTAAGTTGCCAGCAGGCGAGCAGGAGAAGAAAGACGGAAACCAACTGCCACAAAAACAGGACCCACTCCAATGGCAAGGAAGTGATCCATCCAGAAGCCGCAATCAAGTTCGGAAAAAGAGTTAGGTGCGAGTGGAACTGAAAGAATTCCGGATAAGACGGGAAAAGGCCAGGATGTACAATTTTTTCAACGCCCGGAAGGTAAATTTCGGCGTCCTCCGCCCATGGGTGGTAGCCATGGACGAAGAGCGCTCCAAAAGATAGGCCTAGCAGGGCACCAATCCGCTTTGACTTCAAGCTTGACTCTCCGTGAATATACAATTTTCCCTAGGGTCCGATGCCTGACGTCAACGGAGCAACATTTTCCGCGAAGGACACGCTGCAAACTTCTGCTTGGAAACATCGAGAAAGCCGTTCCGCAGCGGGCTACAGTGGCGACTTGAGAAACTGGAACTGTAACAAACGCGCTGCTTGCGGCGCAAACTATCCAGTCGGTTTTGCTCTCGTCAAACCTTGCTTTACTCGTCGTATCAGGATCCGCACGGTGGATTTTGCACGCAATCCGTGCGCTCCGTCGACGTCGGCTCATGTGTCAGTGCCTCGGCCATCCCCGATGAACGGAATTGGGGTCTTACCGTACCGACGCAGCTGTATCTCGAACACGATGTGAGGCTGAAATGGGGCGAAGAGCTTCCTCAGGACGCAATAAGTCTTGACAACGTGCTGACCGATGGCTAACCTCGAGCCAACTTGTTGGCGAGAAAATTGCCGAACGCATTAGATTGGCGGCGGGTTTCTCGCGGCTTCCCCTTTGATGTGCCCGGCAGTAAGGCGTTTCTGGAATGTGACGCTTCTGGCGCGCTGCGAAATGTTGCGCTTGGGCCGTTCTGGGGAGGATAGGTTTGGTGGTTTCAAGGCGTGCGACTTCTTCAATCCTTTATCGAGTGTGCGAACTTCCGTTCATCCGCTCAAATCTGCCTGCGGTGCGTTCGTTCAGGCCTCTGACATTGGTTGCCCAAAACTACGAGCTTCAGACAATGCCAAGGCTTTCGTCCATACCACAAATCGTCGGCAGTCGAGGATAGGTGTGACTTGGTTGTTCGCCTGAGAGTGGTGGAGGCGAGCCCGGCTCAGCTCTGGAATTGTCCGAAGGGGTTGATTTAGGAAGCCGCTTTATGAGCAGTCAGCAGTTTGGTATCGAAGTATTCCTCCTGTCTGAGAACAGACTCCTGCGCGAAGCCTTGGCTCGTGTGTTGGTTCGAAAGAATGACATCCGAATTGTGGGGACAGAAGCCTTTTCGCCGGATGGTGTCACTGGTGTTCTAAAAGCGAGCCCAGACGTCCTGCTGTTCGATTCTCTTACGACCGCCCTCTCGAGCGACCTGATTCCCCTCATGCTTCGCAACATCCCGAATCTCAAGATCGTAATGTTCGGCATGGACGCGGACCGGGAGAAATTCTTGTTAGCCGTACATCGCGGCATCGTTGGGTATGTGTTGAAGGATGCCTCGGCCCACGAACTTGCTGACGCCATCCGCACGGTAGCGGGCGGCGAGGCCGTTTGTCCGCCAACCTTGTGCCGCGCGCTTTTCGAGTGCGTAGCTCACTCGGGATCTTGGGAGCCTGGAATCCAAGTCAGAAAGAATCTCGGGTTGACTCGTCGGCAGCAGCAACTGATTCAGTTAGTCAGTCGGGGGCTTACGAACAAAGAGATTGCCGCACAACTCTACCTGTCCGAGCAGACTGTCAAGAACCACCTGCGCCGAATGTTGCGCAAGATAGGTGCAACGGACCGATTGGAAGCGGTCGAGTTTTGTCGCGCGCAGGGATTCTGGACGTAATGGGACCGCAAACTTCCAAGAATGGGTACTGCTGTAGTACTTCCTCTACGTCCTTGCATTAGTACCAGCCGTTCTCCTCATTGGCACCAACTGGTGCGCCTCCCGGCCCGCAATAGAGCCTGTTGCTTGTCAATCCCGACGAATACTCTCCGGGCGGGGGACCGGACCAGTGGAAAAGATAAAAGTGCTTGTCGCAAACCGGCCTCGTTTAATGCGCGAGCTCGTGCTGGAGACGATATCCGCCCAGCCTGACATCGAGGTGATGGCTGAAATCCAGGACGACAGCAAGATCGCACAGCTCGTGGAAGAGTTACATCCTGACTGTCTGATCATCGGACTCGACCAGTCCGACAATCGACCCGATATTTGTGACTCCCTGCTTGAACGATATCCGCACCTGAAAATCCTTGCGCTCGCGTCTGAGCGCAACAGCAGCATTTGCTATTGGGCGACCCTGAGCATCCGCTCGAACCGCGTGGAAACTTCTGAGCAGGGGATTCTCAACGCACTACGAGGGCGGGTTCCAGTTGCGTCCGTAACCGCGTTTCCGACTGGCGGCCAGAAGGTGAACTAGCCTCTGATCGTCTTTGCAAGATTGGCCGTAAGACATTTAATAATAATGGCTTAACTCACAATAGCCCTGTAAGTGAGGTGGCGAAGCTGTGATCGACATGGAAAACACGGTAGACGGTTTGGGCAAGGCCGGGAATAATCCCCTTCCAGCCTTGGGTGGAAGCCGCTGGTATGCGGCCTATACGTGCACGCACCATGAAAAACGGATTGCCCAGCAGCTCGACGAGCGGGATGTGGAAAACTTCCTACCCCTGTATCGGTCCGTGCGTCGCTGGAAGGATCGTCGGAAGGAACTGCAACTCGCCCTTTTTCCCAGCTATGTTTTCGTGCGCATGGACCTTAAGGACCGCCTGCGGGTACTGAAAGTACCGGGCGTCGTGAGCTTCGTGAATTTCGGCGGAGCCCCCGCACCCCTGCTCGACAGCGAGATCGAAACCCTGCGCCAAGGAATGGCCAACCCGATGCGCATTCAGCCACACCCGTACTTGAAAGTAGGACGACGGGTGCGCGTCGCGGACGGTCCCTTCGCAGGGACAGATGGAATTCTGGTGCGCAGGCGCGATGGCTGTCGAGTGGTCGTCTCCATCGATCTGCTCATGCGTTCCGTGGCAGTTGAAGTGGATGAGGCGGACATCGTGGCTGTCCGGTAAATGACGGAACCGCTCTCTCGTTTTTTGTACGTGCCGCTTCTGACTCGCACGTCATCAGGACTACAAAGATATGTTGACCCCCGAAATGTCCAGACAATTTCTACGCAAATCAGCAGGCTTTCTGGCGATGCTTCTTTGCTGGCAGACGTCATATGGACAGACAAGTGAGAAGCCGCGCGTCCAGCCGAGCTTTGCACAAGTGACCCGAAAACCAGACTTGTCCGAGCTCGCGGAAGACAATTTCAGTCGCGTTGCCGCTTCCTCTTTCCAGATTAGGGCCGTGCTGTCGATGGACGCCGGCTTGTTAGTCGAGTTGAAGCGCTGGGTAGCGAAGGAGGCAACCGACAACGGACAGATCGTTGAGGATCAGAACCTCACCGACCAAGCGATTTTTGACCGGCTTGATCGGGATCAGGGTTTTCGGTCGGTGGCTACTCGCTTGCTCCAGCGCTACGGGTATCTGATGCCCAAGGCGAACCCCGACTCGGAGCTTGCCAAACAACAAGACTTAATCTTGAAGGAGCGTGTAAAGCGCTTCGTTGCACTCGAGGCGGAGCAGGACAGTCAGCTATTGCATCCGGAAAAGAAGCCGGAAGAAGTTGAGCGCACCGGAGCTTGCGATGCACAGCGAGACGGAGGTTGCGATAAGGAAGATGCTCGTGAAGCTTCTCCCGGCCGGCAAGTGCAGACCGAACCACAAGGCCCCGAAAACAACCCTTCCTTGCCGCTACTGCCGCCCGACTTGTCACCCCTTTCTTCGCAACCTCGAATGCTGAGAAGTAGCTCGCGCGGGGATGAATCTGAGGAAGGTGGCCGTTCCCTCTCGAGCTTGGAACTGATTTCCGGCTCTGCAAGTTCAGGCTCTGGGCTCCCTGGGATGCTTGGTAATGGTCCGACGTCACCCAGCATCGCCGACCTGATGGCGAGTCGGAGCAATTCCGCTCTGGCGGATCGTTATGACGCCGCGGAGGCACTTTCCAATCGCGGTACGGAGGTGACCGCCCAGTCCTCTCGTACCAAAAGATCAAGAGTACGCCGATCCACCAATGAAGACGCCGACCCGGTCAGGATGATCCGACCCGCCAATCCATATGCGGATATTCCTTCGCTCTACGACATGTACACGCAGGCCTCCGCAACCCAGCGACCTGCGGAACGCTTCGGCCTGGACGTCTTTCGCAATTCTGCAAATCAGCCGGGCGTCATCCCCATGGACCTTCCGGTAGGCCCCGACTACGTAGTTGGCCCCGGCGACAGTTTGGCGGTCGATGTCTGGGGTGGATACTCCCAACGACTAGTCCGTGTTGTCGATCGCACGGGACGAGTGTCACTCCCTGAGGTCGGACCGGTGCTGGTCAGTGGCAAGAACCTCGCCGATGTCCAACTGACAGTCCAGCGCATATTGCGGAGCCAGTTTCGTGATGTGTCGGCGGACGTTTCGGTTTCCCGCCTTCGAACAATTCGCATTTACGTGGTTGGGGACGTCGTGGAGGCGGGAGCCTACGACATCAGTTCGCTCTCCACACCTTTAAACGCTTTGGTGATGGCAGGCGGTGTGACAAGCCGCGGTTCCTTGCGGACTCTCAAACACTATCGCGGTAAGGAACTGATCCAAGAAGTGGATGCTTACGACTTGCTGTTGCACGGTGTTCGTTCCGATCTCCAGCGACTGCAGAGCGGCGATACGCTCCTGGTGCCCCCGATCGGATCGCTGGTCACTGTAGAGGGAATGGTTCGGCGTCCGGCGGTTTACGAACTGCGGAACGAAACATCCCTGGCAGAAGTTCTAGAGCTAGCAGGGGGAATTCTTCCGACCGCGGCCCTCCGTCATATCGAAGTGCAGCGCGTCGAAGCACACGAAAAGCGGACAATGCTTTCCCTGGATATCACCGCGACGGGAGACAGTCAGGCGGTCGACCGGCAGCTTCAGGATTTCAAGATACAGGGGGGAGACCAGGTACATCTCTTTCCTATTGCCTCGTACAACGAGGATGCCATTTATCTTCAGGGACACGTCTTGCGGCCGGGACGTTACTCATACAAGAAGGGTATGAAACTGACCGACTTGATTTCATCCTATGGAGACCTCCTACCCGAGCCTGCACCTCACTATGCAGAGATCGTCCGTCTGAACGCGCCCGACTTTCATCCTACCGTCGAGAGTTTTGACTTGGCAGCAGCTCTCGCCACGCCGGCATCGACGCCGACGTTACAGCCCCTGGACACCGTGCGGGTATTCAGTCGCTACGATTTCCAGCCCCCGCCCGACGTGTGGGTGGGCGGAGAAGTGCGGCAACCCGGCAAATATCGAACATCGGGCCAAGCTCACTTGCGCGACGCGATCTACCTGGCTGGTGGAGCAACGCCAGATGCCTCCTTGGACTCTGCGCAGCTGTTTCGTACCCAGGCGGACGGCACCCTGAAAATCCTCAGTGTCAACCTCCGAGAGGCCCTTGTCGGCAATCCGGTGGACAATATTCTTCTGGAGTCGCGCGACCGGATCGTAGTGCACCGGAACCCCGCAAAAGTCGACCCATCTACCGTGTACATCAAAGGCGAAGTTGCCAAGCCTGGCCGCTATCCCCTTACCACGAACATGCGCGTGGAAGACCTAGTCAGGGTCGCAGGTGGACTTAAACGAAGCGCGTATCAAGAGACCGCCGACCTGACGCGGTTTGCGCCGCCCAGCACGGGGAGCCCCTCCAACGAGCGGCTAGAGGTCAAGCTCTCCGCGGCGTTAACCGGTGACGCCTATGAGGACGTGGCTCTACGGAACGGCGATGTACTCACAGTCCGACAGCTTCCGCAGTGGGGCGATTTGGGGGCATCAGTCACGGTTCGAGGTGAAGTGGAGCACCCAGCCCCTTACGGCATTCAGCCTGGAGAAAGCCTCAGTTCCCTGCTGCAGCGGTGCGGAGGATTTACGGAGCAAGCTTATCCTTACGGAGCGGTCTTGGTCCGCCGCGAAGTTCGCGAGATCGAGTTGAAGTCACACGCGGAATTGGTCCAGCGAATGAAGGCTGAGCAGGTTCATCTTGCGGCCTTGCCCGATGGGGAGGCCAAGCTCACGGCCTTGGCACAGGCTCAAACCGCTCTCCAGCAGCTTGAGACTACCGCTCCCATCGGAAGAATGGTGGTTCATATCCCCGCTGACACCAAGAAGTTTGCCAGGTCGCAGTTCGATATCCCATTGCGAGACGGAGACGAGCTCTTCATTCCGAAGAAGGCAAATTACGTCATGGTAGCGGGACAAGTTTTCAATCCTACAGCCGTCGGTTATCTGCCGAACCGAAGCGCCAAGTGGTACTTGACCCAAGCCGGAGGCTTCACACAGATCGCCGACAAGAACGCGGTGTTCGTGATTCGTGCGGACGGTTCGGTTGTCTCCGCGAAGAGCAACTCCGGCTTGTGGTCAGGGGATCCCATGAGCGCTGTGTTACGGCCGGGAGATTCGATCATTGTGCCGGAAAAGGCGCTACGTGTGGCATCCCGCAACTGGTCGACAGTGTTCCAAGCTGCACAAGTGGCTTCCTCGTTGGCGCTCACCGTTGCGTATTTCCACCCATAGCACTCGGAGCACGTGCGTGCCAGGTAGAGGCCAGTCACAGGTGAAGAAATGCATACAGGTCGGCCACTCGCTAAGGCGAAGTGAAGGGCCTTGCGTATCACCGAGCCTCCGGTTGCATGAGGAGCAGCCGCCATGCGGTACTTGATTTGGGCTTTGGTGAGTGGATCACTTCTCTTGCTACCCGTCTTAGGGCAGAGCCAGGCCGGCAATCAGCCGGTTCCCGCAGCATCGTCAAGAGAGACGCAATCGATCCCAGAAGCCTTACGTATCCTTCCGAAAGCTCCATCGGCAACACGGGATCAGCAAGGTTTTCTGGAGCCCGGAGTCGATCCGGAAAACCGTTTGCTCGTGCCGGTTGTCAAACACATCGCGTCTGACCAGGCGGAATTTTGGACGAGCCCAAGCAAAATGGATAGGCGCGGTGCCTTGATGTTTGCGGGATTTGCGGGGTTCACGGGTCTGCTCGCGAGTGCCGATCATTGGATCACGGGGCAGGTCCCGGACAAACCGCACCAATTGCTGCTTAGCCAACACGTTTCGAATTACGCGGTCTACTCACTAATCGGGGCTGGCGGGGGTGCCTATCTGCTGGGTAAGATTCGGCACGATGATCGCATGAGCGAGACCGGCGTGCTCAGCGGCGAAGCGGCCCTGAACAGCACTGGCGTCACCTATCTGTTGAAGGCGGTTACACAGCGACCGCGTCCCCTGCAGGACAATGGGAATGGCACCTTCTTCCACGGCGGCAACTCCTTCCCATCGGAGCACGCGGCCGTGGCATGGTCGATTGCAAGTGTAGTGGCTCACGAGTATCCGGGTCCGTTAACGAAATTTCTGGCCTACGGCCTTGCCTCGACGGTCACTCTGACCCGGGTGACCGGCAAGCAACACTTTGCATCCGACGCCTTCGTTGGAAGCGCTTTGGGCTGGTACCTCGGTCGCCAGATCTATCGGGCGCATCACGATCCGGAACTGGGGGGAGCGCCATGGGGAGGATTGGTCGAGACCAGAGAGAAGGGACCACGGGATCCCGCGAATATGGGTTCGCCGTACGTGCCGCTAGATAGTTGGGTATACGCAGAGCTGGAGCGTTTGGCAGCCCGGGGATTCATCCAGAACGCCTATTTGGGGATGCGTCCGTGGACGCGGATGCAATGTGCGCGCCTCGTGGAAGAAGCGGGCGAACGTCTTTCCTACGAAGCCGACGAGGCCGGGGAATCTCAAAAGGTCTACCAGTCCCTAGTGAGCGAGTTCCGTGACGAGACGGCGCGACTTGATGGCACTGCGAATGTCGGTATAAGTCTGGACTCGTTCTATGAACGAACCACTGGAATCTCAGGAACACCCCTACGCGATGGCTATCATTTTGGACAAACCATCATAAACGACTACGGGCGGCCCTACGGAGAAGGTGTGAGCGTAGTTTCGGGTGCTTCCGCCCACGGGGTCGTCGGCCCCTTTTCATTCTATGTGCGAGGAGAATACCAGCACGCGCCCTCTACTTCCGCACTTTCTGACCAAGCGCGGCAAGTGATCCAAACTGTCGATGCTCTTTCAGCCTTGCCACCAGCCGTGCCCATTTCATCCGCAAATAGAATGAACTTGCTGGAAGCCTACGTAGGAGTCCAACTCCGCGGTTGGCAGTTCACTTTTGGCAAGCAGGAGCTTTGGTGGGGGACAGGCGCCGGCGGTTCAATGTTGTTCAGCACGAACGCTGCGCCAGTCACCATGCTCCAAGTCAACCGTGTAGTACCGTCAACTCTACCTGGCATCCTTCGTCGCTTGGGCCCCTTACAATTCGACTACATTCTGGGTAGGCTCGGCGGTCAGAACTGGGTGTGCTGCGCCAATTCGAATCTCATCGGCTCGTGGACGCAACCGCTCGGTGACCAACCGTTCATTACCGGACAAAAGCTAAGCTTCAAACCTACTCCCAACCTGGAATTGGGAATCGGCGCCACCATTCTTGTTGGCGGCACGGGCGTTCCATTCACGACTCATACCTTTCTGCAAGCGGTGTTCTCAACAACCTCGACGGGCACACCCGGAAGTCCGTCCGACCCTGGCGACCGCCGGGGAGAGTTCAACTTTGCTTATCGAATCCCGAGGCTGCGGGATTGGCTCACGTTCTATGCTGACGCCTTTACCGACGATCAAGTAAGTCCCTGGTTCGCTTGGGATAAGACGGCTCTGACTGCCGGTCTGTACTTCTCTAAAGTTCCGCGGATTCCCAAACTGGACTTCCGTGTAGAGGGTGTATTCACAGATCTTCCGGGAGGAGGGCCCGTTGTACAGCACGGTTTTTTTTACATCAACGACCGCTTCAGGAGTGGCTACACAAACGACGGGAACCTGCTGGGAAGTTGGATTGGGAGGCAGGGCCAAGGCGCTGAGGCGTGGACGAACTACTGGTTCAGTCCGAAAAACAAGTTGCAGCTACACTTCAGGCACCAGAAGGTTAGCCGGGAGTTCATCACGCACGGTGGCTCTTTGACGAATATCGGGGTATCCACAGATCTGTGGGTTCGTTCTGCACTGAGCATTTCCGCCTTCACGCAATACGAGCGGTATGCATTCCCGGTACTTACCCCCGCACCACAGACGAATATCACAGGCGCTTTGCAGATTACATTTTGGCCTCACTGGCGACCACGCTAGTGGTTGCCAACGCTAATCGTTCGGGTGGAATATCCACTAAAGGTTTTTGTTACGACGTGAGCAGTCCAGCAGCAAAGCATCAACTCAGTGACGATCCATAAGATAGGCGGCTGCAAAAGTGAGTAGTGAATTTGCACGATTCACCGTTGAACCCAAACGCGTAGCAGCGATCCCGCTCGGTCCTCCCTCTGTTACCGAGCAAGTCGAATCAGCAACTGCGGATATCGGGACCGCGAAGGGCAATGGGAGATCAGCGTCGCCCCTTACCGTGGATTTGCGCTTGCTTGAGTCAACGCGTCGGCAGCGCGTCAAGATCAACTTTCGGCAGGCCATCCGATTCTGCGAGGCCGTTGTCGATGTCCTCACGATCACGTTTGCGATAGTGCTCGGTTATGTTGCTTGTCACTATACGGCACTCGGAAAGCACGTCTATTATTCTTCGCACGCCCTGATCGGTGTGGCGTTGGGATGTGCGCTGGTGATGGTGCTCATGCTTGACCGCGCTGGCGCCTACGCCCCCTGCAACAGTCTCCTGCGAGTGCGAGAAACGGAGCAGATTTTGAGGGCATCAGCGCAAACGGCTCTGATTGCCTTAGCAGCAAGTTTCACCAGCACAGTCATGTTCTCCCGATGGCTACTGGTTCTCTGCGTAGTTGTTGTTCCTCTTGTTCTCTTTGTACAGAAGACCTTGGTGTATCTCTTGATCCACGCTTTCCACGACAGGGGCTACGGAATTGAACGAGCCTTGATTTATGGCGCTGGCTGTACCGGGCGGCGTGTGTTTTCAGCGCTGAAGCGCTCTCCCAGACTTGGCCTCGACCCGGTTCTGTTTGTGGATGACGATCGCGCGAAGATCGGCGGCACTGTTTTTGAAATGGGATACGAGCGGAAGCGCTCTGCTCCGGTGGTGGGGGGACCTGTCACTACCGAACTGCTGAAGCAACATCACATCGACCTCGTGATCGTAACCGCTTCCCTCGACAGCGAGCGATTCTTGCAGACGGTAGAAACGGCATTTACCGGCAGTGCAAGGGTTTCCTATGTTCCGTCACATTTCTTGTCATCGGATGCACTCTTCAACTATCACGACGTCGATGGCGTACTCCTAGCATCCTTTGGCAAACCTCCCCGACGGCTTGCCCGCGAAGTTACGAAGAGGCTGGTCGATCTGGTGGGATCCCTAGTGTTCATGATTGTGGGGTCTCCCGTTTTCCTATTGTTGTCCGTAATCTTGAAACTCGATTCCCCGGGACCCATCTTGTTCAAACAACAGCGTGTGGGCTTAGGCGGAAGGGTATTTGAGATGTATAAGTTCCGCACGATGCATGTTGAAGCGCCGGCCTACGATTTTTCGCCGAGGCACTCCATGGATCCCAGGATCACTCGCTTCGGCAGATTCTTGCGAAAGACGAGTCTCGATGAAGTTCCACAACTGCTCAACGTGATTGAAGGCAGTATGTCCCTCGTCGGACCACGCCCGGAAATGCCGTTCATCGTCGCCAAATACACTCAGAACGATTCCCAGCGCTTGCAGGTCAAGCCTGGGCTCACTGGGCTTTGGCAACTCAGTGGGGACCGTGCTTTCTTAATTCACGAGAATCTCGAATACGACCTCTACTACATCCAGCATCGCAACTTCTTCATGGACCTCGCGATTATGTTGCACACATCAATCTTCGCAATGCGGGGCATATAGAAGCAGGCACTCACGGATTCGAGTGAATCTGGGCGATCTGGCGGACTTGAAGGAAGGCCAGCACAATTGTGGAGAGCCTGAGACAAAAAGTTGTGATTGACGACGCCGAAGCGGTGACGGACGTCACGTTCCCCCATTCTGGGGTAGTGCGGCAGCCGCTGCCAGCGCAGCTGACTCCGAACCTCTCCGCACGGCTGCAACTGTTGTGGGACGTACGTCGGCTGCTTGGCAAAGTGGCTCTCTGGGCTCTGGCTGTCAGCACCCTGATTGTGTTCCTGATGCCCAACAAATACCAGTCGTCCGTGAGTATGATGCCCTCCGACTCCGCGGGCAACAATACGGGCACCATGATCGCCGCATTGGCCGGAAAAGCCGCTCCTGACCTTGCTGCCATGGCTGGGACCCTGCTTGGAGCGAAGGGTTCAGGGGCGTTGTTTATGAAGCTGCTCGGCAGCAGGACGGTCGAAGATCATATTGTTGACCGGTTCAATCTTCAGAAGGTCTATTGGATTCGATATAAGCAAGATGCTCGCAAAGAGCTTTCGCAGCACACCGACGTATCTGAAGATCGGAAAAGCGGCGTCATCACTGTAATCGTGACCGACCGAAGCCCACAAAGGGCTCACGATATCGCCCAAGCCTATATCGAGGAGTTGAATCGGCTAATGGCACAGGTGAGTACGTCTTCGGCACGGCGGGAACGCATATTCATTGAAGAGCGTCTTGCAGCAGTCAAAGGCGATTTAGAAGATGCCGAAAAACAATTTAGCGTATTCGCCAGCCGGAACGCGACACTGGACATTAAAGAACAGACGAGAGCCATGGTTGAATCGGCCGCGCTGCTGCAAGGACAAATGATCGTAGCCCAGTCCGAGTTGCAGAGTCTTGAGCAAATTTACACCAGCAACAACGTGCGGGTGCGCAGTCTCCGGGCTCGGGTTGAAGAACTGAGGCATCAGTTAAGCAAACTCGGGGGCACCGATTCGTCGCTCGCTTCCGACTCTACCGAGCCAGACCAACTCTATCCCTCGATCCGCAGGCTCCCACTGCTCGGAGTTGAATGGGCGGACCTTTACCGACGCATGAAGATCCAGGAAACTGTCTACCAGTTGCTGAATCAGCAATATGAGCTGGCGAGAATTCAGGAGGCCAAGGAGATCCCCACCATCAATGTGGTGGATCCGGCAAATCTGCCAGAGAAAAAGTCGTTTCCTCCCAGGCTGCCACTTATTGTGGCCTTGACTTTCTTTTCTGTGGCAGGTGCGGCTCTATGGGAACTAGGTCGCTCCCACTTTGAGCGAGTGGGGCCGCAAAGCCCAGGGCAGCGATTGGCGGTGATCGTATGGAAAGACACCGCTGGCTTCGCGCGCCGTCTGGTGAACACCTCTGGATTTCATCGAATTAAGAGTCCTAAGACGCAAAACAGTCAGAACCTCGACCTTCGGTAAGGCGCCCACCGTTTGGCTCGAGGTTGTGCACTACTTAGTCCTGGTCTTGCACCACCAGCATCCACGTAGTTGGCGCAGTGACCGCATGCGGATAGGAATCGACACGCTCTTCGAGCATCCCGAACGGCCCAGCAGCGCTATCGACTACTTGAAGAACCTCGTCGAATGGCTACCTCGAACGGGTCCTGAGCACTCTTATTACGTTTTCGTAAGTCCCCGAAACAGGCATCATTTTCGCGGGACTGCACCGAACGTGCATTGGGTGCAGTGTTTCGTGTCCAACGAGAACATGCCGCTGCGAATTGCATTCCAGCAGACTGTCCTTCCATATCGAATCGTGAAGCTGGGTCTCGATGTGCTTTTCTCTCCTGGAAATGTCTGCCCGTTGCTGGGAGACTTTCGCCGCGTTCTGAAAATTTGCACCTTGCATCACTACCAGATGCCCGATCTTGTGGGGAGAACACGGAGTCTGTATCGAAAGTTCGCATTTGCTCAGTCAGCAAAGCGGGCAGACCGCATCGTGGCCAACACATTGGCAACCAAGAGCGACATCTGCAAATGGATTGGAGTCCCAGAAACGAAGGTCTCCGTTGTGGTCGAGGCCTCCTATGAATTCTATGCGGCGACCCCACAGGAAGTTACCCAAAGCATTCGTGCCAAGTATGGAATCGACCACGATTACATCCTCTTCGTGTCGAACTTATATGCCTATAAGAATCTCGAAACGCTTCTTCGAGCGTTTGCAAAGTTAGCTCGACAGCAGGGATTCGACTACCAACTGGTCGTTGCTGGACGCGACTGCGACTCTCAACAGGCCAAGCTTGAGACGCTTGCAGACAGCCTTTCCATTGCACCTTTGGTGCGCTTTCTCGGATTTGTGCCGCCCGAGAATATGCCAGGCCTCTACACAGGCGCCCGCGTCTTTGTGTATCCATCCTTGTCGGAAACCTTTGGCAAGCCTCTGATTGAGGCGATGAATTGTGGTGTTCCGGTGGTCGCCTCAGACGCTTCCTCGATCCCTGAGGTTTTGGGAGGCGCCGGTACTTTGGTTAAGCCTCTGGATGTTGACGAAATGTCTCAAGCCATTCATGAGGCGTCGATGAACGAGACGTTGCGCGCTAAGTTGATAAAGCGTGGATTGGAGCGCGCCCGTTCCTTTTCTTGGCAAGCCAGCGCCGAGGAGACTCTGCACGTCATCGAAAGTACGGTTTGTCAAGCGGCATGAGACTTCGTGGTCGAGCTTGCATTATTACAGGCGCCACACGGGGCTTGGGCAGACAGATCGCCCTAAGGTTTTGGGAAGAGGGTGCATCCCTGTTGCTGGCCGGACGAGACCCAGTGGAATTGCAAACGCTGAGTGACTCCATAACCTCCCCGCGATATGAGGGGCAAAAGTTGGCTGTGGCCCTCTGTGATTTATCCGAGCCAGCGGCAGCCTTAGATCTTGTAGGCAGAGCTACAAGTGAATTCGAATCTGTCACCGCCCTGGTGAACAACGCCGCAACGCTTGGCCCCATCGGCCCTCTTTGGATGAACAAAATCAACGATTGGGAAAACACCATTCGAGTGAACCTGCTCGCGCCAGTCGCGCTGTGCCAACTCCTGATTCCGCACATGCACAAGTGCGGCTATGGAAAGATTGTGAACCTGTCCGGCGGAGGCGCAACCGGCCCCAGGCCGTACTTCAGCGCCTACGCGACTGCTAAGGCTGGCCTGGTTCGTTTTACTGAGGTCCTCGCTCACGAGTTGCGGAATGTAGACATCGACGTTAATTGCATTGCGCCCGGAGTAATGCAAACCGGAATGCTCGATGAAATTCTCGAAGCTGGTCCCGATCGAGTCGGTGCTGGTGAGCATGCGCGAGCGCAGCAACAAGCAGCGCAGTCGTCAAAAACACTGGAGCGAGCCTCCGAGCTAGCGGCTTTCCTGGTTTCCTCTCAAAGTGACGGAATTAGTGGTCGGTTGATCAGCGCGGTCTGGGATGCATGGGAAGAATTGCCACAGAGAAAGGCAATACTAGAGGAAACCGACATCTACACCCTGAGACGCATCGTACCAAAAGATCGCGGGCTGGATTGGGGGAAAGATTGAACGTCTCCATAGTCGGTTGCGGGCGCATTGGACAGAAGCGACTGAACGCCCTGCGCGAGTGCGATCGCTTGGTCATCGCAGCAGACAACATACTGGAGCGCGCTCAAGTGCTTGCTCAAACCAGCCCCGGCTCCTTGGTCACAAGCGACTGGCAACAAGCTGTCACACATCCAGAGGTCGACGCTGTAATCGTCTCGACTACCAACGACTGGCTTGCTCCCGTCAGTTTGTCGGCTGCACAAGCCGGCAAGCATGTTCTGGTAGAAAAACCTGCCGCCCGCACACCTGGCGAGCTGCGCGAGGTGCTGGCAATAGCCCAGCGCCATTCGACCGGCGTGTGGGTCGGCTTCAATCACCGATATCATCCCGCGTTTCAAAAAGCCCGCGAGCTTTGTGACTCGGGGATCCTGGGACCGCTACTGTTCCTTCGCGGTCGTTATGGACACGGCGGTCGTCGTGGTTACGAACGGGAATGGCGAGCCGATCCCAAAATATCAGGCGGTGGTGAGCTGCTCGACCAGGGCGTCCACCTTATCGACCTAGCAAGTTGGTTTCTTGGCGATTTCGAGCAGGTCAGCGGTTACACCCACACATATTTCTGGAACATGCCTGTGGAGGACAACGCCTTCCTTTTTCTGAGGACCGCGCACAATCAGGTGGCGTGGCTGCACGCCAGCTGCACCGAATGGAAGAATTTGTTCTCGTTCGAGATTTTTGGACGAAATGGGAAGCTTCAAGTTGAGGGGCTCGGCGGCAGCTATGGCCTGGAGCGCCTGATCCACTACAAGGTCCCGCCGGAGATGGGACCTCCAGAACCGACTATCTGGGAATTCCCCGGTGACGACCTCTCTTGGCAGAGGGAATTCAACGCGTTTGCCGAGAGTATTCGAAGCGGCGTGCCTGCTGAGAAGTCCCTGCACCATGCGCTGGCAACCTTGGAGATCGTCCATACCGTGTACCAAACGAGACGGCCGACTGAATTTTGCTCCACCGCCTCGGAGCAAGGTCACCCACCCCGCAGTTCTTGCGCAGCAATAGTTTCCCACCCTTTATGAGCAAACGCGTTCTACTAACCGGCGTCGCAGGCTTTATCGGGGGCAATCTCGCACGGCACCTGCTGGAATGCGGTTATTCGGTTGCCGGCATCGACAACCTCAGCGCGGGCACCCTAGAGAACGTTGATTCTCGAGTGGTCTTTCACAAGTTGGACATTCGAGACACTCAGATCTATCCCCTCTTCGAGGGAGTACATAGCGTATTTCATCTCGCTGCCAAGACTTCGCTCACGGCCTGTCTCGATGAGCCGCTGGAAGCCGCTGCCATCAACGTGCTAGGCACGTTGAACGTGCTGGAGGCGGCCCGAAAGGCTCAAGTTCAGAAAGTCGTCTACGCCGACACGTCTGCTGAGTACGAGGGGGTCAACAATTTCCCCACGCCGGAAGCATATGTCCAGCCGATCGGAGTCTATGCGGCCAGCAAACATGGTGGTGCGGCATTCTGTGACAGCTATCGCGAACTGCATGGCACGAACGTAACCACCGTGCGTTACTTCAATGTTTACGGACCAGCGCAAGACTGGCGCCGGATCGTGCCTCCGGTCATGAGCGCGTTCATCCTTCGCATGCTAAGTGGAGAACGTCCCGTCATTTACGGCAATGGAGAGAAGCGCCGCGATTTCATCTACGTGGACGACGTCAACGCCTTTCATCAAGTTGTCTTGGAGAATCCTCGCTCCAGCGGCCGTGTCTTCAATGTAGGCTCCGGAACGAACTTTTCCGTGAATGAGATCTACGAACTGGTCGAGGGCCTGCTACACACGGGACTTAAGCCCGTCTACCGTTCTGACCTTCCGGGAGAAGCCCAGGTCACCCTAGCTGACACCACGAGCGCTCGCAGCCTTGGTTGGGCGCCGAAAATCGACATCATGGAAGGCCTACGCCGCACAATCAGGTACATCCGGGAACGGGTACTCGCCAGTAGGAACAACAAGGTGATTGTTCATTCCTGAACTTCGATCCGACTTTTTTAGGAGGAACCCACATGAGCGCGCATACTGATGCGCTGCTTGGGAACGATCCTGAGCTCCAGTCTGAGCTGCTCGCAGGAACCGTGCAACCCAATGTCCGCGACTTGAAGGTGAAGATCTACGCTGACGGCGCTGACAAAGCGGCGATGCTGGAGATGTACGCCAATCCTCGCATCCAAGGATTTACGACCAATCCGACATTAATGCGGAAATCGGGAGTCAGCGACTACCGCGCCTTCGCCCGAGAGATTCTTGATCTGATCCCCGACCGCCCCATTTCCTTCGAAGTTTTCGCGGACGATCTGGAGGAGATGGAACGACAAGCTCTGGAGATCGCCTCCTGGGGAAAAAACGTAATCGTCAAAGTGCCAGTTACGAATACTCGCGGCCAGTCGCTGGACGGATTGCTGGAGCGCCTGGCGGCCGCTGACGTGAAAATGAATGTGACAGCGCTGTTGACTCTGAGCCAAGTCCGGCAGGTCATGGAGTTCATCGGGGGTGGACCGACCTGCAAGATATCGGTGTTTGCGGGTCGAATCGCAGATACCGGTCGCGACCCGGTCCCGGTGATGGCAGCCGCGGTGGAGTTGTTGCGTCCCTATCCCAATCTCGAACTAATCTGGGCCAGCCCAAGGGAATTGCTCAATGTCTTCCAAGCGAACGCGATTGGCTGTCACATCATCACAGCAACCACCGACATCCTGAAGAAGCTGAGCCTGGTGGGCAAGGACCTCACCGAGTATTCGCTGGAAACGGTGAAGATGTTCTATGAGGATGCTCGATTATCTGGTTATAAACTCTTTCCCGATCGGAACCCTAACGGCAGTGCTGCCTAACTAAACTGGGAGACTGATTCACCTCACGAAAGGAATTGGATGATTATTACTCGCACTCCGTTTCGCTTGACACTTGGTGGGGGCGGCACCGATCTGCCGTCGTTCTATCGGGAACATGGTGGCTTTGTACTGGCAGTTGGTATCGACAAGTACATGTACTTGAACGTCAAGCCGCCCATAGTAGACGATCTGGTTCGCGTTCAGTACACCAAGCTCGAGATCGTAAATCATGTGGGTGAGGTCAAGCACACACTCGCCCGCGAGGCACTCCGGTTCTTTCATATTGAGGATGGCATCGAAATCGTATCCATCGCCGACATCCCGGCTGGGACCGGTCTTGGATCTTCCAGTTGCTATCTAGTCGGTCTACTCAACGCTATACATTGTCTGACAGAGTCGCCTGTCGGCCGGCACCAGCTGGCGGAAGAGGCGTGCCACATTGAACTGGATCGATTGCAGAAGCCGATTGGCAAGCAAGACCAGTACATGGCTGCCTTTGGCGGGCTCACTAGTCTGCAGATTGCCAAGGACGGGAGGGTGTCGGTGACTCGCACTCCTGTGGATATCGAACTGCTGCAAACTCTGGAGAGAAACATCCTGCTCTTCTACACAGGGAACGCCAGAGATGCCGAGGCAATACTTCTGAAGCAGGACTCCGCCACTAAGGAGAACGACAAGACGGTTGTCAGCAGTCTCCATGAGATTAAGGATATCGGCATCGAAATTCAGGACTCTATCGTTCGGGGCAATCTGCGACGCTTTGGCGAATTACTTGACGTCCACTGGCAGGCCAAGAAGAGGCTCTCCGACGGAATTAGCAATCAACAGATCGATGATTGGTACCTGCTTGCGAAACAAAATGGCGCGATTGGCGGGAAGATCTCAGGTGCGGGGGGCGGCGGGTTCCTGATGCTCTACTGCGAAGAGAGCAAGACCCGGCTGCGTGAGGCTATGCGTCGCGCCTGCCTGCGCGAACTCAACTTTCGTTTCGAGTTCGAAGGCAGCAAGGTTATGTTCGACATGGTTACCCGTGACGGGCGCCTGGCTCACATGAAACGTCAGGAAAAGGTTGGGCATCTTAGTCAGCCAGCTCTATTCGTGGCCCGGGCCTAGTTGCAGGCCGGAGTATCGGGATGCAAGCTTGCGTCTGCATGGTTGTCGGTGAACCACATCTCCCCACCCTAGTGCAAAAAGCGAGAATCTTCGTATATGTCTAGACGGGCTGTTTTCCTCGATCGCGATGGGGTCATTAACGGATATACCTACGATCCTGAAACAGGGATAGTCGACTCTCCAGCCAGCCCAGAGACCTTTGCGCTATTGCCCGGAGTAGGGGAGGCAATTGGCGAGCTCAATCGAATGGGCCTGCTGGTACTGGTAGTGTCGAACCAGCCAGGAGTTGCCAAAGGGAAATTCTCGCGCACCCTGCTGCAAGGCGTCACCAAGAAAATGCAGGACTGCGTCCAGGCCTGTGGAGCCAGGCTTGACGGCGTTTACTATTGCTTGCACCATCCCGAGGCCGTATCAAGCGAGTTTCGCGTGGGCTGTGATTGCCGTAAGCCCGCTACCGGCCTGCTTCGACAGGCTGCCGAGGAATGGGACGTTGATTTGGGCAAGTCGTACATGGTCGGGGATGGGGTGCAGGACATTCTCGCGGGGAAAGCTGTGGGGGCAACCACGATTTTCTTGTCTCCGCAGAAGTGCTACGTGTGTGCCGAACTCTCGCGTCACTCGGCGGAGCCGCACTATATGGCGGAGGGACTACCTGCCGCAACTCAGGTGATCCGCGAACTGGAAGGCGCTGGGACGCCTCTTGCCTTTCCCGCGTGTCGTGACCGCCAGAACCCTGCGGAGATCTGTTACACCAGACAATATTGCGACGAGGCCATCAGCATTATCGGGCAGCTAGATGTAGCAAGCATTGAGCATCTCGTCGATCTCTTGGTCAGGCTTCGCGAGAGGCAAGGTCGATTGTTCTTGCTCGGCGTAGGTGGCGGCGCGGGTCATGCCTCACATGCAGTCTGCGATTTTCGCAAGATCTGCGGAATCGAGGCCTACAGCCCCAGTGATAACGTTTCGGAGTTGACGGCGAGAGTCAACGATGAGGGATGGGATACCACCTATGCCAACTGGCTTCGGGGTAGCCGTCTCTCGCCAGCCGATATGGTGGTAGTCTTTTCCGTGGGTGGGGGCGATGCTGATCGCAACGTGAGTGTGAACCTGGTGCGTGCTTTGCAGTACAGCCGCCAAGTAGGAGCCGCAATCGGAGGCGTGGTCGGCCGCGATGGAGGATTCACAGCTCAGGTTGCAGATGCCTGCGTCCTGATTCGTGTTCCGAATCCTGCCACCGTGACTCCCCACACCGAGGCCTTCCAGGCGATGGTCTGGCACCTTGTAGTTTCCCATCCCCGGCTAAAGGCTTCCGAAATGAAGTGGGAATCGATGGAGCCCACCAATGCCAACGTTCAATGTTTGCGCTAGCTGAGTGTCGTGCTGAGCCACGTTAGACCAATCCGCAGGGCGGTCATACCGGCCGCAGGTTTTGGTACGCGCATGCTCCCTGTGACCAAATCCGTGCCAAAGGAAATGCTGCCCGTTGCTAACAAGCCGCTCATTCAATACGCGGTCGAAGAGGCGGCGGCGAGCGGAATTGATGAAATCATCTTAGTCACGCGGATTGGCAGCTCTGTCCCCGAACAATACTTCAGTCGGGACTACGAACTAGAGCAATTCTTAAAAGATAGGGGTCATGATAGTGACTTCGAGATCGTCAGTGGGCTGTCTTCACTAGCGCATATTTCGGCAGTACGTCAAGAATTGCCGAAAGGACTGGGAGACGCTCTTCTTTGTGCCCGATCAGCGGTCGGTGACGAGCCCTTCGCCGTAGTTCTTCCGGACGCTCTTGTAAAAGCAGACAAGCCCGTTTTGGCCCAACTGATGGAATCGTATCGAACCTATCCGGGGTCCTATGTCGCTGCACGCCCTGTAATGCCGCAGGACACTGTCCGCTTCGGCATGCTCGGTGTCGTACCGGTCGACAAAGGTTGCGCCCCGGAAACACTGTTTCGAATCTCGACCGTCGTCGAAAAGCCTTTGCCGGGGAAGGCTCCTTCGCCCTACGGAGTGTTCGGACGATACATCCTGGAACCTGAGATCTTTGATTACTTAGAACAAACCAAGCCGGATGGAAAGGGTGAAGTACAACTCGCGGATGCGTTGCAGCTGTGTTGTCAAGAACGAACGGTGTACGCCCTCTGTTTCGATGGCCGGCACTACGATGCTGGCAACAAACTGGAGTACCTCCAAGCCGTATTGGAGTTCGCCATGTGTGATCCGGATCTTGGTCCCGCTATTCGCGAATACCTAGCCACTCGCAATGGGTTAGATCGAGACTCGCAGGAAGATATTTCCCAGGGCGCCAGCTTTGATGTCCGATTGGGGAGGGGGTCCTGCACAACTTCAAGATAAAGCCGGTGTGCGGTCGTAGGGAGCATTGTGAAATGCATACATCTGAGCAGGCGAGCAAGGCAAATATTTCTTTCTTCAACGAAAGCGTCACTTCCAAGTATGAGGAAATATCCCCCCACGTAAAGCATCCAGCTCTGAAGACGCTTTATCAGAGTATTGTTGAGGAACTTTTCCAACATGCGCATTTGCGATCAGCTCAGCCCTCGATCTTGGACCTGGGCGCGGGAGAGGGTTCGACGACGGCCGCTTTTTTGAAGCTCGGCGGTAAAGTAACAGCCATTGATCTTTCATTGAGCCAGGTCACCGAGTTGAAGAGAAAGTGCGCACATTTTGGAGATGCCCTTACCGTTTCTAACGGAGAAGTCTTTGAGGTGCTGGCTAATAGCACTGAACAATTTGATATCGTGGTCAGCAGCTCCTTCCTCCATCACATCCCTGACTATCTCAGGTTAATTGTGCTGGCTATCGACCACCTCGCGCCTGGCGGCCAGTTCATGTCTTTCCAAGACCCGCTTCAATATGACAGGATGAGTCGTATAAACTACTGGTTCAGTACTGCGAGTTATTTTTCCTGGCGAGTTTTTCGCCCGGACCTCCTCGGTGGAATCAGGCGAAGGATTCGAAGATCGCGAGGAATTTATTTGGCTGACAGCGAGTTTGACAACGGTGAGTATCACATAACGAGAAATGGAGTCGACGAAAACGCTATCTGCGACCTTTTGCGACGACTTTCCTTTGATTGCCAGCTGGTTAAGTATTTCAGCACCCACTCTGGCGTCGGTCAGAGGCTAGGCTGTCTGCTTCGTATGGAAAACACATTTGCTATTATCGCCAAGCGACTCGTCTGACGGGGGGCACTCTTATTGGCGATAATGATATCGGGTTACTTCACAATAATGTGCTTTTCGCTCGCTAGCTTACTCTCAGCTTAGTGCGCGTCCTTTGCTTTCGCATATTTCGTGTTTGCAACTGTTTGCGATGCTCCCGTGGCGCCGCGACTTTAGAGGCGCTGCTAGTGTCTGTTGCGGGAAAATACAGCGAGACACTAGACGAAGGGTGGCTCCAGCACTTTTCCAATATCTGGGCACTCTAGTGACAGACTTTGTCGGTCGGTACCAACAAGACGTATGGTTCCAGTATTGTTGAAAGGTCTGTCTTCCTAATGAACGCACTCGTACAACTTTCCTACAATCAATCGGTCTGCAAGATTGTAAAGTCGTGCGGGCTGAGTCCGATGGCTCGTACCCTTTATCAAGGGCTTAGAGGCAGAAAGCCAGTCACGATTTTGCTCGGCGCCCTGTCAGCTGACTTTACGGCCGACACGGTTGGTGTACGTCGAAGCGTGGAAATTGTGGATTGTCTCGAGCGGCAGGTAGCGAACGCGTTCCTGTCGAGGATCGAGTCGCGCGACGTCTTATATGACATCGGGGCAGAATGCGGCGTATATGGGATCCTTGCCGCCAAGCGCTGTCAGAAAGTCGTGTGTTTCGAACCATTTCCTGACAGCTACTCTAATGTTCTAGGCAACATCACTTTGAATCACCTCACGAACTGTGACGTTTGTCAGGTTGCCATAGGGAACAAGCGAGGCGTGTTGCGAATGAGTAACTCAACCAACGGGCAAATCCACTGTCCGCGCATGGATCCATCCGGACATATCGAAGTACCCGTCATGCCGCTCGATGAAATAGTAAACTCCCTCCCGATTCCTTCGGTTCTAAAGATCGATGTGGAAGGCTTGGAGAGGCAAGTTTTCGAGGGAAGCTTGTCCCTTCTACCGACGGTTAGATTGGTGCTCGTAGAACTCCATCCCCACATACCCAACGAAGATCACGAATGGATCAAAGAGCTTTTGCGGTCGCACGGATTCATGCTGCAAGTCTTCACGTCAAGACCGCCAGCTGTTCATGTGCTCGCAGCCAAGACATGAGGCGAAATCCCTTCGTGCTAGTCACCGTTGCGCTATGCATAGAAAAGCCTTTGGCAGCGACCGCCGAGTCCTTCTTTTAGAACAAGTTACGGACAATGAGCACCTGCTTCTCCTGGTATTTTTTTGAGGGACTACGGTGAGCTCAAGAGAGCGCAGCGGGCGTCGCCTGCGGGTACTCCACTGGCTCACTAAAGGTGCTCTGGCTATTTCGGATCAGGCTTTCTTCGCGGGTGCCCATTTCCTGCTCAATGTGCTCCTCGCTCGCTGGGTGGCCTCGGCCGAGTATGGATCCTTCGCGCTTGCATATTCTGTGTTTGTGCTAGTCGGGTCCCTGCACCTCGCGATTTTTGTAGAACCGATGCTCGTCTTCGGCGCTAGCAGGTACCGCGAAAGGTTTGAGGAATACCTGGGCATCCTTCTACGGGGGCAGTTTTTCCTCACGGTTCCCGCCAGTGTGTGCATGGTGGTTGCCGCTCTTCTGATTAGGCGGTGGTCTTCGGGCTCATCCGGCAATGCTCTCCTGGCCATGGCTTTTGCGACTCCCAGTATTCTTTTGTTGTGGGTAGTACGCCGCGCTTTCTATGTTAAGTTGCAACCTGCGTGGGCGATGTGTGGGTCAGTCCTTTATCTAGTCGTGCTGGTGGCTATACTAGCTGTGTTGCACGTAGTCAACGGTCTGTCGGCGGTCTCCGCGTTTGTGGTGATGAGTGTGGGCGCTATGTTGGTTAGTTCCGTCCTGTTGCCTCGCCTCCATCCAGAATGGGTTTCACGCTCCGGCGGACTCAAGGTCAGAGATGTCGCTTTAGCCCATTGGCGATATGCGCGCTGGTCTGTGGCCGCAGCAGGAGCGGGCTGGATTCCTATGAACATTTATTATCTGATGCTGCCAGCTTGGTTCGGACTGGAAGAGGCGGCTGGGCTACGTGTTCTAATGAACCTCGTCAACCCCGTACAGCATTTCCTCATGGCCCTCGGTCCGTTGCTTCTCCCTGCTCTTGTTCGGCATAGACTGCTCGGGGGAAAAAGGCGCATGAACCGAACGATGATGGCTGCTCTGTGCGTCTTTCTGGTCACCTTGGGACTATTCTCCGGTGGGCTATGGACTTTTCGAGCCCTGGCGTTCCAGCTGCTTTATGGTGGGAAATACCAAGATTATAGCTCCGGACCTCTGCTCCTCTTGCTGTTGTCTCTTTTGGCTAGCTCTGTCGTCGCTGTCGTGGCAACCGGACTAATGGCACTTGAGCGGCCCGACAACAACTTCTGGTCTTATGTTGCCTCCAGCGTTGTGACACTCGCGGTGGGTTTACCCTTAGCAGCAATCCGCGGAGTTCAGGGCGCCGCCGAGGGGCTCTTGTTGTCCGGTTTGGTTTCAGCGGGCTTTATGGCCTTCTTCTATTGGCGTGCCGAGTCCCATGAAATCGTAGTGCCTAGCACCGACTACCTCTCGGCCGAGCCTCTGCTGCACAGCCGCACCAACGTTGAGTTGGCTGACTGACAATCGCTGTTTTCATGAATCACGATGATCCAGGTCGGTACATATGAGTAATGGCGCCCTTCCATTCCCCGTTACTCCAAGGTTAGACGTCCGACGGTGGTCGCAAGTCGCCTCGTTTCTAATCATCGGCTATCTCTGCATGAGCAGGTCGTTCGCCTACTTGGGGATTCCACCGTGGCATGTTTTCATCGGCGAAGTCGTGCTTGCATCTTTCTTGCTTCTCGGACCCAAGGCTGCCACCGGTCGCTGGCCCTGGGTGGCGATGCGAGACCAGTCTTTTCGAAGACTGACACAGATATTTGTAGTACTGATGATTTACGGTGTGTTTCAAGTCTATCGAGGTGCCGGTGCGGGCTATCCTCTCAGTTCGGCAGTCCGCGACTTGGCTTTTGATCTTTACCCGTTCTATTTGTTCCTCGGGGTATGGTTGGGCGCGCGCTCGCCAGAGTTTCCGTGTAAGTTAATGCGATACGTGACGTGGTTCAACGGGCTGTATGGTGTTGTTTTCGTCCTTTTCCTCGGTAATCTAGGCTGGATCGTTCCAGGAGTACCACAGGAAGTTGTGGACGTGCCTCTGTTCGGACAGCCGCTGGCCTCGGCGTTTTCCCTGGTCGGCTTGCTGGCTTTTGAAAGGGACCTTCGCTCTGTTTGGTACCTCTTTGCGCTGAACCTCTTCGTTCTTCTAGGAATGCGTATACGGGGTGAATGGCTAGCCTTCGCGGTTGGACTATTGCTCTGGGGTTGGTTGACCAAGCGAATGAAGACGTTAGGACTGGCCGGAATTTATGTTCTCGCATTGATCGCGATTATGTACGTAGTCGATTTCAAGGTTCCCGGTCCTGAAACACGCGGCGTGGGGACAATTTCCGTCCGCGACTTGGTGGGGCGAGCTGTCGCTCCCATCAATCCGGATTTGGCCGCGGAATACACCGAAGATTATCAGGACGCCTTGGATTCAACCTTGTGGCGAACAATTTGGTGGGCGCAAATTTGGAGTTCGGTGCATGAGAATTCGTCTCGTGCTCTGCTGGGCTTCGGATACGGTTATCCCATCGGGGACCTGGTGCCCTATCTCGAAGGACACTTTATTCGAACGCCGCATAACTTCTTTTTGTATGCACTGGGTTACACGGGATGGATCGGCGCCCTCATTTTTCTTACCTTTCAGGGGCTCCTGGCGAGACGCTTGTGGAAATGTTGGCGGTTCACGCGTCAGCCTTTCGGCATATTGTTTTGGTCCACATCTCTGGTGTGTGCATGCTTTACGGCCTTCTTCGAAACTCCTTACAGTGCCATCCCGTTCTATTTGATTGTTGGCAGCGTCATTGGCGGCAGTAGTTCCCTGCGAACCGAGTCCGTTGAGGTTACATACGGCGGTGGACGGCAACCTGACTTGCCTCCATTGACAAAACCTGAACTTCTAGTGTGACCCTTCCAATGTTAGGTCGCCGTTCGTCACACACACGGCAGTGGCGCTGCGTGCGGTGGTGGTCGCCTTCCCATGTTCGATAAAGGAAAGCAAAATATTCTGGGCGTTCTCGTGAGCGCGGTGGATTCCGAAACGGCGGTGGCACGTGTGATCGCTGCAGCCGTTGAACGTGCGCCCCTTGCCGTGTCCGCAATGGCCGTCCACGGCATTATGACGGGGTATCTCGACTCTGAGCACAAACACAGACTGAACTCTTTTGACATGATTTTGCCCGATGGCCAGCCCGTGAAGTGGGCAATTGAATGGCTGCACGGTATTGACCTCCCGAATCGTGTGTACGGCCCAATGTTGATGATCGAAACGTGCGCCGAGGCGGAACGCCTCGCTTTTCCGATCTTTCTTTACGGCAGCACCGAAGAGGTCCTAAGAAAACTTTCCATCCGACTCAGGCAGAAATTTCCAAGCCTGCAGATCGCAGGGACAATGGGCTCCAGATTTCGGCGTTTGTCGACTCAGGAAAAAGGGGACGTCATCTCCTACATTCGAAATTCCGGTGCGCGCGTTGTCTTTGTCGGGCTCGGGTGCCCGCGACAGGAGATCTGGGCCTACGAGTTCCGAAACGCATTGAGTCTACCGGTTGTGACAGTTGGGGGAGCCTTCTCGGTGCATGCTGGTGTTTCATCTCAGGCTCCGAAATGGATGCAAAACCGCGGCTTGGAATGGGTGTTTCGGCTTGTCGCCGAACCCGGGAGACTCTGGAAGCGTTATCTACTTCTTAATCCGCTCTTTTTAGGTGCCCTCGGACTGCAAATGCTCGGACTGAGATTCGATACGTCCGGACGCGAGCCGCAGGTAGAAGCGCTTCATGGATAGCGAGGGCCGAGTACGTGATGCGAGTGTATGGGGTTGTAACTGTTCGAATTGTTGAGACAGGACCGGACTGTCGACATTTTGACACGGGAGGAGAAAGCAAGTGAGCACTAATGGACGGTTACGAATAATGGTGACGGGTGGATTGGGAACGGTCGGTAGTGGCCTAGTCAGTGAGCTTCAAAGGCGCGGCTGCCATGTTGTGTCGTGCGATTTAGTGCATCAACCTGATGAGGTTGGTTTCTCTTTAAGTTCCGACATTGCCGAGCCACGGTACGCCCGGGCGGATGTAGGAGAGTTCCGTCAAATCGAGCGTGTCTTCGAAAAGCTTGGCCCCTTCGACTGTGTGTATCACTGCGCCGCAGAATTCGGTCGCTGGAATGGGGAAGACTTTTACGAAACCCTCTGGCGAACCAACGCCGTCGGGACCAAGAACGTGATTCGCTTGCAGGAGCGTCTTGATTTTCGGTTGATCCATTTCTCTTCATCGGAGGTCTACGGGGACTGGTCCGAGGTGATGATGGAAGATGTAATGGACAACCATGAAATCAAACAGATGAACGACTATGCCATGACGAAATGGGTCAACGAAATGCAGATTCGAAACTCGATCCAGCAATATGGCACCGAGTCCGTGGTCGTGCGTTTGTTCAATACGTACGGTCCTGGGGAATATTACAGCCCATATCGTAGCGTGAATTGCCGCTTTCTATATTGTGCGTTGTGCAATCTACCCTGGACGGTATTCCGCGGTCATGTTCGCACATCGACTTACCTGGCCGACACCGTCAACACGCTTGCCAATATCGTAGACCATTTCAAGCCAGGTGAGACCTACAACATCGGAGGCAATGCTCCGCATACGATCGAAGAGCTCTCAGAGGTGGTACTAAAGGTGACGGCCTGTGACCCTGCGTTGGTACAGTATCGAGACCAGGAGATCCTAACTACCAAGACGAAGAAGGTGGACGTTTCCAAAGCGATCCGGGATCTGGGACACAAGGATACGTATCGCCTTGAAGACGGGATGCTTCGAACTGCAGAATGGATGAAGGAAGTCTACCGATTCCGCAACGGCCATACAGGGGGACGGAATCGGTCGCGATTCCTACAAAACAGCGAACTCGATCCCGCTTCAACAGAGATCGTGGATGAGGTTGGCCGTAGGCGTCTCGCCTAAGGCCTCGCGGTGATTCTCACTTTCAAAACGCTCTAGGAACTCACCCACTCGGCCCTGCCACGTGAAACTGGTGATCGTGTCGTGATGACGCTCCCTCGGTCGTACTCCCGGTATGGCACAAGCAACCGTTCCGCAATGGCTTTGCTAGCCGCGTTAGGGGCTGGGCAAAACGTGCACCTACGAACCCAGTTCCACCGGTGGTTGAAGTGTGCTCCACTGGGTGTTGATTGCAATCGAGCCACCGTGTACGGTGTCGTTCCGAACTCGTCGGCCGCTGCGCGTGCCGCCAGGATCGCGCCGCCTTGCGGTCCGTATGCCGTGGAACGAACGGTAGACGAACGTAACGAGACCGGAAAAAAGCTAACGCCAGGACGTGCCTTAGCGCAGTTCTACTTGCGATATATATCGTGACACGATATATAGGGGATGTGCTACCTGTGGGGCTGCGCATGAGCCGCGACGCCAAGCCTCGGTGCGAGGACAGAGGAATTGCGAAACGAAGCCAACAAGTCCCTTTCTTTTCCACCAGACTCGCGAGGGCACTATAGGGCGAGACGAATCTCAGTTCCCGAAAACGCTTCCCTTATGCTGTCCTGCATCTGCAGTCTCAAGGGCCCGGGCTCCGAATACATTGACCCGCCTCTTTTCACTGCGTTCGTACAAGGCCGCTAGGCGCTCGCCCCTTTAGTACACGCCCAGTCAGTACCTAAAGTGCCATCGTCTTTCGTTGACAACCCCTCTATTCCCCATTGATACTCCGGGTAAGTTGGTTATTTTCGGGGAGTTACAGGATGGCACCGAACTCTCCTCGCGCCTGGCACGCAAACAGCTTTCGTCATGGGTGTGCTCCGGCGCGCAAATTGGGTCATTCGGAGGGGAAACCATGTTGTTCGGAGAATCTGCTCGCTTTGGCACTAGGGGTCGGTGGATCGCTGGCACCTCCATGCTGGCGCTACTGGGCGTTGGGTTGTTTCTTGCCGGGCTAACGAAGGAGCGACGCTTTTCTGTTCCTCGACGGGGGATGGAACCAGGAGCCCCTTCGCGCATGCGTCCGGTGGTGGAGACGGATGAATCGCGAGTCGCCGCCAATTTCGGCAATCTACCTCTTTCGTTCGAGCCGAACCAGGGCCAGACGGATTCGCAGGTCAAGTTCCTCTCCCGAAATTCGCATTACAACCTGTTCCTGACTTCGAGTGAAGCGGTGTTCACGTTGCCGGTTCATTCATCGACAAA